>OCZT010005493.1_pt1 | contig 12623 bp, 9 predicted proteins | sample 1539031 | NCBI WGS metagenome assembly OCZT01 (sample SAMEA3539308, study PRJEB22396) | soil metagenome | biome: tundra; feature: field; material: soil | place: USA | collected 2010-05 | depth 0.15 m | reverse complement strand
GAAGGCAGCGTGGAGCACCATGGCGTTCTTGACCGCTGCCGGGGTCAGCACATCCCGGACGCCCATCTGCAACTGGTGCAGGCGCACCAGGGCGCGGGCCGAGCGGCGGGCGGCATCCAGCCAGATGGGCTCACCGGAGGGCGCAAGCGCCGTATGCGGCAGCGCCAGGCCAAGCGCCTCCGCCACCACCTGCGAGGTGGCCGCGGTGCCCAGGAACTGGCAGCCTCCGCCGGGAGAAGCGCAGGCGCGGCAACCCACTTCGGCGGCGTACCCGAGCGTGATCTGACGCTGCGCAAAGCGTGCGCCGATGGTCTGCACCTTGCCCGCATCCTCCCCCGAATCAGGCAGCAGCGTGACCCCGCCGGGGACAAGCACGGCCGGAGTCTTTCCCGCCGAAGCCAGGGCCATCATCATGGCCGGCAGCCCCTTGTCGCAGGTGGCGATGCCCAGAACGCCCTTGCCGGTGGGCAGCGAGCGCATCAGCCGGCGCAGCACCATCGCCGCGTCGTTGCGAAACGGCAGCGAGTCCATCATGCCGGTGGTGCCCTGGGTTCGCCCGTCGCAGGGGTCGGTGCAGGCGCCGGCAAAGGGCACCGCACTCAGCGCCTTCAACTCCCGCGCCGCTTCGGCCACCAGCAGCCCAACCTCCCAGTGCCCGGTGTGAAAGCCGAGAGCGATGGGCCGGCCGTCTTCGGCGCGCAGGCCGCCGTGCGTGCTCAAGATGAGGAACTCCGGGTCCAGCAGCCGGGCCGGCTCCCATCCCATTCCCGCGTTCTGGCTCAGTCCAAACAGATTGCCGGAGGGCGCGGTCAGCAGCATCTCCGCGGTCAGCGGCAACTCGCCAGCCGGCCCAGGCGCATGGGTTCGCACGCCGCGAAGGCTCGAATCCGGCGACTCCAGAACGGATTTGAGCGAGACGGCCGCCATGGCAGGACTCTCCTTCGCTCCAGTATAGAAGCGGGCTGGCCTGGAGAAGCGGCCCCGCTAGATTCATTTGCCGGGCGGTTGCCCGCGTGCCCTTCGCAATGAACCCGCCTTCACAGCCTTGGTTCGCCTCAGGGCTGCACGCCGGCAGGGCTCAGTGAGAACAGGTGCGGCTTCGGCGCGGCCTCATTGTAGATTGCGTCCTCGAGCGAATTCTCAAACGCGTCCATCCGATCTCGATCCGTTTTGCCCGGTTCGGCGCCTACGTCGAACTTTCGAACCGCCATGCGCAAATGAATGTAATGCGCCTGGTCGCGGTCGCGCACCAGCCAGCCAACACGCTGGGCCTGGCCGCGCATGGGGGTTTGATAGCCGGCGAGGTTGATTCCCTTGGCCAGCTCTTCCGCGGAAAACGTGCCGACGGCTCCGCCATCGATGGCCAGCTTGTATTGGCCGGCATCAAGCCCGGTGACGCGCAGCGGCTCCTGGTTCAGTTGCTGCTGAATGTCGGTGAGTTGGAGCAGCAGCGCCTGGGTCGCGTTGTCGGCATTGAAAGGCAGGGGCAGCGCATGTTCGGTTTCGGTCCAGCGCAGGACACCCTTGTCGCGCTCGACGTGATCCACCGCCGCGTTTTGCGCATCGACCGCCTGTCCTGCGCGCGCGTCGATCGCGACCGACGAAACCAGCGCCGGCGCATTCCATCCCTTCAGCAGCGCCTCGGCCATCACCCAGTGCGCAAGCGTGTCCGGGTGCACGCGGTCGGGCAGGATCAGTTTCGCAACCAGCGGATCGAGCGCCTGGGCCTTCTCAAGAGCCGCAACCACCCCCGGATTCAGATTGACGAAACTGCCGCCGAATTTGCGGGCAAGCTCCCGGTCCAGATCGGCAAGATGCGCCATCACCCCGTTGTAGCCGCCAGCAAACCCGGCGGGCCTGGTCACGTCATCGAACGGCGACGGCCCCAGCAGCGTGATGCGGGCTCCCGGCGCATGGTCGCGAATCGACTCCAGCAGATGCTCGTAGCCTTTTGTGTAAGTGGCCTGAATCGCCTCGGTGGCCGGCTGATAACTGCCATCGTTCATCCCCAGCATGACGGTCACCACGGAAGGCTGGTGCGAGAACACGTCGCGCGCCAGCCGCTCGTCGATGCCGCCGCCCATGCCGCCGCTCACCCGGTCGCCGCCGATCCCCGCGCCAAAGAAGTGGACCCGCATGGCGGGGAAGCGGGTCGCGGTGTACAACTCCACCCACTGGTTGTAAAGGTTCTGCTCGGTGATGCTGTCGCCGTACATCACCACCGTATCGCCGCTCTTCAGATAGAAGCCCGGCTCGCCGGCAAACGGAACCTTGGGCGCCGTCACCACGGCGACCAGCGAGTCGGCGCAGCCGTAGTAGAGGAACCACTGATCGTGGAAGTACACGAGGCCCTCGGCAAAGGTGGTTCCGGCGGCGTACTGGCCGGTCTTTTCGTAAGGCACTTCGGGCTTGAGCAGCGGGCGTTCCGTCTGCGCCAGCAGGTGCGCGGGGTCCTTTCCGTCGAACAGCGCCTCGCCGGCAGCGTAGGCATTGGAGCCTAGCTCGGGATCGCCGCCCCCCGCGTCTTTCTCGCCGGCTGCGTTCTTGCCGTTATAGAGCACCACGATGCCCGCCGCGGTAAGGATGGGCGGCGGACCGGTCTCAGGAAAACTGCTATCGAAGTGGCCCGCGCGCGGGCGTAGCAGTTCGACAGGCGCGCCCTGCGCATCCTCGACCGGGGTCCAGTGAATCAGGTCCGTGGAGGTGGCCAGGTAAATGAAGCCCTCGCCCCAATACATCCAGTACTTGCCGTCGATCTTGGCCGCGATCAGGCGGCCCTTGTCCTTGTCGAGCCGCGTCACGATCCCCGCCGATTTGTACTTCAGGCCGGCGTACTTGCCGCCCGCCGCCCTGAAGAAGGCCGGCCCGTGCTTGCTCCAGTGCGTCAGGTCGCGCGAGGTGGCAATGCCCACCGAGTAGGTGGTGCGGTTCCACTGCGTGTAGGTCAGAACGTAGGCGCCGTCTTCCCCCTCGACGATGCGCGGGTCCTCGACGCCGCCCGGCCACTCGCGAGCTTTCTGGCTGTCCTTGGCCGGGAAGAAAACCGGATCGGCGCGGCGCGTGAAGTGGACGCCGTCGTCGCTCTCGGCCAGGCCCAGCCGCGAGGTGTGTCCGCCTATCTCCATGGCTCCGGAGTCGTCCTCGGCGCGGTACAGCACGAAGACCTTGCCGTCGCGCACGATGGCTGCGGGGTTGAAGGTGTGCAGCGCCTCCCAGTGCGCAGGCGCCTTCAGCACCGGGTCGGTAAACGTGGATTCAGGCCGCGGCGCAATCACCGGGTTGCCGCTCGCCGGCCGCGTAAAAGGACCGATCTGCCACGGCTGCGCATCCTGCGCCTGCAAAGCGGTGGCGCACAGAAGTGCCGCGCCCAGTACCCATTTCCCTCGCATCGTCATTCCTGTCAGTCCACGCATCTGCACATCGTCCAATTCAGGAACCTATCCTACAACCTGGTTCGGCTGAAGGGTAAAGGCTTTACATGCCGCGAAAAGCCCCGTCCGGTGAAGGAGACGGCGATGGCGCTCTACAGCTACGTCTACGAGCGGCCTGCGCGCAAGCACTTCCGCTGGTGGTGGAACTGGGCGCAGCGCAGCCGTCTTGAACCCATCAAGCGCGTGGCGCGCATGCTCAAGCGCCGCTTCGAGAACGCAATCACCTATCTGCGCCACCGCATCGCCAATGCGGGCAGCGAATCGCTCAACGCGAAGATCCAATGGGTGAAGTACACGGCACGTGGTTTTCGCAACCGGCAGAACTTCATCAACGCCATCTACTTCCACTGCGGCGGACTCGATATGAACCCCGTGCCCACTAAATAGCCGGAAGCGCCGGAAAATTAGACCATCGCTTGTGCATATTGTCTTCCTTTGTCGCGGTTACCGGGCCGCCGAGAGGGCGCTTCGGACCGGCTCCATCTTACTCCGTGCTGGCAGCCGCCCGGCAGGCATAGAAGCTCAACGCCGCATCGCCCTGTTCGAGCAGCCGGGTGCGCTCGAGCGAGCCGTAACGGTCTTCGAACCGCTCCTTACGGCGGTGCTCGGCGATGACCAGCGCGCCGGCGGCCAGCAGTCCGGTCGCAGCCCCACCCAGCAGGCCCAGCGTGGCCGCATACTCCAGAGCTGCATCGTAGGGCGGATCGAGAAAGACCAAATCGAAGCTCGCTCCCTGCCCGGAGTCCGAGACCAGGCGGCGCAGCCAAGCTCCCACGCTGCCCGGATGGATGCGGAATCCCGCCCTCAGTCCCAATCTGTCCAGGTTGCCGCGCAAGACTTTAAGCGCCGCCGGAGCCCGCTCGACAAAGGCCACCTGCGCCGCCCCACGGCTGAGCGCCTCGATCCCCACCGCGCCCGATCCGGCGTAGAGGTCCAGAAAAACCGCGCCCTCCATGCGAGGCGCAAGCACGTTGAACAGGGTTTCGCGCAGGCGGTCGCTGGTGGGCCGGGTGGCAAGCCCGGCCGGGGCCTCCAACGCGCGGGAACGCAGCGATCCGGCAATGATGCGCATCGCAGACCAGCATAACCGAACCACAGCGGAGCCCGACCCTCTACAATCAAACTGTATGCGTGGCTGGACAATTCCGCTGGGCCGTTGGATGGGCGTCGAGTTGCGCGTCCACGCCTTTTTTCCGCTTCTGGCAGTCGTTTGCCTGGTCATAAGCGCCACCGACGGCGTGTTGCGCGGGCTGGGGCTGTTCCTGGTGCTGGTGTCGGCGGTGATGGTGCGGGAAACGGCGCGGCTGCTGGTGGCGGCCTGGCTCGGTTTGCGGCTGCGCGCCATTCTGCTGTTGCCCATCGGCGGTCTGTTTGCCTACGCCAACCCCGAAAGCCAGGAGAACTCCAACCAGGGCGGCGGGCAGTTTGCCATGGCGCTGGCCGGCCCCTTGGCCAACCTGGCCACGGCGCTCGTGCTGGCCGCGATGTTTCTGGGCGCCACCGGAAACGTAAAACTCCTCGACCAGCCGTGGATCTCATCCGCCTGGCTGGTGCGCAGCATGGTGTGGATGCAGACTGGCATGTGCCTCCTGCACCTGCTGCCGGCTTACCCCTTGGACGGCGGACGGCTGCTCCGCGGCAGCTTTGCCCGCAAGCACGGCTTCGCTCCCGCCGGCCGCATGGCTGCCGGGCTGGGCCAGGCGCTGGCGCTGGCCGCCATGGTGGGCGGCATGTTACTGCATAGTCCCTGGCTGATCATCGCCGGCTTCTTCATCATGATCGGCGCGCAGATCGAGGACCAGGGTGTCTTCTTCCAGTCGGTGGTGGACACGGTGCATATGCGCGAGGTCATGCTCACCGACTTTGCCACCCTCTCGCCGTCCGACACGCTGGCCGACGCCTTGAGCCGCTGCGTCCACTCCCTGCAGGAGGACTTCCCCGTGGTGCGCGGCCCGCAACTGGTGGGCATCGTCAGCCGCCAGCGCATCGTGGACGCCCTGCGCGACGACGGCAACGGGTACGTCCAGTCGGTCATGTCCAAGGCCTTCCAGGTAGCGCGGCCCGAGGACACGCTGGGCACCACCATCCGCCGCATCACCGTCGGCCGCGGCCTCTCGCTGATTCCCATCACCGACAGCGGACGCGTGGTGGGCATCGTGAGCGTCCAGAACCTGATGAGCTCCATGTCGCTCTTGGCCGAGCAGCGTCGCCTCGAACGCGAAGAAGCCCGCGAGGAAGCCCGCTAGGAAGCCGGAGACTGACAGTGCACATGGCCGCCGACCCGGAAACGCCTATTGCGCCCGGCCTCTACCTGGTGGCCACCCCCATCGGCAACCTCGGCGACATCACCCTGCGCGCCCTCGACGTGCTGCGCCGTGTGGACCGCATCGCCTGCGAAGACACCCGTCAGACGCAAAAGCTGCTCAACCACTTTGAGATAACCACCCCCACCGTAAGCTGCCACCAGCACAACGAGCGGCAGCGCGCCGAGGAGCTGATCGCCGCGCTCAAGGCCGGCGGCCGTATCGCCGTGGTCTCCGACGCCGGAATGCCGGGCATCAGCGACCCTGGAAGCTGGCTCGCAGCCGAGGCCATTGCCGCCGGCGTGCCGGTGATACCCATTCCCGGCGCCAATGCGGCGCTCAGCGCCCTGGTGGCCTCCGGGCTGCCCACGGGCGAGTTTCACTTCATCGGCTTCCTGCCGGAAAAGGCCGGCGCCCGGCGAACCAGGCTGGAGGCTTTGGCCGCCGAGGTGCAAAGAGCCGAGGCCGCACGCACCCTGGTCTTTTACGAGGCGCCGCACCGGATTCTGGAGACGCTGGCCGATCTGGAGGCCGTCTGGGGACCGGCATTGTCCGTGGTAGTGGCTCGCGAACTGACCAAGATCCACGAGGAGTTCCTGCGTGGAACGGTGGCAACCGCGCGCCGCGAGCTGGCCGGCCGCGATCGCATCCGCGGCGAGATTACCCTGCTGGTGGAAGCGCGTCCCCTGACGCGGACCGAAGGGCAAGCCGCCAGCGGCGCACCAGAAAAAATTGCCGACCGCGTCGCCCGCATCCAGGCTGAAACCGGCGCGGACGAAAAGGAAGCCCTCAAGCGACTGGCGCGGGAGCTGGGCCAGTCCAAGAGCGAACTCTACCGCGAACTGCAACGGGAGCGGGCGCGCCGGCGTTAGGTCGCGCCAACCGGGGAACGGCGAAGAAACGCTTCACTCCGTGGCTGACTCGCCGACTTGCAAATTTCCTACCGATCTGGCCCCTTTGGGATGCAACGGCGAATCCCATCCTTGCCGCAAAAACAAGGACGCGGCAAGGATGGGGCACCCAGTTTTGTTTCACTCGTTAGGGGCCGGATCAATAACTTGCCACTTCCCGTTCCCTGTCCCCCGATTTCTGCTCGGCGCTCACAGCGGGCTTGGCTCGCCGAGCGAAGCCGGCCCCTCCAACGGGGCTGCCAGCTCTTGCTCTTCGTCCAGGTTCTGCATCTCCTCGATCAACTGCTCCACCTGCTCCCGCTTGCGGCTGCTCATGTCCAGGAAGCGGATGCCCACATGTTGCCGGTCGTGAATGGCCTGAATGACGCCCCCGAGCCGGAAGGGCAGCCCTTCAAGGCGAAACTCGATCTCCACCCGGGTGTAAATGCCCACCGGAAAGCGTTCGTCGGTGCGAATGCGGCACCCGCTGAGGCTCAGGTCGAGAATGCGCCCGTTCAGCCGGGATCCGGCATTGACGAGAAAGATCACGGCCGAGGTGTCGACCCCGTGCCGGGACTGCACGCGGCGTTCGCGCTTGGAGGGCTTTGCCGGCGGCGGGCTGGCGGGCTTTGCTGCTGCCTTTTGCGGTTCGATCAGTTGCGGTCCACCGGCCCCGGACAGAACGGACAACGCCCGCGGCTGAAGAGGAGCTTGCGCCGCCGTTGCCTGCAAAGAGGGCCGGGACTGCGGCGGTCCGGCCTGCTCCCGGACAAGTCTCCCCGCGGCCTGCATGGCAGCGGCCTGTTCCTTGGCAGCCAACTTTGCCGCAACCTGTTCTTCCGCGGCCCGCTTCTCGGCAGCCTGCTTTTGGGCCTTGGCGGCAACCACCTCCGCGACCTCGCCGAGCGCCGCGGCCAGCTCGTCCCGGCGGCGCGAAGTCGCGTCCACAAAGCGGACGCCGACCAGATGGCGGCCGTCGGTCCATTGCGTCACGCCGCTGAACCGGAAGGCAAACCCGCGGACCTTGAAGGTGACCTCGACACGGACCAGCATCCCGGCCAGAAACCGCTCATGGGTGCGCATGCGGCAACCGCTCAGGCTGATATCGACCACCCGGCAGGGAAAAGTGGAACCATGTTTCACCAGCAGCAGACAGGCATTTTCGTCCACCCCATAGCGGGGGGCGGTCCGGCGGTTTTGTTGCCCGGTCTCAAGCTCGTCCGCCTTTTCCGCCTGTTCCATCCCTCTCCCCGCCTGATTTCCGGGGAAATCAGTGCCCTCCAGCCAGCTCCCAGGGCTGTCGAGGCGCAGGCTGCGCGGCTTCACGGCCCTTCAATCGGTCATATCGGTACACATCACTGGTAGTCCCAAGCGACTCGTTAAACAGGCTGATGGCGCCGGTCAACAGCTTCAGCTCTTCGCTGAACTGGTGGACCGCCTGCAATTGGATGGCCGTAGCAGGAAGCTCAAATTGGGGAGTTTTAATGAATTTCTGGTAGCCGCGGTCCAGCAATCGCGCCACCTGGCCCCTGACCAGGGCTCCTGGACGCACCGCGAAGGCCGCCGGCGCAGCCTTGGATGGGGCTGCCACCAGGACCGCCCCGGCCCCGTACTTGCTTACCAACGCGCCGTCTGCATACCCGGCAGAGGCTGCTACATCGAATGAATGCGCGCGCAGGATCTCCAGAGTCTGATCGAAGTTCGGATTGCGGGATTTTTGGGGCATGGTAGGTTTCCTGTCTGCGAGGATGTTGAAGCAGGCCTCGGCACAAACTTCTTGAAACTCCACTCTCGCACACCCGGAGCGCCGGGGGCAATGCGCGCTGCCCAAGTCGTGCGCCCCGCCTTACTTTGCCGGGGTAATTGCCACCAGGGCGGGCATGTTGAGGGTGCCGGCCGCTGTGGCGATAACCGGGCAAGCCGGTAAAGGTGGAGTCGGTAAATCCGATGCCGGCGACGGCCGAGATCTTGCCCGTGGCGGCACCCACGCCACGGGGAACCCGCGTCCCGCCCAGCATGCGGCTGAATGGCTGGATACCGTCCAAGTTTTCGCTCTTGAGAGCCGGAATCCACGCAATGCCGTTATCATGCCTGTTGGAGAGAAGAATCGCCATGAACCTCACCGGCAACACCATCCTCATCACCGGCGGCGGCTCGGGCATCGGCCGCGGCCTGGCTGAAGCCTTTCACGCCCTCGGCAACCAGGTCGTCATCGCGGGACGGCGCAGGACGGCGCTGGATGAAACCACCGCGGCCAACCCCGGCATGAAGGCCCTCCCGCTGGACATCGAGGACCCTGCCGCTGTCCGCGCCTTTGCCGCCCAGGCAGCCGCCGAATTCCCCTCGCTCAACGTGCTCATCAACAACGCGGGCATCATGCGCGCGGAAAAACTGCTCGCCCAGCAGGACGGCCTGGCCGACGCCGAAGCCACTGTCACCACCAACCTGCTCGGCCCCATCCGTCTCACGGCGGCCCTGCTGCCTCTGCTCCAGAAACAGCCCCGCGCCACCATTGTCAACGTCTCGTCCGGGCTGGCTTTTCTTCCCCTGGCGCTGACCCCGACCTATTGCGCCACCAAGGCCGGCATTCACTCCTACACCCAGTCGTTGCGCTACCAGCTCAGGGCTACGCCGATTGAAGTGCTCGAACTGATCCCGCCCTATGTGGCCACCGATCTGATGAGCGGAGCCGCAAACCCCCGCGCCATGCCGCTCGACAAGTTCATCGCCGAGGTGATGGGAATCTTCAAGACTCAGCCCACGCCCGCCGAAATCTGTGTCGAAGCCGTGAAGGGCCTGCGCTTTGCCGCTGGGAGCGGGAGGTATGACGCCATCTTCAACGGCCTCAACGCCTCCATGGCGGATGTTCACTAGAGCGGTTTTCCAATTCACGTGGACTCACGGACACGGTGCAGGGTGGCTTTTTCTTAATGAAAAAGCCACTTGAGTGCTGTGGTTTCGGTCTACACCAATTGGAAAACCGCTGTAATCGGAAAGCCGGCGGCGAGGAAACCTGCACATCGGACGAGTTATTTGCCGTCTCCGTTCGGCTTCGGCATTGGAGCTACCGGCTCGACCTTGAAGTTGTCGAACTCGGCGCGAGCGTACCCTACCGTTCCAAGGCCAACCATGCCCTTGGCAAAGCTGGGGTCGGAGATCGCCTTGACCGTGACTCGGTCGATCTGCGCGGTGATGGTTTCACCCTGAAACGCGAGTGCAAGATTGTGCCAGCGGTTGACGCCGAGAGCGCTCACTTTGCCCTGCGCCAGCACAGCTTCTTCCTCTTTGACATCTTCCTTGTTGCTTCCCTTGTCCGTGGTCTTCAGCAAGGACCAATCGCCGGTGTCGGCGACACGCAGCACGTACGAGTTGGGCACATCCATGCCGCTCATGCCGGAGAGTCGTCCGATGAGATCGGCCGAGCCCGGCTGCTCCAACAGAATGTCACTGGAAACGCGGTAGTCCTGCCAATCCAGATTGCCCACCATGGTAAAGGGGCGATTGGCGGTCTTCTTCCATGCGGTGGGCTCCTCGGGAACCACCTGGCGAAGGCAAATGCCGGACCGGCCGCCGGCGCAGTTCGCGGTCTCGAAGCCTCCGTACATATCGGAGAAATACCTTGGCATCTTGCTCACGGGATAACTCTTGAAGTTATCCGCGAAGGGAAGAGTGAAGGGCGCGGAGGGAGGTGCAACGGCATCGCCCTTGGCCTGCCCGGTAGTCGTGGTCACGCTGTACACATGGCCGGGTTCAAGGTTGAGCGAAAACTCGCCCCCAACGGGACGAATGTCGTCCAGCTTCACGAACCAGTCCAATGGATTGGCTGAATTGAGATTGGTCGCCCAAAGATGCAGAGTGCCCTGGGGAAACCCCGCGATCTTGAAGTGAGCCGTTTGAGAGCTCTCGGCCTCCACGGTTTCAACGATCACGCTGAAGTTGGAGTTATCCGGCGACTTGAGCGCAACGTAACTTCCGTGCGCGCCGGTCGAGTCTCCGCTGAAGAAGCCGGATGCGCTGTCGATGTAGCGCCAGCCGGGCTGCGTGAACTGGGAAGTATGGGCCATCACCCAGAGTGAAGGCGTAACGGTGTAATGCCCCGACCAGGGCTGATTGCATTTGATAAAGCCGATGTCGTCGAACGGCAGGTTGTCGTACACGGCGCTGACGATGGGCCAATAGACGGAAGCCGTGACCTGGCCGGCCGCATAGTTGCGATTGATGTTCCGCGCCACTTCATTGTAGGGAGGCTTTTCATCGAAGTGGGCTTCGCTGTCCCAGAGGGGCTTTCCCAGGGATAAGGCATCGGGGGTGGGATACCCTCCCCAGCCAGGGCCGTGAACTCCGACCACATCGATTGCGTCGTTGACCGCCGGATCCTTTTTCATCTCCGAGGCTATGTTCCAAAGTTTGAGTTTCTCCCAGTCGTCGGAGGCGATGACCTTGATGGAGGAAAGCCCGTTGGCGCGGAGGGCCGCTTTCAGATCCTTGTAAAACTGAATGTCGTACCCGTGTTCGTTGCGCCCGCCCACATAGTCGATGGTCAGATGATGATCGGACTGGGCATGTTTGAGCCACTTGATCATGTAGTCGATCATGTCGTGCGACCAATAGTTCCCGTTGCCCACCCAGCGCGGACCACCCCACGGCAGGGCAACGAGCTTGATCTGCGGATTGCGCGCCCTGGCTTGCTCCATCAGCCACCACTCGTATCCGCGTTGGTAGTTCTCGTCTGAACGCGTATGCATGTGACTCGATTCGGCGCCATCGGTCGAGTCCATGTCCGCGCCAATCTCGACTTTGAAAATCTGCATGCTCGCGCCGTAGTTCGGCTTGAACAGATAGTCCAGAATCTGGCTGCGGTACGGTTCCGGGTAGTCGATCAGCAGCCGGGAGTTGCCCCCGCCGCCGCTGATCGCGCCCACGCCGTCGAAGACCCTGCCGTTGCTTCCTTGATCGATTGCGATGGTTTGGCCGGAAGCGAGCAGGGATGAAACAAGAATGCCGAAGCCGGCAAACGCGGCAATACGGAACGCTCGATTTCTAAACGACAAATGCATGATCGGATTCTCCAGAAAAACTCCGCGGGCCTTCGTCCGGAGTTCAAGCCGGATGCGGCGCCGTCCCTCTTTCAACGTAAGCGATTGGTGCTAGTGTAGGCCGCCGGAAATAACATCTACTATTTTTGGCCTGAAATGCTGCCCGTCCTCACCAAAATTCCCGCAGGGGCTAAAGCCCACGTTGATATTGTTGCATTTGCGGCACGACTGAAGTCGTGCCCTATTACAAAACATGTCTTTCAGCAGCCCGAAAGCTGACGCCATTCAATTTGATAAATGACCATCTGTGTGGCGGATACCACTAGCTGCGCGGAGCGCAGGGCAGATTGGCCACCAGACAGGTTACCAACATTTCCCCTCCCGGTCAGGCTCCGATCCTCGCGAGCCCCATCTAGGGTCTTGCGTCGCTGCTGCGTTTCCTGAAAACCACCTTCAATTCCCGCCGCCAATGCTCGCTGACGGCGATCAGCTCCCACTCCACCTGGGGCGAAAAGTAGCGCAGCACCGGCTCGTTGGCGGGGTGGATGCGGAGAGCGGGGGCGGCCAGCAGCAGGCGCGGCGGGAGCGGCGAAACCTCCGCGCCGGGAAAGTAGCCTTGCCGCTCGAAGGCCGTGAGCGGCCTGCCGCCCTGGTTGCCTGCGCCGGGCTGGCGGTCGTCGTTCAGCGCACGCACCCGAATCCAGTAGTCCAGCGCCTGCAACGGCAGGTGCAGGTCCTCGTTGGCCTTGAGTTCGATCACCGCCAGGCGGCCATTGCGGTCGAGGGTGAGCAGGTCCAGCAGGCCCCGGTCGCCGACGGAGAGCGCCGGCACCTGCGTGTAGAGCAGATCGCCCCTCAGCCCCGGCAGCAACTCTGCGATGCCGCTCCGCAGCCGCGCCTCCAGCCAACGCTCCGGTTGCAGGCGGAAGAGCGGGTCGGTGTGCGCGCCGTCGCCGTGGCGGC
>OCZT010005492.1_pt1 | contig 12625 bp, 13 predicted proteins | sample 1539031 | NCBI WGS metagenome assembly OCZT01 (sample SAMEA3539308, study PRJEB22396) | soil metagenome | biome: tundra; feature: field; material: soil | place: USA | collected 2010-05 | depth 0.15 m | reverse complement strand
GGATATTCAAAATATATTGCTTTTGGAACGGGTTTATTTTCAGGTTCGGTTACATTTATATATATTTTAAATGAATTTGAAAACTATTTATTGACTATAATACTACCTGATGAAAAATAAATATCTACCTTCCCTTGTAACGGGATTTGTTGCCGCGGTTTTAATGTCCATTCCACTTGTAAAACATGTGGGCTGCTGCGTAATAGTTCCATTTGCGGCGGTTTATGCTTTGATATTGGATGTTAAGCTGAATAAAGCGGAACTGCCTATTAAGGGGAAGGAGGCGGTTTTATTCGGACTTATGACCGGGCTTTGGGCAGCTGTCTTTTCTGCACTTTTTGAGACTATAATTACTTTGTTTACACATAGTAATGATTTTGTACAGGAGCTTCCGGGGATAGAAAACGTGTTAAGGAACCAGGCACCGGCATCATTTAAACAGTTTATGGAACAGGGTATACTTATATACAAAAGCATGGCAACTGAAATAAAGACTACAGGATTTTCTGCTTTATATTCTTTTGCAATTCTTGCTACTAATATTGTTGTTGATATTATATTCGGAATAATCGGGGGTTTTATTGGAATGAATTACCTGAATAAAAGGAAAAAACTCCAACAATGATTACTGCCCTAATTTTCTTTGGACACCTTGTATTCTCATTAATAGTCTTTACAAAGAAGTGGCAGGATGAGAAACTTTCAGCAGGCTTTATGAATTTAGCGCTTATAGGGATTTTGTTTGCAGTGGGATGGTCAATATCAGGTATGGTAGCAAAGCTTTTAATGGAGCCGAAAGGATTTGGTCTTTATTTTGATAGGGACACATTTTCGCTTGTGATACTTTCGATAGGGGAATACTTTTTCTATAGAATGTATTACAAGGATATAATTACCGAAGACGATAAGGGAAAACTATAACAGCTACCTGCTCCAGATTGCTCTGGGCAGGGTTCAACGCTTCGAATCTCCACTGTCGCAATGAATTTATTGCGGCATCTTCTAACCGGGTATCAGCTTTTGTGAGAGGAATGATGGTTCCCACTGTTCCATCGGGAAGAATGGTAAAGCGAAGTTTTATATTTATCTCTTTATCGACTTCAGGGGGATATGCCGGAAGTACATAGCTATAGATTTTCCTTGTGCCCTTCCCTCCCCAATCGATCCCATAACCAAATCCTCCGGGTCCTTCCCCGCCATTGCCTATGCCGGAGGCTATATTTTCGGATTCAGCATTTTTATCGGTGGTGTTCTTTTTCCTGCCGATACTTTCGGTAACCTCGTTATTTGTTTTATCCTCTGATTTTTGGAGGTCAACGCCTTTGATATCTTTACTATTCTCAACCGGTTTATTTAAATCCTGAGGCTGAACAATATTAGCATTCATCTCAGTCCCGGATCCGCCTGATGAACCTGTGCCCTCCCCATTGCCAAAGGTTATCTCATAATATTTCTGTGGTGTATTTTCAGAGGTAAAATTATAGATTAGGAAGGATGCGAAAAGCAACAAATGGAATACAACAGAAACCGATAAGGAGAAGTTCTTAACTAAGCGATATCTCATATAAGCCAGTGCCTATTTATACTTATTGTAGAATTTTTCCGCTTCGTTCTCCGAATTAAAGTTTATTACCCTTACTCTGTACCAGGTTCCTTTATCGAGGTTGGCTTTTACGATCTCGGTTTGATATCCCTTTCCCTTTAAATAAGAGGCATGTTTAAGTGCATTTTTTTCTGAGGACCAGGCTGATATCTGTACAAGGAATTTATCCCCCGATTTATAAATAAAATCTTTCATCCTAACAGCAGATGAATTAAGATTATTATTTATGTTAGTTTGAGCAGGTTGTTTTACCGGAACATTTATATTAGTCTGATTTTTCAGATTAGTGCCTAAGGAATTATTGTTTTTCTTAGTTGCAGGTTGATCAAATACGCTTTTATCGATGGGATCGAAAGGAGTTACTATATTACTATCCTTTAGATAGGGGTATGTAACCGGGATTTCGAAATCTCTTTCAATAATGACAGAGGGAGTATTATAAGCGGATGTTTTAGTCTCAGTTATTTTATTATTACCTGAATAATATGGATTTATAAACTTCAGGTAGATAAATACGGCTGTACCTAAGACTATGATGAGAGCAAATATTACATAGAGTCCTAATCCCTTCCTTTTGGAATAGCCAAGGGTTCTTTCAGTTCTTAGGGGAATTGTATCAGAATGTGGTGGTATGGATTCATAATTTATGTTTTCTTCATTATCATATTCATTCTCGTCATCTTCGATTTCAGGGATATCAATATCATTATCCGAATCTTCAAATATACCGGGGTCAAATTGATAATTATGTGGATAGTGTTTTATTTCGGCAAAGCCTTCTTCGTTTAATTCTTCATTTATGCTTTTAAGAAGTTCTGAATCCTCAGTGAGAACATGATCATCGGGATCTGAGTTTTTATGATCGATATTAAAATCGGAAATAGAGGACTTAACTCTCTGAAATTCATCCGGTTCTTTTAGGGCTTCATCCGGCACCGGGGATTCTTTTTCTTTAGATATCCATTTATCCTCAGTAGACTGGAGTGATTCCTCTTGTCCACTAAGATTTTCACCAAAATCCCAACTGATATCTTTCAGATCATTATAATCAACAAATAAATTTTCCTCATTTCCCGTATCAAGGAGAGCTTCCTCCTCAATTTGTTTTTCAAGTTCTTCACCAAATTCCCATGAAAAGGCATCGGATTCATTTAATGAGCCTGGTTCTTTGTCGCTTATAATCTTTTCGGGAGAAACGTGTTTATCATTTATTTCATCCCAATTTATCTCCATCTGATTAGGATCAATAAGTTCAGGGTCAATTAGTAATATTTCATCCTCTTTAGTAAAATTCTCCACAACCTCCATTTCCTGTAAAAGCTTATCTGCTTTAGAATCAAAAAGTCTCCTTAATTCATTTCCTGTTGGGGGAATAAAATATTCAGAAATATTTGCATCTTTAAGAGGAATGACCGGTTTACCAAAACTTAAACTGAAGTAAGAATCAATAACATTGTACTCTTCTTCTTTTTTGCCAGGAATATTAAATATGAGATTTTCAGTAGATTCATCCTGATTGTTTTGGAGCGGATAAAATACTATGAGATCAGCTGATAGCGGGGCAGGATTACTTGCAGATGTATTATTTATTTTACCTATGCGCATCTGAAAGTATCCGAAATTCTTAATCTTAATAGTTTCGCCCGGATTTAACTGCAGAGAAACTTTCCGCAGAAATACTTCAAAAAATATTTTAGCATCAAGATCCTGGACGCCCACTTTCTTAGCAAGTTTTCTTATAATTTCTGCTTTGGTCATAATATAAAATAGCTCAAATAATCATTACCATATAAGACTAATACCGGCAGTAACATTAAATGGCATTTCCTTATAAGCTGCCCATTTGTAATTATCCTGAAAGAGTAAATTAGAAAATTCTAGTGTAAATATAAACATCGGTTTATATTGATATGCGAATTTGAGTCCTAAATCAAGATTGTTTTTTAATTTTATTAAATTGGGAATATCTGTGTAAACACCGGAAGTATAATTAAGTTTTATTTCCGAATTCAGTTTTATATTACTGAAATTATAGCCGTAAATAAGGGAAGCAGATGTTCCCGGCACATAGGGCAAACTATAACCTGCGGTATCATCGGTAGAGCTAAATTCAACATTGCCGTAGAAATAACCTAACGGACCCATGTGGAAGAGCATATCAGCAAATGCTGAAAGGATGCGGGCATCGTCAGAAGCCACATCAAATTTACCGGTTACATTTGAACTTTTATAATAGGGCATTTCCGCAGAAGACAGTACTTTAAATCCGCCATTTATCTGGAAGTATTTTTCATATTCGTATTTGACTGCTAATTTAATTGAATTGTCGTAACGTAAATATGCATTATAAAGAGTAAGGGAATTAATATATGGGTTTTGATGCAAGAACGAGGAAGCGCTAAGAAGATCAGCATGCGGTGAATATTCTCCGAAGAAGGATATACTATTATCAAGTTTCAGAGCAGCTGAAATATAGGGAGTAAAAGACATATTTCCTATTGACTGGGAATAATTCATTCCGAATTCAGTTTTGAAAGTTTCGGAAATATTTAATCCTATTTTGGGTGCAATACCCACAAAGCTATTTTGGGAGGCGTTAATGGTATTATTAGTAAGGAACTGTTTTTTTAATATAAGATCACAGCTAAGGTTAAAGGCTGAAAGAGTAAGTTTGCCATATCCTTTTAATTGCAGAAAGTTCTCAGAGAAAGATTCATTCTTAAGGGAATTAAACTCATTTTCTATAGAAGATGCGAAGACAAAATAATCATCTAGGTAATTATTGACATTAAGAGAGACATCGCCTCCGTTGAGAGTTCTTCTTTGGGCAGGATTTACATCCGATCCATAAAATTTATATGAGCTTAAATCATAGTTACCATGGAATTTAATTTCAGTACCGGGTAAAAACGAACTATCATTCTTAGTAAATAAGGAAAGATTTAATCCACCGCCCAAGTTATACCTGTCACTATTGCTTATATATGCCATTCTGTTATCGGTCATTGCGAACCATTCAAAGATTCCGCCGTTAAAGGGAGCAGTAACAAGTATATCAGCTTCAGGCATGGATAATGAGCCAATACCTGCATTAAATCTGCCATTCATATATTGAACTGAATCTTTCAAACTGATATTTTCTTTAATAGGATTGACAAAATTCCTGAGTTCAAGCTGTTCACCCGAGAAGATTGGTTTTAAGAATTCCTCAGATATTGTTGAACCAAAATCAGGTTCCATCTTCTGAGCTTTTTCTACAGAAACAGCTTCTGTACCAGTAATAACAAAATCGGGCAGTTCGACATTCTGATCCTGTTTTTTTTCATCCTGCGCAAAACAGATAAAAGGGATTACAATGAAGAATATCAATATTTTTTTCATCATTTTAATGTCCTCAGTTTTATTTGAGCTTCCTTCCCATAGGCATCTCCCTTATGTTTAGTAAGGACAACTTTAAACATTTCTTTTGCTTTATTATAATCCTTCATTTCAATATAAACATCGCCCAGCTTCAGAAAAGATCTTGTAAGCCACTCATCATAATTTGGGAACACTGTTTTTACACGGACAAATGCTGTTGCAGCTTCCGGATATTTATCCTGGTCAGCATATAATTCGCCAAGATAAAACTGTGCCTTTGCTCCAAGCTCATCATTCCTTGATTCAGAGAGGTCCTTGAAATAGATGGCAGCATTGTCATATCTTTTGGCTGCAAGGTCGATTAATCCTAATTCTATCTTAGATTTCTCCGCGAAAATATTCCCGTTATAATTCTGTACAATATCTGCTAAAACATCATAAGCGCCGTTAATATCGCTTTTATTTATAAGTGTTTCGGCTTTCATAAACTTCAATTCCGCCAGCCGCGGAGATTTGGAAAGCTTATCCAGCGACTTATTTAATATATCAAGAGCGGAATTATAATCCTTCCTGTTATTATAAATCGTTATCATTTCAATTACGGAAGATGCAGCTGATTCTTTGGCGGGATAGTCATTAAACACCTTATTAAAATATTGTATTGCCTCATCATCCTTTCCAAGATTTTGAGAACTCTTGCCCATCCAATACCAGGCATCAGGTATAAGATTGCTTTGCGGGAAAGCAGTGATAAATTCATTATAGCTTATTTTTGCCTTATCATACTGTTTCCGGCTATAGTATATTTCCCCCTTTTTGAAGTAGAGTTTATCAGAGAAGTTTGATTTAGGGTTTTTAGTGACAAAATCATTTATAAGGGATACTGCCTTTTCGGGTTTTCCCTGGGCAATATAGGCATACTGTATTCCGTTAACTGCATCAAATACATAATTTGATGAAGGGAATTCAGAGAGAACCCGCTGGTAATTAACAATTGCAGAATCGTATTCCCCCATGTTATAATATGTATCACCGATAGAATAATAAATGGCAGGTCTTAATGAGGTAGAGGGATATAAAAACAGCACATTAGAGTATTCGGTAACAGCTCCTTTGTAATTATTTTGCTGGAAATTTATCCAGCCTATCAAATAAAGAGATTTATCGGCATAAGGAGATTGGGGGAATTTTTGCTGTAGATTCCTGAATTCTATTATTGCCTGGTTAGCATCTCCTCCCTTAAAAAGAGACTGTGCATATTGGTAATAGGTGAATGGATTGTCAAGTCCAGTTTTACCTGAATTGAACAAATCTTTATATATAAGAGAAGCTGCGGAATAATTTTTACTACCATAATAACAATCGGCCAGTCTTAGGTTGGCGTCTTTTATCTTTTCATCGAAAGAAAACTTCTTAATGAACTCTGAGAAGGATTCAGCCGCGGGTTCATACTTCTTAAGATTAAACAGACAATAAGCTTTTCCATATAAAGCCTGATTGCCAAATTCTTTATCTTCCAAATCCACATTATTATATCTTAAAACCGCCTGTTCATAATTTCCCAAGGCAAAAAGATTCTCAGCCAGATAGAAATTGAGTTTATCCTTTTCAAAATTAGGTTCTCTAGTATCAATCTCGGTAAGACCGGCAACTGCGTCCTGATATTTATTCAAATAATAAAAGGCAACACTAAGCCCAAGTAATGACCTATTCTGAAGTTCGACATCAACATTGGTTATATTCAATGCATTATCAAAGTATCCCTTAGCGGAAGGATAGTCTTTTTTCTGGAGGGAAATTTCGCCAAGCATAGTAAATGCTCTTGCTTTAACCGAATTATCATATGAGTTTACAGCGGTATTCAAATACTTTTCAGCAAAATCAAATTTCCGTGAATTGAAATATAGAACACCCATCTGGTACTGGATACCTTCTGACAGTTTACTATCGGGGAACTTTTTCAGAAATTCAAAATAAATATCGAGTGCGTCTGATTCCTGCCCAGCATATCTTTTTGATTCCCCCTTCCAATAGAAAGATTTAACTGCCAGTGAATCTGTGTCATCAGAGAGAGAATTAAATACCTTAAATGCATCATTGTATTTTTTCTGCTGAAAATATGTCCAAGCAAGACCATATCTAACTTCCCTTACAATTGATGCAGAGGGATAGTTTTGAATTATCTCTTTGTAAGTTATTTCAGCTTTAGAATATTCCTGGATACGATAATATGAATTTGCCAAGAGATAAAGACTTTCAGAATAAAGGTCAGCGGGAAGACCTGATAATACTGGATTATTCAATTCGATTATGGAAGACTGATAATCTTTCAGCTTAAAATAACACATCCCTATTCTTATCCTTGCAGAATTAACAAGTGGACTATCCTTATGATAAGAAATCAACTGATCGTAATATTGCACAGCACTCTCATAATCCTCTATTTTTTCATAAACTGAGGCAAGAGTATATATTGTATAATCGATAAACTTATTATTCTTTTTATCCTGAATTGCCTGAAGCAATAAATTTACAGCATCCTCTAATTTATCCTCTTTGGAATATGATTCCCCTATCCAGTATAATGCCGAACCGGAGTAGTCACTTTCAGGATATTCATCAAGAAGTTTTTTAAGGTTCACTCTACTTGAAGTATAATTCTTCCGATCATAATAAATTAAACCCAACTCATATAATGCCTTATCCCTAAAACTTGACCAAACAAAATTTTTAACTAGATATTCAAACCTTACAGCAGATGCATCCATGTTCCCAGTTTTAAGCAAAGCCATTGCGGAATAATATTCGGCGGTTGCATAAAGTTCGTCAAATTCAGTATGCTTCTTCATAAATTCATCGAACAAGCGGTTTGCTTCCACATATTGAGATGAATTATATGAATTCATAGCTAAGTCAAACTTCTGAGATAAAGACTGTGCTGATGAATATGTGATGAAGCATAAAAGTAGAATAAGAGTATTTTTCATTTTCACCTATTTTGAGACAAAAGATAACCCTTTTTAGCGTAAAATTAATGATAAATCATTGTTTTCAAAAATAAACTAATAAATATATCTATCATTTCAGATATTAAAGTCTTCGTTACTGCAAATAAAGGAAATATTGATTAAATTCTATCCACGTAATTTTAATAAACCTGAGGAGAGTTATGAAGACAAAATATTTTTCTATTTTAATAATTATTTTTATGATGTTAACAACTTCATCCTTTACGCAAGGGATAAAATTTGGAATAGGAGGAGGGCTTTCCACAATTTCCAACAGCACTTCCGGGCTTAACTATAATGCCGGATATAATATAGCAGCTAAAGCAAAATTAGATATCCCACTTTTTCCTTTGACACCTGTTGTTTTCATTCAATATTATATGCTGGGGGGCAGTTATTCATATACCAATCTGACCGTAAATACCACGCAGAAAATATTTTCAGCCGGAATAGGCGCTGAATATTCCTTAATACCCGGTCCAATTAGTCCTTATTTAGCGATAGATCTGGGATTTAATAATATCGGAGAAGTTACTTATCAGCCTCCAATTGCAAACCAGCCTTCATTTTCTAGAACGGGTCTTGATATAGGTGCAGGAGTAGATATTAGTATTCCTTTTTTAATTACTTTTGACGTTAGCGCAAAATATAATATGCTGAATCTTTTTGGAAAACAAGGGGGGGAAGGTTCAATAAGTGTATTAAATGTTGACCTTATGGTTCTATTTTAAGCTTTTGGATAAATAAAGAAAGACTGTCCTAAGACAGCCTTTCAATTCGAGTGCGGAAGAGGGGACTTGAACCCCTATGCCAGTTACGGCACTACCCCCTCAAAGTAGCGTGTATACCAATTTCACCACTTCCGCAAATAGGAAGTGTAAAAATAGACATGGTATACAATAAAATCAACTTTATTTAGCAATTAAATGCCAATTCTAATTTTTATTTTCCCCGATTACGTTTAATTCTTTCTTTCATTAGTAAATCCCTTATTTCTTCTCTGAACTTTCTTTCAAACACTATATACTTTCCAATTTGTTCAGGGGTCAGAATATCTGATAGTGATCTCAGAAAACTCAACTTTTCCTTTTCAACTTCCATACTAAGATTGCAATAACCTTCATTCAACTTCTGAATTTTAGTAACATCCATATCTTTCCCATTCTTTATTTCAGATTCAATATTCTGAAGATCATTATTTATTTTATCCTCAATATCCCAGATTTTAGTTCTATTCTGATTTCTGCGAGTAAATAATTTGGCAGAGGTAGCTTCATCAAGGTTCAGCACATCCAGAAGTTTGACTTTTTCAAGCTCCTCAATTTTTTTCATTGGGGCTCTTCTTTTATGAGTTCCCTCTTCCTGTCCAATATTCTGGGGTAAAACAACCGTGGCAAAAATAAAGGACAAAGCAATCACAAAAAATAATTTATTCATTTTTATATCTCAGAAATATTTTTTATTTATAATTTCTTTATAGATGTTATCTGCTTCTTCATCGTTTATATCTTTTACAAGAGTACTCACATCTGATCTTTTATCAGCGAAATAGTAAGAATCTATATCGGGCGTAATATTAATTTCACTCAAATATAATGCATTAATTGTTGAATCGACAGTAATATCAGCAGAAAAATCCGAAGGCAAAACATCTGATGAAAATTTATCCCATAGTTCTGTCAACTCGTGGTCATTAAGATTATCTGTAATATTAGGGATTTGGTTAGTCTTGTTCAGGAGAAGGAACAGAAACATAACCACAATTAAAGACGCTGCGGAAGCAAAGGCTACTTTCTGGAGCGGAAATCTTTTTAATTTACCCGGAAGCTTTGATCTGAACCGTGGCACCATGTTCCTGAAATAATCATCATCAGCAGGTATATCTTTATAACCGGAGAACCCATTACATACATTCCGGTACTTTGATATTTCTTTCTGTAAAGAAAGGGAGTTTTTCAATTCTGCCTCAAACCGGATTTTTTCCTCTCCGTCCATATTGCCATCAATATATCTTAATATAAGGTCATTCTTCAAATTCATTTTTCATCATCTCCGAGATTTTATTTATAGCATGGAAATAATTTGACTTAAGTCCACCGATACTCTTACCAGTAATTTCCGATATCTCTTCATAAGACAAACCGTCAACATTCCTTAAAATAAATATCTCCCGCTGCTTAGCAGGAAGTATTTGTAAAAACTGATCCATTTTTTTTATTTTATCCTTTATATCGATATCATTAACAATGTCTTCTTTGGTACCGGTTTCTGCAGTATTTATATCATCAAAATATAAAATTTTCCTAATCTTGCGCTTATTTAAATAATTTATACTTCTAGTAGAAGTAATCCTGTATATCCAGGTATATAAAGAAGACTTAAATTGAAAATCCTTCAGTTTATGATAAAGAACGAGAAGAACTTCTTGGACAACCTCATCTGCATCGAGATGAGAGCCTGTCATTCTTCTAGCATGCCAATAAATTTTTTGCTGATATTTATTGATCAACCTGTTAAAGGAACTCTCATCCCCCTCAAGAAATTTCTTTACCAACTCAAAATCAGTATTATCAGGCATACTATATTATTTCTTCAATTATTCGACAAGAATAGTGTATTAGAGGTTTAAATCCATTTCTTTAAACCTAATCTATCTTTCTATTGTCAAATTTACAAATTTTTACTTAAGGAGTAATATAAAATGACATCAATAAAAATAGTACTTTCAGTTATGTTTATTGTTATTGCGACATCATTCATAGATGCCCAGACAGTTGATAAGAAAGGATCAGGTACTAAGCAGGAAAACATAAACAAACCCCCAAAATTTAAGAAGGGAATACGGCAAGGCATGGAAGGACATAAGAAATTCATGCGTGAGAAACTGCATCTTACCGATCAACAGGTTTCCAAGATAGAAGCTTTAAGATCGGACCATATGAAAAAGATGATAGATCTTAAAGCTGAGCTAAAGAAGAATATGATCGATGTGAAGAGTATAAGAGATAAAGACAACTTTACAAGGGAAGATATAATTGCAGGAGTTGAAAAAGCGAATAAGATCAGAAATGATATGGCCTTTGCAAAGGCAAATCACAGAATGGATGTATGGGAGACATTAACACCTGAGCAGAAGAAAATGGTGAAAGAAAACCCACAATGGCTTATGGGGGGGAGACATCCTATCATGCACAGAAGGTTTGGCGATATGAAGCATCCTATGATGCATAAAGGGTCTGATGGTAAGAAGCCCCCAATGCCTCCAAAAGATAATGATAAATAAGGGGGGAAACGTAGTCCTAAGCCGTCTCATTCTAATGTGAGACGGTTTTTTTATTAAAGATCACCTTCGACCGGTTTAATTGTAATTTCCTCGGGGACCATATTACCTTCCTGAAGATAAACCCAGACAAGGAGCCGGGCAACCTCTTCGCCAGTCATCATTCTTTCAGAATTTGTTTTTCTTACTTCGGCGGGCCACATTGGAGTTTCAGTAGCTCCGGGTATTATATTAATAACCCTAATGTTATACTTTCTTACTTCTTCGCGGAGAACATTTGTATATCCAAGCAGACCTAATTTGGAAGCAGTATAGGCAGAGCTGTTTGTGAATATTTTTGTGGCTGCTGAAGACAAGATATTGATGATAGTCCCCTTCCCCTGCTTTATAAAATAGGGCAAAAGAAACCTGATGGTATAAATAGAACCCAAAAGATTTGTATTTATAATATCGTTTATTTCCTGAACAGAATTATCCTCGGCAGCTTTGAAAGAAGATATGCCAGCATTGTTAATAAGGCAGTCAATCTTCTGCAAGGCAACGATTTTTTTTATTGTCTGACCCACATTAGCGGAGGAAGCAACATTGCAAGGAAAGATGACGGTGGATAATTTTTCTTTTTCGAGCTCTTCATTTAGTTTTTCTAATTCCCTGGTGCGTCTTGCAGAAACAAACACCTGAGAACCAGTGCGTGCAAACTCTTTAGCTGCTGCTTTTCCGATACCTGAGCTCCCCCCGGTAATCCAAACACCCGATAATTTTTTAGACATCAAAGGTTTTTAGTCCTGATTAAGTTTAAGAACTCAGCTCTTGTTCTTGCATCAGCTTTAAAGATACCATGCATTGCACTGGCAGTAGCGGAGGAATTCTGTTTTTCGACTCCACGCATCATCATACACATATGATAAGCCTCAGACACTACCCCGACACCTCTTGGATTAAGATATTCTTTAATAGTATCGGCTATTTGTTGAGTCATCCTTTCCTGAACCTGCAATCTTCTTGAGAATGCTTCAACAATCCTAGGAATCTTACTTAAACCAACAATTTTACCATCGGGTAAATATGCGACATGAACTTTACCATAAAATGGAAGCATATGGTGTTCGCATAGACTATAAAAGTCAATATTCTTAACTATAACCATTTCATCATATTTTTCAATGAAAATAGCTTTATTCATTATTTTCTCAATATCCATATGATAACCCGCAGTGAGGAATTCATAGGCTTTAGCAACTCTTTTAGGAGTACTTACGAGACCTTCACGATTTGGATCCTCTCCGATTTCTGAAAGAAGATCAGTAATTAAACTCTCGACCTTAACCTGATCCAAAATTTATTCTCCTTTATATTCAAAATAATTATTTTCTG
>OCZT010005491.1_pt1 | contig 12628 bp, 11 predicted proteins | sample 1539031 | NCBI WGS metagenome assembly OCZT01 (sample SAMEA3539308, study PRJEB22396) | soil metagenome | biome: tundra; feature: field; material: soil | place: USA | collected 2010-05 | depth 0.15 m | reverse complement strand
GGTTTGGCGCGGGGCGAAAAAAGGGGACGGACCGTGCTGTCCACGCGGCGGCGATGGGGGAACGTTGTGCGGGAGATCGCGGCGCCTCGGGAGTGGTCAGCCCCCATTTTTCGCGAGCGGGAACAAAGCTGCACTGCGTGGCGTCTATAACCCATGCTCGAAGCTCGCGCGCTGACCAAGCGGTACACCACAACCACGGCCGTCGACGACGTCAGCTTCACCGTCAAACCTTATGAGGTTCTGGGTTACCTGGGGCCGAACGGGTCGGGCAAGAGCACTACGGTCAACATGATCACAGGGCTGCTGGAGCCTCCGCGCGGCGAGGTGATGTTTGACGGGCGCAGCATTCAATCGCAATTGATCGAATATAAGCGGCGGCTCGGATTCGTTCCGGAGCAGGCGCATTTGTATCCGCACCTGACGGGGCGCGAGTATTTGCAATTAGTCGGGCGGCTGCGCGGGCTGAACAAAAAATCGCTGGACCGGAAGATCGACCGATCTGCTCCAGTTGTTCGGGATAGGTGCGGCGCGGCATTCGCCGATCGGGTCGTACTCGAAAGGGATGCGGCAGAAGGTGCTGATATCGGCGTCGCTGCTGCATAATCCGGACATTCTGATTTTCGATGAGCCGATGTCGGGGCTGGACGTGACGACCGGCCTGGTGTTCCGCGACCTCGTAAAATCGCTGGCGCGCGAGGGAAAGATTATTCTCTACAGCTCGCATGTGCTGGAGGTGGTGGAAAAGGTCTGCACGCACGTGATGATTCTGCGCAAGAGGCGCGTTGCGGCCAACGATTCGGTGGAAGGGCTGCGCACGCTGATGAACCTTCCTTCGCTCGAAGATATTTTTTCCGAACTGGTGCTGGAGCAGGACACGGAGATGACGGCGAACTCGATTATCGACGTGATGAAGAGCGCATGAACCAGCTCGCAGCGCTCGTCCGGCATTTTTTCGGACGGTTTTTCGATAACGAATTCGTCGCGCGGAACACTGAGATTCAGGTGACGGTGACGAAGATGCTGGCGCTGCTGTCGTCGCCGGGGATTATTCTGCCGTGCCTGCGGTACACGACGTACCTGGGGCTTGCCGCGAGCCCGGATGCGGTGCGCAATCCGATGCTATGGTCGGACCGGACTTTGTATCTTTCGTTTTCGATGCTGGTGATGGGTGCGGTGACGGTGCTCGAATGGGACGCGCTGTTTCCGGACCGGCGCGACTACGCGACGCTGATGGTTTTGCCGATCCACTCGCGGACGATCTTTTTGGCGAAGGTGGGAGCGCTGGCGCTGTTCCTGCTGGCGTTCACCGCATCCGTGAATCTGGTCTCCGTGGTGACGTTTCCCGCCGTATCCTATCGAGGACTGGTGCGGGGACTGTTGGGCACGGTCGCGGCGCAGGGGATCTCGATTCTGGCTTCGAGCGCGTTCGCATTTCTGTTCCTGGTCGCGCTGGAGGGCGTGTTGTTGAACGTGTTGAGCGTGCGGTGGTTTCGTAAGATGTCGGCCTATGTGCAGGGCGCGATGGTGTTCGTGCTGCGGTGGTTGTTCTGCGTGCTGCCGCACATCGCGGCTACTGTGGCGGAGCTGAAGGAGCGGAATTCGTGGGTACTCTACGCGTTTCCCCCGCTGTGGTTCCTGGGATTGAATGAAGCGACGATCGGGACGCGCGATGCTGTTTTATTAGCACTGGCGCATCGGGCGGAGATGGCGTTGGGGCTGGTGGCGATGGTGGCGGGGTTATCGTACACGATCGCGTATCGCAGGCATGTGCGGAGGACGCTGGAATCGACCGAAGGCGGCGACTCGACCAGGACGGCGATGCACGAACGCGTCGGACGGATCGCGGATCGGGTGGCGCCGGATTCGGTGGAGAGGGCGACGGTGGCGTTTATCGGCAAGACGATGGCCCGCAGCGCGAAGCACCGCATTTTTCTGGCGACGTACGCGGGGGCGGGATTCGCGCTGGCGGCGCAGGTGATGCCGGCGGCTGTTCATCAAGGTGCCAATCGGGACCAATGGCTGTCGCTGCCGCTGGTGGTGGGGTTTTTTCTGTTGAGTGGGATGCGGTTCATCTTCACGATTCCTTCCGAGCTGCCGGCGAACTGGCAGTTCCGCGTGAGCGATACGGATCAACAGAGGCCGGCATTGAACGGGACGCGAACGGCGATGCTTTGGTTCGGGGTGGCACCGCTGTTTGTCGCGCTGTCGCCGTTCTATTTCATTTGGTGGAAGCCGGGCGCGGCGCTGGCGCACCTGGTGTTCAGCGTGACGATCTCCGCGCTGTTGATTGAAGTACTGACGATGGAGCTGCGAAAAATTCCGTTCACCTGTTCGTATCCGCCGGGAAAAGCAAACGTGACGATTCTATGGGTGGCGTACTGGGTGGGGTTTTTGATTTACGCGTTTTCGATGGCGAACCTGGAATCGTGGATGGTGAAGAGGCCAGCCAGGCTGATTCCTTTCTATCTGGTCGTCGCCATTATTTTCGCGGGGTTCGAATGGTGGCGGCGCAGAGCGGACGCGGTGGGCGTTGCGCTGGTGTTCGACGATGCGGCGGATCCGGTGGTGCTCACGCTGGGATTGGGTGAGATTGCGTGGACGACGACGACGACGTCGCGGGAGGATTCGCGTCCCGTCGTTCGGCGACCATCTTCATCCCATGTTTCGCGCGTAGAGTGATCAACGCGGCGGTCGCGACGGGATGGCCGGGGACGAGTTTGAAGCGCCATCGCTGGGCGACGGTTGCCAGGAGCAGAACGCCTTCCATCCAGGCGAATCGTTCACCGATGCAGACGCGCATGCCTCCGCCAAAGGGGAAGTAGGAGAATTTCGGGCGGTCGTCGGGCAAGACCGAACGCTCAAGACGGAACTGATCGGGCGAGGAGAACCAGCGCGGGTCGCGCTGCACGACCCAGGGGCTCATCATTAAGATCGATCGCGCGGGGACGGTGTATTGGCCGATCGCGTAATCGGTCTTGGCGCGGCGGCCGATGACCCATGCGGGAGGATAGAGGCGCATGGATTCGGCGAACACGCCTTCGGTGTATTTGAGGCGCGGAAGATCGTCAAAGGTGGGCAGGCGTCCTTCGAGAACGCGGTCGACTTCGTCGTAAAACTTTTCGGCGGCGGAAGGATTTTGCGAGAGCAGATACCAGGCCCACATCAGCGCGTTGGCGGTGGTTTCGTGTCCCGCGAGGAACAACGTGAGCGCCTCGTCACGGATCTGTTTGTCGGACATGCCAGTGACGCCGTCTTCATCTTGCGCGAGCAGCAGCATGGAGAGGAGGTCGCCTTTGTCCTCTTTACTGGCGCGGCGTTCGGCGATGATGCCGTAGATGGTCTTGTCGAGAAAGTCGCGCGCTTTTTCAAAACGGCGGACGGAGGGCAGCGGCAGTCTTTCGATCCATTCGGAAAAGGGCATCAGCACCATGTCGAACAGGATCATGACCTGGGTGAGGGCGTTGCCGATTTCGTCGGCTTCCGAAGTCACGTCGGCGCTGAACAGCGTTTTCGCCACCACGGACAGGGTGAGGCGCATCATTTCGCGCGACATGTCGAGTTGGGCGCCATTGGACCATTGCTCGCGGGTATGAGCGGTGCAGTCGACCATGGCCGAGGCATAACCAAGAAGGCGGTCGCGATGAAAGGCGGGTTGGACGAGGCGGTGCTGGCGGCGGTGAAATTCACCTTCGCTGGTGAGCAGACCTTCGCCGAGCAGGACTTTTGCACGTTCGAGGAAACGGCTCTTGGTGAAATTGGACTGATTGGTGACGAGGATATCCTTGATCCAATCGGGATTGCTGACGAGGTAGACGTGTTGCGGGCCGAGGCGGAAATGGACCAGGTCGCCGTGATCGCGCGAGAGACTTTGGAGAAATTTGGGAGGGTTTTTACGGAACTGCGGCAGCACTCCGACGATGGGGAGTCCTGCGCGCAGGGGCGGCCTCGAAATCATGCTTCCAGCTTAGCTCCCATGAGTGCGTGAATGGCCGCGAACAGTTCGTCGGGGTGGATGGGCTTGGAAGTGTAGGCGTTCATTCCGGCGGCGAGACAGCGTTCGCGGTCGCCGTCCATGGCACGCGCGGTCATGGCGAGAATCGGGATGGACGCGTCGTGGGTGCGGATCTGGCGGGCGGCTTCGAGGCCGTCCATGATAGGCATCTGGACGTCCATCAGGACGATGTCGAAATGAAAGGTGCGCGCGAGCTCGACCGCGTCGCGTCCATTGCCGGCGACGGTCACGCGATGGCCACGGCGTTCGAGCAGGCGCAGGGCGAGCCGCTGATTGACGGGGTTGTCTTCAGCCAGCAAAATGTCGAGAGGCCGATCGTGCTGCTCGGCCGGCGCGATGGCGGGGGAAGGCGCATCGTTGGCGACGGCGAACGACGCGGTGAAATGGAACGTGCTGCCGCGGCCCAGTTCGCTTTCCACCCAGATGCGCCCGTCCATCAGGCTCACCAGACGCGCGCAGATGGTCAAGCCGAGGCCGGTGCCGCCGTACTGGCGCGTGGTGGATCCATCGGCCTGCTCGAAGGCGTCGAAGATGGTCGATTGTTTCGAAGGATCGATGCCGATGCCGGAATCGCGCACGGTGAAGTGGAGGCGCACGCCGCGATGGTCGCGGCCTTCGACGCACACGCCGACCTTCACGCCGCCGACTGCGGTGAACTTGATGGAATTGCCGATCAGGTTCAGCAGAATCTGGCGCAGGCGAATGGGATCGCCCACAATGTTGTCCGGAGTTTCCGGTGAGATGTCGTACCTCAGCACAAGAAGTTTCTCGCTGGCGAGCGGCAGGAGCGTTCGCTCCACGCCGGAAATACAGTGGGCGAGGGAAAACGGCACCGGGTCCAGCGTCATCCTTCCGGCCTCGATTTTCGAGAAATCGAGCACGTCGTTGAGGACGGTCATGAGCGATTCGGCCGACTCGTGAGCGGTCTGGAGATGCTCCCGCTGCTCCGGGTCGAGCGACGTTTCGAGCACCAGGTTCACCATGCCCATCATTCCGTTCATGGGGGTGCGAATTTCGTGGCTCATGTTGGCGAGGAACTCGCTCTTGGTGCGGCTGGCCGCTTCGGCCGCTTCCTTGGCGGCTTGCAACTCCCGCTCGCTCGCCTGAAGCTGGGCGGTCCGCCGTTCCACTGCCAGCTCAATCCGTTCATTCGTCGATTCGAGCATCGCCTGGCATTCCGCGGAGTCGCGAATATCGCGGAGGCTGCGGATGCATGAGGCGATGAGGAAGACGTCCTCGAACACAAACCAGCCCGAGTGCTCCAGCCATCGCCAGGGACTGGCGGTCAGAACGCCGTAAATCGATTGAGGGAAATAGACGCCGCGGAACCAGTGGTCGGCGGCGATCACGATGCTGGCGGGAATCAGCACGCGCCAGTCGCGATAGAAGGCCAGGAACGCCAGCGATCCGAAGATGTGGAAATGCGTTTCGATTCGACCGCCAGTGACGTGAACCAGCAGCGCGGAGGTGAGCATCTGGCAGATCGCGATGGTGTAGCGGGTCACCGCGTGTCCGGGCGCCAGAAGCACCAGAGCGACCGGAGGCAGGGTGACCGCGCCGCCCAGGAAAATCGCGGCCCAGACGTGAATATGGATGTGGCTTTCGGAACCGGACCACGCTCTGGGCGAGAAACAGAACGCGGCCACGACCATCGCCACCCATTGCAACAGCATCAGCCACAGGAACTGCCGGTCTGTCCCGACTGCGATGCTGAATAAGTGCTGCCGGTAAATCTCATCGGCGCGACGGGCGATAGAGGGGCTCATTGCGATTGGTCCCCGGGCTTTCGCGAATCGAGAATCGAGCAGCCGAACACGAATGTCGTGTTCCGTTCCGCCTTGCCGCGGGTGAGCAGCGAAACGATGGCGCTGCGGCCGGCGTTATCGCCAGAATGCGAGCGGGAGGGAGTGATCCCCCCTTCGAAGATCAAGCGGCCGTCGCGATCGTAGAGCAGGACGGCGCTGGAAGTGGACGCGTGAAAGAGGCTCGCCTCTTTTCCTTCGTCATCGATGCGGACGTCGACGCCTGGAATCGCGGCAGCGGCGCGCCAGGGATCGTTTTCCGCCCATTGCTTCGAAAATCCCGCCGGCTTGAAGAACAGCACATGAGCGTCGGCGCGCCCTTCGGCCTGCGCCATGATAAGCGCCAGTTCTCCGAGGGCCGCAGTGGTACAACTGCATTGGGGATGAACGACCATGACCAGCGTAGCGCGAGAGGCGTTGCGATGAATCCCGGCCGCCAGGGGCCACTCGGCGGGCGCCTCGGACGGCTTGCCGGGCGCATTTTCGTGGAGCATCAGCTCCCGGAATCCGAACCCGGTCGCGGCGATCAAGATTGCGATTCCTATGAGAAACAACGGCTTGAGAAGGAGCGCCCGCATAGAATAGGAGGCGCAATCGGCTTGCCCCCGATACCTTATCGGCCCGGGGAGCAAGATTTTGATTACTGTTGTTGTTGTTGCTGCTGGACGTCGATCTGCTCGACTTCGGAGGCCGGTTCCCACTGCGGCGGAGCGCTCAACTCCGCTCCGGGCGGCGGCGGAGCGTCGGACGGCGCCACGCGGACCGACACCTTCAGTTCGCTGGCCGCTTTGCCTTTGAAGACGCCGCGCGTGGGAGGCACGTCGGCGTAGTCGCGACCGATGGCCGTTCGAATGTGCCTTTCCCCGGCCAGCAGATTATTGGTCGGATCGAAGCCAACCCAGCCGAGGCCCGGCAGCAGCGCTTCCACCCACGCATGCGTCGCGCCTTCCGACGACCGGTCCGGATGCATCGCGCGCGGATAGAGATAACCGCTGACGTAACGACAGGGGATTTTCACGTGGCGCACCAGCGCGGTCATGATGTGCGCGAAATCCTGGCAGACGCCGCGGCGCGTCTCGATGGCGTGGTCGATGGGCGAATCGACATGCGTCGCTTTGGGCACGTAGTCGAACCAGTTGAACATGCTCTCGTTCAATTCGCGCAGCAGGCTCAGCGGATCGTCGCGCCGGGCGACGGCCAGCTCGTCGGCCAGTTCGAGCAGCCCCTCGGTCGGCTGCGCGAACTGGCTGGGCATCATCATTTCCCAATAATCTCCGGTGGCCACCAGCGCGTCGAGTTGCGTCCACGCATCGGCGCCCAGGCGCTTCGGCAAGTCTGGACCAACCTGCACTTCGACCAGGGCCTCGGCCACGATCCGCAGTTGAATATGTTTGCCCGGCACGTCAAAATGATGCACGCTGTTGCCCAGGTAATCGCGATACTGAAAGATCATCGCCCGCGGGTCGACCGAGAGCTGGAACGACAAGCATCGCTGCGGGCCTTCGGTGCGCGGGTGCATGCGCGCTTCCATCAGGCTTTCGCTGACGGCGGAATCGTAGCGGAATTGGGTGAGATGGCGGATGGAATAGAACATATTAGAAGAGCCGCCTGAAAGGGCGGCTGCAGCCAAAATTGGCCGCCCTACAAGACGACTCGCACTGGTTTGGGCGAAACATAATTAAGACGCCTGCAACGCCGCCTCGATCGGATACGCGATATATGTCTGATACAGCGCACTGTGCGCCTGCGAGCACTGGCGGAGCACGGTTTCCAGATAGGCCTGCAGTCCGCCGCTCATAATCTCGTCGATCTGCCCGAAGGCGAGCGTCGCCTGCATGCGCCCGGCGATTCGCTCCACGCGCGCCGATCTTCGGCTGGATACCTCCGCGCCGATCTGCTTCATTGCCGTCTCCAGCGCGTCGGCCGAAAAACGGATGGAGTGCGGGAAGCTGGGGTTCAGCACCAGGAATTCGGCGATGCGGTCCGGCCGCAGATCCGCGGTGTACGCCTTGCAATACCCTTCGAAAGCGGTGCAGGAGCGCAGGAGTCCGATCCATTCAAGCGGTTCCGGTTCGGCGTCCTTTCCGTAAAATTCTCGGAAATGCACGCCCAGCAGCGTCGCCAGCGCGGATGCGCGCTCGATCGACCGGCCGGCCTGGATGAACTGCCAGCCTTCGCCGTGCGTCATAGTGGAATCCGCGATGCCCTGAAAAAGGTGTGCGCCATCCTTGATCGCTTGCAGAAAATCGCCGACATCCCATGCTTCATCCGCGCCGCAACGGTTCACTTCAATAAACATGCGGTTCAACTGCTCCCACATTTCGGAGCTGATCTGCTCACGGACCTGGCGCGAATTTTCACGCGCCGCCATGATGCAGGAGACAATCGAGGACCGGCTGGCGGTGGACTGAATCAGCGATTTCGCCACCGCCTGCGCCTCGCCCTCCTTCACATCCGTCATTTCGATGGCCAGCGATTTCAGCACACGCCGCCAGTGCCGGTCGTCGTCTTCGGTTTCGCGCTCCAGCATCAGGTTCAACTGGACCTTGATGACACGCGCGGTGTGCTCGGCGCGCTCCAGATAGCGGCTCATCCAATACAAACTTTCGGCGACTCGAGAAAGCATTAGTGCAGCACCCAAGTGTCCTTGCTGCCGCCACCTTGCGACGAATTGACCACCAGCGATCCTTTTTTCAGCGCAACGCGTGTCAGCCCGCCGGGCACGATGGCGATCTTCTCGCCGAACAAAATGTAAGGACGCAGATCGACGTGGCGGGGCTGCACTTTCCCGTCGATGATGCAGGGCGCGCGCGACAGCATAATGGTGGGCTGCGCGATATAGTTGCGCGGATCGTCCTCCACGCGGCGCCGGAATTCGTCGCGCTCGACGGCCGTGCTCTGCGGGCCGATCAGCATGCCGTAGCCGCCCGATTCGCCCACCGCTTTGACCACGAAGTTTTCAAGATGCTCCAGAACGTGATGGCGCTCGGCGGGGTCCGACATCTGAAACGTTTCGACATTGTTGAGCACCGGATCTTCGTTCAAATAGTATTTGATAATCGCGGGCACGTAGGCGTAAACGGCCTTGTCGTCGGCGACTCCGGTTCCCAGCGCGTTTGCCAGGCCGACGTTGCCGGCGCGGTACGCGTTGAACAATCCGGGCGCTCCCAGCGAAGAATCCTGGCGGAATGCCAGGGGGTCGACAAAATCGTCGTCGATGCGCCGGTAAATCACGTCGACGCGGCGCAGACCCTCGGTGGTGCGCATGTAGATGAAATTGTCGTGCGCGACCAGGTCGCGGCCTTCCACGAGTTCAATGCCCATCTGGCGTGCGAGGAACGCGTGTTCAAAATAGGCGGAATTATAGACGCCGGGCGTGAGCAGCACGATGGTCGGTTCGGCGCATCCCTGGGGCGCCAGCGCGCGCAGCGTGGCCAGCAGCGCCTGGCTGTAATGTTCGATTCCCTGCACGCCGCACCGCCGGAACAAATCCGGAAAAATACGTTTCATCACCTGGCGGCTCACCAGCATGTAGCTGACGCCGCTGGGGACGCGCAGATTATCTTCCAGCACGACGAACTCGCCCGAAGGAGTGCGGATCAGGTCGGTCCCGGCGACGGTGACATAGGCGTCCTTGCGAACATTCAGGCCACGCATCTGGCGTCGAAAATGTTTGCAACTATATACCAATTCGCGGGGTACTACGCCGTCGTTCAGGATGCGCCCTTCATGATAGAGGTCCTTGAGAAACAGGTTCAGCGCGGTGATGCGCTGCGCGAGCCCCTTCTCAATGTGCGACCACTCGTCGCTGGTGATAATCCGCGGCAGCAGATCGTTCGGGAAAATGCGCTCGGTGCCCTCTTTGCGCCCGTAGACGGTGAACGTGATGCCCTGGTGGAGAAAGGAGAGGTCGGAGATCTGCTGGCGGCGGCGGAATTCGCTGGCGGGCAACTCGCGCAGTGCTTGATAGAGGTGCTCGTAGTGCGGACGAGGAGTCCCATCCGCCGTGACCATCTCGTCGTACGCTTCATCCAGCCCGTAGTCCTGAAACGGAGCAGGAAGCGCGCTCTGAGTTACTGTACCCGCCATCGAGAATCCCCACCAAACTTGAGGTCGGCCGCTTCTGACGGGGAAGGGCGATCAATTAGGAAGTTAGTTTAGCATTGATCGCGATGCTTCGTCTCAATAAGCCGGAACATCGCCCACCGGCTTCAACACCAGGTGATGAAAATCGAAACTGAAATCCGTCAACGGAGACACCGCGGCCATCTTGATCTGATCCACCGAGCCGTCCGGCTTCAGCGAAAATGTCACGTACGCGTCCGCGTCCATGGCGCGATTGTTCCAGCGCGCGATGAACGTGTCGTATTGCCAGTGCTCCAGCTCGCCCGTCAGATCGGGCGTATGAGTGAAGCGCATGATCAGTTTGCCGCCGTCTTCCTTAATCGTCACGTCGCCGTACCAGGGATCGCGATATCGTCCCGCATAGCCCGATAGCGGGAGCGACGGCTCCGAGGTCGTATCGCGAGTCCCGCTTGCCTTTTTCATGACCTCCGCCGCGCTCTTCTCGCGACTCTTCGCCGCCGCATCGAAAGCCGCAACCCAATCCGTTGCCGGAGCTTTCATGTATTCGTCGAGAATCGTCATCGTGATCGAGGAAAATGCGCCGCCCGCTTCCTGATTGGTCAGCACGATCACGCCCAGCTTCAGCTCCGGCACCATCATGACCTGCGACACCATCCCCGATAATCCGCCGGTATGCGAAACCAGTTTATAGCCGCGATAATCCCTTAAACCCCAGCCCAGAGCGTATGCGGAAAAGTTCGTCTTAAACGCGGCAAGCTCCGGCGGCGGATTGCCGATGGGAATTGGCGTGACCTCGGACCACATCTCCTTCGACTGCGCCGCGCTGAATAGCCTCTTGCCTCCGGGAATCTCGCCCGTGTTCAACTGCATCGCGACCCATTTCGACATCTCCGCAACGCTCGATTGAATCGCACCCGCGGGACCGTTGTTGTCGAGCACGTCGGGCCGGATCGGCGCCAGCACACCGTCGACATGAGCGTGCGGCGCGGCGAAATCGTCCCCGGGCTTGATGTCGCGAATGCTGGTCTTGCTGGTCGACATGCCCAGCGGAGAAAAAATCCGTTCTTTGATGAACGCCGCCCAGGGCTTCCCGCTGACCGCCTCGATTAATTTCCCCGCGACTAGATAAAGAACGTTGTCGTAGGCGTACGCACTGCGAAAACTTGTCTCGAGAGGCACGTAGCGCAGCCGCTTCACGATTTCGTCGCTCGATAAATCCGACGCCGGGAAAAACATCAGATCGCCCGCGCCCAACGCGAGCCCGCTGCGATGGACGAGCAGATCCTTCACCCGCATTTCGCGCGTCACATACGGATCCGCCATCTGGAATGCCGGCAGATAATCGATCACGCGGTCGGTCCAATGCACTTTGCCCTCGTCGACCAGCATCGCGAGCGACGCCGCCGTGAATGCTTTCGTATTCGACGCGATTCCGAACAGGGTGTTGGCCGTCACCGGCGCGAGGTCGCCCAGCTTGCGGACGCCGAAGCCTTTGGCGAACACCACCTGCCCGTCTTTCACGACAGCGACGGCGATGCCGGGAACGTCGAACGTCTGGCGGGCTTTTTCGGTCACCGCATCGATCGAACCCTGCGCGAAGCTGGAGGCGGCGAGTGCAAGAAAAAGAATAAATCGCATAATTGGCGTTATTATACAGGTGAAATGCGCATCTCCATCGCCGGCGATCACGCCGGATTCGAGCTCAAAGAACAAATCAAGAAGTTTCTCGCCGCGGAAGGCCACGAAGTTGGGGATCTGGGCGCATACGACACCACCCCGTCCGACTATCCGGACTTCGCCGAAGCGCTCGCGAATGTGATTCTCGACGCCGGCTGCGACAAGGCAATTCTGTTATGCGGCAGCGGCGTGGGAGCGTCGGTGGCGGCCAATAAAATTCCGGGCATCCGCGCAGGCCTCTGCCACGATACGTACTCCGCGCACCAGGGCGTCGAACATGACAACATGAACATGCTGGTGCTCGGTGGACGTGTGATCGGTGAAGCGATGGCGCAGGAACTGGTGAACGCTTTCGTCGCCGCGCGATTTTCCCACGAAGCGCGCCACGTTCGGCGCCTCGCCAAAGTTCACGCCATTGAGGAGAAATATGGCCGTTAGAAAAGTTGTTGTGCTCGACGTCGGAGGCACCCACGTCAAGGTCGGGTCCAGCGATCGCAAAGACCTCGTGAAGATCGAATCCGGTCCCGCCATGACGCCGCCCATCATGATCGCGGCCGTGAAGAAAGCGACCGCCGATTGGAAATACGACGCGGTCGCCATCGGCTATCCCGGTCCGGTGCTCCACGGGCGTCCGGTTGCCGAGCCCCACAACCTCGGCGTCGGCTGGGTCGGCTTCGATTTTCGAAAAGCTTTCGGTAAGCCGGTGAAGCTGGTGAACGACGCGGCCATGCAGGCGCTGGGCAGTTATGAAGGAGGCCGCATGCTGTTCTTCGGCCTCGGCACAGGACTCGGCTTAGCGCTGATCGTCGACGGCGTGGTGGAGCCGACGGAGCTGGCGCACCTGCCGTATAAGAAAGGGCGCACCTATGAAGATTACATCGGCCTGCGTGGCCTGGAGCGCCTGGGCAAGAAGCGCTGGGCGCGACACGTGTTCGATGTTGTCGCGAAGTTTAAGGCGGCGTTCCAGGCCGACTACGTCGTGCTCGGCGGTGGCAACACGAAAGTGTTGAAGGATCTGCCGCCAGGGGCGCGGCTCGGCCACAATACGAAC
>OCZT010005490.1_pt1 | contig 12628 bp, 9 predicted proteins | sample 1539031 | NCBI WGS metagenome assembly OCZT01 (sample SAMEA3539308, study PRJEB22396) | soil metagenome | biome: tundra; feature: field; material: soil | place: USA | collected 2010-05 | depth 0.15 m | reverse complement strand
TTGGATATTTCCGAGATTGTCGGATAAATGTGGACAGAACCGGCGATGGTCGAAAGTTTGACTCCGCCGCTTACAGCAATCACCCATTCATGAATCAGCTCGCCCGCATGAGCGCCGATAATCTGGCAACCGAGTAATTTACCTCCCGGACTTACCAGTAATTTGATCTTCCCTTTTGTTTTCCCTTCGGCTTGAGCACGGTCATTTTCGGCATACGGTTCCTCCCAGACACGATATTTAAGGCCTTCCTTTTTAGCTCTTTTTTCATTGTACCCGATACTGGCAATTTCCGGATCGGTATAAGTACACCAACCTATTTTACTGTAATCCGCTTTGCGGGGCAGGCGCAAAATGGCATTGGTCAGAGCTATGCCCGCTTCGTAACCGGCCACGTGTGTAAAGGGAAACAAACCGGTTACATCACCGCAGGCATAGATGTGGCTTACATTGGTCTTCATTCTGGTGTCAGTCGGAATACCGCGTGGTGTAAAAATAACACCGGCGGCATCGAGGGCCAAACTGTCGATATTTGGTTTACGTCCTGCAGCGACAAGCAGAGCCTCAGCCGTTAAGGTGCTGTTCTGACCTTTACCGCTGGCATCTGTAATGGTTAAATGGAACAGAGAATCATCATACCTGGCTTTCACAGCTTTAGTTGCAGTGTATATTGTGATTCCTTCTTCTTTTAGCTGCTTTTGCAGGATATCGGCAAAGTCTGTGTCTTCCGGGCCGAGAATCTGATCCATAAATTCCACGATGGTCACTTGAGAACCCAGTCGTCCCAAAGCCTGCGCCAGTTCCAGACCGATCGGCCCGCCACCCAATACTATTAAGCTTGCGGGCAATTTCTTTTGGCTAAAAATAGTTTCATTAGTTAAATAAGGAGTATGGGCAAGACCTTCTACGGGAGGCAGCGCGGGACTGGAGCCGGTGGCGATAATCCAGCTTCTGGCCGATAGAGTATTGCCATCCAGATTAACGCTGTGATCGTCAACAAAGGAAGCCTTGCCGAATACGACCTGTGCTCCCAAATCGCAGAATCTTTCAGGAGAATCATGCTGCTGAATTTTATCGATAACAATTTTTACACGGTTCATAACAGCTTCCAGATCAATGGGTGGCAATTGAACTTGGGGAAGGCCGAATTCGGTTGTTCTTTTCAGGAGCGCATAAACACCGGCTATCCGTATTAACGTCTTGGAAGGGATGCAGCCATAGTGCAGACAGTCGCCGCCAAGCTTTGCTGATTTTTCGATAAGAATTGTTTTGGCGCCAAATTGTGCCGCTCCCGCCGCGGCTGTAAGACCTGCCGCACCGCCGCCGATGATTCCAAGATCGTAATCGTATTTGTCCATTATCTTTCTCCTGTATTTATACCAATTTGATTAAACGGATCAGTTCGGTTATAAAACTCGAACGATTTTGAAACTATTTGCAGGCAATTATATCAGCCGCGATACCGCGGACATTTTCCATAGCCTTGGGGAGGTCAATTGTGCGCAGTTGACGGTCTTTCATGACAATCTTGCCGTTGATAATGCTGGTTTTTACGTCCGCGCCGCGTGCGGCATATACAAGCTGAGAATAACAATTATAGAGCGGTGTAAGATGCGGTTGGTTCATATCCACTAAGATGATGTCGGCTTGTTTTCCTGTTTCGATAGAACCAATCAATTTATCCAGCCCCAGTACATTTGCACCGCCGATCGTGGCCATTTTCAGGACTGTCTGTGCGCTCATCACGGTAGGATCCAGTGATGTGACTTTGTGAATTTTTGCCGCCGTATCCATTTCCCGGAACATATCCAGATCATTGTTGCTGGCGGAACCATCCGTTCCCAATCCCACTTTGATGCCGTGTTTCAGCATTTCAGGGACAGGGGCGACTCCTGCCGCAAGTTTCATGGAGCTTTCCGGGTTATGTGAAACCCTGACGCCCAGATCGGCAAAAATAGCCATATCTTCAGCGGTAAGCCAGTTGCAGTGAACGGCAACAGTCTGATCATCAAGAACGCCCAGATCAAGCAAATGCTGCACAGGTTTTTTGCCGTAACGATTTAAGATAGTATCGATCTCATCTTCATTTTCAAGCAAATGCATCAGGTATAGGATTCCTGCTTCGCGAGCAGCTTCCTTTACGTTGACAAGCGTTGCCGGAGAACAGGTATAGGGAGAGTGACAGAAATATGCCGGTGTAATCATCGGCGCATGTGACTGCCAGCGTGTTACAAAACGATTGGCTGCTGCCATCATTCTTTCGAACTTGGGATTGTCCGGCGTGGCAAAATCCGCAAAGCCCTGGGATACAACGGCCCGCATGCCCGCGGCAAGCACGGCTTCCGTAATGGTGTCTTCAAAAAAATAACCGTCGCAAAAAGTTGTCGTGCCGGACATAATCATTTCCGCCATGGCGAGTGTGGCGCCGTCATAAACCATTTTTTTATTGACGAAACGGGCTTCCGCAGGAAAGATATGTTTAGTCAACCATTCCATTAGCGGCAGGTCATCCGCCATGCCTCGGAAGCAGACCATGGGTAGGTGGGTATGGGTATTGACTAATCCAGGCATAATGATGCAGCCGGATGCATCGATCGTCTCTTTTGTCTTGAGGGCGGCACACCCTTGATCACCATTTCGGCCAACCGCGACAATAAGGCCGTCTTTAATGCCGATGGCGGCATCTTCGACGATTTCCATTCCGGCGGACATGGTCATCAGCATTCCACCGGTGATCACTATGTCCCAATTATTTTCTTGTATGTGTTTTTCCATTCTCAATCAAAGCGCTATCTTTATTGGCAACGCCAGCACGGTGAATAACCTAAAGGTCACGCGTGAGACTGCGTCGCAATCATAATTCGTCATTGCGAGCGACCTCAGAGAGCGCGGCAATCTCTATGATGTCGAGCAGATATGAGATCGCTTCGCTCATTATATTCGCTCGCAAAGACATTGCGACACAGTCTCGAATGCCGGGTCGTCATCTATCTTCAATTTCATTTCGGGGCCCGGGTTACTGTAATGGTTGCAGTTTTACTTCCGGATAGACTACAGGTTGCGGTCACTTCCAGCTTATCACCTTCCGCGGCGGCCACTTTATAGGTATAGGTAAATGTCGATTCAGCAGGTTGTGAGTCATAATTAGTCGTGCTGATTATGGCAGAGTTTTTCTTGATCTCAACATATTTAATGTGATGAAAACCAGGGAATGAAGATTTGTGCGTGATTGTAACCGCCAGAGTTTGCGCACTTGAATCATATTCGAGTTTTACATCTTGCGGCGCGTTGGCATAAGATGCTTGCGGATAGAGACAGAAAACCATTAAAATAAATAACAACGAACTAAAGATACATGTCGAAATTACGGATGTCCTTTTCATAGTAAACCTCCTTAAAATTTTAAATATCTTTTTACGATCTATTCTCCGAGAAAACCAAATCAGATTAATGCCGGCAATTATGATAAAAAAGTAAACGCTGTTCCTTGTAAGAAACAAACGTGCAGGCATGATCAGGAAAAATCAGCCGGGGAATTTTGCTTCCATCAGGTGGCCACCGAGTAATCCCAATCCGGCACCGCAGGCCACCGCAATGATGGTCAGCAGCGTGAAATATTCACGAATCGGAGAGGCCGGAAACTGTCCTGAAAAAGCGACAAAAGCAAGGGCGATGGAGATGATCAGAAAAAGCAGGCCGATAATAATTTTCTTTTTCAAAAAAGGAGTTGTTACTTTTCGGAATCTGATTTTGCCGTCAAATAGTCCGGTTAAAAGCGACAGTACCACAAAGTAAGGTAGAAGGAATGAAATCACTTGTATGGAGTTAAACAACGCCTCTTTAATTGCCCCAGGGGCAAAATAAGATAAAACTGTCAGAAGAAAAAGAGTAATAGCGAATGCCTGCGGGAAATGTACCATAATGGGATGAATATGAAGGCCAAGAATTATACGTCTTTTTTCCGATACCGGGTCGGTATAGGGCTCAAACATTGTTGCCGGAACTCCACAGGCAGGGCAGATATCTTTTATTTTACCTTCTTTGGTTACATAACCACAAGCTTTGCATCTGATGAGTTTGGCCATAAAAACATCTCCTGTGTTGTTTTGCTTGGCTATATGATAATATATTTGAACATCAAATGACAGTTAAAAAATTAAGTTGTTGAAAAGTTCTATTCAATTCGCTAGTGTTACCTATCAAAACATGGAGGTGTCTATGAGTGCGTTACTCCTTGCCCGTATCCAATTCGCCTTTACGATAGGCTTCCATTTTCTCTTTCCGGCTATGACGCTGGGTACTGCCCTGATTATCCTCATATCCGAAACCATTTATCTGATCAAAAAAGATGAAGTTTATAAAAAGATAACTGATTTCCTGGCCAGGCTGCTTGGGCTAATTTTCGTAGTAGGCGCGGCAACCGGCATTACCATGGAATTTTCCTTCGGCACAAACTGGTCGGAATATTCCCGGGCGGTAGGAGATGTCTTCGGGCCAATACTCGCAGCCGAAGGCGTTATCGCTTTTTTTCTGGAATCGGTATTCATCGGAGTGCTGATTTTTGCCAGAAACAAGGTTTCGGCGAAAGTTTACTGGGTAGCGACGCTGCTGGTATTCTTAGGCGGTCATCTTTCCGCTTTCTGGATAGTGGTCGCCAATTCCTGGATGCAGACTCCCGCGGGCTATGCGATAAATGAAGCGGGCAAAATTGTTCTAACCAGTTTTACCGATGCCGTTTTTAATCCATCAACAATCATCAGGTTTTGTCATACGGTAATGGCTTCGTGGATGACCTGCGCGATAATGATCGCGGGAATCGCCGGATATTATGTAAGAAAAGGTCTGCACGGCCAGACGGCCAAAACAATGCTGAAAATCGGCATAATTATTTTTGTTATCACACCGCTGCTTCAACTGGCAACAGGCCATATTCATGCGATTGAGGTCATCGATATGCAGCCGGAAAAAGCGGCTGCGCTGGAGGGGCATTTTGTTACTGCCAAAGGGGTACCGCTTTATGTTGTGGGATTTGTCGATGAGCAAAACGAAAAGACCTATGGAATTCACGCGCCCAAGGCTCTGAGCTTTTTATACAACTTTGACTGGAACTCGGAAATAAAAGGATTGAAAGATTTCCCCAAAGAAAACTGGCCGCCGGTTAACTTTGTGTTTCAGGCTTATCATATCATGGTGGGGATAGGCATGCTTTCCATTGTACTCGGATTACTCGGCGCGTATCTGCTTTGGACTAAAAAAATCTATGAGAATAAATTATATCTTTTCATCCTGCCTTTCCTGATACCACTGCCGCATATTGCTCATGAGACAGGATGGATGGCGGCGGAAGTAGGCAGGCAGCCATGGATAATCTATAAGCTGATGAAGACCGCCAATGCCGCGTCAGTAGTAGTTACCGCAGGTGAGATAGTTTTTAGCCTGCTTATGTTTTTTCTTATTTATCTGTTGCTGGCGATAATGTTTGTCATGCTGTTTGTAAAAATTGTTAAAAAAGGTCCGGCAACGTAATTAATATCAATGATTATATTATACCATTTCTAAATCAAAGATGATATCGAGGCGGCAAGGAGAAGGCGACGCAGGTCCGCCGCGGCGGATTGAGGAAGCCGACGACACCGCCAACAAAGATAGCGCTTTGATTTAGAATTGGAATTAGAGCGGGGGAATAATAAATGGAAAATATACAGAACTTTCAAATACTCTGGTTCGTTCTTATTTTAATACTATTTGCCGGCTACACTCTCCTGGATGGATTTGATCTGGGTATAGGTGTGCTACTGCCTTTTATCGGTAAAACAAAAGAGGAGAAGGATATACTGATCAATTCTATCGGCCCTGTCTATGATGGCAACGAAGTCTGGCTGATCACCGGCGGTGGCGCGCTATTCGCGGCCTTTCCCCACGCCTACGCCACAGCCTTCTCCGGCTTTTATCTGGCGATGATGCTTGTTTTGTTCGCCCTGATCTTTCGGGCTGTCTCGATGGAATTCCGCTTTAATGACGAAGAGCGAGCCTTGATCTGGGAAAAAGCCTTTATTGCCGGCAGTGGCCTTGCCGCGCTTTTGTTTGGCGTAGCTCTGGGTAATGTTGTTTATGGAGTGCCGCTGGATAATAAAATGGAATTTACCGGAAACTTTTTCACTTTGCTTCGGCCTGTGCCTCTTTTATTCGGTATCACCGGACTTGCCGCTATTCTCTTGCGGGGAGCGTCTTACGCCGTGATGAAAACCGAAGGCGAGTTACAAAAGCGATCTTTTCGCTCGGTCAGCATTCTGATGTGGGTCAATCTTATAACCGCAATTGCTTATTTTCTGACAATGGCCTTTACTGTTCAAGGGCTTATGTTCAATTGGTTATTCTATGTGGCGATGCTATGCACGCTGCTTGGGCTTGCGGGAATTTTCTTTTCTATCAAAAAGGGAAATGACTCTGCCCCATTTTGGGAATCGTCATTTTCTTTTATCGGGCTATGGCTTGTCGCGGCAGCAGTTCATTTTCCCAATCTGATCAAAGCAAGCAATGATCAAAATTTAAGCATAACGATTTTTAACAGTTCCACAGGATTGCAAACGCTAAAGTTGATGAGCGTCATTGCCATAATCGGAATGCCGGTTGTAATTGGCTATACCATCTTTGTTTACCGGATTTTTAAAGGGAAGACTAAGGCATCTGATCACTATTGATATAATACCAATTCGCTTTCTTTGGCTAACTTTGTTGGCTGCGTCGTCTGCTTCCTCAAGCCGCCGCCGCGGACTTGCGTCACCTTCACCTTGCCGCCTCGATATCCTCTTTGATTTAGAAGTGGTATTACAGGTCAGTACCGGATATTTTTCACAACCGGACGATAAAGAAAAAGATTTTTGCGGATGAAACTTGTTTGCTTTTGAAAATCTTCGGATGAATTACAAACGTAAGTTACAACAAGATTGCTCTTGCGCGTAAATTCGATATGCTCTTTACCGGCATAACAAAAATTATTTTTATCATATAGAGGACTGTGCGGGTCAACTTCAGGTATATTCGCAATTAGTGCCGTGGGCTTACTCCAGGGGCCTTCCGGCCTGTCGGCAACCTGATATAATAGTTGATCTCCGCTGTTGCGGGTGGACATATAAACGGCAATCCATTTCTGATCGTCAGCATGGTAGCGAACACTCAGTTCAGAGACTCCGGCATCAATAACTATCCTGACTTTTGCGGGTGTAAGCACTTTTCCCCAGGTTCCCTTTTTGGTCAAATACTCAATGGCTTTGCCCGGATCATCTAGTTTGTCGATCGGAATGCGGGCAAGAATATTGCCGGAAATATTTACCGCTTCTTTGGCGTATTTGTAGAGTGGATAAAAATATACATGATTCTCAAAGAGAACCGATGTTGAGGCAAAGGCAGCCATGCCCTGCGGAATGGCAGGTGTTAAGTCCAGGTAATCGATCATCCATTGATGGGGATCTGCCGCCGCATAATTCTTTATTCGGGCAATTTTGTGTCCTGCAATCTCAAAGTTGAAAGGCGCCTTTGATTGAGGCACAGCTTTAACTACTAAAAGAGGAACATACAAGACATTATTAACAATAAACGGGTCTTGCGGCCATAACCACTCATTTTCACCAAACGAAGATGTAAATTGACCCTTTTTCTTTTTTAAATAATATTGAATTTGAAATTCAGCGTTTGCTGTACAGGTGGAAATGGCCAATGTTGTTCCCATGACCACATCCATATCAATCCGGTTTTTTCTACCTGTTTCACTTGCCACAAATGTATCGCCAAAAATCCAGAGGGTGCGCTCTTTGCCCAGGGCAATGGAGTAGGCACCGTCACCGCCGTACCAGCCATCTTTATCGGGAAAATCGGGCAGACATTGGGCTGCTGTAAAATCAGCAGGACGTTTTTCTTCCCAAACAGCGCAGCAAGAGACAAGCGCGATAATCAAGAGCGACAAGCCAAGCCAGAGCGCTTTTTTCGCCATATCAGGTGATCTAAAGAAAATCTTCATCGTCATATTCTTATGCTCATCAAATGATCATGCTGATAAATTAGTGGTATTTCTCCAGCTCCTATCAATATCCCACCGCTTATTAATCCATCGAAATTGCCCCGGGCCAGAGATAATAAAAACCCGCTTTCAGGCCAAAGGCCTCCGGAAGTTCAAGATTGATCACCGGGATGTTCAACTTTCCTAATTCAGCCCCGGCAATGTTGTAATAATTATCTTCGGGGAATTCCATCCGGCGGTATACTACAACTCTCGCATCTTCGGATATGCCGGCTATTTTTTTTGTTTCTTGGAGAGCATCACTAATATAGCCGATTTTGTCTACAAGACCAAGCCCAAGAGCCTCATCGGCCAGGAACACTCGCGCTGTGGAAACTTCCGTGAGTGCCTGTGGTGAAAGCTTGCGATGTTTTTTTACTAAACCGATGAACCTTTCGCCAAAATCGTTTACCGCTTTTTGCATCAGTTTTTGTTCTTCTTCACTGCTCTCCCGGAAAGGTGATCCCATATCTTTATGTCTGCCGAACTTTTTAATATCAACACTGAGCCCGAGTTTATTCATTAAGCCGCTGACTTTTGGTTGCAGAGAAATAACGCCCACCGAGCCCGTGATCGTCGTGGGATGCGCCATGATTACATCCGCGGGAAGAGATATGTAATAAGCACCGGACGCGGCGACATCCATCATCGAAACCGCTATTTTAACGCCAGTTTTCTCTTTGTACACGGAAATTTCATGGTACAGGATATCACTTGCGGTAATGGTCCCCCCGGCTGAATTTATCTTCAGCAAAACCGCCTTGATCTGTTTATCTCTTTTGGCTTTATTGATTTGCGCCACGACTTCCTCTACAACACTGGGCGATGTGCCGATGAGATCTTTTTTGGGAGAGTCGGAAATCAATCCGGTTACGGATATCAGCAAGACTTTATCTGAACCCGTGCCTTCCAGGGTGAATTCTTTAAGTGGGTCGGGTACAGCGTTGAATAAGTTTACTCTTGGAGCCGCGCAGCCCGTGATCAAGATCATGGAGAACAATACTGCAATGAAATAAATTTTCTTCATATTTTACCTTCCTTTGTTGGGTGTCAACTCATTAAATCCTTTTTTCTCTGGTTAATTTTTTATCGCCGGCACATAAGGTGTCTGGAGATACTTTCTAGCCTCAACCTTTGCTGCGCCTTCACCGTTTTCTATTTCCAGCGCCTTGGAATAATATTCTTCCGCCCGGGCTCTGTCTTTGCGGATATCCTGAATCATCCCCAGCCTCACTAACGTCCAGACACGAACCCGTGTATTATAAAAAGCCATATCTTTCAGAGCTTTCTGAAAATATTCCGTTGCCTTGTCGTATTCTCCCTGGTTGAAAAATATTCTGCCCATTAGCTGGTTGTATCGCGGCTCGAGTTGGGGAACATAGGGAGGCTTTGCTGCTTTAATATTATTCTCTATTTCCCGGGCCAGGGCAAAAGCTTCCCCGAACCGGCGTAGTTCCGCAAAAGCATTGGCCTGCGCGAATAAAAAATTATAGTTGTTGGGAAACTTTTCGCGCAATTTCATTATAACCGGCAAAGCCCGCGCCGGTTGTTTTTCAAAAATCAAATAAACCGATTGGAGTTCAGTTTGCGCCATAGTCTGCAATAGATCACCCTTTTGCGCCGCCAATTCAATTTCCTTCAGCCCTTTTTGCCTATCACCGGAGGTGATCAAAAGGGAAGATGCAAAGCGGGTCAAACCGGGCAGATGATCAATATGGTAATGGAGCAGGCCCATCAGAAAATAGATATCAAAATTATTCGGCTCTGCCCCCCTGGCCTTATCCAGATAATTCCAGATATTCGATGTTTCCTGCGCCATCACTAAATAACGTTTTTCATGAACCGCCAAGTTAACTTTGGCAATTTTAGCCAGGGCCATGGCCAGGTAAGCTTCGGAGTCTTTAGAATTCGTCTCCACCCTTTTTTCTCCCCTTGAAAGTGCTTCACTGACATAGCGCAAGATAGCTTCCTGATCTTTCTTTCGCGACTCCAGATCATAACTCATTTCATAAGAAAATAAGTGCAGTATGGCCAGGTAGGCATAGCCTGCGGGATTTTCCGGTTCCAGCTCTAACGCTTTTTTCAGCAAGGCATTGGCGCTGGATGTTTCCAGGTTAAAGGCTTTATCGATTCCCTGCTTGAGATAAGAATGGAATCGATTGGTTTGTAACGTGGCTGCTTCTATATCTGCCGAGATTACACAGAGAAATAGAATCGGGAAGATGGCAATAAGAATAATTTTAGAACAGTTTTTTCCCAATAGTTAATCCAATACCAGGTTTTTTGTTGTTACAATATCGGGCTTCAGAAAAAAACCCGGGCATCAACGATCGAGACGCCCTGCCCATCAGGATGGACAATTACAGGATTGAGATCCATTTCGCTTATTTCGGGACAATTTATAAGCAGCGAGGATACACGACAGATCACTTCGACCAAGGCTTTTACATCGGCCCGGCCTTTGCCTCTGACTCCCAGCAGAAGTGGGTAGGCCTTGAGTTCTTTGAGCATATCACTGGCCTCCCTTTTTGTCACCGGTGCCAGACGAATAGACGTATCCTTAAATATCTCAATGAAGACACCTCCCAGTCCCACTATAATAATAGGACCGAAAGCCTGATCCCGGCGGCCGCCGACAAAACATTCGATACCCGAGGGCGCCATCTCTTGAACCAGAAAGCCATCGATTACGGGACGCGGCTTCAGCTGCTTCAATGTTCCTTCCATTTCCGCAATGGCCGTAAGTAGAGCTTTCTTGTTAATGATATTTATCATCACGCCACCGACATCGGATTTATGGGAGGCATCGCGGGAAATGAGTTTCAAGGCTACAGGGTATTTAAGCGGGATGCGGCCCACTGATTTAGCATTCTGGATGACCATACTTTTTACCGGCTGCAATCCGGCAGTGGAGCAAATAGTCAGAGCTTCATCTGTAAACGGAATGCGCTTTTCGAGCAGGCAGCGCTCCCTGATGGTCTGAATCGTGTGCAGATCAACATCATAAGATGGAACTCTACCCCGGGCATTGCGCACTTCTTTGCGTTCGTAATAAGTTAACGAAACATGAAGGGCGGAGGCTGCTTCCAGCGGCGATGTAAAAATAGGAAATGCGTGATTTTTCGAAACATCGAGAATTTCCTCACGGTCGGAAATCATGGCCAAACAAACCGGTTTTTGATATTTGGCAACTAGCTTTTCCACACTCGTAAGGAAAGTCCGTGACATTTCAGCTTCAAAATTGGAGGAATAAAGATGGTTGAACAAAACGCCGTCATAAGTCGAAAGCTTCAGAGCTTCCTCAAGAATATTGGTGAATATTGTGTAGTCAAAGATTTCTCCCAGATCCAGAGGGTTCTGGTGGGCAATGACGCGGGTATTGTAAATGGTTTTAAGCTTTTCGATGAATGATGGAGGAAAGGGGATGATATCAAAACCGTATTTGGCACAGGCATCAGCGGAAAGAACCGCGTGTCCTCCCGAGCGCGAAAGAACGGCGACGCGGCGGCCCTTCATCAGCGGGAGGCGGATAACTTTGATGGCGTTAATAAAATCAATCTCATCTTCAATCCTGATTACCGCCGCCTGACGAAAAGCACCATCGACCACTTCATCGCTGTTCGAAAGCGCTGTGGTGTGGGATTGGGCAATTTTTGCGCTTAAGGGACTCCTGTTGGATTTTTGTACGATTATCGGTTTTTCCGATTGCATGGCCAGATCAAAAAAAGCTCTTCCTCTTTTGAAACCTTCAAGATAAGTGGCGATTATATCGGTCTTGTCGTCATGGAGAAGATATTCCAGAAAATCTACTTCGTCGAGCTGGAGTTTGTTGCCCGTTGCAACAAATTTGCCGGGCTTGATGCCGTAACCGGTAATGGCACGCAGATAAGTTCCGCCAACGCCGCCGCTCTGGACAATGAGACCTACACGGCCGCCAGTCGGGATATCCTTAAAAAAAGCAAACGGCATCATCATTTTGATATCAAAATTTACGGTACCGATGCAGTTCGGGCCGATGACCTTCATGCCGTATTTTTCGGCAATTTTCAGCACCTCTTCTTCGAGAGAGTAATTGCCGTGAGAATATTCGCTAAAGCCGCCCGATTCGATGACAATACGCCGGATTCCCTTTTGGCCGCAGGCCTCCATAAGGGCGGGGACGGTTTTCGCCGGCGTTAAAAAGATAGCGACATCAGGAGTTTCCGGAAGATCGGCAACGTCTTTATAAACGGGGACGCCATTTATTTCTCCCGCATGGCTGCCGACACCGTAAAGAGCGCCTTCGTAGCCGATTTGTTTGTTATTGAGCAGGACGATTTGTCCCAGATTCATTTTTGTAGTCGAAGCCCCGAATACCACTAAACTACGGGGATAAAAAAATTTTTCCATTACCTATTGCTCCTTTTGCCGTGTCATTGACAGATGATGTGCTGACAAATGTCCCCCGCTGGCGGGGGATTAAGGGGGTGGACCTATTAATGTAGCCGTAATGTTCATAAGTTACAGATTGACAATCCTTTATCCACCTCCGTCACTGCGTGACACCTCCGCCGGCGGAGGATACGGAATGACATT
>OCZT010005489.1_pt1 | contig 12628 bp, 16 predicted proteins | sample 1539031 | NCBI WGS metagenome assembly OCZT01 (sample SAMEA3539308, study PRJEB22396) | soil metagenome | biome: tundra; feature: field; material: soil | place: USA | collected 2010-05 | depth 0.15 m | reverse complement strand
AGCGCCTCATAGATGTCCATCGATCATCCTCTCGGTCGAGCAGTGTCGGCCGGTGCACTCCACCGGCGATGGCAACCCCCCGAGGCGACCGCCGAAGACGATGTTCAGCTGGCGACCTTGGAGGGCTACCGGTTCGCCATCGCCACGGGAACCTTCCATACGACGAGGTTACCGTTGCCGCCTGTTCTCTGTCGCGAAGATCCCATGCTATGACCAACTCCATGTCCCTGATGGAACTTCACACCCACGCCATTGCCGCCGGCGGTGGGTGCGTGGCCCGGGCCGACGACGGCCGGGTGGTGTTTGTGCGGCACTCCCTGCCCGGTGAACGGGTGCTGGCCCACGTCACCGGTCAGACCACCTCCTTCCTCCGGGCCGATGCGGTGGAGATCCTCGAGGCGTCGCCGGATCGGGTGACGCCGCCGTGTCCCCACGCCGGACCGGATCGATGTGGAGGATGTGACTTCCAGCATGTGGCGGTGGCAGCCCAGCGGGCGCTGAAGGCTTCCTTGGTGTCCGAGCAGTTGCGACGGCTGGCGGGGGACGAGCGGCCGGTAGTGGTCGAAGAGGTGCCCGGGGCGGCCGACGGGCTGGGTTGGCGCACCCGGGTGCGTTTCGCCGTCGATCGCGACGGACGGGTCGGCCTCCACAAACACCGGTCCCATGCTGTTGAGCCCGTCGAGCACTGCCTGATCGCCTCGGGGTCGGTGGACGCGGTAGGAGTGGGCGCGCACCGTTGGAGTGGGGCGAGAGAAATCGAAGTCCTGACATCGCCGGACGGTGGCAAGCCGGTGGTGTCGGTAATCACCGGGCGTCGCCATCTCGGAGACCGACCACCGGTCAACGCCGGTCGAGTGGTGAACGGCCGCACCGAACGCGAGCCCCACCGTTTGGGTTTCGACGTGCTCGGTCGCCACTACCAGGTATCGGCGGGGGTCTTTTGGCAAGTCCACCCTGCCGCGCCCGGTCTCCTGGCCCGGGCGGTTCTCGACGGGCTGGCCCCCCGGGTGGGGGAGAGGGTCGCCGACCTCTATGCCGGGGCAGGGCTCTTCACCGCACAGTTGGCCGGCTCGGTGGGTCCCGACGGTGCAGTGCTGGCTATCGAGCGGAGCGGGCGTGCGTGCGCGGATGCCGCTCGCAACACCGAGGATCAGCCACAGGTGACCATCTCCCGGGCCGACGTCACCGTCGAGCTGGTGGATTCCGGGGAGTTGGGTAGTCCCAACCTGGTGGTGCTCGACCCGGCCCGGGAGGGCGCGGGTCGCGGAGTGATGGACGCGTTGGCCGGCCTGCGGCCGGCCCCTCGGCGGATCGCTTATGTGTCCTGCGATCCGGCCTCGTTCGCTCGTGACCTACGGGTGATGACCGACGCGGGCTGGAGCATGACTTCGCTACGCGCCTTCGACCTGTTCCCGATGACCGAGCATGTCGAGTTGGTGGCCATGCTCGATCCACCCGAGGGGAGTAATCAGAGCTTTGGCTGATGAGACGGGGAAGCACCGACGACAGTGACGGGGAGTGGTCCCCGCCGCGGTCACGTGTGTGGGATCACTGCCCCTGTCGGGGTTTGGCCTTGGTGGCCCAACCGAGACGCTGGCGACGCCTGCGGCATCGCATCTGGGCCGGCTGCCGACCCGACCACGTCACCCATCTGGTGGGTGCGGCCAATGGCACCCGTGCCGGTAACGCTGCCATCGCCGACTGGCCCCTGTAGCGACGGCTGGCTCAGATGGCATTGGTCGAAGTCAGCTTCGGTGAGCCGGGCGTCCCGACGTAGGGGACCCAAGGTGCCGGAGGTCACGTCCATCTGGGCCGACCGCGTGCTGCAAGCGGAGGGTCCATCGCCACCGGCATCAACGCCGGCCCAACGCTGGAGCGCCTCTCGCCGGCACTCCGAAACCAGGGCGTCATTGTGCCTACTCGCGGATGTAGGTCAGGCCACGATGGTCCGGAAGTGAGCCGATCAACGAGGCGAGCCTCGCCGTCATCGACGGCGCTTTGCCCCTTTGACGAGCACACGTTGATAGAGACCGGCAGGAAGCCGCGAGACGAAGTCGAATACCTTGGCGTCCGGCCCGATCAGCGCTCGACGCCGATCGTGCTCGACGGCAGCAAGGATTTGGCGGGCGGCCTTCTCGGGGCTGGTGAGCGCCACCTTGTCAAAGTTGTTGCGTGCGGTATCTGGATCACCGGCGAGGGAAGCCACGCTGGCGTCTATTCGCGCGTTGCGGGCGATATTGGTCTTGATGCCGCCCGGGTGGACAGTTGTGCACGAGACTCCGGCTCCCTCCATCTCCAGTTCCAGGCGCAGGGCATCGGTGAAACCGCGGACCGCGAACTTTGCCGCGTTGTATGCCGACTGCGAGGGGATGCTCATCAACCCGAACACGCTCGATAGGTTGACCACATGGCCCTCACCGGCTGCCTTCAGGTGGGGGAGGAACGCCTTGGTCCCGTAGACGACGCCCCAGAAGTTGATGTTCATCAGCCACTCGATGTCCTCGTAGGACATGGCCTCGATGGTGGCGCTCAGAGCGACGCCTGCGTTGTTGAAGATCAGGTTCACCTTGCCGTGGTCGTCCACGACTTTGTCGGCCCAGGCGTACATGGCGACGCGGTCGGCGACGTCGAGGCGCTGGGAGCTGACCTTCACTCCAAAGCCTTCGCAGAGGGTGACGGTCTCGGCCAGGCCGACTTCATCGATGTCGGACAGGGCGAGGTGGGCGCCGCGGGCAGCGAGATCCCGGGCAAGGGCCCGACCGATGCCCGAGGAGGCGCCGGTGATGGCGGCGACACTGCCGTTGAAGGTCTTCATGATCGTCTGCTCTCTCAGGAGGTGGCCGTGGCGGCCGTCTGGCGGATGGGGTTGGACAACACCATGGCGGCATCTTCAATGCTGCTCATCTTGAGTGCCCGGTAGTCGCGCAGGTAGCTCTGGTGGACCTGCCACGGGAACTTGGAACCTTGTTTCGGGAAGCGATCGGCTGAGCGCTCTACGTAACCGGAGCTGAGGCCGAGCAGTGGCAGGGAGGCCACCGTCGCGTCCAGGTTGTGGGGTGTGCACTGCCGCTGTCCGGTCGATTGCATACGGTTCAGCAAGCGGCACACGTAGTCGCAGGTGAGGTCGCACTTGAGCGTCCACGACGCATTGGTGTAGCCGATGGCGACAGCAAAGTTCGGCACGCCCTCGAGCATCATTCCCTTGTAGGTCAGCTTGCCGGCGAAGTCGACGGCCTCACCGTCGACCGACAACTCGATGCCGCCGATGAAGAGGAGCTCGATGCCGGTTGCCGTGACAATGATGTCGGCCTCCAGCTCGGCGCCCGACCGGAGCAAGAGGCCCTTTTCGTTGAATGTGTCGATGTGATCGGTAACCACCGACACGGTGTCGGAAGCAATGGCCTTGAACAGGTCACCATTGGGGACGACACAGAGCCGTTGGTCCCACGGGTTGTACCGGGGGGTGAAGTGGGTGTCGATGTCGTAGCCGTCCGGAAGTTGGCGCTTGAGCTGCCTACGGAGGACCCGTTTTACGAGTGCGGGCCGGCGCTTGCTCAGCACATAGGACGCCTGGGTGGTGAGGGCCTTGAACCACCGGATGACGGGTCCCGAGTAGCGCTCGGGCAGCACCCGCCGGAGCAGGTTGGCGATGGGGTCCTTGGCCGGCAGCGAAAGGATGTAGGTCGGCGAGCGCTGGAGCATGGTCACGTGCCCCGCAGTGGCGGCCATGGAGGGAACCAGCGTCACCGCGGTGGCACCGCTGCCGATCACCACTACACGCTTCCCGGCGTAGTCGAGATCGTGGGGCCACGCCTGGGGGTGCACGATGGTCCCTTCGAAGCGGTCCATGCCGGCGAAGTCGGGCAGGTAACCCCGGTCGTAGCGGTAGTAGCCGCTGCACGAGAAGACGAAGCCGCAGGTGACCTCCACTGTCTCGCCGGTGTCGCTCCGCTCTGCGGTGATATGCCAGCGGGCTTCGTCGGTGGACCAGTCCGCCCGGACGATCCGGTGGTTGAATCGAATCCGCTGGTCAATGCCGGCCTCGGCGGCGGTGTCCTTGATGTACTGCAGGATCGAGTCGCCGTCGGCAATCGACTTTTCGCCGTCCCACGGGCGGAAGGAGTAGCCCAGGGTGAACATGTCAGAGTCCGAGCGGATGCCCGGGTAGCGGAACAGGTCCCACGTTCCCCCGATGGCATCACGCGCCTCGAAGATGGCGTAGGAGGCCCACGGGCACTTCGCCTGCAGGTAGTGGCCGGCCCCGATGCCGGACAAGCCGGCACCCACGATCAATACGTCAAGATGTTCCACGATGGCCAGCTCCTTCAGGCGGCCGAGGCGGCGAGTTTGTCGTTCAGGGTGCCGTGCTCCCCGAACAGCACGCTGCGCCACTGCTCGACGAGCTGGGTGGTATCACGATCCTCGGGGTGGAAATCGGGCCGGTTGTAGTCGCGCAGCTGGTGCCAGAGCTCTTGGCTCATGATGGGCGAAAGTCGGAAGGTTCGCCAGCTCTGGAGGAGATTGCCGCGTCGGTAGGTCGCCCGATCGCCCAGTAGGGACACGATGACCTGCGCCGCCATTCCGACCACGAAGCCGAAGCGCAGGACGTTCATCGTCATCACCCGCGTGCGTTCGCTACCCCCGACCGCCCTGTAGACGTCGAAGGCGACGGCCTTGTGCTCGGACTCCTCGAGGGCGTGCCACACGAAGAGATCCCTGACCGCCTGGTGGCCGAACAGGCGCCGGGTCTCCTCGCTGGTGAGCACGAGCTCGGCCAGGGTGGCGGTGAAGTGCTCGAGGGCGGCGGTTGCCGCCAGGTTGGACTTCGGCGACAGTATGCGCTCACGGATGGCGAGGCCCCGCTTGGTGAGCCGCTCGAAGCGCTTGGTCGGATAGCCGAGCTCATCGAGGCGGTCGTTGAACACCCGGTGCTCCCGGCCGTGCACTGCCTCTTGCCCGATGAAGCCGGCCACCTGGCGCTTCAGCTCGGGGTCCACGATCTGGTCACGGAAATGCCGCACCGAGCGTACGAAGAAGTCCTCTCCGTCAGGAAACACCGCCGACAGCGACGAGGTGAGGTGACAGCCGATCAAGTCGCCGTCCGCGGCGAAGTCCTTGGGCACGTCTCGGAGCGATTCCTCGAAGGACATGCGGCGAGTGGGAACCTTGCGGTCGGGGTTGCGGGTCTGGGTCATTGTGTGTCCTCTCCCGGGAAGCGGTCTGGTTGCCACAATGTAGATGATTTGAGTGATTTCCTCAAGTCATCAATATTGCTAAGCTACGGAGGTGATGGAATCCGAACCGGAGGTGACGGCACAGGGCAAAGGCGCGCAGACCCGCCGGGCGATCCTCGACGCTGCCATCGCCAGGTTCGGTCGCGAGGGCTACCGGTCGACGTCCGTCGCCGATATCGCTCGCGACGCGTCGGTGGGTGGCACCATCGCCTACGCCTACTTTCCCAGCAAGGAAGCCCTGTTCCTCGCGGCGGTCGACGAGGACGCCGCCGCGGTGATCGAAGAGGGGCTGTCCAGCGCCATCACGGAGCTCAGCATCCGGGACTGGCGCCAAACGCTCATCGTCACCCTGGTCGGGGCCCTCGAATCCCACCCGCTGGCCCGTCGACTGCTCGCGGGCCTCGAGCCCGAGGTGACCGATCGAGTACTCGAAATGCCGGCCCTCGAAGAGCTCCGCAAGGAATGCGCCGAGCGGCTCCGCACCGGACAGCTCAACGGATCCGTCCGTCCGGACATCGACCCGGTCACCATCGGCAACGGTGTGGTCGCCGTGGTGCTCTCGCTGCTCATGTCGGTGGTCCAGCTGGGTGGAACCGCTGCTGCCTTGTACGCCAACGACGTGGCCGCCGTGTTTGAGGCGGCGATCGAGTGGACGCCACCCCCTCGACCACCGAATTCCGCCCCAGAGTGAGGCCGGAGAGGAGATCGGTGTGCAGTGTTTCCCCTGAACCGGTTGCCCCGGTCTGGAGTGGTAGCAGGCACCGTCGACCGGACCGGACCGGGTGCACTGACCAGACCTACTGGGCAACTCGAGCAGAAGCAGCCGATGAAAGGGCAGACTCGTTGCAATGGATCCGCAGGGGACATCTGACCCGAAGCGCGACGCACACAGCGACGCAGAGACAATCGCCTCGCTGACTACCGAGATCGTTCGCCTGAAGGCCCAGCTCGACCGGCTCCGGGCGGAGCTCCGACTGTCCCGGCGGGACCAACACGAGACTCCGCCCCATTACCTCTGAGTCGGCTGATGAGTTCCCCCTCGGAACCAATTCGGGTCGGTACGCCTGGTCGCTTCCCGAAAAGTGCAGATGCCTGACCTGCGGGAAAACAGGTCAGGCATCAGTGACGACGAGCCTTGATGGCCGGGACGGCGAGCGGGGCAGCGGCCACGATCGATGCGGCGAGACCTACGAAGGCCCCGAAGCCCCACCCGATGCCGCTGAACCCAATCCCACCCGGCTTGAACAGGAAGGCGAGGATGCTGAGCACGGCATTGACGCCGGTGGCGATCAGCAGCAGCTGCTCGTGAGCCATGGGGAGCTTGAATGGCATCTCGCTGAAACCGGCGCGGGCTACGAGATAGGCCAAGATCGCCAGGCACAGGATCAGGACGAGGTACATCCAGGCGTGCCACAAGCCGTCCACAGACACCGAACCGAACGCGAAGCTGTACGTGAACCACGGCAGGAAGAGCGAGATGAACAGCAGCAGTGTGCCTACGACAGTGATCCGCTCGGCCTGCGACCACCGTTTGAAGTCGAAGGAGAATGGAGGCAGGCTCACCCCGGGACCGGGGACGGCGCCAGACGGGCCTGCCGGAGGCCCAGGTGCCGGCGGCGGGGCGGGAGGCTGATCGTTCGATTGCTGTTCCGGCGCGTACCACTTGCCGTCCGACGCCTGCCACCAACCGGCGCCCTGCGAAACGTCGCTCATTGTTCCCCCCTGGTCCCCCATGGGCCGAGACCTTCTCGCCATGGCAAGGAGATCTTGGCACGTGCCCGTCGGACGTGCATCGCCCATGCACCAGGACGGAGATCCTCGAGTCCTTCGACGTGACGCTCGCAGCTCCACGGCCGCATCCGCAACTTGCCGACCCTCACCCGACCCGGACCGGTCCACTGCACAGGCTTAGGGCAATCAGTGGGGTGTCGACTCGGAAACCGCTGAGTCGACTGACCATCCGCCAGCACTGTCCCGGTTCGGCTCTCACCGCGTCGGCGAAGAGGTTGCCGTGGTCCTCGACGCCACAGTAGGGCTGCGGAGTGGCTGAGTGCACCGGCCATATCCACTACTTGGGTATCGTCGACCACATGGTCAACCTCGAAGAAGTGAAGGATGTCCTCGCTGTCATCGGTCTGTACGAGGACGGTGACGAAGACTGCAACAATGCCCTCATCGACCACGAAACGGGCCTGAAGTCGAGCACCGTGGATGAGGTCTTGGAATATCTCTGGAAGTCGGATCAGATCGAGGGAGTCATGATCGTCGGAGGTCGGAATCCCTCGCTTGACGACGTGCGGCGGGTGCTGCCCGATAGGGAACGGCTGTGGGGAGACGAGGGTCTGTACCAGGCCCACCCGTAGAGATTGCAGGCCTCGGTTTCTGGGAGCATGCGCGAGCATGAGGGAATGAACGGTCGACCATTGCCAACCGAGCCGCGCTCAACTTCGGTCGATTCGGTCAGATCCCAGCGGATGGCCATCTACTCCTCCCATCATCGACGATCCTCGTTCGATTTGGGTCCCAGACAGGCGACATCCATGGCCGGGTGCACCCACTGTCGGATAATGCCTGCAGCGATCCCAGACAATCCGTTCCGCACCGGTCCAAGTCCTGCTCGTGTTCCGCCTGCATGCTCAGCGCAACTGAAGATGCCTGACCTGCGGGAATACAGGTCAGGCATCAGTGGAGGTGGCGGGAATCGAACCCGCGTCCCCTAGCTTCTCAGTGGGTCTTCTCCGAGCGCAGCCGGTGTTGGATTGTCAGGATCATCACCGCTACCGGCGGCAGCGAAGTTCCGTATCCGACTGAAATGTCCCTGGTGGTCTGTCGGCGAAACCGTTCAGGTGAGTCCTACTTGATGGCGCCCGGTTCCGACCCGTAGGACTGAGGCCGGTCGGACGTCGCAGTTTCTAGGCTGCGAGCACGAGCTGAGGCTCGGCGTTTATTTTTTGTTCCGGCTCTTTAACGTGGCTCCGGAGACCACGGCTCGCTTCTCCCACATCGACGACCAGAGTCGAAGCCTGTCACCCCCTGGTGATGATTGGTCCAATCGACCACGGTGGTCGATTGGTTCCCCATTCTACTCGGAGAGTCTGGTTTCGCTTCCCCGCCCAGCCGTCAGCGGTAACCGGAGCCCTTGGTCGCCGCCCGGACTTCCCTCGCCGCTTCCCGACTGGCGTCCCGACTGGCGATGGCATGACGCTTGTCGTACTGGCGACGTCCCTTGGCCAGCGCCAGCTCCACCTTGGCCCGCCCGTCACTGAAGTAGATGGAAAGCGGCACCATGGTGAGGGACTGCTGCTGGCTACGACCCATCCACTCATCGATCTGCCGTCGGTGGAGAAGCAGCTTGCGTCTCCGATCAGGATCGTGGGCACCGAACCCGTTGGCCTGAGCGTAAGGGGGAACATGCATCCCGAAGAGCCACACCTCGCCGTCAATGATACGTCCGTAGGCATCTTGTAAGGCAATGCGACCCTCACGCAGCGATTTCACCTCCGAGCCCTGGAGCACCACCCCGCACTCGACGGTGTCGATGATCTCGTAATCGTGGCGGGCGCGCCGATTGGAGGCGACCACGCGGTTGGCGTCGCGCCCGGCCTGGGCGCCGGTTCCCTTGGACGAACCTTTGGCGCCGGCTGTTTTGTTGGAGAGTTTGGCTTTCGTCGCGGCCATGACCCTCCGGACGGTAGTCGGCGATTGGCGCTACGCGTGCACCGGGCCGGGGTGGCAGTTGTTGGAAACAGAAACGTCTGCCCACCCGTGACGTCCTCTAGCCTGAGTCCCACCATGTTGCACTTAACGGAAGCCGTGTACCACCAGATGGTTGCTCACTGCCTCACCGGGCTTCCCGATGAGGCCTGTGGCCTGTTGGGAGGCGATCCAGAGACTGCGGCGGTCGTCATCTGCTACCCGACCCGAAATGTGGCGGCCTCGGCCAAGCTGTACACGGTCGATCCGAAGGAACACCTGCGGGCCGACCGCGACGCAGAATCCGGCGGTCTCTCGATCATCGGCGTCTTCCATTCTCATACCCACACCGAGGCGTATCCTTCGCCCACCGACGTCACCCAGGCTCCCGACCCGACCTGGCACTACGTGTTGGTGTCGCTCCGTGACATCCGCCCGGTGGTTCGGAGCTACCGGATCGAGGGCGACGTGATCGCCGAAGAACCGGTCACGGTATCGTCCCGGTAGAATCCCCACTGAAGTAGTCAGCTTTTGCCACCCGTCGGGACCTCATCCATACTCGCGGTCACGATGACCCCAACCCAGGAACAACAGGGAGGACCCGTGTCCGTCACAGTGCATCTGCCGACCGTCCTACGGTCGCATGCCGGAGGAGCAAAAGACGTCACCGCCGACGGTGCCACCGTGGGGGAGGTCCTGACCGCGCTGGCCAGCGAGTATCCCGGGCTGTCGGGTCAGGTCATCAACGGCGACGGCACGCTCCATAAGTTCGTGAATGTATACGTGAACGACGACGACGTTCGATATATGTCGGCACTCGACACCCCGGTCACCGACTCGGACGAAGTGTCGATCCTCCCCGCCGTCGCCGGGGGCGCCGTCGATTCATCCCGGTCCCTACCGAGGTGACTCTCTACAGCTCGGTCCTCGACCTCATCGGCAATACGCCGTTGGTCGACATCACCGCGCTCAGTCCGAACCCCGACGCCCGCATCCTCATCAAGCTCGAGGGTCAGAATCCCAGCGGTTCCGTCAAAGACCGCATCGCTCTGTCGATGATCGAGCAGGCCGAGAGCGACAGGCGCCTGTCTCCCGGGCAGACGCTCATCGAGCCGACGTCGGGTAACACCGGCATCGGCATGGCCATGGTCTGCAAGCTGAAGGGTTACCACCTCACCGTGGTCCTCCCGTCCAACGTCTCGCCCGAACGTCGGCAGTTGCTCGAGGTGTGGGGAGCCGAGATCATTGAGTCCCCCGGGTCCGAGGGCTCCAACGGTGCGGTGAAGATGGCCCGGGACCTGGCCGCCGATCACCCCGAGTGGGCATTTCTCTATCAGTACGCCAACCCGGCCAACCCCAAGGCGCACTACCAGGGCACCGGGCCCGAGATCTGGCGGGACTGCCCCGAGATCACCCATTTCGTGGCCGGACTCGGCACGTCGGGAACCCTGCTCGGCTGTGGCCGCTACCTGAAAGAGCACAATCCTGATGTGAAAATATTGGCCGTCGAGCCCCCGGCCGGGGAGATGGTCGACGGCCTCCGTAATCTTGACGACGGCTATATCCCCCCCATCTTCATAGACAGCGGGGGGGCCGAACTGCTCGACGGGAAGAAGATCGTCCGACCCAGGGAGTCGATCGAATGGACCCGGAGATTGACCGAGGTGGGCATTTTCGCCGGCATCTCTTCGGGTGCAGCATTAGCCGGCGCCGCAAAGTGCGCAGAGTCGATCGATAGGGGAACCATTGTGGTGGTGGCGGCCGACGGCGGCTGGAAGTACCTGTCGACCGGGGCGTGGACCGATGACCTCGATGTCGTCGAGAAGCGGGCCAAGGAAACCATCTATTTCTAAACGGAGAGCCACGGGTTCGGAGACGGTGCCTAACCTGAGTTGATGGACGATCTGATTCCGGGAGACAGTGATGCCCCGATACTTTCGGTGGTGGTGCTCGGCTGCGATGGGAGTTGGCCAGGTCCCGGAGGTGCCACCAGCGGGTACCTGATTCGTTCTGCCACCGCCTGTCTGCTGGTGGACGTCGGACCCGGCACCTTCGCCAACCTCCAACAGGTCGCGGATCCTGCCTCGGTGGATGCCGTTGTGATCAGCCACCATCACCCCGACCACTGGACCGACCTCTACGGTCTGGCCACCCACGCCCAAGTCATCTCCGGCCGGACCGACATCCCGGTGCTGGCTCCCCAAGGGATGGCTTCCCGGGCCCACCTCGAGGATTCCCGGGCGCTCGAGTGGCGCACGGTGACTGACGGGGACCGAATCGAAGTCGGCGACATGACCTGTGGGTTCCGTCGGACCGAGCACAGTGGCGAGACGCTGGCCGTCCGCATCGACTGCGGAGGGCTCTCCCTGGGCTACTCTGCCGACTCCGGGCCCGGTTGGTCATTGGCTGATCTGGGGAGCGACCTGGATCTCGTCCTGTGCGAGGCCACCTACACCTCCGAACACGAAGGTACGGCACAACACATGAGCGGGCGGCAGGCGGGGGAGCAGGCCAAAAGGGCCGGCGCCCGGCGCCTTGTCATCACTCATCGTTGGCCGACAGTTGATGCGGACGCGGTGCTCGAAGAGGCCGAAGCCGCCTTCGGCGGCCGGGTTGAACAAGCCGTCATCGGAAAGGAATTTACGCTGTGAGCCAAGCAACCGAGGGAAAAATGAACGGTCTTCGTGGAGACAGTCGGAAGACCGACGAGCTTCGCTTGGCCCGGTTCGAGCGCGACTTCACCGTGTTCGCCCCGGGCTCGGTATTGGTGTCGATGGGACGGACCCGGGTATTGTGCACCGCTTCGGTGGAGGACCGGGTACCGCCATGGATGCGTGGAACCGGAAAAGGGTGGGTGACCGCCGAGTATTCGCTCCTCCCGGGCTCGACACCAGAACGGGTGTCACGAGAAGCGGCCAAAGGGAAACAGTCGGGCCGCACCCAGGAGATCCAACGCCTCATCGGTCGATCCCTGAGGTCGGTGTGCGACATGGTTGCGTTGGGCGAGATGCAGATCACGGTGGACTGTGACGTCCTCCAGGCAGATGGCGGAACCCGCACCGCGTCGATCTGCGGTGCCTACGTCGCCCTCCACGACGCGCTGACCCGGTTGATCCAGCAGGGAACCCTTCGGACCAATCCGCTGACCGAGGCGGTGGCGGCCATATCGGTGGGCGTCGTGGACGGCGTATGCATGCTCGATCTTCCCTACGAGGAGGACAGCCGGGCTGAGGTGGACATGAATGTGGTGATGACGTCCTCGGGCCGATTCATCGAGGTGCAGGGAACCGCAGAGGGAATGCCGTTCACCAAAGGCGAGCTCGACGAGATGCTCAGCCTGGCCGAGCACGGGATCGCCCAACTTCTCGACCTTCAGACCGAGGTGCTCACGGTGCCACCTACGCCCCGATGAAAGAGGGAAGCCTGCGACTGGTATTGGCGAGCTCCAATTCGGACAAGGTGGCCGAAATCGGTGCTCTCCTCAAAGCAGTTCCGGGCCTCACCTTGCTCCCCCGGCCCTCATCGGTTCCCGACGTCGAAGAGACCGGGGCGACCCTTCTCGACAATTCCCGGCTGAAGGCCCGGGCGCTGGTCGACGGAACCGGCGAAGCGGCAGTGGCCGACGATACGGGTCTCGAGGTGGAGGCGCTCAATGGCGCACCCGGTGTCCATACCGCCCGGTTTGCCGGTGAGCATGCGAC
>OCZT010005488.1_pt1 | contig 12632 bp, 15 predicted proteins | sample 1539031 | NCBI WGS metagenome assembly OCZT01 (sample SAMEA3539308, study PRJEB22396) | soil metagenome | biome: tundra; feature: field; material: soil | place: USA | collected 2010-05 | depth 0.15 m | reverse complement strand
CCAAATTATTTGAACCTCCAAATATTATTCTCTGTTTTCAATTAAATTTTAAGTTGTTAAATAATGAGTTTCCAATACCTTTCTGGTTCATCCTGCTCATCATTTTCTGCATTTCACCGAATTGCTTAATTAGACGGTTTACATCCTGAATAGATGTGCCGCTTCCTTTAGCAATCCTTTTTCGGCGGTTCCCATTCAATATTTTGGGTGATATCCGCTCATCGATTGTCATCGAGTTGATAATCGCTTCAACTTTAACTAGTGCTTTATCATCAATTTGAGCATTTTTTACCTGGGAACCGAGCCCGGGTATCATCCCCAAAAGTGAAGATAAAGAACCCATTTTCTTGATTGCTTTAATTTGCTTAAGAAAATCTTCAAAATCAAATTTATTTTTCTTAAACCTTTCCTCTAATTTCTTGGCTTCCTCCTCGTCAAAATTTTCCTGTGCCTTCTCAACAAGGGATATTATGTCCCCTTTACCCAAAATTCTTGAGGCAAGTCTGTCTGGATGGAAAATCTCAAGCGCATCCAGTTTTTCACCGTTACTTATGAATTTAATGGGTTTACCCACAACAGAACGGATAGATAATGCCGCCCCGCCCCTTGAATCACCATCCAATTTGGTCAGGACAATCCCGTCGTAATTAACCTTTTCATTAAAAATTTTTGCAGAATTAACAGCATCCTGCCCTGTCATTGAATCTACTACAAACAGTGATTCGGTTGGATTAACAAGTTCCTTTATCTTCGCAACCTCCTCCATCATTACTTCATCTATATGAAGACGACCCGCAGTATCAATAATAACTGTATTAAAACCACTATCTTTTGCAAAATCCATTCCCAATCGGACTGTTTTTACAGCATCCGGTTCAGAAATTGAAAAAACAGGAACATTAATCTGGGCGCCCAGTGATTTTAACTGGTCAATCGCAGCCGGGCGGTATACATCGGCTGCAATTAAAAGAATTTTAAGATTACTTTCTTTTAATCTTTTTGAAAGCTTGCCACAGAATGTTGTTTTACCCGATCCCTGCAGCCCAACTACTAAAATTGTTGTTATTCCGGAACCATTTAATTTTATCTCACTCCTGTCACCGCCGAGCAGGATTGTCAATTCATCATAAATAATTTTTGTAATTAACTGACCAGGCGAAATAGAATTCAAAACTTCTTTACCAAGTGCCTTTTGGGAAACTTGTTCAATAAAATCCTTAGCCACCTTATAATTTACGTCTGCGTCTAAAAGAACTCTGCGGATTTCCCTTAAAGTGTCGGAGATATTCTTTTCGGTAAGCTTTCCTTGACCCCGGACTTTCTTCAGGGTATTTTCTAATTTAAGTGAAAGATCTTCAAACATAATAACTAAACCTGTTTATACAATTCAAAATACTACCAACCTGATTTCTGCGCATTAGCACCTGATACAATTTCAAGAATTTCTTTTGTTATAGCTGCTTGTCTTTCTTTATTATAAGTTAACTGCAGAGTCCTGATCAATTCCTTGGCATTAGTGGTCGCATTGTCCATAGCGGTCATTTTTGCGCCAAGTTCAGCTGCATTAGATTCAAGCAGTATCCGCCATATCTGAGCTTTCAAATGTTTCGGCAAAAGATAATTGAAAATTTCATTTTGCCCCGGTTCAAAAATATAGTCAATAGGTTTTTTTCCCTCTTCATTATTAAGTTTTACCGGAATCGGAAGGAATTGTTCTGTAATAATCCTCTGCTGTATAATTGATTTAAATTCATTATAAATAATAATGATCTTATCGAATGTCCCGTCTAAAAATTTATCTATTAATTCCTTGGAGATATTTAATGCCGTTTCATATTTAAGAGATGAGAAGATTCCAGAAGCATTACCGGCAAGCGGGAAATCTCTTCTTTTATAGAAATCGAAACTTTTTTTCCCAATGCAAAAAACATGAGATGTTATACCCTGTCCAGATGTCTCATTATTAGTCAGTTGGCGGGATGCTTCTTTTAAAATATTGTTATTAAAAGCACCGCATAATCCCCTGTCTGCAGTTACAATAACATAAGCAATATTTTTAATTTCGCGTTGGAAAATAAATGGGTTATTGGTGATATCCTCATCCGTTACCAGGTGACTAATAAGTTCAGATATTTTTCTTGCATAAGGGCGAGCATTAATTACAGATTCCTGTGCTCTTCTTAATTTAGCAGCTGCAACCATCTTCATTGCTTTAGTAATCTGTTGAGTACTTTTTACTCCTTTAATCCTGCTTTTTATGTCACGTAAAGTAGCCATTTAATTATTTATTTATATGCTTTTCTTGAAAACGACCAGAAATTCATCTGCCGCTTTTTTGATTAATGAGATAGTTTCATCACTAAGCTGTTTTTCTTTTTTTATTGTTTCAAAAATATTATTGTACTTAACTTCAACATATTCCAATACTTCTTTCTCAAATCTCTTTACATCCGGAATTGAAATGCTGTCAAGATATCCGGTTGTTCCAAGAAAAATACTAATAACCTGTCTTTCAATGGGAATAGGAGCAAATTGTCCCTGTTTTAATAATTCAACAAGTCTTGCTCCCTTAGCAAGAGTTTTTTGCGTAGATTTATCAAGATCAGAACCAAACTTTGCGAATGATTCAAGTTCTCTGTATTGAGCAAGATCAAGTTTCAGTGTACCTGCCACTTTTCTCATCGCTTTAATCTGGGCGTTACCGCCGACACGCGAAACAGAAATACCAACATCGATAGCGGGTCTGATGCCTGCGTTAAATAAATTGCCTAAAAGATAAATCTGTCCGTCTGTAATAGAAATTACATTTGTAGGAATATAAGCAGAAACGTCTCCCTGCTGGGTTTCAATAATAGGTAAAGCAGTAAGACTTCCGCCGCCAAGATCATCATTAAGTTTTGAAGCTCTTTCCAACAATCTTGAATGAAGATAAAATACGTCGCCGGGATAAGCTTCTCTTCCCGGTGGCCTTCTTAATAATAAAGAAAGCTCTCGGTAGGCTGCTGCCTGTTTTGAAAGATCATCATAAATAACAAGAGCATGTCTTCCGCTGTCCCTGAAAAATTCTCCTAAAGTAGCCCCGGAATAAGGAGCAATAAATTGTAACGGAGCCGGGTCAGAAGCCGTGGCAGCAATTATAGTAGTATATTCCATTGCTCCCGATTCCTGCAGTTTGGCAACTACCTGTGCGACAGTGGAACTTTTTTGACCTATTGCAACATAAATACAAAAAACCGGTTTAATACCCAGGTTCTTCGCTTCTTCAGAATGAGTATATTTTTGGTTAATAATTGTATCAATAGCAATTGCAGTTTTACCGGTCTGACGGTCACCAATAATCAATTCTCTCTGTCCCCTGCCTATCGGAATCATCGCGTCAATAGCAGTAATACCGGTCTGCAGAGCTTCCTTTACTGGCTGTCTTTGAACAACTCCTAGTGCCTTTCTTTCAATTGGAGAATATTTCTCAATTTTAATGTCTCCCTTTCCGTCAATTGCAATACCGAGAGGAGTAATAACTCTTCCAAGAAGTGATTCGCCAACCGGCATTGAGGCAACTCTTTTTGTTCTTTTTACAATATCCCCTTCTTTAACCAGAGTTGATTCACCAAAGAGAACACAGCCTACGCTGTCTTCATCAAGATTTAATACCATTCCTTTTACATCGTTAGGAAATTCAACAAGCTCACTTGCCATTACCTTGCTTAAACCATAAACTCTGGCAATACCGTCACCTACTGAAAGAACGGTACCGACATCATAGATATCCATCTCATTCTCAAATCCAGAAAGCTGCTTTCTTAATATTGCTGATATTTCATCCGGTCTAACTTCAGCCATTTTAATTCCTTTTAAATACGTTTAGTTTAATGAAACATTTCCTGATAAGAACTGTTTCCTTAATAATTCCAGCTGATGCTTTATCGATGCATCATACATTGTATCGGCAACTCTTGCAATAAATCCGCCGATTAATTCCTTATTTACTATATACTTTAATTTTATAATTTTATTCAGCTTAGATTCAAATTGTTTTTTTATCTGTTCCTGCTGAATATCTGTAAAATCATAGGCAGTAGTAATATCAACATTCAGGATGCCAAGATATTCATCTTTCAATTCAAGAAATTTCTTTGCAATATTGACTAGCAGGTCTTCCCTTTTTTTGTCAATTACAAATTGTAAAAAGTTCAAGGAATCACTGGTTATTTTAGTTTTAAATATTTCATTAATTATTGATGATTTAACCAGAGGTTTTATAACAGGACTCTTCAGCATCAAATTGAGCTGATTTTTTCCCTCCAGCGTATTAAAAACCAATTCCATATCGCTTGACACAGAGTCTAAATTCTTCTTTTCGATTGCTGAATCAAGGAGAGAAGAAGCATACCTTAATGAAACTTTATGATCTTGCATAATTAGTTCTTTGCAATTTCCCCTATATATTTATCAACTATCTTTTTCTGTGTTTCTTTATTAAGATTTTCATTTAATATTTTTTCTGCTGCATTAATAGCTATTTCAGCAATCTGGTTTTTTAAATCATTAAATGCTTCATCTTTTTTCCTCTCAATTTCAGCAGAGGCATCTTCAAGTAATTTTCTCGATTGTTGCTTTGTATCCAAAAGCATCTGCTCTTTTAATTTCTCCGCAAATGAACGGCTTTGTTCAATTATTTTTCTTGATTCTTCTTCTGCTTTATTCAGATTTGACTGATTCAGCTCAAGAATTTTCTGTGCTTCTTCTTTTGCTTTCTCAGCTTTTTCTAGAGATTCCCTGATAGCACCCTCTCTTTGATCAAGAGCTGCAAGGATCGGTTTCCAGGCAACCTTCTTCAAAATAAATATCAAAGCAATAAAAGTAACAGCAGTCCATATAATTAAACCGGGATTAATATCCAATAGACTGCCGCCTGCTTCAGGTTCAACAGCCAAAATACCGTAAATCAAACCAGCAAACATCCTAAAATCCTTTTCGTTTAGAAATAAAAAGGAGCATAATCACTCCTGATAAAATTAAGCCTTTAAGGCTAATAAGATGCAGATAACCAAACCGAAAAAGGACATCCCTTCTATAAGTGCGGCAGCGATAATCATTGAAGTTCTGATAGCTCCGGCTGCTTCCGGCTGTCTGCCGCTGGCTTCCATCGCTGAACTTGCAAGTTTTCCGATACCAAGGCCGCCTCCGATTACTGTCAAACCAGCACCTATACCAGCTGCTAAATGTGCAAGATCCATTTATGTCTCCTTAATTAATTTTATAATAATTAAATGTTAAATACTTTTATTAATGATCCTGATGAACTGCCATCCCGATAAATAAGGACGACAGCATTGTAAATATATATGCTTGAATTAATGCTACTAAAATCTCCAGCAGGTAAATAAAAAGAGCAAATCCTATTGAAACTGGAGCCACAAATATTGTTTTCATAAAGAAAATCAGACCGATTAAAGCTAAAATAACCGTATGCCCTGCAACCATATTTGCAAAAAGACGAATAGCCAATGCAAAAGGTTTTGTAAGTAATCCAAGGAATTCAACCGGTATCATTAAAGGCAGCAACCAAATAGGAATTCCATGAGGAACCAATCCCTTCCAATATCCAAAGAAACCATTTTGCCTCATACCTCCAAACTGTGTCATTATGAAAGTGAATGCGGCAAGTGTAGCAGTTACCCCTAAGTTGCTTGTAAATGTGGATGAATATGGTAATAAACCAAGAAAATTTCCAAAAAGTATAAAGAAAAAAGCTGTGAGCAAATATGGAGTAAATTTTTCATAACCAAGTCCTATTGTTGGTTTGGCTATTTCGTCCCGTACAAAAACAATCATAATCTCAAAAAAGTTAGAAAATTTTTTAGGGATAAGGGATTTTTTATAGCCTTTTGCAACTATTGTCATGATTACAATCAGTAAAATCGCAGAAAGCCACATAAAAAAGACATGCTTTGTGGGGGTAATATCTATACCGAATATTGTAGGTAGCTGAGGAATACGGAATTCACCAAATGGAGCAAAATCAATAGTTTTCCCATCCATCACATGGTGAAGAATCCATCCGCTGTCATTTTTCTTTTCCGCTGCATTGATCAATGTATCGCTTGTTACTTTTAATGAATCCAGAACTGCATTTCCCGTCATATCTTAATAAATTAAAAATTACCTTTTCTCTCTGTACAGATTTAAAATTTCTATTAATAGATAAAAAACATAAAAAAAGAAGATTACAAATATAAAGACGCCTGTTTTAATATCCAAGAATTTAAGGGAAATAAAAACCAGCAGAAGTATCATAAAAAGCCTCAGCAGCATGCCCCCCAGGATCATTATAAGGAATACATTATCTGATTTTTTGTATGAAAATTTTAAAAAAAGATAACCGGATACAAAATTTAAATATGTAATAATTCCGGCTAAAATAAATGATTTTAGAAAATCGAAGGAAATGATGTTAATTTGATGTAAAAACAAAATGCTTATAAAAATGAGTCCTATAAAAAGACTCATTTTTAAAAGGAAATTGTTGATAAGCTTCATTTATCCGATTTTTTACTAAAATTAATGACGATTTTTATGAAATTATAGAGTCCGATCCCTATACCCAAAAACGCAAAAATAAGTGTAAATAAAGGATCTTTTCCAGTTTTTCCATCAAGCCATCTGCCGATAAAAAACATTAATGCTACAGTGGCAGCTAATTGAAAACCGATTCCAAGATAAGGTCCTACTTCCTTATATATTCCGGAAGTATTTTTCAGATCCTTATCTTCAGGTTTATCCATTTTTAGATTCAAATGGCAATTGAGGCGGCAGCGGCTCTCCTGAATTCATCGAGCTTTTCCCGTCAAATATGGCTCCGGCATCAATAACTAATATTTTTGTTAAAAGGTCCCCTTTTAAATAAGATTTTGCTTCAAGTGTAAGTTTTTCCTTTGCAGTAACTGAACCAATTGCTTTCCCTCCCAAAGTAACTACTTCCCCATTTATTTCTCCATTTATTTCACCATTTTCACCGACTGTTATATTACCATCGGCCATTACATTCCCATTAACTGTTCCGTCAATGCGAATATTTCCGTTGCTGCTCATTTTGCCTTCAATTAAAACTCCGGCACTGATTATTGTTACTTCATCTTTCCCAATATTTGAATTTTTCACTTTCAATTTTTACTCCTAATTTTTTATTAAAATTGTTATCGGATTTATTGGTTTTCCATCTTTCCATATCTCAAAATGAAGATGGGGACCGGAAGTTATTTTACCGGTATTACCACTTAAAGCAATCAATTCCCCCTGCACAACAGAATCTCTTTCTTTTTTCAACAATGACGAACAATGCTTATAAACTGAAATATAATTTCCAGGATGAGATATAATCATCATGTTCCCATCCCTTACTGTATAATTTGCAAAGATAACAAATCCATTGGCAGAAACATAGACCGGCGTTCCGGTTTTTACCACAAAATCAATTCCCATATGCCCTTTTTCCGGATCAAAATTGCGGCTTATAAATCCTGTCACTGGTTTTATAAAACTTATATTCTCTTTCTGAACAATTTTAAACTTAATAAGAAGTTCCCTGAATACAGACAGTATAGAACCTCCTGACCTGTTTTTAATATTATCCCCAGAATTCTCTTTATTAAAAATAGTCGAATCCCCAAGATGAATGACCTTCTTTAATTTTTCATTGGTATTCCTGATCTCATTAAGTTCAGTGCTTAACTTAATCATCCTTTCATTAAGCTCTTTTATTGTTTTTAATTCAGTACTGGTGAGGCCAGAACCATTGGAAAAAATAAGACCTTTTACCGGAGTAAGATTAAATATTATAAATCCGATAAATGCCATTATTAATGAATAAGAAGAAACAATAGCTATCATTTTTCCATAACTGAACCTGTGGGTTTTGGCATTGGAATCTGTATTATCGGGAATAATTATAACTGAAAAACTCTTCAGTGCAAATAGTCTTTTAATATCAATATTTTTAAGCTTCATATTTTGCCAAAAGCTCTACAAATTTAATTTTCCCTTCCCTTACAATTTTAAGCTCTGAACCGCTAAGATCAATTATAGTTGATGCATCGAAAAAAGATTTTTTATTAGTGTAAAAAATGGTTTCAACCTCAGACGCAAACTCATTTGTAATTAATCTGGGTTCTGTCAGCGGTGCTTTATTATTCCTGTTAACGCTCGTTGAAATAAGCGGCATCTTTACCTCAGACAATAACTTCTGGCAGAACCTGTTATTAGGAATTCTGAAAGCTGCAGTATCCCTCTTTAAAATACTTTTAGTCTTATTGTTTAGATTTAATAATACAGAAACAGGGTTAGGCCAAATAGAAATAAAGAAATCCATGTCTTTTTCAGATCTAAGTTCAACGTATTTTAATAAATTATTAATATTATTTATTAAAAGTATGTACCATTTCCCTGCTTCCCTTCCTTTTATTTCATTTACTCTATTTACAGCTTCTTCATTAAATGGATTAGCTCCAAAACCATATACTGTATCCGTTGGATATATAAATACCCCGCCTTCAAAATATATTTTGCTTGCCTGCTTAACAGCACTATCAATGTCTGAGTCAATATTAATCAATTTGCCGGACTTATTCATTCAGAATTTCCTTTATAGCTGATATTACTAATCCCGCATCAAGCTTATATCCACATTGAAAATGTTTTAGCGGACATTTGTAGTAGCCATGAATTCCGCATGGTTTACATTCCAGCTCTGAATAACTTAACCAGCGGCTTTTATTATTATACGGATAAAATCCAAAATCAGGAACAGTGGAGCAATAAAGTGTTAACACTGGAATATCAGCACAAACGCCCAAATGTACGGGGGCACTGTCATTGCTTATTAGAGTTCTAGAATATTTTAACAAGGCAATAGATTCTGTAATCGATAGATGACCTGCAGATGAAACCAGGTTTCCTTTAAACTTTACCTCCAGCGATTTCCCAATATCCTCTTCCTCCTTGCCTCCGATAATTATCACTTTAAGTTCATGGCAAATTAAATATTTTATTACTTGCTCATAATATTCAAGTGGATATTTTTTTGTATTCCAGATACTACCTGGAGCAATTGCAGCAAAATTAGAGTTAATATTATTGCTTTTCAAAAAATCCTTAACTGCTCTGTCAGAATTTTCAGGAATCCTGATTTCAGGTAAAACCCTCCAGCCCGTTTTGGAATAATCATATCCTATGAGATCCAGATTTCTCTGTACTTCATGATGATTTGGTATATATTCTACCAGATATTTATACACATGAAACAAAGATGAATTTGAAAAACCATAAGTTTCCCTTACTCCGCTCTGCAAAACTAATAAAGAAGTTCTGAAAGACCTGTGCGGCGAATAAATCTTATCATATCCTTTTGCTCGTATCTGTTTGGTAAATTTTAGAAAGCTAAAAAAGGATTTATCTTTCCCTTTTTTGTCAATAACAATTATTTCATTTATTAATGACGAAAGTTGGAATATTTCTTTTGATGCTGGGATACAAAGAACATCAATGGTTGAGTTCCCATTCATCTCCTTCAATTTCCGGATCATTGGAAGAGTTAATACGGCATCCCCCAGAAAGGCTGTCTGGATTACCAGAATTCTATCCCTTTCCTTTTTCAGTATTTCCATCTTTTATGCATCCAGAACCATTGTTCAGGAAATTGTCTAATATATTTTTCTAAAACAGAGGCATGCCTTTGACTAAGTTCTGCAATTCTCAATTCCTCTTCCTCCGGTAAATCCTCCATACTAATAACTTCAATTGCTGTTTTATAGCTGTAATCCGGCTGCCTTATTGTCACCCCAAAAATAATAGGTGCGCCTGTTTTTAGTGCAAGTAACGCGGGACCCGCAAATACTGATGCCTTTCTTCCCATAAAATTAATTCTGATTCCGTCTGAAGGTCCTCGCTGATCTGCAACCATTGCAACTATTCTTTTCTCTCTAAGTTCCTTATAAACCTGTCTTATGGAAATTCCAAGTGTAACAATTTTGTTCCCCCATTTAACTCTCATTTTATCAAGCCAGTTTGTTACTAAAGTATTTCTCTGAGATTTTACAATTACAGTTATCGGTATATCTAATTGAACTGCTACAGTAAGAGCTATGTATTCCCAATTTCCAAAATGTGCCCCAAGAAATATCACTCCCTTTCCTTCATTATATTTTCCCCTGATCAAAGGAATATCAGTATAACTGACTGAAGATTCCAATTCAGATTTAGACATGCTGGGAAGGTATAAAATTTCAACAAGCGTAATACAAAAGCTAGCATAACTTCCAAATGCAATTTTGTTTATCTTAGCTTTATTATATTCGGGAAATGCCTTCTGTAAATTCTCCTTTACTGTTTTTTTCCTTATCGGAACAATAAAATAAAAAAAAGCGGCAAGCAGGTATGAAAGTCGCTGCGAAAGACTTAAACCTAAAAGTCTTACAATGTAGCTAAGTGAAATAAAAAGAAAATATTCTATTCTATCTTGCATGAAATAAAGGAGTTAATTAGAAAAGCAAATTTACGCATAGAAGGAATAAAAAAATATAGCAAAAATGTTTATCCCCCTATACTGCAGTCATACCTTCTCTGAACTGTCTCTATATCCTATGAGGTAATCCTTATCGTATAAAATCGTATGGGGAATTGATGTTTGCTGGTAAGATTCATTAAAACTATAATTATATATCATAATTAAATATAATTATTCCCTCAAGGCATTTATTCGTCCTTGATTATAATTTGAACTTAAAACAACCCCTTTTAATTCGTTTTACAAAGTTTATAATTGCGATATCCTATTCTGCCAGTTATCGTCTCTTAATTCTCCCCGCTTTGTTGAATGTATAAGCATAAAGTCGGAAAACCCAGAAAGATCGGCAAATACAAAAATTACTCCCCCCTCCAGGTCATTATAATGCCATATCTCATAAGGTTTTGTATCCATCTGGTTTGGAAACCTCTCAATTTCATTCGGTTCACCATATAAAATGAAAACTCTGCCCCTGTCAGTTTTCCAGCCGATTTTACTCATTGTACCGAAACGCTGGTTACTATCTTCAACTCTTTTTAAATAGTCTCTGAATATTTCATTTTCAGGAGTGGATAACTCTTTATCCCTCTTTTTCCAGAAATCAAACAGGAACTGTCTTTTACTATCCACCCCGGTAATTTTAGGAAATCTTTTAATCTCCTGAGGAGTCGCCTGATATTTTGATTTTTCCCATATATCATCAAGCTCTTCTTCAGACATTGCACCGAATTCACTGCTTAAAGAAGAAGAATTGCCACTGGATGTTGTGTCCTTGGCAGCAATGACATCTGGATTATAAATAAAAAATTTCTTAGAAGTGGATACTCCAAAATTGCCCATACTGTCTATAACTGATAAAACAAGAGTATATGTATCAGTAGGATATTTATTTATTACAACTGAACCCATCTCAACCTTTGAAGGCAATCCCTGCGGCAGCACTTTTACTTTCCTGTATAAGAGTTGTCTTTTGCTGTTATAAACTATTTCGAAAACTTTCAGATCATGGTTTTTGGCAGTCTTATTCAAATTATAAATTTCTGAATAATAAAATACAACCGGTTTGTTGGCCCCGAAAACAATAGTTGGAGCGGGTATCACTTCCAGACTGTTTTTATAAAATATAGAATTCTGATTCGGAGAATCCTGCAATATATTTGTGGCTAATTGTATATCACTTAAAGATAAGGTGGAATCATAAAAATGATGAACTTTTATATATTCCGTCGAAAACTTTTCAGTTTCCTTCTGGTTATTTCTCCCCCCGACGATAAGTTTATATTTTCCGTCTGGTATTTTAAAACCTACAATACCAACAAGATTTTTATTAGCTTGGTCCGCCGAATCCTGGACAGGATGATCAATCTTCCATTCTTTATTTATGAAAACCTTTCCTGATATAGAATCAGTAATGTTTATTTCTAATAAGCCTTCAAGAAATTTCTTATTATCTTTTAGTGCGGGAGTTAATCTATTCTGATTAAACGAATAATAAATCTCCAGGTAATTCGAAACTGAATCATAGCCGAACTGGGCGTAATCAAATTCGAATATCGAATGACCTGCTTGGGGTAATGTATTACTAAAAGAGAGAGAAACGAAAAGAACTATGAGCAAACGATTCATAAAACATTATATATATTTATTAAAAAAGGCGCCCAACGAATAGAGCCCTTATAAGAATAGAATAAATTATTTATAGGATACCCAACTTAATAGTAAATGTATGGTTTGGATTCGGGAATGCCTTAACCTGCTGGAAAGCATAATCAAGAACAAAATTCATCCCGTCTATAAAGCTGTAATTAACACCAGCTCCAAAAGTGAAGCCATAATTGGCACCGGACGTGGTAGTGGAAGTATTCTGTACAGGTGTACAATATCCGCCTCTTAAAAAGAACTGATTATTGTAACCATATTCCAGCCCAAGTCTCATTTCATCTTCAAAAGAGTTATTATTCCTGAAAGCAACGCCCATTATAAAATTGTTTTGTTCATTAATATTATAATTATATGCTGTACTCAATTCGAAATAACTTGGTATCTGGAATTCTTCAGTAACTACTTCATA
>OCZT010005487.1_pt1 | contig 12635 bp, 13 predicted proteins | sample 1539031 | NCBI WGS metagenome assembly OCZT01 (sample SAMEA3539308, study PRJEB22396) | soil metagenome | biome: tundra; feature: field; material: soil | place: USA | collected 2010-05 | depth 0.15 m | reverse complement strand
CGTCCAGATCCTGGAGATGGCGCTCAAGAAGTACATCCCGGTGCTCTTTCGCCAGTTGGGCATCTACCTGCCGCTGATCACCACGAACTGCGCGATCCTCGGGCTGGCGCTGTTCCAGACCAGCCGCGCCTACACGCTGATCGAAGCGCTGGTGTTCGCGCTCGGGGCAGGGTTCGGCCTCACACTGGCCCTCTCGCTGATGGCGTCCATCCGCGAGCGCACCGAACTCACCGACGTGCCCGCGGTCGCGCGCCGCATGGGCCTCGTGCTCGTGATCGCGTCGTGCCTCTCGATGGCGTTCATGGGATTCGCGGGGATGGGGAGCGCGGAATGAGCGACACGGTGCTCGGAATCGTTCTTGCCGCCGTCCTATTCGTCATTTACGGCCTGCTGCCGCATCGCGGCTGCACCGGCCACTGTGCGGGATGCACCGGAGACTGCGGGCGCCGCGAAGAGGGAGAAGACCATGTCCACTGAACGGGCCGTGCGCCGGCATCCTGACCGGCGCGAATTCCTGACCATCGGTACGGGGCTCTTCGTGGCGCTCTCACTCCCCGTCGCGCTGCGCCGCCGGACGCAACTCGTGCGGCGGACATTCCCGGTCATGGGGACCGTCGCCGAAGTGCAGGTCGCGCACGCCGACGTTCGCGTCGCCGAGGACGCGATCGACGCGGCCATCGCGGAACTGCAGTGGGTGGAGCGCACGATGACGCGATACACCGCGACTTCCGACATCGGCCGCGCCAATCGCGGTGCGTGGCGGGAGGCGGTGACGGTCAGTTCCGAGACGGCGCTCGTGGTCTCACGCGCTCTCGACTGGGCGTCCGCGAGCGATGGGCGTTTCGATCCCGCGGTCGGCGAGGTGTCGGAACTGTGGAACGTGCTGAACCGGCACGAGCCGCCGGAGCCGGCGCGGGTGGCGCGACTCGCCGCCCGCGGCTTCTGGCGCAAGCTCGACGTCTCGACGTTCCGCGGCGCGCCGGCAATCCGTTTCAACGATCCCGACATGCACCTCGACCTCGGAGCGATCGCCAAGGGGTACGGCATCGACCGGGCGACCGCTGCGCTGCGTTCACGCGGCATCCGCCACGCGATCGTCACCGTCGGCGGCGATCTCTACGCGCTCGGCGAATCGCCCGAGGGCGCGCCGTGGAAGGTCGGCATTCGCGATCCCCACGACGTGCGCGCGCTCGCGGCCACGCTCGACGTCGCCGATCGCGCCGTGGCGACTTCGGGCGATTACGAACGTTTCTTCCGCTGGCGCGGCGTGCGCTACCACCACCTGATGGATCCGGCGACGGCCGGTCCCCGCCGGACGCCGGTGCACAGCCTCACCGTGCTCGGCGATCGCGCCATCGATGCGGACGGCGCATCGACGTCGGGGTTCGGCCTTTCGCGCGAAGCGGCGACCGGCCTTGCACGCAAGCTGATACCCGGAGCCGAAGCAATTCCGCTGACCTAGCTGACTTTGAGGAGGGCGAGATGAAGAGCCACCGGCTGTTCTGCAACGCGTGCGATCGCGAGGTGCGCGTGATGATCACCGACGCGCCGCCGCTCGACGGACAGGCGACGCTGCACGACGAGGAGGTCGTGTGCCTCGAGATCGGCGACAAGTGCACCGGCAACTTGTGCCCGCTCGGCGCGGTGGAACCCAACGCCATGGTGGCGCGGATCGTCCGGAACGGCCTGCCGCTCGAGGGGCTCCGCACGTTGCTGGCCGAGTGTCCTACGTGCAGCCGCATGACGGAGATGGTCCTCTACGGCGGCGGCCGCGCGGCGTGCACGGAGTGCGGCAGCCCGGCCCGGTGGACCGTGGATCACGCCGAGCCCCTGAGCTGACACCTACGGCCGGATTTGCAGTTCGGCGATGCGCCTGAAGTGATAGCCGTAGATCGCGAGCGTCACGGCGCGCGGCAGCAGTCTGGGCCTCGTGAAGGCCGTCCACGCGAGCAGGCGCCAATACTGGAACCGCTCGCGCCCGACAATCCCGAGCCGCAGCGCCGAGCGCCCCAGCGCGAGCAGTCGCTGGATGTCGACGCGCTGCGTCACCTCGGGCGCCTTGAACTCGCGGAGAAAGGTGCGCACGCGGCGGTAGTACGGCGCCGGCGCGTAGATGTGATTGAGCAGCGCGCGGTAGTGCTCGCGCAGCGTCTCGAGCCCCATGCTCGGGATGAGGTTCGTCGTGCCGTCGACGTTGTCTCCGGTCATCTCGCCCAGCAGACGTCCCTCGCGCGCCATGCGCGCATGGAGCCGCGTGCCCGGCGGAGCCTGCAGCATCCCGACCATCGCCGTCACGATGCCACTCCGCTGGATGAAATCGATCTGGCGCTTGAACGTCGAGAGCGTGTCGCCATCGAACCCGACGATGAAGCCGGCGTTCACCTCGATGCCGGCGCGCTGGATGCGCTTCACGTCGGCGACGAGGTCGCGCCCCAGATTCTGCTTCTTGTTGCACGCCTCCAGCGCCGCCTCGTCGGATGTCTCGATGCCGACGAAGACCGTATCGAAGCCCGCCGTCGCCATCAGCCGCATCAACTCGGGATCGTCGGCGAGATTCATCGAGACCTGTGAGTTGAACGGCGTGCGGCGCCGGCGATGTTGCCACTCGATGAGCGCAGGAAGTAGTTCGTTTTTGAGCAGCCGCTTGTTTCCGATGAGGTTGTCGTCCACGAAGAACACGGAGCCGCGCCAGCCGAGATCGTGGAGGCGGTCGAGTTCCGCCACGATCTGCGCGGTGGACTTGCTCCGGGGCCTGTGCCCGAACATGGCCGTGACGTTGCAGAACTCGCAGTCGTACGGGCAGCCGCGGCCGAACTGCACGCTCATCCCTGCATAGTGCTTGAAGTTGACCAGTTCCCAGAGGGGGACCGGTGTCGCGCTGAGATCGGCGCGACCGGCACTCGTGTAGATGCGTCGCGCACGTCCGCGCTCGAGGTCGGCGAGAAAAGGCGGAAGGGTGAGCTCGGCCTCGTTGAGCACGAAGTGTTCCACGCCGGGGAAGGAGTCGTGCTCGACGCTGAACAGCGGTCCTCCCGCCACGACGGGCACGCCCGCCGTGTTGCAGCGGGCGATCACCTCGTGTGCCGACTCGCGCTGCACGACCATCCCGCCCACGAAGGCGTAGTCCGCCCATGCGAGCTCCGCGTCGGTGAGGCACGCGACATTGAGGTCGACAAGCCGCTTCTTCCATTCCGCCGGAAGCATCGCCGCCACCGTGAGGAGACCGAGGGGCGGTGCGGACGCACGACGCCGGATGAACCTGAGGGCGTGCTTGAAGCTCCAGAACGTGTCTGGAAACTCCGGTGAGATGAGGAGGATGTTCATCTGCATGAACATTGTCGTCGAAGGTGCCCGGAGAATGTCAGGGAACCCACCACATGCGACTTGGGGGGTCTCCTGACGGCCTGAATTGAGTTCCGTAGCGATAGTGGGGCACGCGGGGCGGGGAGCCTGCCCTGCCATGGCCAGATCCGCGACCATTGCGACGCAATCCCTTTCCGGAGCCTCATCGATGACGCCCATCGACGGCGCACTCGGTGCGACGGGCGGCAGCGTATCCGTTCCCCGTCCGCCGGCCCTCGCGCCCGCCGCGCTGGACTCGTTTTCCTACGACGACGACATCGTCCGGAAGTTCATGGTCGCCACGTTCGCGTGGGGACTGGTCGGGATGCTCGTCGGTCTGATCGTCGCGCTCCAGCTGGTCGTACCGGCGTTCAATCTCGCGCCTTGGTTCGCGATCGGTCGCCTGCGGCCGCTGCACACGAACGCGGTGATCTTCGCGTTCGCCGGTAACGCGTTCTTCACCGGCTGTTACTACTCCACGCAGCGACTCTGCAAGACGCGGATGTTCTCCGACGGGCTCGGCCGCTTCCACTTCTGGGGCTGGCAGGCGATCATCGTCGCCGCTGCGATCACGCTCCCGCTCGGCTTCACGCAGGCCAAGGAGTACGCGGAGCTCGAGTGGCCGATCGACATTGCGATCGTGGTGGTGTGGGTCGCGTTCGCCGTGAACTTCTTCGGCACGCTGAAGCAGCGGCGCGAGCGGCACCTGTACGTGGCGCTCTGGTTTTACATCGCGAGCATCATCACCGTCGCGGTGCTGCACATCTTCAACAACCTCGCGATCCCGGCGGGCGCGCTGAAGAGCTACTCGGTCTACGCGGGAGCGCAGGACGCGTTCATGCAGTGGTGGTACGGCCACAACGCCGTCGCGTTCTTCCTGACCACGCCCTTCCTCGGCATGATGTACTACTTCATGCCGAAGGCGGCCGAGCGACCGGTCTATTCATACAGGCTGTCGATCCTGCATTTCTGGTCGCTGATCTTCCTGTACATCTGGGCAGGTCCACACCACCTCCACTACACCGCGCTTCCCGAATGGGCGTCGACGCTCGGCATGGTGTTCTCGGTGATGCTCTGGATGCCGTCGTGGGGCGGGATGATCAACGGCCTGCTCACGCTGCGCGGCGCGTGGCACAAGGTTGTCGACGAGCCGGTGCTGAAGTTCTTCGTCGTCGCCGTCACGGCGTACGGGATGTCGACGTTCGAGGGGCCGGTGCTCGCGATCAAGAGCGTGAACGCGCTCGCGCACTATACCGACTGGGTCATCGCGCACGTCCACACCGGCACGCTCGGATGGAACGGCTTCATGACCTTCGGCATGGTGTACTGGCTGCTGCCGCGACTGTTCCAGACGCCGCTGTACAGCAAGAAGCTCGCGGAGGCGCACTTCTGGATTGCGAGCTTCGGCATCCTGATGTACGTCGTCGCGATCTACAGCGCGGGCGTGACGCAGGGGCTGATGTGGCGTGCGTTCGACGAGACGGGGCGGCTCGCGTATCCCGATTTCATCGAGACGGTCGTGAAGCTGCTCCCGATGTGGTGGATGCGGGCAGCCGGCGGCGGCCTGTACATCGTGGGGATGCTCCTCTTCGGCTGGAACATCCTGATGACCTGGCGGCGGCGTCCGGCGGCGTACGCCGTGCCCGTGATCCAGGCGGCGCCGCTCGTCCGCGCGCCAAGGGCGAGGAGTGAGGAGGGCACCGTTCCTGCGGGGGTGTTCGCACGCATCGTGGACATGGGCTGGCATCGCATGTGGGAAGGGCGCTGGCTGTTCTTCAGCGTGTGGGTGCTCGTGGCGATCGCGGTCGCGTCGCTGTTCGAGATCATCCCGACGTTCCTCATCAAGTCGAACATCCCGACCATCGCTTCGGTGCGGCCGTACACGCCGCTGGAGCTTGCGGGGCGCGACCTCTACATCCGCGAGGGGTGCTTCAACTGCCACTCGCAGATGATCCGTCCGTTCCGCTGGGAAACGGAGCGGTTCGGCGAGTACTCGAAGCCGGGCGAGTCGGTGTACGACCATCCGTTCCTGTGGGGTTCGCGGCGCATCGGTCCGGATCTCGCGCGTGAAGGTGCGAAGTATCCGGACCTCTGGCACGTGCGCCACATGCAGGACCCACGGTCGATCACGGCCAAGTCCATCATGCCGGCGTATCCGCATCTGCTGGCGCGCGACCTCGATTTCGGAGCGATCCAGAAGCGCGTGGACGTGATGGCGATGCTCGGCGTTCCGTATGGCGACGCCGTCGTGGAGGGGAACGCGCCGAAGATGGCGCACGTGCAGGCGGCGCTGGTGGCGGACACGATCGCGCAGCAGGGCGGTCCCGCGGGATTGCAGAACAAGGAAATCGTCGCGCTGATCTCGTATCTCCAGCGACTCGGCCGCGATGCGACGCAGGCCGGGCCGGCCGTCGCGGCCTTGAGGGCGCCGTGAACCCGCTCGCCGACGTCGTGGGCGGCTCGGGGCTGCACGTGTTCGCCGAGATCGCGCTCGTGCTCTTTCTCATCGCATTCGGAACGATCGTCACGCAGCTGCTCACCGCGCGCCAGTCCACCCTGGATCGCGCCGCGCACCTTCCGCTCGAAGACGACGTCGTTTCGCCGACCCCATCGTTGGAGCGCGAATCCTGACATGAACACACCGACGCCGGAGCAGGGCCGCCTGCTCGATCACACGTATGACGGCATCCAGGAGTTCGACAATCCGTTGCCGCGCTGGTGGGTATGGATATTCTGGGCGACGATCATTTTCGCCGTGGCCTACGCGATCAATCCCGGCCACCTGCTGCATGGGCCGGGACGCATCGCGGAATACAATGCGGCGCTCGCGGAGGCCGTGCGCCTCCATCCGCCGGCGACGGAGGCGAGCGAGGCGTCGCTGCTCGCGCTGACGAGCGATCCACAGGTAATGGCCGCGGGGAAGCAGCTGTTTGTCGCGAAATGTTCTCCGTGCCATCGTCCCGACGGGGGCGGGCTGATCGGGCCGAACCTCACGGATGACTATTGGCTCCATGGGGGCACGATCGCGGAGATCCATCACACGATCACGGTCGGTGTGCTCGACAAAGGGATGCCGAACTGGGGCAAGATCCTGAAGCCGCAGGAGGTAACCGACGCAGCGGTGTACGTCTATTCGTTGCACGGCGCGAATCCGCCGAATCCGAAGCCTCCGCAGGGCGTGCTGGTGCCGCGAGCAAAATGACGGCGCCGGTCGCGGTCGGCCGCGTACTGCCGACGATGAACGAGGACGGATCCCGCCGCTGGATTCGTCCGCGGCTTTCGCCGGGCAAGTTCTGGGTGCGGCGCCGCGCCGTCGCGTACGCGCTGATGGTGATCTTCTTCATCATCCCGTATCTCCGCATGAACGGGATGCCACTGGTGCTGCTCGACCTTCCGCTGCGGCGTTTCACGATCCTCGGTTCGACGTTCTTTCCGACCGACACGCTGCTGCTGATGCTCCTCGTGCTCAGCATCCTCATCGGCATCTTCCTGATGACGGCGCTCGCGGGACGGGTCTGGTGCGGGTGGGGCTGTCCGCAGACGGTATACATGGAGTTCCTCTTCCGTCCCGTCGAGCGCCTGTTCGAGGGCGGGCGGAGCGGGTCGTTGCAGCTCGACCGGGATCATGCGCGCGGCCAACTGCATCCACGGCGGCTCGCGAAGTACGCCGTGTACCTCGTGCTGTCGCTCTTCCTGGCGCACACGTTCCTGGCGTACTTCGTCGGGATCGACCGTCTCGTGGTGTGGGTGCGCAGCTCTCCGGTCGAGCATCCCACGTCGTTCCTGGTGATGGCCGTCACGACGGCCGCGATCATGGCGGACTTCACCTGGTTCCGCGAGCAGACCTGCGTGGTGGCCTGCCCGTACGGGCGGTGGCAGTCGGTGCTGCTCGACCGCCAGTCGTTGATCGTCGCCTACGACAGCCGCCGGGGAGAGCCGCGCGGCCACGGCAAGGAGCGCGCGGCCGGCGCCGGCGACTGCATCGACTGCGGGGCGTGCGTCATCACGTGCCCCACGGGCATCGACATACGCGACGGCCTGCAAATGGAGTGCATTCACTGCACGCAGTGTGCGGACGCGTGCGACGCGATCATGTCGCGCGTGGGCAAGCCGCCGGGGTTGATCCGCTACTCGTCGCGCGCGACGCTCGAGGGCGAGCGCGTGCGCCGGCTGCGTCCCCGCGTCGTGCTGTACCCGGCCGCGCTTTCGCTCGCGTTCGGCGGCTTCGTCGTGGCGCTCGTCCTCCAAACGCCGGCCGACATCACGGTGATGCGGGGGATGGGCGCGCCGTTCGTGCTCGAGGCCGACGGGCGCGTGGCGAACCAGCTTCGTATCAAGATCACGAACCGCGATCCGAGGCCGCACCAGTACACCGTGTCGCTCGAGGGCGTGGAGCCCGGGGCGATGATCGCGCCGCAGAATCCCATCCCCGTCGCGCCGGGCCGCACCGAGATGATGGACCTGTTCGTGATGCTGCCGAAGTCCGCGTTCCGCGACGGCGAGCGGAGGATCACGGTGCATATCGCCGACGGCGCCGGGTACACCGACGACGTCAGCTACCGGCTCGTCGGGCCCGAGCATCACGACGCCGACGACTCGCACGGCGCACCGGGCAAGGAGCGGCGGTGATGAAGCGCGGCGCGTGGTGGCCCATCGCGATCGTCGCGATTCTCACGTGCACCGTCGGCGCGAACTTCTGGATCTACGTCGTCGCGAACGGCGACCGGGGGATCGCGATCGAGCCCGACTACTACCAGAAGGCGGTGGCGTGGGACAGCTCGATGGCGCAGGCACGGGAGAACCTGGTGCTGGGCTGGCACGTCACGCCGTCACTCGCGGCCTTCACCGCGCGCGACGGCGCCGATCTTCGCGTGACGCTCTCCGACTCCACCGGCGCAGGCATCCCGGATGCGACCGTGAAGGTGCACGCGTTCTACAACGGGCGCGCCGGCGAGATTTCGGACACGACGCTCGTGCCGCGCTCCGGCGCCTACGAGACACGGCTTCCGGTGCACCATGGCGGGCTGTGGGAACTTCGGTTCGACGTCAGACGCGGGTCACTGCACTTCACGGCGACGTCGCGGGTCGAGGCAGTGCCGGCCGCGGGTTCGTGACCCTCCTCGCCGGGGTGCTCCTCGCAAGCCTGATGGGCAGCATCCACTGCGCGGCGATGTGCGGCGGGTTCGTGTGCGCGTATGCCGGGACGCCGTCCGCACGAGGATTCGCGAATCTGCCGGCACACCTCGCGTACAACGGCGGGCGCCTCGTCTCGTACCTGGCGCTCGGCCTGGGCGCCGGCGCGATCGGCGCGCGCGTCGACGACCTGGGGCGGGTAGCGGGCACGGGGCGCGGAGCTGCGGTGCTGGCGGGCGCGCTGATGGTCGCGTGGGCGCTCACGACGATCGCCGCATCGCTCGGTGTGCGCGTCCCCGGCACGCTGGCGCCAGCGTGGCTGCAGAGAACGCTCGGCTCCGCCCTCCTCGTGATGCGCGACGAGCCGCCCGTGGCGCGGGCGGGTCTCACCGGCCTGCTCACCACGATCCTTCCGTGCGGCTGGCTTTACACGTTCGTCGTGACCGCGGGCGGAACGGGAAGCCCCGTCGTCGGCGCGGGAACCATGCTCGCGTTCTGGATCGGCACGGTACCGATGCTGCTCGCGGTCGGCTTCGGGGCGCAGCGACTGCTCGGGCCGCTCGCGCGGCGGCTTCCTCTCGTGGCAGCGACGCTCGTCCTCGTGCTCGGGCTGCTTTCGATCGCGGGACGCGTGCATCCGCCGACGATGCATTCGGGCGCCGCAATGCGCATGACGCCGGCGACACCATGACCTGCCTGCACTGCGGACTCGACGTGCCCGCCGGGCGCGTCGAATCCGGTGCCGAATCGCAGTTCTGTTGCGTGGGGTGCCATGTGGCGTACGGGATCATCCATGCGCACGCACTCGACCAGTACTACCGGCTGGGCGAGAAGCGGGAAGAGGCCGTCCGCCCCACGCGGCGCGCGTACGAGGAGTTCGACCACCCGTCGTTCCACGAGATGTACGTTCGCGACGCGAATGGCGGGCTCAGCGAAGTCGAGCTCTACATCGAAGGCGTGCATTGCGCGTCATGCGTCTGGCTGGTCGAGCGGGTGCCGCTGCTGGTCCCCGGGGTTGCCCGCGCGGAGCTGGACGTGCGCCGCGCGCTAGCGCGCGTGACATGGGACGCGAACACCGTGGGGCTGTCGGCGGTCGCGCGAATGCTCGACTCGCTTGGGTATCCGCCGCATCCCTATCGCGGCGTCCGCCGTGATGCGATGCGCCGAATGGAGGACCGCGCGATGCTGGCGCGCATCGGCGTCTCGGGCGCGATCGCCGGCAACCTGATGCTCTCGGCAGCCGCGCTCTACGCGGGATGGGCCGGCGGCATGGAGCACGAGTGGCAGCACTTCTTCCGGTGGGTGAGCTTCGCGCTCGTCACGCCGGCGATCCTCTGGCCCGGCCGCGTCTTCTTCGATGGTGCGTGGGCCTCCCTGCGGGCGCGCACGCTGCACATGGATGTCCCGATCGCGCTCGGACTCGCGGCCGGCTACGTGCAGGGCGCCGTGAACACCATTCGCGACTCGGGCCCGATCTACTTCGACGGGCTCGCGGTGCTCGTGTTTCTGCTCCTCGTGGGGCGTTACGTGCAACAGCGCGGACAGCGCGCGGCGGCGGATGGTGCCGAGCTCCTCTTCTCGCTCACGCCGTCGACCGCCCGCGTTGTCGACGGGGTGGGCGCGTTGCACGAGGTACCCGCGGAGGCGCTGCTGCCCGGAGCGATCATCGAGGTGCGACCGGGTGAGACGCTCGCCGCCGACGGCGTGGTCGCGGACGGGAATTCCCAGCTCGACCTCGCGCTGCTCACGGGTGAATCGCGGCCGGTGTCCGTGGCGCCCGGAACGAAGGTGTTCGCCGGGACCGTGAACGTGACGTCGCCCATTCGCGTGCGGGTCGAGCAGACGGGCGAGTCGAGCAGGGTCGCGAAGATCCTGCGCCAAGTGGAGGAGAGCGCGCGCCGCCGCGCTCCCGTCGTCCAGGCGGCGAGCCGGATCACGCCGTGGTTCGTCGGCGGCGTGCTGGTCCTGGCCATGGTGACGTTTGTGGCGTGGCGATCTCGCGATCCGGCGCGCGCGATGGACAACGCGATCGCGCTGCTCATCGTCACCTGTCCGTGTGCCCTGGCGCTCTCGACGCCGCTTGCGGTTTCCACGGCGATCGCCCGCGCGGCACGTCGAGGAATCTTCGTGAAGGGCGGGGACGCTCTGGAGACGCTGGCGAGCCCGGGTCGCCTCTTTCTCGACAAGACCGGAACCATCACCGAGTCGCGCACGGCGCTGGTGCAGTGGTGCGGGCCGGAGTGGGCGCGGCCGCTGGTGCTGGCGCTCGAAGCGGAATCGACCCATCCGCTTGCCGCGGGGTTCCGCACGGCGTGGCCGGGGTTGGCGGTGCCGCAGGCGAGCGAGACCACCCATGTGACGGGAGGCGGCATTGCCGGCGACGTCGCCGGACGCCGCGTGGTCGTCGGCTCGCCGTCGTTCGTGAAGGTCCGCGCTCACGCATGCGCCGCCGAAATGGAAGCGCGAATCGCACCGGCGCTCACGCCGGTGCTCGTCGCGGTCGACGGCCGCATCGTCGCGGCGGCGGGACTCGGTGATCCGATTCGCGAGGACGCTGCGAAATCCGTCGCCGCCCTCCGGTCACGCGGCTGGCACGTGTCGGTGCTCTCCGGCGACGCGGCGCCGGTCGTCGAGGCGATCGCCCGCGAACTCGGCTTGCCCGCGGAGGAGTGCGCGGGCGGCATGTCGCCCGAGGCCAAACTCCGCATGATCGAGTCGGTGAGGGGCGATGGGGAAGGACCGGTGGTAATGGTCGGCGACGGCGTGAACGACGCGGCGGCGATCGCGGCCGCCTCGGTCGGGATCGGCGTGCACGGCGGAGCGGAGGCCTGCCTGTTGACCGCCGATGTCTACCTGGCGAGGCCGGGGCTCGCACCGCTCGTGGAACTGGTGCGCGGCGCGGAGCGGACCATGCGCGTGATCAGGCGCAACTTCGCGTTCTCGCTTGCGTACAATGTGGCTGGCGCGGCGCTGGCGATGACGGGCTCGATCAATCCGCTCGTGGCGGCGTTGCTCATGCCGGCGAGTTCGCTGACCGTGGTGCTCAGTTCGTGGCGCGCGCGGACGTTCGCGGAGGGCATCTCATGAGCGTCCTCTACGTCGTGGTGCCGCTGGCGCTGTTCATCGTCGGCGTCGCCGTGGGTGCATTCGTGTGGGCGGCAAAGCGCGGCCAGTTCGACGACCTCGATACGCCCGCGATGCGGATGCTTCACGATGACGACGCGCGCGAACCAAGGCCGAGCGAACAGAACAACATGCGTTTGTAGGGAACACTCTCACAGAAGTTAACGCTATGAATGACCAGTGACTTACCTCTTGATAAACAGTGCCGGCGGATATATGCTGATATGTAGATGAGAAACTCGTCTATACATCTAGGAACCTGACATGGTCTCACTCACGGCCGACTACGCGCTTCGCGCCATCCTGCTGCTCGCCAAGCCGGACACCACACGTGCGCTCCGCGCTGACGAGATCGCGCACGCCACCGGAGCGCCGCGCAACTACATGGCGAAGGTACTCAACGCGGTCGCGAAGGCCGGGCTCATCACAAGCGCACGCGGACCTGCGGGCGGCTTCACCCTCGCGCTGCCGGCCGACGAGATCACCCTCAGCCGGGTCGTCGACCTATTCGATGCCGTTCCCACCAATCCGCGCTGCATGCTCGGCAGCGGACCATGCGATCCCGTTCATCCGTGCCGTGCGCACGATGCATGGCAGGCAGTATACAGCGCGCGGCGTTCGCCGTTCACCCACACCACGATCGCGGACTTGCTTGAAGGCCGCGTCGTCGCACTCGCCAACCAAAACGACAGGGAATCCATCAATGTCACCTGAACTCCGTTCATCCACGTCTCACCGTCCCGGCTGGCGCACGCTGCTCGTGGGGGCCGCACTCATCGCCGCAAGCTCGCTCGCGATCCAGTCATGCAACGTCGCGTCGGCACGCGAAGAAGGGCGCAAGATCTTCCAGCTACGCCAGCCGAGCGTGGACGTCAGCGGCGAGGAGGTCGCCGTGCTCACGCACGCGCCCAACGTGCCGCCGCCCATTACCCGATCGCATCCGACGAAAGTGATCGTGAGTCTCGAAGTCGTCGAAAAGACACTGCGGCTCGCCGACAGCGTCGAGTACGCGGCGTGGACGTTCGGCGGTTCGGTGC
>OCZT010005486.1_pt1 | contig 12644 bp, 12 predicted proteins | sample 1539031 | NCBI WGS metagenome assembly OCZT01 (sample SAMEA3539308, study PRJEB22396) | soil metagenome | biome: tundra; feature: field; material: soil | place: USA | collected 2010-05 | depth 0.15 m | reverse complement strand
TCATTCTTGACGGCGAGACCCTCGATGTCTTGCACAAAGCCTTTCATAGCGACTCCTCCTTCGTTAGCGTGCAGGCAGGCTGGCAAGCAGCACCGGCCAGGCCCCTTTTTGTCATTGCTGCGCCGGGGAACCGCCGAGTCCTGCCGGTTCCCCGCTCCCTTGGTGAGGTCGCTTGGCGATTCGCCGTTTCCTTGGAATCCGACAAGCGTTTGCGCATGAGGAATCTGCAAGTGGCGTGCCCGCGACGAAGTGCGGGCGCGGCGCGGCTCACAGCGAGTGCAGGACGAACGAGGCTTAGCGTGCTGTCTCTAAGCGGGTGTGCTCAAATGGACAGACACTCGCCGGCGATTGCCGCATGCTGAGTGCGGCAGGCTCCGCGCGAGCCGCGGCCACCCGTAAACTCTGAAGGAAACAGGTACCGTCATGCTGATCCTCCTGATTGTCGTTCTGGTGCTTTTCTTTGGCGGCGGCGGTGGCTACTACTACGGCCGTGGGGCCGGGTGGGGCACCCCACACTACGGCGGCGGTCTGCTCGGCCTCGTGCTGATCATTCTGCTGATCCTCTGGCTGACCGGCAACATCGGCAGCGGCGTGATGATGCGTTGAGCGTCCGGCCACGGCCAATGCCAGACTGAGACACGACCCTCCACGTCGCCCGCTCCGCGTCCGCGGCCATCGGGCTCGTCGATTGCGCCGCGAACCGAGAGCGGGCGAGCGGCGCAGGCTCTGTCTACCCTCGCCGCCATGCGAATGAATACCGCGTCTTTGAGGTAGGATTCGCCGCATGAACGGTCAGATGATGGACTTCCCGCTCACCATCACGTCGATTTTTCGACGCGCCGAAACATTTTTCCGCGCCCAGGAAGTGGTCACGCGGCGGCCGGACAAGACCATCACGCGCTATCGGTTCGGCGATTTTGCCGACCGGACGCGGCGTCTGATCCGCGTGCTGCAGAATCTCGGCGTGCAGCGGGGCGACCGCGTCGCGACGCTCGCGTGGACGCACGCCCACCACCTCGAAGCCTACTTCGCCGTGCCACTCGCGGGCGCCGTGCTCCATACACTCAACCTGCGGCTCCATCCTGACGACCTCGCGTACGTCATCAATCACGCGGAGGATCGTGTCCTCATCGTGGACGCCTCACTCGTTCCGCTGCTTGAGCGCATTCGACCCAACGTGAAGCTCGAGACCGTGATCGTCATCGGACACGACGGGACCGTCAAGGACGCGGTCGATTACGAATCGGCGATCGCGAACGCCGAGCCGGCCACCGACCTCCCTGATCTCGACGAGCGCGCCGCCGCCGCGATGTGCTACACGACAGGCACGACCGGCAAGCCCAAAGGAGTCCTCTACTCGCACCGATCGATCGCGCTGCACTCGCTCGCCATCTGCCTTCCCGACGCGCTCGGCATCGGTGAGTGCGACGCCGTGCTGCCCGCCGTGCCGATGTTCCACGCGAATGGCTGGGGGCTGCCCTATTCGTGCGCCATGGTCGGCGCCAAGCTCGTGATGCCGGGCTCGCATCTGGATCCAGTCAGCGTCCTGGAACTGCTCGAGGGGGAGCGCGTCACCATCGCCGGCGGCGTGCCGACGATCTGGATGTCGATTCTTCAGACGCTCGAGTCGGGTCAGCGATCCTACGACCTGTCGGCGCTTCGCCACGTGCTCGTTGGCGGATCCGCGCCGCCCGCGTCGCTCATCCGCGCGCTGGATAAGCACGGGATCAAAGTCCTTCACGCGTGGGGCATGACCGAAACCTCACCGCTCGGCACGGTGGCGCGTGTGCCGGCCGCACTCGTCAACGCGTCGGAGGAGGAACAGTACCGCTGCCGCTCAAAGCAGGGCCGGCCCACGCCGTTCGTCGAGATTCGCGCGGCCAAGGTCGAGGGCCTGGTCCCATGGGACGGACAGACGATGGGCGAGCTCGAGGTCCGGGGACCGTGGGTGACATCCGGTTACTTCAAGGATGATGGCGCCGATCGGTTCACGGCCGACGGCTGGTTCAAGACCGGCGACATCGCGACGATCGACGAGAGCGGCACGATGGAGATTCAGGATCGATCGAAGGATCTCATCAAGTCCGGTGGCGAGTGGATCAGTTCGGTCGCGCTCGAGAACTGTTTGATGGGCCACCCTGCGGTCGCGGAGGCCGCCGTGATCGCGGTGGCTCATGCCAAGTGGGCCGAGCGTCCTCTTGCGGTGGTCGTTCTCAAGCCGGGCGCGTCGGCCACGGCGGACGATCTGCGCGCGTTTCTCGCGCCTCAGTTTCCGAAGTTCTGGCTGCCGGACGCGTTCGAATTCATCGACGCGATTCCGCGAACCTCGGTGGGTAAGTTTCTGAAGTCCGCGCTGCGCGAGCGGTACAAGACGTATCGCATTGAAGCGTAGGGCTGAGTGTAACTGAGGCGCGATCGTTCGGCCGTCATCGAGCGAATCGCCCGACCCGGAACAATCGGGCCACGGCGAACGCCAGCCCACCCCCCGCGATGGTGACGAGCGCGCCCATCTTCATTTCGAGCAGGAGGGGCCCCAGCGGCATCACGGCCGACGCAAAGAACAAGGCGAAGACGAGTCCAATAGAGGCCGTGCATCCAACCACCAGGAGTTCCCGCCAGCCGACGCGCTCCGGTAGATGCAGCCCTGCGGCGATCGCCACCCCGGCAGCCGCGACGATGCCGATCGGCCGTCCGAGCGCGGCAATCGGGATGGCCCACATGCCGGCCTCGAGGCCGTGGAGCGGGACGCCGGCATTGACCAGCCCGAACAGCAGGAGCACGCCTTCCACGGGAAGGCGCCACCAGCGCTCGAAGAGCGTCAGCGTATCGTGAGCCTGCGGCGCCGGCTCGACAAGCAGGCCTCGATCATGTCTCCCGTGGGGAAAAAATGGAACGATTGGCACCAACGCGAGCGCGGGATGAACGCCGCCCAGGAACAGGGCCCACCAGGACAGCGTGCCCGGACCGACCAGGTACAGCCAAAAGTTCTTGACGCCGCGATGCCGCAAGGCGGCGGCCGAACCGACGGCGATGGCCATGAGACCGAGACCAATCGCAGGGTGTACGTCACCCATGGGTTGAAGTACGGCCACAAGAGCCAAACCGATCGCGTCGGCGGAAATCGCCAGCAAGAGTAGAAATGGAACGGCTGGATGACGCCCGAAGATCAACCGCGCGACGATGTAGGTTCCAGGAATGTCGACGGCACAGGCCGCGACCCACCCGCCCTCGAGCATATGCTCACCGGCATTGTGGACAAACGCGAGATAGCACGCGATCGACACGACCACGCCGCCGATGGCGGCGGCGACGGGCAGCGCGGCACGGCGCCACGGGTGAAGGGCCCCGCCCGGTATCGTGGCCTCCGCCACCTCCTTGGCGATCAGCGCGAAGAAGAAGACGATGCCGACATCGTTCACGAGGAAGGTGGCGGCGTGCGCGAATCGATAGTAGCTGTCCGGGAGTGTGTTGGCCCAGACCAGCGCGGCGGCGCAGCCGACCGGCAGGGCGAGCAAATAGTCGAGGACGAATCCGGAGACACGAAGGGCGATCCGCCGCCGTCTCGACAACACCTCACTCATCGACACACGCTCCTTCACTCCTCAACGCGTCGTCGGCAGCAGACGAGCGGCGGGGGCCGCTGGTCGGACTTGGCGCTGAATGGTCCCGGAATCGACCGTCGTGCCGGCGCGGGAGATGGTTTGGAATGAGAGCTGGTTCCCGTCGATTTCCACGAGCATGAAACTCTGATCCTGATCGAAGGCCATGGCGGTCGTGGCCGAGCGGTTGGTGTCCCCCTTTCGCAGCTGCCCCCCGGCACCCTCCACGAAGTAGTAGATCCCTTTCTGTGGTGTGAGGCGCTCGTAAATGTGGTCGTGGCCCGAGAAGACGACGTTGACGCCATAGGTGACAAACAGCGGCTCGAATACCACACGCACGTCGACGGAGGGGCCGTGCGTGCCACCATCCGAATACAGCGGATGATGGAAATAGCAGATCTTCCACTCGTCCTGCGAGCTCTTCAAGGCATTCTCGAGCCAGGCCAGTTCCTTCTGATCGACCTTGTTGCTGTCGAGCGCGAAGAACCGGACGTTTTTCGTCGAGTAGCTGTAGTACTGCTGACCCTCCATGTTCCACAGAGGGTATCGGCTGTTGACGGGATCGTCATGGTTGCCGAGCGAGGCGTAGAACTTGACGCCCATGTCGAGCAGCGCTTTGTACGGCTGTGAGAACTTCTTGACAAGGTCCTGCGGTCCCTGCCCGCCGTAGATGTTGTCGCCGAGCATGATGACCCGGTCGAACGGGAACTTCGCGTGGAACCGCGTCATCTGATTCGCGATGTCATACTGCGGCGGATCGCCCGTCCCGTTATCGCCGATGGCGGCGAACTTCACCGAATTCGGTGCGGAGGGAAGTGCGAACTCCTGGGCCGTGACGCCCCACCATCCGGAGATGACGAGGAGAAGCGTCGTCAGGAGCCGAGCGGCACACGTGCGGTTCATCGCGTCCTTCCAATCTTAGCGCGATATAGGCCTCGATCGGCCGCAACCACCAGCGGCGCTGGCTTGCCGTCGCGGCTACCGCGGCCGCTTCAGCAGGAAGGTCGTGGCGCTGAGTGCCTGTGCACGCGGGCCTGCGTCATCTGGCCCGGCTGCAGCGTGTTTTGTTCGGGGGCCGCGACGCAACGGCGCGCGGGCGGCCGGCCACGACCGCCAGCGCTCTGAACGCGCCGAGCATCTCCGCGTAGCTGAAATTCGCGTTGCGGCCGCTCGGATTGGGCAGCACGCACACGCGCGCACCTTCGAACGCGTCGTCTTGCAGGCCGAGCGCGATCGGCCCCTTCTTCGCGAAGATCGCGCGGTACAGCGAGACGCCCACGAACGCCACGACCCGCGGTTTCCACCGCCGCACTTTCCGGCGAAGCGCGCCGACGCCGGCGAGATACTCGGCGGGCCGCAAGGTGTCGATGCCCGGCGTCGGACGCCCGATGAGATTCGTGATCCCGAGTCCCCACTCCGGCAGCCGCACGTCGTCTTCCGCGCCGACAGCCTCGGGAACGAGGCCTGACTCGTGCAAGAGCTTCCAGAAGCGGTTCGAGTAGCCCGCGAAGTGATGGCCGACCGACGCCGACCGGATGCCGGGATTGATGCCGACGAGCAGGACGCGCACGCCGGGGCTGACCCGATCACGCAGCGGTTGTAGAATGGCGGCCATGAATTGGCTGTTCAAGGAAGAACCGGCGCACTACAGCTTCGACGCGTTCGCGAAGGACAGGAAGACCGTCTGGAGCGGCGTGAGAAATCCGCTCGCGCAGAAGCATCTGCGTGCGGTGAAGAAAGGCGACCGCATCTTCTATTACCACACCGGCGGCGAGAAATCGGTGGTCGGCACCGCCAGGGCGCTCGCCGACGCGTATCCGGATCCCAACGATCCGTCCGGCAAGTCGGCCGTCGTCGATATCGCGCCGGTGAAGAAGCTGCCGCGCCCGGTGACGCTTGCCGAGATCAAGGCCGACGCGTCGTTCAAGACGTTCCCGCTCGTGCGCATCTCGCGGCTCTCGGTGATGCCGGTAACCGACGCCGAATGGAAGCGCATCGAGGCGATGGCGGGCAAGTAGTTTTACTTATTTTCCTTAAAGCCCGCCGGAACCGCGACGTCGGCCGCGGCGACGTCGGTCGTCACCTTGATCAGCTCGCTGGTGGACGTCATGAACGTCGAGCGATTGCTCTTCGCATCACCTTCGTTTTTCTTCTCGAGCTTCTTTTTCGCGAAGCCACCGAGCATGCCGCCGAGGCCGCCCGACGGGGCGGGCTTGGCCTCGTCGCCGCTCTGCTCGGCCGCCGCCATGTCGGCCGCCGATTTCACCGCATCGATCGTCGTCGTCGTCTGAATCGGAGTGCCGTCGAGCTTGACGTTCTCGGTGTTCATCTTGGCGATCGCGTCCTTCATCATCGGATACATCGCCATCGCGGCCGCCATGTCTTCGGCCGACGCGCCGGGCATCGCGGGGCCCTGGAGCTGGCGCCAGTAGCGCAGTTCGAACTCCGGAATCTCTGTCATCGCGGCGATCTTCGGCCCCATCCAGATATCCGAGGTGAGCACCAGACCGCCGCTCTCCTCGAGCGTCTTGCCTTTTTCACGCATGGTGATCGTCATGACCACGTCGTGCGTGTTGTAGCCGTTGATGGTCTTCTTTTGCCCTGTTTCCTTCAGGCTGAAGTCGATCTCCATCTGTTTCGCATTCTTGTCGGGCGGGGCTGCCTTGCCTTGTTCCTTGCGGGCGTTCTCTTCCGCCTTTTTCCGCGCCTCTTCCATGTGGCGGCGAAGTTCCTCGAAGGTCATCACCTTGTAGGTTTTGTGCTTCATGTCGAGGTCGTAGATCTTCTCTTCGCCGAGGTCGATGATCTGGCCGGTCGCCTCGTTCAGCGTCGCCTTGCGATCGCCCTTCACGGCGATGGTCGACACGACACCTTCGCGCGCCGCTTTGCCGCCGAAGATGTTCACCATCTTGCCGAGCACGCCGGCGAACTCGATGCGGCCCTTCTGATCGGCCCGGACGTCGGCCCTGAGCGAGTACGAGGACACCACCAGCAGAGAAGACGTCAACGCCACGGCGATGCGCGAGCGAAACATGTGACCTCCAAGAATCTGGAAAGACTTAGTCTACACCGCTCGGGCGGCCGCTGGGCGACGGAAAAAGGATGGCTTGCAGGACGCGATGATTCAGGCGGCTAAGAAGGTCCTGTCGCGACTGTGAGTTATAGATTCATCCCTAACTACACGAACAAGATCACTCGGGGGCAGCCGCTACTTCAGGTTCTGGGTGATGGTCTGTGCGGTGTCGGAGATCTTCTTCAGAATGTTGCTCAGCGTGGACATCATCTTCGACACGCGATCCATCGCCATCTGGAGCCGTAGCGACTCCGTCTCGCCCAACTCGGACAGGCTGTCGAGATCCTGCTGCTTCTGCATGCCCTCGGCCAGCTTCCTTGCGAGCCCATCACAGCCGTCGGCGACCTCATCGGCCTTGGCGACGAACTCGTCGTAGACCTTCTGCTCGTCGGGCTTGAGCTCCTTCGGTTTCGGCTTGGCCGCGAGCGCGCGCAGGCCGTCTCGCACATTCAGGAGCGTATTCCGTCGCGCCGTGACGGACGCGACGGTCGCCTTCTTCTTCTGGACCGACGCGCGACTCGGATTTCCGTTGTCGCCACCCATCTCAGAGTCAATGCGTCCGGTTGGCGATAAGACTGACGATGATGGGTAAGGACAGCGCCACGAGCGAAGTGACGATGCAGAGGTGGCGCATGCGTGAGGAGCCTTTCCTTACGATCAATCCAATCGCCAGGGTCAGGACGCCGATCGGCACGTTCACCACCCAGGCCCCAAACACACTCGCACCGACGGCCCACTCCCCGCTTATGCTCGGTCCGGGGAAAGCGACCGAATAAGCGTTAAAAAGACCCCAGATCACCGCCAGACCAGCGAGTGCAAGCGCGGCAGATTGAAACCCGACTGCGATCTTCATACTCGGCAACCACTCTTTGCGACCTTAACGGTCCAAAAAGTTCTGAACCCCTACACCGGGACCGACGAACATCGCGCCCGTGATCGCTGTCGCGCACGCCCCGACGATGACCATCACCACGATGATGACGATCGCCGACACGACCATGTACGGAATGACCTTCTCGCTCGGCGTCTTCATCAGCGGTGACACGCCCAGATAGAACAGGTAGATGCCGTACAAGCCTGCCAGGATGCCGAGGACCGAAAGCGCCGGAATCATGTTGAGGACCCCAGCCAACCACGTCGCCGTCGAGGCGTAGGCCACCAACTTCAGCGCCTGAATCGTGCTGGACTGCGACTGGAAGGTCGGCGCCAGCTTGTCGATCACGAAGGCAGCCAGATAGATGCCGACGAGCCCGAGGACGTATTGCACGATGGCCATCGTCAGACCGTGCGCGAATCCGTAGCGGTACGTGCCGAGAATCGGCAGGCTGACACCGATCATCGACATCCCGATGAACGAGCCGATCGGCGGGATCGCCGCCAGAATCGCGATATAGCTCTTGTAGAGGGTCGGGACGTCCGTCGTCTCGGCGGCGATGATGGGCCATTCCTCTTTGGGCTTGGTGAGAATGTTCGTAACCCGCGTCTGCAGATTCATGGCTCCGGTTTCCTTGGTCCCACTGGTGACGGCACTCATCGGCTAACCTCCTTTGGCTCCGCGCGGCAGCTGGATATTAGCGCGAACAGCCGCCATTGTGGGAAATTGAGGTGCAGCTCATTCAGGATGCTCGGTCAATCGGCCAACAGCCGGGCGGCCGTTGGCCGACTCCCCGCGCGAGCCAACAAAAGCGTAATGGCGATCACCGCCGGCGCCCACACGATCGCGAGCCCGGCAAATCCCATGCGCTCGAACAGAAACCCTCCGAGCGCCGGACCGCCCAGCAGCCCCGCACCCCACGCCACGTTGTAGAGACCGTACGCGACGCCGAAGGACTTAATCCCTGCGTCGGACGTCGCTTCGCCCATGTATGCCAGCGACGGCGTGATCACGAGCGCCATCGTCGCCACCTGGAGGACGAAGAGCGCGACGGCTGATTCGAACGTCCGCGTGCGGGCGAGAATCGGCAGCACCAGCGAAGTGAGCAGGAGGCCAAGCAGCGTGAGGCGGCGCGCTCCCCACCGATCCGCCAGGCGTCCGTAGATCGGATGCAGCAGCGTCGTCGCCACGGCGGCGATGCCGAAGAGGAGGCCGATGCGCGCCGGGCCGACGCCGAGCATCTGCAGGTGCATCGCCATTACCGGCTCGAGCATCGTGATCGTGGCTGACGCCGCGACGACGGCCGCCGCGCACGCGCCGATCGCGGGCACCCGAAGCACGACGCCGATGGGCACGGGATCGTGCGCCGATCGGGGCGACGGAATCCGCAGCCAGAGAAATGCCAGCGCGCCGGCCACCGCCATCGCCGCGACCGTGACGAACGGCAGCCGGATGCCGCCCATTTCGTACAGCCAGCCGCCAAGCGACGGCCCGACCATGAATGCGAATCCGGTGCCGGACATGACGATGCCGGTCACGCGGCCGCGTTCTTCCGCGCCGTAGAGGTCCGCGATCAGCGCGAAGCCGACGACCCACGTCACCGCGTCGGCGGCGCCCTGGACCAGACGCGCGGCGAACAGGCCCGGCAAACCGCGGGCGAACGCAAAGAGCAGCGTCGCCGCCGCGAGCGCGACGAGGCCGCCGGCCATCGGCGCCTTGCGGCCGATGCGATCGGACATCGCGCCCATCGGCATCGACACGATGAGCAAGGTGAGACCGAACGAGGCAAACAGGAGCCCGATCGTCGTCGGCGACGCCCCGAGCCGGCGGCTCAGGTCCGGCAGCACCGGCACCGCTATCGAGTAGGCGACGATGTCGGTGAAGGTGGCGAAGGTGACGAGCGTGACGGCAACGGCCCTGGAATCTCGCAGCGACATCTCTGGTTTCAACGACAGCTAATCACGAAGGAGGCGGCCTAGCGTTTTTTTAGATACAGCGACCCGAGCGGGGGGACCATGAGGCGGACGGAGTGCTCGAAGCCATGCGCCGGAATGGGTTCGCTGGCCACGCCGCCGCCGTTGCCCCCGTTCCCGACATCGCTGCCGCCGTAGACGGCGCTGTCGCTGTTCAGCAGCTCCGCGTACCAGCCCGGCTGCGGCACGCCGACGCGGTACTCGGGACGCGGTACCGGCGTGAAGTTGAACACCATCACGAGACAGTCGCGGCGGTCGCGCGCGTAGCGCGCCATCGAGAGGACGCTGTTCTCGTTGTCGTTGCAGTCGATCCAGCGGAAGCCGCCCGGATCGAAGTCGCATTCGTGCAAGGCCGGCTCCGCGCGGTAGTGCGCGTTCAAATCCTGCACGAACCGGCGCAGCGCGGCGTGCGCCGGATCGTCGAGCAGGTGCCAGTCGAGACTGCGATCGTGATTCCATTCGCGCCACTGCCCGAACTCATCCCCCATGAACATCAGCTTCTTGCCGGGGTGGCCGTACATGTAGGCGTACAGCGTGCGCAGCGTCGCGCGCTTCTGCCACGCGTCGCCCGGCATCTTGTCGAGCATCGCGCCTTTGCCGTACACGACCTCGTCGTGCGAGAACGGCAGGATGAAGTTCTCCGTGAACGCGTAGAGCATCGAGAAGGTGATGAGACTGTGGTGCCAGCGGCGGTGCACCGGATCCTCGTGCGCGTACACGAGCGTGTCGTGCATCCAGCCCATGTTCCACTTGTAGCTGAACCCGAGGCCCCCCGCGTACACGGGACGGCTGACGCCGGGCCACGCCGTCGACTCCTCCGCCGCCGTGATCGTGCCCGGATGCTCGCCGTGCGTCAGGCGATTGAGCTCCTGCAGAAACGTGATCGCGTCGAGATTTTCGCGTCCGCCGAACCGGTTCGGCACCCACTCCCCGGGGGCGCGCGAATAATCCAGGTAGAGCATCGACGCGACGGCGTCCACCCGCAGGCCGTCGACGTGATACTCCTCGAGCCAGAAGAGCGCATTCGACAGCAGGAAGTTTCTGACCTCGTTCCTGCCGTAGTTGAAGATCAGCGTGCCCCAGTCCTGGTGCTCGCCCTGGCGCGGGTCCTCGTGCTCGTAGAGCGCCGTGCCGTCGAACTGCGCGAGGCCGTACGCGTCTTTCGGAAAGTGGCCCGGCACCCAGTCGAGAATCACGCCGAGGCCGGCCTCGTGGCAGGCGTCGATGAAGAACTTGAAGTCCTCGGGCGGGCCGAATCGGCTCGTCGGCGCGAAGAAGCCGAGCACCTGATAGCCCCACGATCCCGAGAAGGGATGCTCCATCACCGGCAGCAGCTCGACGTGCGTGAAGCCCATCTCTTTCGCGTACGGCACGAGCCGGTACGCGAGCTCGCGGTACGACAGGAAGCGATTGCCCTCTTCGGGCACGCGCGCCCACGATCCGAGATGCACTTCGTAGATCGACATCGGCTGATCGAGCCCGCCGCGCCTCGCGCGCCGCGCCGCGATCCACTCGGCATCGCGCCACCGATAGCCCGCGATGTCGCGCACGACGGCCGCCGACTGCGGCGGCACCTCGAAGGCGAAGCCGAACGGATCGGTCTTCTTCAGCAGCGCTCCGGACCGCGTGCGAATCTCGAACTTGTACTTTTCGCCGTCCCGCAGCTCGGGCACGAAGATTTCCCAGACGCCGTTCGGCATCAGCAGCCGCATCGGATGGACCCGGCCGTCCCACGCGTTGAAATCGCCCACGACGCTGACGCGGTCGGCATTCGGCGCCCACACGGCGAAGTGAATGCCCGTCGTCCCGCCCCAGGTGATGCGGTGCGCGCCGAGCTTCTCGAACGCGCGATGATGCGTGCCTTCGGAGAGCAGATGCAGATCGAAATCGGTCAGCACCCGTCCGTACCGGTACGGGTCGTCCACGTCGACGACGACGTCGCCGGGATAGGTGATGCGGAGACGATAATCGGGCACGCCGGGGCCATCGATCCGCGCTTCGAACACGCCGTGGGGGGCGCGGCGCGTCATCGCCCGACGCTCGCCGGTCGCCGGCAGCAGGAGCTCGATCGATTGCGCGGCCGGATTGAATGCCCGGATGACCCCTTCCTCGACGTGAGGACCGAGCACGGCGAACGGATCGCGGTGCTGCCCGGCGGCGAGCGCGCCGAGAGCGAGGTCGAGCGCGCTGGGGTGGATCGCCGGAGTCATGACATTGATCTTATCGGCTTTTGTGTTAGAACAGGCCTGCAGAGGACAATCGCGTGAAAAAACCCCAGCCAATCGGACGCCGCCGCTTCATCAAAGCCGTTCCGGCCGCGGTGGCGGTCGGCATGACGCTGCCGAAAATCGCCGCCGCCGGCACCGTGGCACCAAACGTCCCCATTCCCCAGGGCCGGGGCGGCGCTCCCCCGCGATTCGGGAAAGACGTCCTCAAATGCGCCGAACAGGTCGCCGGCCTCGAGTTCACCGACGCCGAAGAAGAAGCGATCGTCCGCGGCGTGAGCGGCAACCTGACGAGCTACGAACAGCTTCGCAAGATCGACATCCCGCTGGACACGGAGCCGGCCATCACGTTCCGGCCCTACCTGCCCGGGAAACAGCCGGGCGGCCGTTCGACGCGCAACGCGAAGCTCGCCGTCGCGAAGCCGGCGCGCGTCCAGGTCGGCTCCTCGCTCGAAGATCTCGCGTTCGAGCCGATCCCGGTGTTGGCCTCGCTCATCGAGAGCCGCAAGATCACCTCGACCGATCTCACCAAGATGTACCTCGCGCGGCTCAAACGCTACGGCGATCCGCTTCACTGCGTCATTACGCTCACCGAAGATCTCGCGCTTGCGCAGGCGGCCAACGCCGACAAGGATCTGAAAGCGGGGCGCTATCGCGGGCCGCTGCACGGCATCCCGTGGGGCGCGAAAGATCTCTTCGACACCAAGGGCATCAGGACGACGTGGGGCGCGAAGCCGTTCGAGGATCGCGTGCCCGACATCGACGCGACGATCGTCGAGCGGCTGCGCGAGGCGGGCGCCGTGCTGTGCGCGAAGCTGTCGATGGGCTCGCTCGCGCAGGGCGGCATAAGATCGGAAGAGCGTCGTGTAGGGGAAGAGTGTAGATCTCGGTGGTCGCCGT
>OCZT010005484.1_pt1 | contig 12647 bp, 10 predicted proteins | sample 1539031 | NCBI WGS metagenome assembly OCZT01 (sample SAMEA3539308, study PRJEB22396) | soil metagenome | biome: tundra; feature: field; material: soil | place: USA | collected 2010-05 | depth 0.15 m | reverse complement strand
TGATACGGCGACCACCGAGATCTACACTCTTTCCCTACACGACGCTCTTCCGATCCTACGGCGGCTGGGACGGCCTCCAGGCCGGGATCGACCGCCTCGTCGCGGATGTGCTGACGCCCCTCGCGGCCGGCCGTGCGGCGGCGGTGCCGCTGTATGACTGGGTGGCCGCGCGCTGGCTGGCCCCGCACACGCTCCAGCCGCCGCCGCTGCTGATCGTGGTGGGCGTGGGCGCGGGTGCGCTGGCGGCAGCGCCGCACGTGGGCGTGCTCGCGTGGCTCGAGCTGCCCGAGGAGGCCCGCATGAAGCGCGCGATGGCCCGCGACGGAAGCATCTACGGCGGGCACTGGGAGATGTGGCGCGCGCAGGAGGAGGAGTACCTGCGGGCCAACCGCACGGCGGAGCGCGCCGGGGTGATCCTCGCCGGTGAGAGCCCGCGAGACTAGGGAGCACACGGACTGCGCACGGGGATACGGGCGGGGTAGTGTTGACGCGGTGCAACCGGAGCCGATCGTGACCGATCCACTGCGGCTGCTCGCCCGCTGGATCGAGGATGCGAGCGCAGCCGGTGTGCCGCAGCCCCGCGCCGTGGCATTCGTCACAGTGGGTCCCGGCGGTCGGCCGACGGCGCGGACGGTCGAGCTCAAGCGCGTCGAGCACGAGGCTCTGGTCTTCACCTCGGCGCTCTGGACGCGCAAAGCGCACGAGCTGCGGGCGAATCCGAGCGTGGCGCTCCTGTTTCACTGGCACGAGATCGGGCGCCAGGTCCACATCGCCGGACGAGCGGCCGTGGCCGAGCGCGCGCTGGCGGAGGAGCTGTTCGACGAGCGCGACCTGACCCACAGGGTGCAGACGCTCGTCTCGCGCCAGGGTGAGCCGATCGAGAGCCTCGAGCCGCTTCGCCGACGGCGCGCCCATCTCATGAGCGCGCTCGAGGCTCCACCCGAGTGCCCGCAGGACTGGGGCGCGATCCGGGTGGTGCCCGACGCGGTGGAGCTATGGCGCGAAGCACCCGATCGAATCCACGATCGCGACCTCTACGAGCGGACCGAGGGCGGCTGGCGCCACTCGCTGCTCTCTCCCTGACGATCGCTGCGCACCACCCGATGACGTGCCGGCCGCGCGCGACACCGGGCCGGTCACGAGCGACCGTGCGCGAGGACGAGACCGGGACGCCCATGGGCGGCGTGCCAGCCCCCCTCGGACCGCCGCGGGAACGTCGCTGCGGGCGAATACGGAGATCGCGTGGGCTTTGCCGCCGTGGCGCCGCGGCAGCGCCACGATGACGCGGGCCTCCGGATGCGCGAGATTGAAGCGACGCGATGCCCTCCACTGACCGTAACCCCGTGCGCATCGAGGGGCGGATCGATCCGCCGCTGAGCAGCTGGCTGTGGCTCGTGAAGTGGCTGCTGGTGATCCCCCACCTCATCGTGCTCGCGCTGCTGTGGCTGGCGTTTCTCGTGCTGAGCGTCGTAGCGCTCGTGGCGATCCTCTCCACGGAGCGCTACCCGCGGTCGATCTTCGACTTCAACCTGGGCGTGCTGCGCTGGACGTGGAGGGTGAGCTTCTACTCCTACAGCGCCCTGGGAACCGACCGCTACCCGCCATTCACCCTCGCAGAGGTGCCCGACTACCCGGCCACGCTCGAGATCGACTACCCCGAGCACCTCTCGCGCGGGCTGGTGCTCGTGAAGTGGTGGCTGCTCGCCATCCCCCAGTACATGGTGATCGGCATCTTCTCGGGGGGCTGGGGCCTGCAGGTGTGGGCGCCCGGGCTGATCGGGGTGCTCGTGCTGTTCGCAGGCGTCTCGCTGCTGTTCTGCAAGTGCTACCCGCGGGACATGTTCGACTTCGTCATGGGCATGAATCGCTGGGTCTACCGCGTGGCCGCCTACGCAGCCCTGATGCGCGACGAGTATCCGCCGTTCCGTCTCGACATGGGGCCACAGGAGCCCGCGGCGAGCGGCCCTCCGCCGGCGACGCCGGCGATCGCGGACGAGGGAGCCGGAGGATGAGCACGCTGCGCCAGGCCGCCGAGGAGTTCCTGGCGCAGCCGCGCATCGCGGTGGCGGGCGTCTCGCGAGACCCCAAGCAGCCGGCGAACCTCGTCTACCGTCGGCTCCGCGCCGCGGGCCACGAGGTATTCGCGGTCAACCCGAACGCGCAGGAGGTGGAGGGCGATCGCTGCTATCCGGCGGTCACTGCGCTGCCGGGCGAGATCGACGGCGTGGTCGTGGTCACCACGCCGGAGGTCGCCGAGCTGGTCGTCGCGGACTGCGTGAGCGCGGGAGTCCCGCGCGTGTGGCTGCATCGCGGCCTTGGACCGGGGAGCGTCTCCGCGAAAGCGATCTCGTACTGCCGCGAACACGATGTCTGCATCATCCCCGGAGGCTGCCCCAACATGTTCGGCGCGACCTCCGACCCGGGCCACAGATGCATGCGGGCAATGCTGCGCCTGACCGGCAAGATCCCCGCGAGCGTGTCCGCGGATGACTATCCGTGCGCGCTGCCGGACCCGGCGCCCTCGCCCGGCGCATCGCAGAGGAACGGGCGCGGCCCGGCCGAGGGCTGAGCGGCCCAGGTGTCGCGAGGAGACCGCTACGGCGGCGTGATCGAGCACCGGGCGCCGATCCTGGCGGTGCTCGCGCTGCTGGGCATCCTCGCCGGAGGGGTGCTGCACCTCGGCGGAGAGGGGGCTTCGGGCGATCAGGTCTGGCGGGTGACCGTGGCGGTGCTCGCGCTCGAGCTCGCCGCCGAGGTCGGCCACGCCGTCCTGGTCAAGCGCCACCTGGGGGTCGATACGATCGCGCTGGTCGCGATGGTTGGCTCGCTGGCCCTCGAACAGGAGCTGGCGGGGGCGATCGTCGGCCTGATGTTCTCGGGCGGGGCGGCGCTCGAGGACGTTGCCTCCACACGTGCGCGCAGGGAGCTGACGGCGCTGATCCAGCGCGCCCCCAAGGTTGCCCAGCGCCGCGTGGGCGATCTCATCGAGCAGGTGCCGGTCGAGCAGGTGCAGGCCGGCGATGTGGTGGTCGTGCGCACGGGCGAGGTGGTCCCCGTGGACGGCACGCTGGTGAGCGGGGAGGCGGTGATGGACACCAGCGCGCTCAGCGGGGAGCCGCTGCCGATGACGCTCGCGCCGGGCATGCCCGTGCTCAGCGGCACGGCGAACGCGGGCTCGCCGTTCGACGTGCGGGCCGATCGACCCGCGTCGGAGAGCGCATACGCGGCTCTCGTGCGGCTCGTCGAGCAGGCGGAGGCCCATCGCGCTCCCTTCGTGCGCATGGCCGACCGCTACGCAGGGTTCTTCCTGCCCGCGACGCTCCTGGTGGCCGCTGCGGCGTGGGCGCTGAGCGGCGAAGCGATACGGGCACTCGCGGTGGTCGTCGTGGCCACGCCGTGCCCGCTGATCCTCGCAGCGCCGATCGCGCTGGTGTCGGGGCTCTCGCGGGCGGCGCACGCGGGCGTGATCGTGAAGGGCGCGGGGGCCATCGAGACGCTGGGGGAGGCGCGCACGGTGCTGTTCGACAAGACGGGCACGCTGACCGTGGGCACGCCGGAGGTCCGGGAGGTTCTGGGCTGCGACGGCTTCGAGCCGGGCGAGCTGCTGCGACTGGCCGCATCCGTGGACCAGATGTCCGCGCACGTGCTCGGCGACGCGCTCGTCCGCGCGGCCCTCGAGGCAGGCCTGCAACTGACATCCCCCAGCGATGTGCGTGAGGAGCCCGGCCAGGGCATCCAGGGCACGATCGGCGGCGTTCGCATAGCGGTCGGTAGCCGCGCGTTCGTGCGCGCCACCGGCGTGCCCGTCGAGGAGGTGGCCTCCGCGGCGGTCATGACGGGCCGCGGCTCGGGCGAGGCGCACGTTCTCGTCGGGATCGACGGCCACGTGGGCGGCGTGATCGTGATGGCCGACGAGCTGCGCCCGGACGCCGAGCAGCTCGTGGAGCGCCTGCGCGCCGAGGGCGTGCGCCACATCGCGATGGTGTCCGGTGACCGGCGCTCGGTGGCCGAGCGGATCGGTCGCGACCTCGGCGTCGACCGCGTCTACGCCGAGCAGTCCCCCGAGCAGAAGCTGATGGTCGTGGAGAGCCTGCGCGACGACCCGGATCTGCGCCCGATCATCATGGTGGGCGATGGCGTCAACGACGCCCCGGCGCTCGCCCTGGCCGACCTCGGCATCGCGATGGGCGCCGCGGGCGCCACGGTCTCCTCGGAGACCGCCGATGCGGTCATCACGGTCGACCGGGTCGACCGCGTCGCCGACGCCGTGCACGCCGGCCGGCGTGCGGTTCACATCGCCCGCCAGAGCGTCATCGTCGGCATGGGGCTCAGCCTCGCAGCGATGGGCGTAGCGGCGCTTGGATACCTGCCGCCTGTCGCCGGCGCCATCTTCCAGGAGGTCATTGACCTCGCCGTCATCATGAACGCCCTGCGCGCGCTTCGGGGGTAGGGCCTAGGCGAGCAGGCTCATCGCCCGCTCGGCGAGCGCGGTGATGGTGAGACTCGGGTTGACTCCGGGGTTGGTGGGCATCACGGAGCCGTCGATCACCAGAAGGTTCTCGTAGCCGAAGACGCGATGACGCTCGTCGACGACGCCGGCGTCTGCATCGGCGCCGATCACGCAGCCGCCGAGGAAGTGCGCGGTCGAGGGCACGGCGCGGAGGACATCGAGGATGGTGCTCTGCGCATAGCCACCCATGCGCTGCGCGGCGAGCTCGGCAACGCGATTGGCGATCGGCAGGAACGCGCGCGCGGAGGTGCCGCCGTCCTCCTCGGTGTCCATCACCAGCCCGCGGCCGAGGCGTCTGCGGCGCAGCACCAGGCGCAGCGAGCTGTCGACGTTCTGCATGGTCGTGAAGACGATCGTCCTGCGCGACCAGCCGCGCGGGGAGATCGATCGCGCGGCGTCGGCCGGCCGCTGCGCCATCGCCGCGAGCAGCGCGCGCGTGCGCGTGAGGCGGCTGCCCGGGCCGGTCAGCAGCACGAACATCAGCGCGTTTCCGTCACCGCCGACGCCATAGGTGTTGTTCGTGATGTGCGTGTGCTCGTCCGGGTAGATCGAGGCGGTTATCGCGACGTTGCCCGTGTAGTCGGCCTCGGGCGAGGCTGCAGTGGCGGCGGTGATGCTCTCGCTGTTCGTGCGCACCATGCGCCCGAGCCGCTGCGAGAGGCCGGGCAGCGAGCCGCGCTGGCGGCAGCGCAGCAGCAGCTCGTTCGTGCCGAGCGTGCCACCGGCGAGCACCACACCGCGTGCGGTGACCACACGGCGCTCGGCCGCACCGGCGGGCGGGGTGCGCACGTGCTCCACCTCCCATCCGCGCGAACCGTCGGAGCCGCCGATCGGGCGCACGTCAACGACCAGACGCTCGGCCTGCACGCGTGCGCCGCGCCCCTCCGCGAGCCAGAGGTAGTTCTTCACGAGGGTGTTCTTCGCGTTGTGCCGGCAGCCGAGCATGCACTGCCCGCAGCCGATGCAGCCGGAGCGCGGCGGGCCCTCGCCGCCGAAGTAGGGGTCCGCCACCTCCACACCGGGCTCGCCCATGAACACCGCGACCGGCGTCGTGCGGTAGCTCTCGGGCACGCCGAGATCCTCCGCCAGCCCTCGCATCAGACGCTCGCTCGGGCCGTCGAACTGCGGTTCGACCACGCCCAGCATCCGTTGCGCGGTCTCGTAGTGGGGCGCGAGCTCCGCGCGCCAGTCCCCCAGTCCCTGCCACTGCGAATGGCGGTAGAAGCCCTCGTCGTGTGGCACGTAGGACGTGTTCGCCCACGTCAGCGAGCCGCCGCCCACGCCGACCCCGGTGAGCACGTTGACGTGCCTGAAGGGCGTGATCTTCATGATCCCGCGCATGCCCAGCCAGGGCACCCACTGCGTCCGCGAGGTCTGCCACGCGTTCTCCGCGAAGTCCTCGTCGCGCCAGCGCCTGCCGCGCTCGAGCAGCAACACCGAGAAGCCCCTCTCGGCGAGTCGCAGCGCGCTGACACTGCCCCCGAAGCCCGAGCCGACGATCACCCAGTCGAAGTCGACGTCAGACACGAGCGCAAGCCTACCCGCGGAGCTCGCTCAGCCGCCTCGGGGGAACAGCAGGTCGAATCCGTACACGCTCGCCTTCGGCCCGAAGCGCGCGACGTAGAACTCGGTCCACACCGTTCGGCCGAGATAGCGTTCGGTGATGCGGTAGAGGCGCTCGCCATCTTCGATCCGGGTGGGCTTCAGACGGCGCCCGAAGCGGTGCATGAGGCGTTCGATCGCACCGCTCGCGAAGATGTGGATGCCGTCCGCGAGACGCCACCCGCTGTGTGGCGAGATCACGAACATCCGCACTCGTCCGCCTTCCAGGTAGAGGTCGAACAGACCGTGCGGGTTCTTGGGCGGGCGCTTCTCGTAGGCCATGTACTCGTTCCCGAGCCTTGCAGTGGGCGCCCGAGGCAGGCGATCACCTGGGCGCGGGTCATCCCGAGCGTGACTCCCGCGGCGCCGCGACCGACTCGTATGACACCGCCGTATACGCCTTTCGTGAGCGGCGGCGTCGCCGATGCGGTCGGAGCTGCGAGCAGCGCGATCACAGATCCAGCCAGGAGCGCGCGCCCGCCTCGCATCATCATGAGGTCACTCGCCGGCACATGCCACGAGGCTAGGTGCGCCTCCGCGGCACATGATCCGCCCGTAGCCGCGTCGCGTGAGGGCGAACTACGTAGCGCGGAGAGACGCACCCACGCCCCGAGCCTGGCCGCGATGCCACGACGGCCTCTGCGTAGTTATTGCGTGCTCGCTGCGGCATCGGGCGGATAACCACCCTGAGGGACAGCCATAGTTTGTCACTCGGGTCCTCGGTTCCCCGACCGGATGCCCGAAGCAGTACATCTCCCCCGATGCGCGCGCCCTCTGCCCCTTGCACGCCCAGCAGCACACCGCGTGCGGAGCAGAGCGCGCATCGGGGCTGCGATGCCCGCCCGGATCGATAGCCATGCCCGGGCAACACGCCGACCGTGTCGTGCCGCCCATCGCTCCCGCATCGAGCACCCCCTGCGACCCCGCGCTCCTCGCCGCGCTCGGTGACCCTGCGACCTACGGCTCCGCAGACGTGGAGGTGCGCGAGACGCACGCGTCCTGGGTCTTCCTGGCGGGGGATCGCGCGTACAAGTTGAGAAAGCCGATCTCCCTCGGCTTCCTCGACTACAGCACCCTGGCGATGAGGCGCAGCGCCAGCCTCGAGGAGGTGCGCATCAACGAAGAGCTCGCGCCCGGCATCTATCTCGGCGTGCGCGCGATCCGCAGGGGCGCGGAGGGCTTCACGCTGGCAGCCGGGCAGGAGCCCGCAGGGGCGGTCGACTATGTCGTGGAGATGCTGCGCTTCGACGAGGCCGACACGCTCGCGGGCCTGATCGCCTCGCGCCGGCTCACCCAGGCCCACCTCGATGGGGTCGCGCGCCGTCTCGCCCGGTTTCACCGCACGGCACCCGTGGTGCCCGGCGGAGGTGTGCACGACACGCTCGCGATGTGGCGCAAGAACGTCCGCGAACTCGCGGCGACAGGTGCGCCGGAGGAGTGGGACCTGGACACGGCCAACGGCTTCGCGGAGGCATTCGTGTCGGCGCATGCCCATGAGCTCGAGCTGCGCCGAGACACGGGGCTGGTGCGCGACGGGCACGGTGACCTGCGCTGCGAGCACGTGCTCGCGGTCCCACCGGTGCGAATAGTCGACCGCATCGAGTTCGACGCCTCCTTGCGCCACGGCGACACCGCCTGCGACCTTGCCTTCCTGAGCATGGACCTCGAGGCGAGCGGTCAGCGCTGGGCGGCGCAGGCGCTGGTGTCGGCCTACCGGCGGAACGGGATGACCACCGGCAGCGAGACCCTGCTTGCCTTCTACGCAGCTCACCGCGCGCTGATCCGGGCGAAGGTGTCGCTGATCGCCGCGGCCGAGCGCGATGGCGATGGCCGCTCACAGCTGGTCGCGCGATCCTGCTCCCTGTGGGCACTCTCGGAGCTGCTCGGCTGGCGCGCGCGAACGCCGGTGGCGCTCATCATCTGTGGCGCGCCCGCCAGCGGCAAGTCGACTTTGGCGGCCGAGCTCTCGCGCCGCTCCGGGATCGGGGTCGTCTCCTCCGATGCGACACGCAAGGCGGCAGCAGGGCTGGAGGCAACCGAGCGGGCCGGCCCCGAGCACTACAGCGAGAGCTCCACCCTGCGCACCTATGAGCTGGTCGCCGACGCCGCGCAGCGCGCGCTGCGCTGTGACGGCGCGGTGATCGTGGATGCGACGTGCCATTCTCGCGCCGAGCGCACGCTGCTCGCAGGCCTGCGGGGAGCCGGCATCACCGATCTCGTGGTGCGCTGCGATGTGCCGCTCGCAGTGGCTCTCGAGCGAGCACGGCAGCGCCTGCACGAGGCCACGAGCGTCTCCGACGCCGGTCCCGAGGTCGTCGCCGAGCGCTATCGGACGTTCGAGCCACTCGATGAGCTGCCTCCCGCGGGCGTGCTCGAGCTCGACGGACGCCTGCCGCTCGACGCGCAGGTCCAGCGAGTCACACGGGCGGTTGACCGACGGCTGCACCCGAACTCCGCATGACGAAAACGCGGCGTTTCAGCGCCGCGTGATGCCGCTGTAGTGTCCACACTTCGGGTGGTGCAAAGTCGAGAAGGGGAAAGCAATGGATCGCAAGTACATCGATTGCCGAGAGATGCCGAGGACTCGAACCAGGGACCTACCGATCATGAGGCGTCGGCTTGAGGGGGCCCAGATCGGCGCAATCCCGCATGAACACTGAGGGTTCGGCCTCACTGGCACTTCGTGCAGTGGGCACGCGATAGCCGCAGTTTGCGGCCGGTTCCGGGCGGTTTAGGCACACGTGCCTATTCCCCTACTCCGCCTTTCCGGGACCGCTTCACACGCGAGAGGTCGCAGGTTCGCAACCCGCCGCGCCCATTCGGGAATTGCCTGCAAATAGGCTAGGTGAGCCATCCTGGGTTTGACGGAGTCTCCGTGGAACAGTGAAGATGGTGTGCGGTGTTTGGGCTGGGTCTGACCTACCGTGAAACTGACCCCTCCGGGGTGTCGTTCCTGGGACCTGTCGTCCTGGCTCGAGCGCCGCAGCAGGCCGTGTTCAAGGGCGGCCGGTTTGGGCGGTTGTGACCTCATGGGAACCTGCTTGCGACAAGTGCCTCGTCACTGTTTTGTCCGCCCGCCCCGGCCGATGCCGCCCGCTCTATAGAAAGGACGGCAAGATCAGCATGACGGACATTGAGGGTGAGATCATCGGCGGCGTCGACGCCCACACCGACATCCACGTCGCTGCGGCGCTCGACCGTCACGGACGGCTGCTCGGGACGTGCTCGTTTCCGACCACACCAGCGGGATACCGGGAGCTGCGGCTCTGGCTTGAGCGCTTTGGAACGATCGCGCTCGTGGGGGTCGAGTCGACGGGCGCCTATACGTCGGGCTTGGTTCGTGAGCTACGCACCGCCGGCATCAACGTGGCGGAGATCAACCGTCCGCACGGGCACACGCGCCGCCGCCGCGGCAAGAGCGACCCGATCGACGCGGAGATGGCAGCCCGCCAGGCGCTCTCTGGTGCTGCTCACGTCGAGCCGAAGCTGACCAACGGCATCGTCGAGGCGATCTGGCAGCTGCGGCTTGCCCGCGACAGTGCCGTGAAGGCCCGCAGCGCGGCGCTCTGCCAGCTCTCAGAGATGACGGTCACAGCTCCCGACGAGCTACGCCAGCAGCTGCGCACACGCAAGACGACAAAGGCTCGCGCGTCCCTCTGTCGGCGGCTACGCGCCGACGCAACAAGATTGCACGAGCCCGAACAGGCCGCGAAGCTCGCAATGCGGTCCATCGGCCGTCGCATCGCCGAGCTCGACGACGAGATCGCCCAGCTCGACGCTGCCCTTCAACCGCTCGTTGCAACCGCTGCTCCGCGGACGACCAAGCTGCTGGCCGTGTCGACCGGTCACGCGGGCCAACTGCTCGTCACCGCCGGCCAGAACATCGACCGGTTACGCAGCGACGGCGCGTTCGCCGCTCTCTGCGGCGCCAGCCCGATCCTCGCCTCTTCCGGGCGCACCAACCGCCACCGGCTCAACTACGGCGGCGACCGCGACGCCAACCGAGCACTACACATGATCGCGGTCTGCCGGCTTCGGCACTGCGCTAGAACCCGCGCCTACGCCGAGCGACGCACAGCCGAAGGGAAGACCAAGAAGGAAATCATCCGCTGCCTCAAGCGCTACATCGCCCGAGAAATCTACGCCACGCTCTCCACCGACCTGCGAGCTCTATCTCCCACTTGACATCTATAGGAACGTCCCAGGGCGGCTCAGCGCCGAGTACTGCGACGTAGGAACGTTGCTTGGTGCTGGTGGCCCAAGATGCCAATGTGTTGGCGAGACCCACGGGTTTCCGTCAGTCGGGACTGAGTAGTCTGCTGACGAGGATGACCGCGAATCGAGCGCCGCCAAGCTCCGAGCCAACCGAGCGGACGCGTCGCAAGCCTGGCCTGGCGGGGAGTGGGTCTGATTCTGAGCCCGGTCTAATCGCGAGAGTTCCTGAGCGCCGTGGGCTGCTCGCGCTGGCGGTCTCGTTCTGTCTTGTGTTGCCATCGGAGCTGCGCCGTGGCCATGTCGGAGCTGCCATTTTCGCGTGGCTCATTTACGGCGCGATTGTCCGGCTCGTCATCTTCATTATCGACCGTGCCCCAGAAGGTAGGACACAGCGCCCCTCTCCCACGCGTCAAGCACGGACCTGGACGGTGCGCTACGCGGTGCTTACATTCCTCGCTGTGCTTGCCATGTCGCTGGGCGTAGCGGCTGTTAAGTCTCTCCTGGGCTGGGGGTGGCCCGAAGCCCCAAAAGGAGTCCTGATTATCGACGTCCTGTTTCTCGTCGCTCTGATCCCGCTGTACCGCGCCGGACGCCTAGGCCTGGCTGACCTCGGCATTCGTCAGACTCCGCGCAAGCTCGGCGTGGGACTGTTCCTGCTCGGCCTGACTGGAACCATCTGTTTCAACGGGGTGTGGCGCACAATTGTCAGCTTGCCCCGTATCGAACACGGCCTTGGAGGCCTGCCCCACAGGAGCACACTCGTCATCGTCCTCACGGGCGTGGCGCTGTGCCTTTCGGCGCCGATAGTGGAGGAGATCTTCTTTCGCGGCTTTCTCTATCGAAGCCTGCGTAACCGATTGCCTGTCCTTCCCGCGGCTCTGATCGTCGGGGTCGTCTTCGGGCTAGGCCATACGCAATACCCGCTGCTTGAGAGGCCACAGCAGGCCGTCTTCGGCATCATCGCTTGCCTTCTGTATGAGCGCAGCGGCTCGCTACTGCCCGGCATCGCGCTCCACATACTGATAGACGCCTCCGCGTTTGAGTTCGCCTTGACCGGCGCGGTATGGATCGTCCCGTCCGTGTTTCTCGTCGGAGGAGTCGTGGTCCTGTACGGCGCACCAACGGCGACCCACATCACACGCTCATTGGCAACGAGCACCTACTGTAAGCTTAGGATCCGTTGACGGCGAGGCGCGCGGTGGGCGACAGTCTCGCCCACCGCGCTCCCTGGCCCGAATCCGCATTGGCTTCTTGCAACCACTCGAGGGGCCGGCTGCCCGTCAGCGCAGAAGTTTCATCCCTTCGGCGAGCTCCGTGCGTGCCTTGTCCACTGCGATCCCTGCATTCGCCACTTCGTTCTTCGCGGCTTCAGGACTCACATTGTGCTCGCCGAACGCCGTTTTCAGGCGTTCGTAGGCAACGATGATCCCCCGCAGCCCCACCTGGAGCTTTGCCTTCCCCGCCTTCACGCGATGACGAATCGCCGGCTGGGCGGCGATCTTTGACTTCAACGAGTGAATTGTCGCGATGCTTGCGGCCAGCGCCGCCTGTACTCCACTGGGATTGTGACTCGTCTTGTATTCGCCGATGGCCGTAACAAAGTGGCCTTCATCCACAAGCAACCTCGGATTGTAACTGCGAATCGCCGCTTTGATGCTGGCGTCACTCGCGGACGCGGCGCTAACGGGTATCGCCACAACGCTGCACAGCACCATCAGACATGCTAGGACACGTCGTGTTCGATGAATCATTGAATCTCCTCGCTGATCAGGGAACCGGGGGAGAATCCAGGACTCGACTTCGAGTCAGCGACCATCCTGTATCGCTGCCGAGCAGCATGGCCATCTGAACCTCCTCGTGGCTTGCATGCGCAAACCACCGGAAGTCAAGTCGTGGTGCCGGCCCAGTTGGCCGACCACAGTGATGCCCTCCATCAAGCAACCTAGCACCCAGCGACTGCACGCAGACAATTCTCAGCCAGGCCGGTTTTGACGGAGTGCGGTAGCGGCTGGTGTGGCTGTCTGGGTAGCCGTGGTGCTACCACGGTGGCGCCGCCCAATACTGTCCATCCCTGAGCCGGAATTGGGCCGCGAGCACGTCGTCGCAGGCTATTCTCTCACTGTGATGAGCGGGAGTTGGATGCGTCGCAGTGGCAGCGTGGTCCACGCGGGCGCCGGTCGCGCGCACAGCGAGCGGAGACGCCCTATCAGACACCGCCGCTGCCGCCCCCAATGTCGCCGGCCGAACTGGAGAAACTAAAACAGGTGAAGCGCTCCGGGAAAGTTGGAGGCCTGATCGCTTGAGAGGATTGGGCGATGAC
>OCZT010005483.1_pt1 | contig 12652 bp, 16 predicted proteins | sample 1539031 | NCBI WGS metagenome assembly OCZT01 (sample SAMEA3539308, study PRJEB22396) | soil metagenome | biome: tundra; feature: field; material: soil | place: USA | collected 2010-05 | depth 0.15 m | reverse complement strand
CAAAGGCCGGGATTCCACAATTCTCCATGGATCAGATTATAGGGGCTCGATCAGAGGGTCACGGCCAGTGCAACGCCACCGATCAACAGCGCACTTCGTTTCCAGCGATACGCAATCTCGCTCCACACGTAGCGCCAATGAATAGGACCGGCGGACACGCTATTGCTTCTGCTCACCGAGCGCGGATTTCACCGCCGCCTTGAAATCGGCAACCGTCCAAGATCCGTTGAGGCCCAGCGGATTGCCGGCCTTAGCGGGAAAATCCTTGAACTCAACAACCGCCCCGTCAGCTCGTTTGAAATGATAACTGCCGTTGATCACCAGCAGGATCGGAATGTGGCCTTTCAGGCCGAGCGCGCTGAGTCGCGCCTCGCCTGCGGGGCTTTCGGCGTCGAGCTCGACGACTTTCACATGCCCGTTCGTGGTTGCGAGGAAAGCCCGCACCGGCTTGAGCGCATCCTGCACGGGCCAGTGGGGCAGCGCGATGATCTCCACGGTCGGCTGAACGGCGGCGGCCGCAAGCGCTCCTGCCAAGGACGCACTCGCGGCAAACAGGGGAATTGCAAGAGCGAAGCTTCTACGCGTGAGCATGGCTTATTCTTCCGTCTTTCATTTCAACGACGTGGTCGGCTCTCGCCGCCACGTCAGAATCGTGAGTCACCATCAAGAGCGACGTCCCGTGGGTCCGGCCGAGATCGATGAGCACGTCGAGCACCGCGGCGCCGGTCGCCTGATCGAGATTGCCGGTCGGCTCATCCGCGAGAAGAACTGAGGGGCTGTTGATGAGCGCGCGAGCGATTGCCACGCGCTGCTGTTCGCCGCCACTCAGCGCCGATGGCCGATAATTCAGTCGCGCGCCGAGCCCGACTTGGTTCAAGAGATCCATCGCGCGCCGGCGGTACTCGACCGCCGTCATTTGTGCGGCGAAAAACGTCGGCAGCAGCACATTATCGAGAGCCGTAAGCGATGGAATCAGGCTGAACCCTTGAAACACGATCCCAATCGAACGGCGGCGCACATCCGCCATGTCGCGATCGCTCATCCCGGCGAGCTTCTGCCCCATGACGAGGACGTGACCCGCATCGGGTTGCTCGAGGCCGGCAATGATGCCCAGTAGGGTACTCTTTCCCGAACCGGACTTGCCCATGATGGCGGTAAATTGCCCGGCCGCGACGATAAGATCAACGCCCTTCAACACCTCGAGCTCGCCGTAGCGCTTTCGGATGCCTTCGGCCCGGATGGCCGGTTTATCGATGAGTGCAATCGCTGGATCGGTCATGGGCCCTCGTTCATTCACTACGAAGGAGCGCCCAGGGTCGCGGTTGCGGCAGGGCGAGAACGGCGAGGGCCGCCAACACGCTGATCAAGATGCCTCCCGCCGCGGTGAGCGTGGCCATCGGCCATGAGATCGAGACCGGCGCCGTTATGGTTTGGGTCCGATCGATCGCGGCTTGCGGAATAAAGTGCGGGGTCGAACTCAAATCCCAAGGTAGGTCGATGGTGACCGAGATATGCCCGAGAACAGCGGCAATGACGAACGCAAGAATGAGACCGGCCGCGGTGCCGGCGATCGCGAGTGCGACATTCTCGATGAGCACCTGCCGGCGGATTTGTCGCCACGTCCACCCGATCGCTTGCAGAACGGCCATTTCCCGGCGCCGCTCGGCAACCGATGACGCGGTCGCACGCCAAACGAACGCGGCTGCGAAAAGACCAATGCTCGCAGCCACGATTAACCCCATGCTTTGTGAGAGAAAGAGCACGCCGCTGAGCGCCTCTCGCATCGAGAGTTCACTCGATACCACGCCCTTTTTGCCAAGCAAAGTCGTGATCTTGCCGACCACGTCTTGCAACTGTTCCCGATTGACCTTGACCAGTACGAGATTGGCATCATCGGATCCGAACGGATAAAGGGCCCTCACCTCGGGAGCCACGGTGGCCAAGGCTTGCGCCACAGCGAGCGGGGTATACACGTCAGCACGCACGATTTTTCCGCTGCGCGCCGCATCGACGATACCGGCCACCGGAAACGTTTCGTGTCCGACCTTGATCGTGTCCCCCACGTTGATGTGGTTCTTCGTGGCAAAATCGCTGTCGATGAGAACGGCTCGACTCTTCGAGTTGATTGCTTTGCCGTCGACGAGCCGTCCATCGAGCCCGGCCAAGCCCGCGTCGCTGTCTTCGATTCCAAGAACGGACTCATATCGAGCGGGTTCGAGGTCCCAGAGATAGACCGCACGCGTCAGCGCTATTACGCCGGGTAAGGCATGGATTTGCCTGACGATGCCTGCCGGAATCAACGCATTGGGATGGGGAAATACGAGACCCTCAAGCTTCGGTGGGATGTCGCCTTGCAGTTGCACGACCACGTCCGCGCCAACCGTCTCGATCGGTACCCGGATGGCGCGAGCGTAGGAGTCTGCGAGCGCAGTCAGGATCATGGCCGCCAGAACGGCCAGCGCGACGCTCGTCACGGTGACCAGCGAGCGGCCGCGGCGGAAGCCGAGTTCGCTCAGAGCGTAGCGCAGGATGTCCACGATGCTGCGTGGCCGGATCGCGGTTAGGGCTTCGTTTGCGCCGGCGGCCCACTTTGTGGACCCTGCATCATCGGCGGAACGTGCCCCTGCATGTGGCCCATCGGGCCGCCGCCCTGCATCATCATCCCACGCATCTGCGCCATCATCATGGGTCCGCCGCCGTTCATCATGCCCTGGCGGCCCATCATGCCACCGCTGCCCATCGGCCCGCCGTTGGCCATTACGCTGCGCTGCAACGCGACCATCCCTTCGCGCGCGAGATCGCTCACTTCGCCCGCGTGCGCCTGCAAGGCGGCGACGGTCGTCGGATCGCTTGACGTTTGCGTGACGATCACGCCGTTGCCCGTTTGCTGGATCTCGGTATGTATCTTCGCGTTGTTTGCAAAGATCGTCGGCAGCGTGTGGCTCGCTACGTTGAACACTTTACCGTCTTTTAAGCGCTGGTCCATGCTAGCGACGTGGTCCTTGATTTCTTTCGCGACCATCGGATCGTCTGATTCCGTCACGGTACGGATGCCGTTCGGCAAGTTTGTTACGGTCCGCTTGATCTCGCTGTGATTGGCAAGCATCTCGTGCACGACGCTCATGTCGGAGCCGAATGCGCTGTCGCCTTGCATCGGCCCGCTCACGGGGCCGTTGTTCGCAGCTGCGCTAGAAAGCACTGGAGCCGCGATTGCTGTGGTGGCGACGGCCGCCGCCAAGACGGCGGACGCGATGAGGGTTCTAAACATGCGGGTATATCTCCGGGAGTGTCGGTTAGTGTGCCATCATGGCGTGCGCGCCGTGATCCTTGACCTGTGCGGCGAACCATTCATGGACTGCCGCGACGAGCTTGGGATCGGACGTCTTGAAGCGAATGCTCGCGCCGTTCTCCGTGCGGAGATAGTTGATGGCAATCCGGCTTGCGCCGGCACGCAGCTGCGGAAGCCCCGGCATGTTCATCCCGTGAATCGTCGCCGGGTCGGAGAAATCGCCGCGCGTGAAGGCGCTGGCTTCTTTGCGCAGATGCGAACGCACGAGCGCGATCTGCCGCGGATCTCCGTCATGCACCATTACGGTCTGCACGCCGCCGTCGGGCGTCGGCTCGAACACGTGCATGGTGCGGTTGAGGTCGAACGGCATGACCTCTGCGCTGCCTCGCTCGACCATCGCTGCGTGCGAGGACGGTATCGTGCTATCTGCAAGAGCCGGCGCCGCGGCAAAGAGAAAGGGGAGGGCGCCGCAGGCAAGAGCGGCTGCGATGTTCTTAGGTTTCACGAATCACCTGTAGGAGCGTGTCGAGGGATGCGAGGACGGCGTCTTGTTCTGCTGCCGGGATGGCCGCGAAGATCCGCTCGAACTTTGCCTGACGCGAAGCGGCAAGATTTGCAGCTGCGTTTCGGCCGTCGTCGGTGAGATGAACCTGGACGATCCGGGTGTCTTGCGGCTTGCGCTTCCGCGCGACCCAACCTCGCTTCTCGAGCGTGGTGACGATGCGGCTCACGGAGCTTTTTTCGAGTCGCAGACGTGCCGCAAGCCCATTTTGGGACAGCCCCGGCTCACGGTCCAGCTCAAGCAAGGCGTGCGCTTCCGCAACGGCAACCGGTTGACCGCATGGAGTCCGGTCGGGTTGGTGCAAGCCAAGCGTGCGGATCAACGCGACCATCGTCGCCTGGAATTCAGAGCTGGGGTTGCGCTGTGCCGTCGTTCGCAGTGAGGATGTTGTGGCTTTCAACCGTTGCAATATACAACAGTTTTGCCCCTCTTGCAAGCCTCGGGCTAAGCCTCGTATCAAGCGATCGGCGCGAGAAAGATCTATAGCAACATCGTCAGCTCAGAAGTGCCTTCCCGCCCGATGCGGGCCGATTTCCACTTCGCAGCCATCGGAGGGAGCGTCTCGATCCTCTCTCCGAATTCATGGAGTACCAGCACGACTTCGCGGTCATAGTTACCACGCTCGTGCTTCCGATCGACGATCAGCGGAGCAAACATGCCGCTGAAGAGCCCGTCGCCTCTATGCGCATGATACCAACGGGTTCCACCCGGTGTAGCCGTAAATTCGTATCGGCGTGAACCGTTCACCGGCACGGCAGGCGACCCGAGCTCGATGACGCCGTCGACGCGGTCCGACGCGACCAAGCCGTGCCAATGAACACTTTGAAGGTCCGTCGTGCGGTTCTGCACGTTGACCGAGAGGTGGTCGCCCTCGGTAACGCGCAGAAGCGGCCCCGGTACGATGCCGTTATAAGCTGCGACATTGACCGTCAGTCCCGGTCGCACCGACCAGGCGACCTTACGGATCTCGAGAGAAACCGATCTGTTCGACGCCGCGACGGTGGGAGAGCCGAGTGATGCCCCTGCCGCCGCCAGCGAAGTGAGGAACGGTAACCGTTTCATTCGTTAGCGCGAACTGGGTAGCTGCGATCCGCCTGCACGTCCACCACCACCAACGACGTTTTTGCTGCGAGTTGCGTTGACGGCGTTGTACACCCAAGCAATGATCGCGCCCGCCAGTGCGGCAACCACCGCACCGTAGATCCACATGATGCCGAAGCCGAAGCCGTATCCATAGCCCCCCATCATCCAACCAGGCCCGTAGGAGCCGCCGTAGCGCCCGCCCATCATACCGCCAAAACCCATCATCGGCAGTCCGATGAACAATGAGATAATGATCGCCGCAACTCCGGTCGCAACGGCCAATGCCAGAGGATTCAACTTCTGATACTGCTGGGATTCCATCGAATGATCCCTCTCCCTTACATTTGCATTATTGAGACGTGATTCAGAAAGCCCACCATTTGAGCCATCGTTTTTCAAACACGACCTTCGCCATATGCCACAACACTGAGGGCGCTTTCAAGTTGATTTGCGGGCTTGGCTCGGCAAAGAAGTTGCCGCTGCCCATCGCAGCCTTTCCATCGCCACTCTCAACGAAGCAAGCGCCGTGCCCGTCGAAGGCGGACAGCGCCGACTGGGAGCGCCAGGCATCTGCAATGTTGCGCGCAACGACCGTCGCCTCGGCGTCTGCAAATACCCCTGCTTTGGGAAGCGGCTTCCCCATCGATAGTGGGATCGTGACGATGTCCCCGATCGCGTAAACATCTTTATGCGTCGTTTCGAGGGTGGAGCGGCTTACCGGGATCCACCCTGTCTCGCCACCCAGGCCGGAGTTCGCCACAATACTAGGCGCGCGATGCGGCGGAACGTACGCCAGCACATCGTACGCAGCTGAAGCTCCGTCAGCAAACGTAATCACGTGCGCAACGGGGTCGACGGATGCCACCTGTCTATTTGATGAATACGCGATACCCTTGCTGGCAAGCATTGCTTTGATGGCATCGGAGACTGCTGGCCCTGCGACCGCCATGGGAGCAGGCTCAGCTGCGTACATCTCGATCGTCGCCCTTCCGCGAATGCCTCGCTTGCGCAACGAGTCCTCAATAAGCATCGCGGCTTCGTATGGAGCTGCGGGACATTTGTAGAGTGGAGCGGCCGTCAGTACGATAACCTTCCCGCCCGTGAACTCCTTGAGCGCATCACGCAATGACTGGGCACCCTCGAGGGTATAGAAATTGTGGCCAGCCTCGACCAACCCGGGAATAGCTTCGGGCGCCAACTCGGCACCGAGCGCAATGACAATCGCGTCGGCAGCAAAACGTTGCTCGCCGACCGTCACGGTGCGATTCGTGGGGTCAATCGAATCGACGTTTCCTTGCACGAACTCGATTCCGCGGCGGAGCAACGCGTGGACAGGCCTTTGAATCTCAGTCGCAGTTCTAGTTCCGACGGCGAGCCATAAGAGTGATGGCGCAAACAGATGAATCGGATTGCGATCGACGAGAATGATTCGGTCGGTCTTCGCCGTGCGTTTTCGAAGCTCGTTCGCGGCAACCATGCCGCCGACGCCGGCCCCTAAAACGATTGCCGTCTGAGTCATCGTCTAGAACACCAGCACTTTGTCAGCGCTGGCCGTCCACTCGGTCAACTCGTCCATGGAGCTGCGCTGCGCACCATCGATCAGCTCCTCATCCCGAATGCCGCGCGCGTCCATGCAGGTACCGCATACTCCGATCGTGCCTTTGTTGCGCGCCACGTTGCGGAGCATTACCTCAAGGTTGTAATAATCCGGTGGGACCTTCTGCCCTCGCTTTGCACACGCGGCTGCGTCTCCGATAAGGAATATCGAGACTGCCGTCCCGTTCTTGGAAAGCGACCCCGCTAAACGCAGAGCGTTATAGCAGCGCTCGGTGCCGTACGGTGGATCGTTGAGAATAAAGAGGACTTTCAAGGGCCGGCTCCTGCAAGTAGGACTATCAAGGCTTCAATTGAATATTTGAGGCCATGGCGACACGTGCCTTCAAAGACGACCTCTATCCACGGTTCGCGAACATCGCCGCTGCCTTGGGCAGTCCCAAGCGCTTCGAACTCCTCGACTTATTGGCGCAGAGCGAACGCAGCGTCGACGACCTCGCCCGTGAGACCGATCTCTCGATCGCCAACGCTTCGCAGCACTTGCGCAAGCTGCACGCGGCCCATCTGGTCGAGACGCGCCGCGAAGGAACGTTCGTCCATTATCGCCTCGCGTCACGAGAGGTCGCTCGACTTCTGCGAACCGTTGTGGAAATCGCCGAGCAACATGACGCAGGCTTGGCGCGCGTGGTTCAACGACACCTAGGTGAGCGCTCGGGGCCTGACATCACGGCTGACGAGTTGAGGCGCCGGCTGGACGATCCATCGCTCATCGTGCTCGATGTACGGCCGCTGCGCGAATATCGAGCCGGACACATCGCCAGAGCTCAAACATTTCCAGTTGACGAGCTTGCCCAGCGCCGGCGACTGCCGTTTCCGAAGCAAGCCGAAATCGTCGCGTATTGCCGTGGGCCGTATTGCACTTTTGCCGACGAGGCCGTCATGATTCTACGCCGCCGCGGATATCGTGCTCGCTGCCTGCGCGTGGGCCTTCCCGAGTGGGAGGCTCTGGGCTTAGCGGTCAGCCGGTCAGCGTGACGATGCGCCGCCTGGGGTTGCGCGCCAACGCGCAGCAGTTTTAACGTCCCCGTGCTCACCGTGCCCGGTCACCAGACCCGATGTCACCCTGAGCTTGTCGAAGGGTCACGGTGACATCGGGGTCTAGTGGCGCTGCGAGATGAGCACGGAGATGTTAGACGCACGGGCGAGGACGAGCGCTGAAATCAAAGAGGCGCGCTCGGCAGAGCGTGCCTCTTCCTTTTTGGACGCGGTCGTTCGCGCTTGGAGCGATCGTTCGCGCTTGTCGCGATCGTTCGCCCTTCGACAGGCTCAGGGTGACATTGGGTCTGGTGGCGGTGCGGGATGCGCACGGGGACGTTCGCCTTGGCCCGATTGTTTGCGCCTACTGGTCGACGAAGTCGGGGTATTCGCTTTTGGCGTATTTGTCGTCGGAGGGCCAGGCGGTGATGCGATCGTCCCATGGCGTCGCTTCGCGTTCGGGGAGGGTGACTTCGGGTTCGACGCCGGCTTTGTGCAGGGTCACCAGCGTCTCGACGTGGCCGGTTTGCGGGAACATGTCGAACGGCTGCACGACGCCGAGTGCGTAGCCGCGCTTCGCGAGGTAGGCGAGGTCGCGGGCGAGCGTCGCCGGGTTGCACGACAGGTACCACAGGTTCGGGACGCCCGCCGTCGCGATCGCGTCGAGCGTCGGCTCGTCGCTGCCTTTGCGCGGCGGGTCGAGGAACACGATCGCGGCCTCGTCGAGCGCTTGTTTTCCGTCCTTGTTCGCGACGGCGCCTTCGACGCGGCCTTCGACGAAGCGCACGCGGTCTTCGACTTTGTTGAGGGCGGCGTTCTCGCGCGCCTCACGCACGGCGGCCGGGTTCTCCTCGATGCCGACGACGCGCGCGCCGCGCGAGGCGAAGAAGATCGCGAACGTGCCGGCGCCGCAGTACAGGTCGACGACGGTGCGGTCCGGCGCGAGCCCGGGCGCGAGAAACCGGAAGATGCGTCCGACCATCTCGCTGTTGACTTGGAAGAACGACGCCGGCGAGACGCGATAGCGCACGCCCTCGATCGTCTCCTCCATCTCGCGCTGGCCCCAGACGTACGACATCTTGCGGCCGAGCACCGCGTTCGCCGTCCGAGGTTCGAATGAGTTCGAGATGCCGACGACGCCGCGCACGCGGCGCGCGATCGCCGGCGCCTTCGCGCGAATCTCCGGCGACTGCCGGTCGGTCGTGATCGAGAGCACCGCTTGCCCCGAGGCGGCACCGGCGCGCACGATCGCGTGCTTCGCGCCGGTGAACGCATCGCGCGAGTCGGGCGCGCGCGCCGCATCGTACAGTCCGGCGATCGCGGCGTCGAGCTGCGGCAGCACGACCGGGCACGAGTCGATGCGCACCAGCGCGTGCGAGCGCGCTTGGTAGAAGCCGAACGACGTCTCGCCCGCGGTCTGGTCGACGACCAGCGCCATCTTGTTGCGGTAGTTGCGCGGGTACGTCATCCCGACCGGACGCCGCACGTCGACGTTCTCGAAGCCGCCGATCCGGCGCAGCGCGCTGCGGACGATCTGCTCCTTCCACGCCAGCTGCGCGGGGTACGCGAGGTGCTGCACCTGACAGCCGCCGCACACGCCGAAGACGCCGCAGAACGGCTTCGCCCGCATCTCCGACTCGAACTCGTACGCGACGACCTCGCCGACCGCGTACTTCGGCTTCACCTGGGTGATGCGCACGCTGGCACGCTCGCCCGGCAGCGGACCGGCGACGAAGACGACCACCCCGTTCATGCGGCCGACTGCCTGCCCGTTGGCGAGCAGGTCGGTGAACCGCACCGACGCCACGGTCCCCGGAGCGAGGCCGCTCGCCGGGCGGGACGCCTGCACTACGTCTGTTTCTTCTCGTCGAGGGTCTTGATCAGCCGATTGGCCTCCTGGATGAGGTCCTGGATACGGTCGGCGGTCTCGTCGGTCGCCGGCGGGCGCTGCTGCATGATCGTCGCGCGCAGGACGAAGTACGTCAGGGCGGCGGCCGAGACGGCTCCGATCCCGATCCCGACCCACAGGAAGGTGCGGCCAACCGCTGAGGACCGGCGCCGCTGCGGAACATCGGTCTCGGAGTTCGAGGCGCTCGTCTGATCGGTCACGGGCCGATGTTTCGTCGGAGGTGGGCCGCGCTCCGTCCTAGGCGCGGCCCCAGCCGAGCACTTTCGCGATCATCTGGGACCGGTTCCAGCGCACCGTCCGCAAGGTCGGCGAACGCCCATTCGCTCACGGGAACGAGATCGACGATCGACCCGACGATGGGCCGGGCGACGGTTGAATCGTCGTCCGTGCGCCTTGTTCAGGAGCACTTCTCGCGGTAGCATGGGCCTGGAGGCGATACCATCGTGGAACTGGGGATGCCGCGGCCGGGTTCGGAGGCGAGCAATCGGTCGCTGAGCGGTTCGATCAGCACGATCTTCACCGGCAGGCTCGAACGGTCGTGGGGTCGCGCGTGCCATCTCGCCGGGGCGAACTGTTTGCTCTCGAATAGCGGCGGCGAAGATCGCACCGCGATCGGCCTGTTGCACGGGCTGCGCAGCGGCTGTTTCACCGATCCGGCGTTCGAAGCCGCGTAACTTGGAGGTGTCGTGATGGTTCTCTGCCCGTGCGGTCATACAATGGACGTTCACGACCATGCCGGTTGCGGGGGCGACCGCCGGCTGGCGTGCCGATGCTCGCGCGATCGGTACACCGCGCTCGAAGACGCCGTGGACGCGGCGCGGCGCGGCGCGGAGGGCGCGCAGATTCTGCGTCGCCAGAACGCCTCGCGGCCGTCACAGTGAACGAGACAAACTGGTCGTGCGTGTGCGCCGACGACTGGTCCGCGCGCGATCTGCGCGCTGAGGCGTGTTGCTATCTCAAACGCTATGCGGACCCGGGTGCCTCTGATCTGAACGGTGCGGAAGCGATCGTCGGGGAGCTCCTCGCCAACGTCGTAAAGCACGGCGCGCCGCCGTTCGGCGCGTGCATCGATTGGTGCGAGGAGCAGGCGACGTTCTGCATCAGCGACCGAGGCGATGCGACGCGGCTCCTCTACGCGGTGCCGGACCGGTTCGCGGAAAGCGGCCGTGGACTGCTGATGGTCCGCGCGCTCGGCGGGCAGTTCGTCGTCGATCCCCCGTGCCCGGACCGGCGCGGGCTGCGCGTGGTCGTGCAGTTGCCGGTCTGGAAGCGGGTCAAGACCGCGGCGTAAGCCCCTAGGCGGCCGCGGTCACCTCGACGTCGGCGGACTCGAGCTCGCGCTTCTCGGACCCGGTGATGATCTTGGCCAGGTCGAGCAGGATGATCAGCCGGTCCTCGATCTTCCCGACGCCGCGGATGTACTCGGTGTCGACGCCGGTGATCATGTCGGGTGCGGCCTCGATCTGGTCGACCGGCAGCCGCAGCACTTCCGAGACCGAGTCGACCACCATCCCGACCCGCTTCGAGCCGATCTCGGTGACGACGATGCGCGTGTTCTTCGTGTGCTCGGCGCGCGGCATTCCGAAGCGCGCGCGCAGGTCGATGATCGGGATCAGCTGCCCCCGCAGGTTGATCACGCCTTCCATGAACTGCGGCGCGCGCGGCACGTGCGTCACCGCGACCATGCGGTTGATCTCCTGGACCTGCGCGATGTCGACCCCGTACTCTTCCGAACCGAGCTTGAACGAAACGACCTGAATTGTCTCTGACATATCTTTCTCTTTAAACTCCTGAAAACTCGGCGCGGGTTGCTTTGCCGGTGCCGTAGGCGCTGGCGACCAGCGAGTGAACGTCGATGATGAGGGAGATCGAGCCGTTGCCGAGGATCGTCGCGCCGGAGATCCCCGCGATCCGTCCGATCACGTCGGAGAGCGGCTTGATGACGATCTCTTGCTCGCCCTGGAACGAGTCGACGACGAGGCCGACTTGACGGCCCTGCAGGCCGACGATGACGATCATGACCTTGGCGGGGTCGCGCGGCGCGTCGAGCCGGAAGAACTCCGCCACCCGGATCAGCGGGACGACCTGGCCGCGCAGGGTGATGACCTCGCCGCCGTGCACGGTGCGCACGTCGGAGGCGTCGATGCGCTGCGATTCGATGACCGCGTCGAGCGGGATCGAGTAGAGCTCGTCCGCGACCCGCACCAGCAGCGCCTGGATGATCGCCAGCGTGAGCGGCAGCTTCATCGTGAACTTCGTGCCTTCACCTTGCACGGAGTCGACGTCGAACACGCCCTTCAACCGCAGGATGTTCTTCTTGACGACGTCCATCCCGACGCCGCGGCCCGAGACGTCGGTCACCTGAGCGGCGGTCGAGAAGCCGGGCGTGAAGATCAGCTCGACGATCTCGCGGTCGCTGAGGCGGTCGCTCTCGTCGACGACGCCCATGCGGATCGCCTTTTCGCGCACGCGCTGGAGGTCGATCCCGCCGCCGTCGTCGGAGATCTCGATGATCACCTGATTGCCTTCGTGATAGGCGTTCAGCTTGATCGTGCCGTGACGCGGCTTGCCGCGCGCTTCGCGCACCTCGGCCGGCTCGATGCCGTGGTCGACGCAGTTGCGCACGAGGTGCATCAGCGGCTCTCCGACCTCGTCGACGATCGTCTTGTCGAGGTCGGTCTCGGCGCCGGCGATCTCGAGGTGGATCTCTTTGCCGCGCGCCTTCGCCAGATCGCGCACGACACGCGGGAAGCGGTCGAAGACCTGCCCGATCGGCACCATGCGGACTTTCATGATGCTCTCTTGAATCTCGTTGGTCGTGCGCGCGAGCAGCGCCGACGACTCCGAGAGATCCTTGGCGAGCGAGGCCGAGACACCGCCGCCGCCGCCCCCGCCGCCGCGCCCGTTCGTCCCGAGCGCGCGTCCGAGCGTCGCAGCGATATCCGAGATGCGCGTCCGGTTGATCACCAACTCGCCGACGAGGTTCAACAGGCTGTCGAGCCGTTCGATGTCGACGCGGATCGTCTGGTTCTTCGCGGAGACCGGCCGCTTCACGTCGGGCGCGGCCCCGTTGACCGGCGCGCCCTTCGACTTGTCATCCTGAGCTTGTCGAAGGGCCGGGATGACCGGTGGCGCAGGCGACGACGCAGTGGATTGCGGCTCGAACGCGGCAGCGAATGGCGCCGCGGCCTGCGGCATTCCGGGCGAGTCGGTCGCGAAC
>OCZT010005482.1_pt1 | contig 12653 bp, 9 predicted proteins | sample 1539031 | NCBI WGS metagenome assembly OCZT01 (sample SAMEA3539308, study PRJEB22396) | soil metagenome | biome: tundra; feature: field; material: soil | place: USA | collected 2010-05 | depth 0.15 m | reverse complement strand
TTCTGCAAAAAACTTTCCTATCGTTTGCGTGGGAGGTTCGGCCGGGGGACTCGATGCCTATACCCGGTTACTTCAAAATCTACCCGCAGATATGGGCATTGCTATCGTCATCGTCAATCACTTGAGAACTGTAGCCACCCTGCTCCATAAAATTCTCCCCCGATACACTAAGATGCCGGTCGAACTTATCACAGAAAAACTTGATATCCAGCCTGACCATGTGTTTATCATTCCTGAAAATCGCGACTTGCACATTCTTGATGATGAGTTTCGCTTAAAGCCGATTTCAAAACCCAGGGGATGGCCCGACGTGATTACAATTTTTCTGCGTTCCCTAACGCAGCATTGGGACGGTAAAATCATCGCTGTCATTGTTTCTGGCTATGACGGTGATGGAGCAGAAGCGATGCGTAGCATAAAAGAAGCAGGTGGCATTACCATCGCTCAGAAGCCCGATACAGCATCACAACCCGATATGCCGATGAGCGCAATAGCAAGCGGGTGTATAGACTTTGTTCTTTCACCTGAGGATATATCCAAAAAAATTAAACGAATTGTGCAAACAATTGATTAGAAAAAACCGTTGTCGAAGTCCACTTTTAGCGGAATTAGCTGCCCTGCAACAAATAAAAGCCGCCCTTCAACTACGCTAAGTACGGCTTTTTATTTTGAACCTGCAGGTCGGGAAGTTAAATTTTCTTTTACATTAACAAGTTAAAACTTTCAATAATTTAGTTATGCATTTTTAAATGCACTCTTGCCTGCAAATTTGGAAGCGCTTCCTAAAGAATGTTCGATTCTCATAAGCTGATTGAACTTTTCAACACGCTCACCTCTGCATCCACTTCCTGTCTTCAGATGACCTGCGTTGACTGCTACTGTTAAATCGGCAATAAAACTGTCAACTGTTTCTCCGCTCCGGTGCGACACAAAGCAGTTATATGAATTCTTATACGCAAGTTCGATAGTCTCAAGAGTCTCTGTAACTGTACCGATCTGATTTAATTTAATAAGTACTGCATTGGCCACGCCTTTTTTTATGCCCTCAGTAAGGATTTCTTTATTCGTACAAAATAAATCATCACCAACGATTTCAATCTTCTTGCCTAAAGTTTGGGTCATGTTATGCCAGCCGGGCCAGTCATTTTCTGCCATTCCGTCTTCAATCAAAACAATTGGATATTGGCGCACCCAACTTTCCCAAAGTTTTACCATTTCATCACTGGTCAGAAGTTTTCCCGTGCTTTTGAATAACTTATATTTACCGTCTTCCCACAGTTCACTTGCAGCAGGGTCAAGGCATATACTAACCTCTTCACCTGCTTTATAACCAGCCTTCCCAATTGCTTCAAGAATTACTTCAATGGCTTCATCGTTCGATTTCAGATCCGGAGCAAAGCCACCTTCATCACCAACACCTGTGCTGTAACCCTTCCCTTTTAATACAGATTTAAGTGAATGAAAGACTTCAATACCTATGCGGATAGCCTCAGTAAATGTTTGAGCACCATGCGGAGCTATCATAAACTCCTGAAAATCAACATTATTATCAGCATGTTTGCCGCCATTGATGATATTCAGACATGGAACAGGCAATAAATGCGCATTGCTTCCGCCTAAATACTGATAAAGCGGAACATCAGCACTCAGGGCTTCTGCACGGGCATATGCCATTGATACACCAAGAATTGCATTTGCGCCAAGTTTTGATTTATTTGGAGTGCCATCAAGATTGATCATAAAATAGTCCAGTTCACGCTGGCTTACAAAACTCTTCCCTACAATTTCTTTAGCAATAATTTTGTTGACGTTTTCAACGGCTTTTAAAACACCTTTTCCACCATAGCGTTTCTTATCACCATCCCTCAATTCACAGGCTTCACGTTCACCTGTTGAGGCGCCACTTGGAACTGCCGCCCTGGTTTCAGTTCCGTCTTCAAGGATCAAACTGACTTCTACCGTAGGATTTCCGCGGGAGTCCAGAATTTCTAATGCTTGTACATCAATAATTTCCATAATGAATAAATTAAAAATATTAATAAGTAATAATGGCCGTTATTTCAATAAACGTTGTTACTTCAGTGTTATCTTCACTGGCAAACTTATATAAAAATGAACAGGAACCATTTTTTTTCCAATAAGGATCTTTCCATCTTTTCAAGTAATTTTTCAACAAGATAATGAGTTTCTAAAAGATCTATTGCGCTAAGCTCAATTTATTGCAATCACTAAAAACACTAATTCACAATGTTATCTATAGTAAATTGTCAATTATATCGTACATTCTTTTATCGATAATACTTAATAGGTTTATGAATACATGCGTTTCAGAATCAATCATATCGTGTATTTAGAAAGTTTAAAATCTTTACTGACATACATAAACTGATTATTTCTCAAAAACTCCTTTGCGATGCTTGAATGCTCATTAATTCCAAGCCAGAGGTACTCTTTTTGCGGAGACAGCTCTGAAACAAATTCACCACCCAATCTTATTTTGTATTTAGTCAGACCATCAGTCAGAAACGGCCGTGTTCCACCCATATCTAAAAACCGGCAATTCGTCTTCTGCCCTTCGATTATGCAAAAATAATACATTGACCCTATCACCCCATGACTCCTGTATTTATCATCGCCATCGAGCAGGCCAAGCCGCGACAAATAAATAGATTCTTCAGATTTTCTGATAAGAGCTACCCCTACGATCGTATCATTCTCCTTAATAGCCATCAATTCATTAGATGGAGATGATTCCCATAGTTTGTTCAAATCCTCAATCCATGCTTCCTCTCCATGCCTCTTCTTCATATATGGCAGGTAATACTTTTCATAAAAAGTATTAAAACTTCCCTTGTCAGTGAGCATCTCATACGTCAGATTATGCAAGCGTATTCTTCGTTTGACATCTTTAAAATCCGATACATGTTTATTACAGATTTCACTTATAGGTCTGTCAATATTTATTCTCATTGTCGTCCATTCAGGAATGATATATCCATTATATCTCTGAAAATGATTCAAGACCACAGGGCTTATTTCAGAAATTGCCATATCAATATTATGAGACTTGATAAGGTGCGGTATCTCCCAAAACCATCTCCTCCCCAGGGAAGTATGAGATTGCCAATTCTCCAGCATCAATCCCAAATAGTAATTCCTCTTTATTGAAGAATAACCGGCATATACTATTTTGATTTTATCAGACTCATATTGATATATTGGCAGATTCAATCGGGCAATATGTTTAAGCCATTCGGTGATCATATTAATATCATATTTCCCCATTTTTACTTTAACCGGGGAATAATTTCATTTGGCACTTGTCAGGGAAAAACACATGCTGATACCGAAACTATCGGATTAAATCCGGATATAACTTTACCTTCAGCCTGTCACAGGTACTTTATCTCATGAAGAGCCTTTCTGAAGGTTTTATTGACTAAATAACCCCCGTCAGATAAATCGTTTCCCGTTATATCATAATCCGAATTCCCTTCTATCAAAACAGGCCCTGATTCTCCAATAGCTACATCCCAACCAACCAGACGCAACCCGGGCATATAGGTTGATGCTTTCAGCACCAGCTCCTTAACCTGTGGGAAAAAAGGAATACTAAAGTTCTCGAAAGTTATTTTCGATTTGGGATGTTCTGTAAGAACCTTTACTCCGGTAATTTTAATTGGCCCATACCCAAACTTTTTTAGTTTGCCGGTTTGAAGATTGATGCCAACCTGACATCCGCCCGAAGAAATATTATCAACGCAATTATCACTAATACTCATTCTGAGATATGCAGAGATGATATTTGGTTCTCCACTATTATCAACAAATGAATCTATCCTTATAGTATTCAGACAGGAAGAATTAAGTTGAACTAAATCGTGGTGCTGATTTACCGTTTCCTGAAATAAAAACCCCGATTGGATTACTTCGCTATAAATTTCATCGATAACTTCAGGCTCTTCGTTTAGCTGGTGAATAGTTAATTTGTAAATGTTGGATCCGCATGAACTGGAATTGGTCTTCTTAATAAATATTGATTCGTATGAAAGATTTTGTCTGAAAATTTCCAGTAGCAGTATCTTGAAATCCTGGGCATTTTCTACTTCGGTTGCATTTTTACCAGTAACGAATATCTTTTTGAAATTATACATTATGATTTTAGGAAGACTTATATTAAACTGGCTATAGAAGTAGTCGAAAAACAATTTATTGTCTAAAACATCTTTTACCTTTTTGTCATTAAAATTGGGAGTAATCCTTTCTCCTAATAACTTATTTGGCAAATAATTCTTTATGTTTATCATTCCCTTTTTAAATAAATATCTGCTGAAATAGTGAACAGGTATTTCCCGGTAAATAAGAGAAAGATAGAAGAGTTCATAGATTATCTTCAAAAGAGGTTTCCTGTCAGGATCTTTTAAAAGGTCATTGAGTACAGCAAGACCAGACCGTTCAACTAATTTTGTCATTTTATCAAAATTATCAGGTAAATCTACAAAGAAAGGTTAACAAATTGCTGATAATGAATATGAACAAATAATCAGTTCATGGCTATTGAAAAACGCATTATATCAAATCCAGTGCTTATCAAACAGCTTACAAAGTATAAAATTATATTGGAAATTAAGCACCGGGCATTAAAAAAGTTGCGGGACACTTTGTAAACTGCTCATCATCTGATTACTGTCAGACTGCATTATTTGAAATTCATTGAATTTTTAAAGCAATGATAAAGGCAGTATCATCGCAGAAATTACTTTTTTTATATCCAATTTTATTCGTTAATAAGTTCCAATTTAAAATCGATCAGGCATGAAAAAAAATGAAGCTTATAATTATTTCATACCAGGAGATATTGTCATTCCAATTGAATTTATTTTCTTTAGGGTCTGAAAAGGAGTTGTCGACTGATTCTAATACCTGACGATCATTTAAAATGAACTATGATATAATAAGCTATTTTTGTCTATAATTGTAGAATAAAAAATTCAAAGAGATGTTGAAAAAGTTAAAATTGTCCGGCTTTTTTCTGACGATAGTTCTGTCACTTTCTTGCAGCCCTAATCCAAAGGTAAAAGAGGTGAAAGAGGTAAAGAAAGTAAAAGAAATAAAAGAAGAAAAAAAAATATCCGATAGCTTAACTATTGCCTCAGCTAATCCTGTTTTAGATGATCAGGCATCATTCATATCAGGTATGGCCAATGGTAAAACTGAATGCCTTTTAAAGCTTAATTCGGCAAAGAAATGGAACCTGTATGCAAAAGATCTTGATAGCCTGTTTTCCCATACCAACTCTTTCCGCATTAAGAAGATGAAGAATTGGGCCGATAGCGAGTTAGTATCAAATCAAAGGGTAACAACCGTATTTTATCCATTTTCTGGCCCCGATTTTTTAACCGCAGATATCTTTTATCCCGATGCTGACCAATATATTATGATTGGTATGGAACCGATCGGTTATATACCTGATATCTGCAAGATGCGGCCCGACTCTGTGACCAGCTACCTGAATACGATCAACAATGCTTTGAAAGATATTTTTAAACGAAGCTACTTTATTACTATGACAATGGGCAGTGACCTGAGAAAAACCAAAGCAAATGGCTGTACTCCACTGATCTCCCTTTTCATAAAACGAACTGGTCATCAGATACTCTCAATTCAGAAGATAGGGGTGGATTCATTAGGTAAGTTGCAGGTATTTGACAGCATGAAGTATAAAAAGAGCACTGTTCCTGGAGTTAAAATAGATTTTCTTTCATTGTCAAAGAAAAAAGTGCAGTCAGTTTATTATTTCAGAACCGACATCTCAGATAAGGGTCTGGCAAAATACCCGGGATTCAAAATTTACATGTCACAATTACCTCAATCTTTTTCATATTTAAAAGCAGCTTCATATCTGATGCATTCCAATGAATTTAAAATAATCCGTGACGTAATCTTCGATGTAAGCGTCACCATTCTGCAGGATGATTCAGGCATTGCTTACAAATATTTCGATAAAACGAAATGGGATATCCGGCTATATGGAAAATATCAGAAACCGGGAACTGAATTCTCTTATATCAGTGAACCTGATCTGCAAAAGGCATACAATAAGGCTAAATACAGACCATTGTCTTATACAATAGGATATAACTGGCGAGCCGGGAACAGCAACATGCTGTATGCTATAAAAATTAAAACTGTCGCTGAAAAATAAGAAAATTGAGTGCTGCGTTAAGCTTCTGTTTTATAAGTCGGGAAGAGACATCCTCTTTTTAAAAATATAGTAAGCCGGAATTCCTGCAATAACTGTCAATGCAGCTATTGATGATTCGATGGGCCGTTCAGCATAAGACAGGCCCAGGATTATGAGACCGGTCAGTATATATAAAATCTGGGTCAGAGGATAGCCTGGCATTCTTACAGAATCCGGATTTTCCCTTCTCAGCTTGATAACGCTGAACACTGTCATAATGGGAAATATACCCAAAGCAAATCCCATATAGGTAAGAACCTGTTCAAAAGTACCCGAAAGAACCATAACGACGGCTATTACGCACTGGAGGAGAATTGAATTGGAGGGGACCTGAAATTTTGGATGTATCGTGGCGGCTGCTTTGAAAAACAATCCGTCTTTAGCCATAGAATAATAGACCCGTGGTCCGATAATAATAAAAGCGCTCAGGGAAGAAAACAGAGCGAATGCTATAAGGAGAGAGAAGAGTATATCTGCTGATTTCCCGAACAGGTTGCCCATAGCAAGCCCCCCCACTGAAATAACACCCTTCATTGCCTCCGGATTGATGCCGTAAATATATAGGATGTTTAGCCCAAGATAGAGGACTATCACAATGAATGTACCGTAAAGAAGAGATCGCGGAAGAATTTTTGCAGGATTCTTGATTTCTGAGCCCAGATATGTTGAAGCATTCCACCCGCTGTATGCAAACATAATCCACATCAGCGAGAGTCCTATTGTCTTCCATCCGGCAAAACCCGGTGCAATACTGCTTCCTTTACTGAAGTTTCCCATATCACCTTTCCCGGAAGTGAAACCGGCAATCAGGAGAATCATTATCAGAGCCACTTTAAGAACTGTAAGAACATTTTGAATTCTTGCTCCATATTTTATACCACGGTAATGTATAAATGTGAATATCAATATTATACAGATTGCAATCAGCTTTCCTGTCCAGGATGGATCCATTATTCCGGCCTTACCGAGCCATGCCGGCAACCAAGGCACCGCCCTGCAGAAATATTGGCTGAAACCAAGAGCTGAAGCTGCTATGGGAGCTGAGAACCCTACCATAAAAGAAACCCATCCGCTTAAAAATCCATACAGAGGACTGTAAAGCTTCGACAGAAAAAGATATTCTCCACCGGCTCCAGGCATGGCTGCACCAAGTTCACCATATGAAAGGGCACCACATATTGCAATGATTCCACCCACTACCCATAATACCATCATCAGGATCGGATCATGTAAACCCGCCATTAGAAGACCGGAGGTTGTAAATATCCCGGCACCGATCATATTAGCCACAACAATATTTGTTGCAGGAAAGAGACCAAGCTGCCTCTTTAGTTTTTTGTCCTTAATATTCATATTTTTTTATTCGTATTATCATTATTTGCAAATACCGCCTCTTGAGATCTACATCCTGATTTCACGGTTCTTCAGACCTTATTTATATCAGAGGCAGGAAATCTGACCACTGATTTTTTCCGACCATGACTCCAGGCATAATTTATGTGGCCAGTAATACTATTAGTATCAAAACTGACAATTGTGTTAATTATCAGTAAAAGATCATAATATAATCTGAAAATCTCTCAAATTTATAAGGGGGAAAGATAAATACTTTATGATTTAATCATGCTCAATCAATTGGTAAATTTTATAGAAATTCAACAAAAAGAAGGTTACTTATCACATTTCCAGTCAAAAATCAGGTAAATAAATATTAAATAAACCATATTATTTACATCAATCTTTTTTTGAACAAGAAATAATTCCAACTTTGTAAACTTCTGTTTATTTAAAAAGAGTACCAAAATCACCAATAAATCCTATGTAACTTATATTTGAATTTTAAAGAAAGTGATCAATAATCCATTTCAATCCGCATGAGAAGATTTTATTTAATGTCAATGTTTGTTGCATTCCTTTTTATTTGCATAAACGGGTTAATGGCACAAACTGCTTCCCCACAACAGAACCCGGTTCATCTTGAAAACACCGAACAGTTTCCTATTGAATCAAAATATGTTAAAAATGAAAAATATATAATTCAGGTAAGTCTGCCAATCGGCTATAAAAATTCTGATAAATCATATCCTGTCCTCTATGTACTGGATGGAGATAAATCTTTCGGAATGGCAAAGGAAATTTCAGACTGGCTTTCGTGGGATAATGAGATAAAAAATATAATTGTAGTAGGGATCAGCTATGGAAAGGGAACTAATATCTGGTGGGAAAAAAGAGCCAGAGACTATACACAATTCAAGGATACTGTATACTATTATTACCCAAATGCAGGTGGTGCTGACAATTTTCTCAGTTTTATCAAAAATGAACTGTTCCCTGTTATAAATAAAAATTACAGGACAAAACAGGATTCAAATGCAATCATGGGATTATCATTCGGAGCGTTGCTAAGCTCCTATGTTCTTTTTACCAAACCCGATATGTTCAAATATTACATAATTATCTCTCCATCATTATTCTGGAATGACAATAGCATCCTAAAAACAGAATCCGATTATTTTGTTAAACATAAGGAATTGAATAAAACAGTGTATATGGCATATGGCTCCCAGGATGATAACGACTGGGTAATAGGTCCTACCACAGAGCTCATCAGGGTCATACAGGAGCACAAATATGAAAGCCTTAACTTTATTACACAAGTCTTTAAAGGAGAAACCCATATCTCAGTTTACCCTGTTGCCCTGACACATGGATTGAAGACCATATTCAAGCGCTGAGTCAAATTATCAGGAAACGCAGGCCCTTAACATAAGCGGGATTAAAGTGACTGTAAACGTTTAGTATAAAAGTTTGTCACAGGCTATTAATCAGTTCAATCTGCCCATTTAAAAATGATAGAGACGAGCGGCATTTTAATCTGTATGATGAAGACAAGCGTGATCTACTCCTTCAGGCAACGAACTGATTCCCCCCGTTGCTTAGGACTGTTCCCCCTGTTTAAACCTGGGCTCTGTGAAATGTAGTGATCAATTCCGTCCTGAGCCCTGCTTTCTGACGAACTCCACCATATACCGATGCTGCCTAAGTTTTGAAATGTTCCGTTCTCAACACGATAACCTCCCGGGAGGCCGATAAATCCGGCTTCATTAGTTCCATTGTTACCATCACCCCAACCACTTGTGCTTTTCATTTTGTTACCTGCCGCTCCTTGTCCTCCCAAAAAATTAATCAACCTTGTCCAATCATCATCACTAGCCAGGGTCCAGCCTGCAGGAACGAGCCCTCTCGGGTCGCTTACCGCATACCAATTATAGAGTTTCCCGTATTTCAGACCGATTGCCTGGTTATTATTATAATAACACCATGCAGGTTTTCCTGATTCACCTGCCGCTAACCATTCTTTGTTGGTTCTTGCCTCAGGAATTGAATCACCATTCCGGAAAGTGCTTACATTCAGGTTTGCTATGGCCCACTTTTGTTTTCCGATAGTGACAGTTCCGGCATCATTGCTTTTGCTATCCGTTTCAGATTTTGTACTCTTTTGGGGGGATTTTGATTTCGTTTGTGTGGCCTTTGATTTCGTCTGAACAGATTTTGAAACGGTCTGAGCAGATTTTGTTTGTGTCTGAATAAATATTGAACCTGTCCGAACAGATGTGGAACCTTCAGGATAATCGACATTCCCCGACAAATTACCGTGAGATAATACAAGTGCAAAAACACCCGCCATCCTGACAACCGTTTTTGCTTTTTCCATATCCGTCTTTGCTAAATTTTTTGCAAAAGTTTTTTTATTCCCATCAATCACTGTGAATATATATCTGCTATACGTGAAATTTTAGATTTTGTTGCAGTACCGTCAAAAAACAACGCCCCCCGTAAGTTGATTTCCGGGGGTTTGCCTATTCCTATAATCCTCGCCTAACAGCGAACCTTCATCAGATAAGATTTAGCTCAAGTCCGGATATTAAACCAGGCTGTACAACGAAGAGAAAATACTGAGTTGCTGCACAGTCTCACCCGACATAATCTGAATAGAGTAGAGCTGAATGAATTCCAGTTACATTTTAGGCCTTGTAATTGGCTGCCCTGCAATATACTGCTTCCATGGATTCCAATAATGATCGTACCAGCCCTTGTCCAGGTCCTTTTCCTTGTCATCAGGAATATTTGCATGAATCATATTCACTGTTACATCGTTCCCCTTCTGCTCGAATGAAAGCAGGAATGCCGAATCCGGATCGTTTTTTCCCCAGTCAGAACCACGCCATAGCTGAACTATAAGTTGATTCTTAACCAACTGAAGATTTTTACCTGTAATGTATCCTTTGAAGGCATTAAAACTGCTGCCGGCTTTTTCAGAAATTTCCACAGGCCCGTCAACAATCATGGAATGCATCTTTGGGTCCATGTAAAGTTTATACAGGGTTTCCCTGGTGGTGTTTTTAAATTCTACTTTTTGAATAATAGTTGCCATCTCTTTGCAATTTTAATTAATAAATAATTAACCGATCTTTTTGCGTAAACACCTTGGTAATCAATATATTTTGTACAACAAGCAATGCCTCTTCAGAACTGATTGACCCGGTTTTTGTAATTTATCGTATTCATCCGGTCTATTCTGAAAGGATAACAGTTGGTTATATTTTTTGTTGATGAAATGAAAGAGTTTTTGAGTAAACCCACCTTTGTTGTTTGTGAATAAGATATAATTGAATTTATTGAGGCTCTAACAATCTCTGAAATCAAAGTAAGTGTCTAATAAATTGAATAACATTGGGTGATTTGTTGACAACAGGTTCTTCCACTAAAGACACAATTTCATCATATATAACTGAATAAGTGTAACATATAATTATTGGCACAAGCTTTGAGATATTTAACCGATGACTTTATCACATTTCATAAATATTAATAATAAGCCACTTAATAACCTCTATCATGTTGATCAACCTTGTCAGGCATAGTTTAAGATCTTTTCAAAGACAGTATGCATATATTATTATAAATGTCCTTGGACTTTCCATAGGAATCGCATGCAGCCTTTTTATTGCTTTCTATATTAAAAATGAAGCAAGCTATGATAAATTTAATGCTAAAAGAGAGCGGATCTTCAGGGTTGTCCTTAATTCAAATATGGAAGGAAAGGAATTAAAATTATGGGCCAGTCCGGCAGTATTTGGACCTACCGTACAGAAAGAATTTCCTGAAATTGAAGGTTTCCTGAGAATGCACAGCGAACCACCTGCCGAGATTGAGTATAATAACCAAACATTTACCGAGAAGCATATAGTTGAGGCAGATTCCTCCTTTTTTAACTTTTTTTCAATTCCTGTTTTAAAAGGCGATCCGAGAAATTTGCTTAATGCACCACGAAAAGTTGTTATATCAGCCTCAACTGCAAAAAAATATTTCGGAGATCAAAACCCAATTGACAAGGTACTTAAAATAGGGTCAGACACCGCAGGATATACTGTTGCCGGAGTAATGGCGGATATCCCGGAAAACTCGCATTTTGAGGCGAATATAATTTCCTCATTTATGACCAATCCGGAATCAAATGATCAAATATGGTTGAGCGCAAGTTTCAGCACCTATCTGATGTTAAAGCCGAATTCGAGCTATAAGACAGTAGAAAAAAAATTCCCCGAATTGGTTGATAAGCATATAGGTCCTGATATCCAGAAATATATGGGAATATCGCTAAGTGATTTTAAGGCCAAGGGAAGCACATGGGCCTTTAATTTACAGAATCTGAAAGATATCCACCTCGATCCTTCGGTAGAGCAGGAGTTTAAACAGGCAGTAGATCCAAAATATCTTACAATACTGGGGAGTTTAGCGATTTTAATTGTAATAATAGCTGCGATTAACTTTATGAACCTGTCAACTGCACAGGCATCGAAGAGAGCAAAAGAGGTTGGTATCAAAAAAGTTGGCGGTTCTACAAGAAGCATACTTATTTTACAATTTTTAACAGAATCTTTCATCCTCTCATTCATCTCACTGGCAATTGCTCTGATTATTATTAAAGTAACTCTTCCTTATTTTAATAATTTAATTTCGGCAAAACTGGTTTTTAATCTGGTTGCCGACTGGTATACAATTCCTTCACTGATCCTTTTCACAATGGCAGTTGGCTTTCTTTCAGGAAGTTACCCTGCTTTTTACCTCTCAGGTTTTAATCCGAATGAAGTATTGAAGGGCAAAGTAAAAGGCAGGTCACAGAATAATTTTTTAAGAAGGGTGCTAGTTACATTTCAGTTTACGATATCAATTCTCCTGATTGTCGGAACAATCATAATGTTCAGGCAGATAAAATATATGCTTAATAAAGATCTGGGATTCAATAAAGAGCAGATTTTAGTTATTACAAAAGCAGAAGCGCTCGGAAGTAAAGTAAATTCATTCAAAAAGACAATAAAGAGCATCCCGGGAGTTACTCATATAG
>OCZT010005481.1_pt1 | contig 12654 bp, 8 predicted proteins | sample 1539031 | NCBI WGS metagenome assembly OCZT01 (sample SAMEA3539308, study PRJEB22396) | soil metagenome | biome: tundra; feature: field; material: soil | place: USA | collected 2010-05 | depth 0.15 m | reverse complement strand
TCAGATCATAATAAGAAAATGCGGCATGAGGTTCAATTGCACAATGAGATGCGTACGGAGCATAGAATTCATGCTCCATTTTCTTTGGGGACGATTTATAGGCTACCTCAAAATTTCCAATTTCAGCCTCAACCTTTGAGGCGATATTTTTCTCAGCATCATAAAATACGGGTATCTTTGGAAATGATCCGTCATTATCATGTATTTTTATGGAAGAGTTCTCCGATTCTCTAAGATTCAGGATAGGTTTTAATACTTTAAATTTTACTTTTATTTTCTTTAATGCTTCATCGGCAATTTCTTTTGATTCAGCAGCAACGGCACATACATTATCCCCGACAAACCTCATTACATTATTGAACAATGCAGAATCATAAGGGGACGGTTCAGGGTATCCCTGTCCCGCAGTTGTATATAGGATTCTTTTAACATTTTTACATGAGAGCACTTCGATTACACCGCGCATTTTTCTTGCGGCTGAGTCGTCGATATCCTCAATTAATGCATGAGCATACCCTGAATGAAGAACCGATAGATGAAGAACATCCTTTGCATCAAAATCATCTGTATATTTTTCTTCACCGGTAGCTAAGGCCAAACCGTCAATTTTTTCTGCACGTTTGTTTACATATTTAAACATTTCTGCTCCATAACTATTTTGAAAACAAATGATCTTCTCTACTTTTCTTAACCTAAGAAAAGTAGCAAAAGAAACATGGCTTAAAATATTTTACTAAAAATTCAGCTCCATTCCATTGCTCGGAAAAAACTCACTTCGTTCAAACACTTTTCCTCACGGCCATTCCATTACGCTGAATTTTTTTAACGTAAAATATTTAATGCCGTTAAATACGAACCAAATAAGGACACTCCATTCCACAAATTATTTTAACGCAAATTATTTGATGCCAATTCGGAAGCGGCTTTTTCAACTGCTTCTACAATTTTTACATATCCAGTACAGCGGCAGAGATTTCCATCAAGAGCTTCATTTATCTCCTGTTTAGTAGGCTTTGGATTCTTTTTAAGCAATGCATAAGAAGCTATAATCATACCAGGAGTGCAGAAACCGCATTGATCAGCACCTGCTTCAACAAAAGCTTTTTGAATTATGTGAGGATAATGAAAAGTCCCTATTCCTTTAACAGTTGTAATTTTCTTGTCCTTGACACTAAGAGCGAATACCTGACAGGAATTTACAGGCAAATCTTCAAGAAGGACAAGACAAGCACCACATTCCCCCTCACTGCACCCGCATTTAACTTCAGTATATCCATTGTCCCTTAATGTTTGCAAAAGAGTATCACCGGGATTCAGCAAAAGTTCCTTTTCAATGGAGTTAATCTTAAATACTTGTCTCATTTCATTTCCTCTTTCAATTCATTTACAATATCATTAAAATAAACTTTGGCAATGTGTTCTCTATATTCAGGAGAATATTTATAATCGGAATGGAATTTAGGAGTGAAATAATCATTGCTTTTTGCAATAATCTCTTCTGTCAGGGTATTTCCCTTAAATGCTTTTTCAGAGAGCTTAAACCGGTGGAATCTTCCTTTTACTCCTGTAATTACAATCCTTGAATCTAATACAATTTTATCTTTTACCTTGAATGCAACAGCCAAATTAAAGATAGGATATTCAAACTTTACTATATTAAATCTCCGGACAATGCAAATAACATCCTGATCATCCTTAATAACAATCTGTTTTATAATATGTTTGGACTTAATTATATTCTTTCTGACATAATCTTCAACTGAACACATTTCTTTTATCCCGGCTAATTCCATTTTAGCATTCAGTGCAATCAGAGGAGAGTAAAGACTTGACCAGACAGGAAAATCTTTTAAGGAACCGCCGATAGTAATCCTGTTTCTTAACGGAGTAGATGAGGTTTCAGCCAATGCCATACATAACCCGGCAAGACTATTTGTTTTTTTACAATAATTTATCACATCGGTAAGGGTGCAACCTGACCCGATAATAACATTTTTTCCTTCCTTCCGGATATAATTTAAGTGAAGACGGCTAATGTCAACGAGTCCTTTCAGATTCCTTGCTTCAGTTTTAAGAATCCTGGTTCCTCCTGCATGCAGGATTACCCCTTCTTTTTTTATAAGTTTTAAGGCTTCCGATATCTTTTCTGGATAATACCATTGAAGATCATGAGACAACATATTAGATTCCTGTACTGGTTAATTACTTATTTAACTTAACTTTTTGAATAGCTATTAAGGAGCCGAGCAGCTATTTCGTTCCCATTTTTAATAATAACTTCTTCATCTTCCCCGACAAGTCTTCCTTTTTCAACAACTATCTTTCCATTTACAATTGTGTATTCAGCCTGATGGCTAATACCTGTAAAGATTAAAGCAGCAAGAGGATCGGAAAGAGAGCCAGTATATTCAAGTTTATTTATATTGAACAAAGCAAGGTCGGCTAAATATCCTTCTTTAATTGTGCCTGTCTTTTCATAATTAAGGATTTTAGCTCCTCCTTTAATACACAATTCAAAAGCACTTTCAGCTGTAAGAGCACCGGCACCATATTTAACTCTCTGAAGAAGCATTGCATTTCTAACTTCACCGAGCATATCGGAGCAATCATTTGAAGCTGATCCGTCAACACCTATGCCGACATTTATACCCATCTCCTTCATTTCCACAACTCTTGCAATACCGGAACCGAGACGCATATTAGAAGAAGGACAATGAGCTACAGAAGTTTTTGTTTCAGCAAGGACTTTCAGTTCATCATCGTTAAAATATATGCCATGGGCATAAAATACATCTTCTCCAATAAAATCAACTTCTTGCATTAATGCAAGGGGATTCTTTCCTGTTTTTGACCTGCAATACTCTTCCTCATCCATAGTTTCGGCAAGGTGAGTGTGAAGGCGGACACCATATTCGCGTGCAAGTTTTGCAGTATCCCTTAGATTACCGGGTGTTACTGAAAAGGGAGAGCATGGGGCAAGAACAATCTTGCGCATTGAATCCTCGGAAGGATTATGGTACAGCTGGATCAAGCGGATGCTATCTTCCAAAATTTTATCTTCAGTTTGTACAACAGAATCGGGCGGGAGTCCGCCATTTTTTTTGCTAAGAGACATAGAACCTCTTGAAGGGGAAAACCGCATTCCTAATTTAGAAGCAGCTTCAAACTGAATTCCAATTAAATCCCCACTTACATTTTGAGGAAAGACATAATGATGATCGGTAGATAAAGTACAGCCCGTTTTAAGAAGTTCACCAATAGCAATCAAGGAAGAGTAATAGACAGCTTCCTCATCAATATTCTTCCAGACATCATAAAGGTAGATGAGCCAGTCGAAAAGTTTTGCATTCTGAACAGCGGGTAAATTTCTAGTGAGGGTTTGGTAGAAATGGTGGTGTGTATTTACCAAGCCGGGTATCACAACACAATCAGAGCAGTCAATTACCCTGACTTCTTTCTCATTTATTTGTTTCCTAAGGTTATCACCAACCGAATGAATCCTATTCCCTTTAATCAAAATATCTTTAGAGGAATAAGTCTTACCCTCATCAAAAGAAGCAATAAAAAAACAATTCTCAAGGAGAATCATATACAACCTTTTTTTTGGAGTTACAAAATAAATAAACTATTTCCTAACTGCTATAAAAATCATATTTTAGAGCAATCTTTATGGTACTTTTGGGGGGATTAAACAGGGATTACAACATTTTCAGAATATAATTCACACAATACCTTTTCAGGGGTGATTGGAGCAGACAGTTTATAATCATTGTCCGGGTTAAATGCTTTCATAGCATTAAGGATAGCGAAGAATGCCGCGATTCCATACATAAGGGGAGGTTCGCCTATTGCTTTGGAGCCCTTAATTCCTTCCGGATTTTCAACGTTTTCAAGAAATTCTATTTCAATTTCTTTGGGAGTAAAATGCATATCAGGTACTTTATAAGTTGAAAGGGCATCAGTTATAAGCTTACCTTCTTTATTGTAGATTACTTCCTCAATTGTCATCCATCCCAGACCCTGCATAATGGCTCCCTCCGTCTGTCCCCTATCGACAACGAAACTGAAGCTTTTGCCATAATCATGCACTACTTTTACGGAATCAAATTCATATATACCACGAAGACAATCAAGGGTCACTTCAATAACAGCAGAACCAATCGCATAATATGCAAATGGTCTCCCTTTGTTAGTAGTTCTATCAAAATAGATATTGGGTATTGCATACTGGGCATGGGAAGATAAATTAGTTCTTGAGAAGAAGGCAGCCTGGACAAGTTGAAACCAGGTGAATTCAGGTTTGCCATAGCAGAAAACAGTTTCGTCTTTCAGAGTAATAAAGGAAAGATCCTTAACATTTAATTTTTCGGCGGCAACCTTCATTAATTTTTCAAGAATATTACGGCTTGCAATTTCAGCAGCTTTCCCATTCATATCGGAGCCTGCGCTAGCGGCAGTAGGAGAAGTATTTGCCGCCCGGGTAGTATTGGTGGATTCCAACTTAACACGATCGATATTAACGGAGAAAACAGAGGCGACCGCCTGTCTTATATTCATATTTACCCCCTGCCCCATTTCAATTGCACCGGTACTGACACTGATACTGCCATCAGAATAGACATGCACCAAAGCACTTGCCTGGTTCATAAAGGTATTAGTGAATGAAATACCAAAACAGACAGGCATAAGAGAAAATCCTTTTTTGAATAATTTATTCTTCTTATTGAATTCATTCACTCTTTTTTGAATGGAATCTACATCATATTTTCGGATAGTCTCATTCCAGCATCTTTGAATAGTGCTGTTTTCAATCTTCTGACCATAATGAAATGTATCCCCTTCCGACATAAGGTTTAATTCCTGAAGTTTACGATATTCAACACCCATTACTTCAGCCGCTTTATATAAAGCTGCTTCTATAACAAACATACCTTGCGGACCACCGAACCCCCTAAACGCAGTATTAGGAGGAAGATTAGTTCTGCAGGATATAGCTGTTACTTTGACATTAGGAATGTAATAACTATTAACAGCGTGGAAAAGAGTCCTGTCGAGCACTGCTGGAGAAAGATCTGCGGCTGCACCAGCATTCTGATATAATGTAGCCTGATAGGCAAGTATTTTTCCTTCTTTAGAGAGACCGATCTTAAAATCGGAAGAATACGGATGACGTTTACCCGTCATTCTCATATCATCCTGGCGTGATAGAATGACCTTTACGGGTCTTTTTAATTTCCAAGCAGCGAGAGCGGCAATACAACCCCATGTAGATGCCTGATCCTCCTTACCCCCAAAACCTCCGCCGATACGAGTGACATCAACTTCAACTTTATTCATCGGGAGTCCAAGTACTTTAGCAGAAGTTCTTTGAACCTGAGTAGGTCCCTGAGTAGAAGAAATAATTTTAACACCGCCAGTTTCCAAGGGGTAAGCGAATGCGCCCTGGGTTTCGAGATAAAGGTGTTCCTGTCCGCCGGTCTCTGTGTTTCCCTCAATAACATAATCACATTGATCCCATGCATTTTCAACATCACCACAGGCAAAAACCCGTGGGGGCATTATTAATTCTCCCTTCTGATAAGCTTCACGCGGATCAGTAATAACAGGAAGTTTTTCAAAATCAATCTTAATCTTGCTGCATGCTTCTTTTGCATGAAGGATAGTATCTGCAACCACAATAGCTATCGGCTGCCCAATAAAATGGACATATTCATCAGCGAGGAGGGATTCATCCTGGATTATTCCGCCTATCTGGTTTTCGCCAGGAATATCTTTGGCACTGATAATTCCCACAACGCCTTTGGACTTCAGAGCTTCAGAATAATCCACTTTTATTATTTTACCATGAGCTACTGAAGATGCAAACACATTTATGTGAAGAAGTCCCGCCGGTGTGAGGAGATCATCAACAAACTGAGATTCCCCTTTTACATGTTTTTCCGAATCATAATTTCTCATACCAACTCCTCATAATTAACCAAAATGGGAAACAACTTGAGGAAATGGGCGAATAACAACTGGCGCAGAAGGAGTTTCTTATATTGAACAGAACCGCGAGCATCAGTAATAGGGGATGTTTCAGAAATTGCGATCTGCGCAGCTTCAGGAACAAGATTGGATTCAATCTTTTTGTTTAATAGGAAATCCCTTGTTTTGACAAGGTAGAGAGGGACAGGAGCAACGCCTCCGGCAGAAATATGAATTTCTTTAATTATATCATTATTAGTTTCAACGAACATTGAGGTATTAACACTTGCTATATCAAGATAGGTCCTCCTGGAAACTTTTTCATAGGAAAAGAGTGAATTAACAGAGGGTAATCTGAATGAAATGTATTTGATTATTTCATCCGCTTTTTTATCCAATGTTTTATATCCAAGGAAGAAATCCTTAAGGAAGACTTCCCTTCCAGGAGATGCCTTTCTTTGCGGGGATGATACCATGTCTTCACCAATTAATAGTAATTTAGAATTAAGAGCAAGAAAGAAGCTTGTCATATCTGCAATAGGGGAAGCGTTCACAATATTACCTCCCAGAGTGGCTCTATTCCTAATCGGCAAAGAACCGAAGAGACTAAAATAGTTTTTAATATCGGGGAAGTACTTAAGCAAAATTTCAGAGTTCATCAGATCGGTAACAGTTGCTGAAGCATTTACGAAACATTCATTTCCTGAAATATATATTTTTTCATTAATCCCATTATTATTGATAAAACTAACGTCAGATTTATAAAGATCCTCCCATTTCTGCACAAAAAGATCGGTCCCTCCCCCGATGCGGTAACGAGGAGTCCTGTCGCCGTCCCCATTAGATTTAATTTTACCTAATAATTCTTTCAGTCTACCAGGTATTTCAGAGAAATAGGAAGGGAGCAAACCTGCAGAAACCAGAGATTCGCCTTTATGGTTATTAAAAAATTCAACTGATCTGACAGCTGCTCTTTTAATAGCGGTATGTCCTGTACACCTGCAAATATTTCCATCAAGGGACTCAACCGCTTCAACCGGGTCATAATTTTTGTTATTAAGGAAATAAGCGGAAAGAGAAATAATAAAACCGGGGGTACAGAAACCGCATTGAGTGCCTCCCTCTTCAACCATAGCCAACTGGACCGGGGACAAACCTTCGACATTTAGTCCTTCAATTGATACTACGTGTTTCCCTACAACAGAACCGACAGGCAAAAGGCAGGAATTGACTGTATTATATTTTATTTCATTACCGGATAATTCACCCACCAGGACTGTACAGGCACCACAATCTCCTTCGCGGCATCCTTCCTTGGTTCCGGTAAGGAAGAGGTTTTTACGAAGGAAATCGAGCAATGTTGTTGCCGGATGAATATCGATGCTAATTTCTTTGTCGTTACAAATAAAGGATATTTTCTTCTGCACGGTTATAATCTTTTGATTGATTTCAATAAAAATAATAAATCAAAACGGGTTATGAAAGGTAATATTGAATAATTGACCCCGACGTGTTAGTCATCAGCCGGGGTCAGATCAAATTTTACCGAAGAGGAAGGTCACTTAAGAAGGATCATTTTTTTCAGCTGAGAGAATTCTTCTCCTGAGGAAGCAACAGCCTTTAATTCATAGAAATAGACACCGCTGGTAATTTTACCCGCATTCCATGAAATTTTATAATTACCTGCTTCCCTAAAGGTGTTAGCAAGAACCTCAACAATTTCACCCAGAATGTTATAAACAGTAATCTTAACATTAGAGGCTTTAGGAACAGAATATTCTATAGAAGTTGATGGATTAAAGGGGTTCGGATAATTCTGCATCAGATTAAAGGAGAGGGGTAAATTTTTATTAGGGCCAATGGAGGTAACCATGGATGAAGAAAAGGATAATCCAGTTATATTATTTATCCCGACAGAGCCAACCAAGGTTCCTTTTCCAGTAGATTTATCAATAGAAATAAGATTATTAGCTGAGCCAAGGGGTCCATATACTCCATACAAATTATCTTTATCATCGAAAGTAATACCGTTAGTTAAAACAGTGAAACCTGTCTTACCTATAAATGAAGTATCGCCAGTGGACAGATTTATTTTGAAAATTGCATCCTTATTTGTTCCAACGGGTATATAGGGGGAGCCATATAGATCGTTAGTTTTCGGATTAAAGGCGATAGACATTAGTTTTACGGATGTTGAACAAATCTGGGAAAGAAATTTTGTCTCAAGATTAACCTTATAAATTAAACCATTTCTCATAGCGGCATATAAAGAACCGGTTGTATCGAAAGCAATAGAAGTCATATTACCAACCGGTATTGTAAACAAGTTATATGAATCTCCTGCAAGGGCATTTATCCTGACAAACCCGGTACTGTCTGTATTAGTAGAAATTCCATAAGTAATTTTTGTTTTAGGATTGACTGCAAGTCCCCTGATCTCATTATAGAGCGAGATACCGAGATTAGTACCAGCGCCAGTCTGAGGATTTATTGTAAGAATGTTACCGCTGTTGCCGATACCGGAGGAAGCATATAAAGTATTAACGGCAGCCGTATTGATTTTATATCCTCTGCCTGAAAGAGATATTCCTGTAAAGGAAGGATCGTTGCATGAAACTACAATATTCTCCTGAAAGACGCCTGTCTGGACAGGAATAAATTTAAAATGGAGAACCAGGGAATCGTATGAAGTAAGTGTTATTGGAAAGGTAAGATTATCAGTCAAATGAAACGGTCCGATCTGATTTGTGACAGCAGAAATAATCAAATTCTGAGAACCGAAATTTTTGATGACAGATGATAGTGTATCACTTGAATTAGATAATTCCACGTTACCCATATTTATTGAAGGGGTATAAGTAAATAATTTTACTCCGTTAAAGGGGACTAACCTGATCCCGCCGATGTAAGTTCCCCAATTATTATTCCGTATAGCAAACTCACTCATCATCCATAAATTATTCTGATCGGAAGGATCGAGGCAAAAGCCAGAATAATCCCCCCACCGATTTCTTTTTGAACCGTAATCAACCACATAATTTCCATTCCCTTTTTGAAGCAGATATCCACCGGAGAGACCAAGAGGGTCGGACTTTAACCTGGAGGCATAATAGGAACCGATATATTCATTATCGCCGGAACGACTATATGTAACAGCCATATTATCATCTTTATCCACTATTATAGCCGGATAAAAATGCCATAAGCCGACATCTCCAAAAACCAGATCCTCAACGCAAGTATCCGCTTTGACATCAATTTTAACATAATGAATTGCAGAGTACAATCCATTTATAGGATTACTCACAGAGTGTACCACCCATAGGAATCCATCACGGTATTTTGCTTCATTTACAATACTACTGGCGCCTGCTTCAATAAGGAGTGTTCCTCCACCCAACTGATTTGCATTGGGAGCGCCGACATAAGTTGTGACAGGAACATTTACACCGGTTAATACAGGGGCGGAAACAGGGTTTGTAAGCTTGAAAAGAGAAAGAGAGTTACTTCCACCCCCATTTGCATAAATAAGATAATATTCATTAGGCGCACCATAGATATAGGAGGGACGAATAGTTCTAGTAGAAGAAGAACCGAAAGGAACCTTGATATCCCATAAATCCCACCATGTGATAGGACCTGCTGTATTTGTATATAATTGAGGTTTCGGAATGATCCTGAGTTTTGAATAAGCAAAGGTGCTAGAGGTTAAATTATATTGATTACCTGTAATGTATATGCAGTCCTTATCAAATCCCAAACCTTCGTAGTCTCCAAAATTGTCAGTTGAATCGGGTCCATTTAATGTACAGGGAGTTGCCCAAGAATACCAAGTGCCTAAAGGAGTGGAATCCTTAGAAACTGAGATAGTCCAATAGGAAGTATGTGTAGTAGTATTTAAAGTAAGCCAAACCACAACCCATCTTTTATCAAAATGATCATAGGCAATTTTGGGATCGGCGATCTGACCAAAGGCGGGGGCAATCTGCGCGACCCAGCTTCCACCATTGATACTTTTAACAAGGTTACCGCTTTTATCCCAGATATTCATCGTTGTATTTACAGTGGCAATAATATGAGTTGGTCCCACAGCGAGGTTAGGATCGGGGGGGATATAATTCGTCATGTTAATGCCATTAAAGCTTTTGAATAAGATAGGAGGGCCACTTGAAGCCAGGGCTTTATCGGGGGTATGGAGATCTTTAAAATAATTAGAGCCTTCGGGGGGAGCCGGTTTATCAAATTTAATATATTCCGGTGTATCATAAGTCAGGGTTTCTTCGTTACCAATTTTCAATTCTTTAGGTTCGATAAGATCAGAAGCTTTAGCAAAAGCATCGGTTGTTTGAATAACTCCTGAGGTAAGACTTCCTTGTTTCGGTCCCTGGTATGGTTGAGCTTTTACCACGACTATAGAAAGGAAGAGCATGACAAAAAACAGTCCACATTTCCTGATCATAAAATACCTTTGTAATTGATTAATAGAAACATTCACTCTCGCGGACAACCTGAAAATGAAAGCAATTCTAAATTAAAACATAAAATGTATAAAACTAAGATTAGAGTCAATAAAGAGGATATAAATAAAAGAATTATTGATAAAAAGGGGGTGAATATGGCAAATTATTCAAGGGAATTTGAAAGAATTCTTTCAGAAGAATGGAACTAATAATTACTTATCATTGTCTAAAGATTATAAACCAAATAAAATGGAGATCAAATAATGTACAGAACAATGATGATTGCAGCTATAGCTGTTTTTATGTTCACACTTTCAACTTTTTCGCAGCCGAGATTATCACCGCAGGAAAGAGTAAAGGCTTTAACCGAAAGGTTAAGTTTAACAAAAGACCAGGCAACTCAAATTGAAAAGATCCTAGTACTGTCGCAGGATCAAATGAAGAAAATGAGTTCAGATGGGAAAACTGACAGGAGTGAATTCAGAAAGAAGATGGATGATACCCAGGCTCAGATTGAAAAACTATTAGATGCTAAACAGAAAGTAGAATTCAAGAAAATGCAGGATGAGAGAAGGAAGGGAATGCAGAATAAGAAACCAGGTGACACAACCGATAACAAAACCAATCAGAAGAAATATTAATTATTCATTAAAAAGCCTGTAAGTACTTAACTTACAGGCTTTTTAATAGGTTTTCCGAAGTTCCTACTTATGCTATTATTAAAATTTCACAAATTCGACTCTTCTGTTATTTGCTTTTCCTTCAGGGGAGGAATTATCCGCAATCGGTTTAGAATCGCCAAATCCCTTTGAGGTAAGACGTAAAGGATCTATTCCCATACTAATGAGCTGAACTTTAACAGCATCAGCTCTCTGCTGTGAAAGCTGCAGATTATGTTGAGTCTCACCGGTGTTATCGGTATGTCCATCAATTTCAAATTTCAGAGAGGGATCGTCTTTAAGAAACTGAAAGATCTCATTTATAGTACCCATAGATTGAGGTTTAATTGTAGCTTTATCTATATCAAAAAGAATCCCGTGTGTGATTATTCTGCTTTTGGGTTCACTTAGAATTCGTTTTGTGTCATTAAAGCTGCCCCCTTGGGCGATACGGATATTTTTAAGCATAATCGGTTTTTCCTGATCTCCAATGCCAACAAAATTTAACGCATATGTTTTACCTTTAAATACAGGCACATTCAGAATACGATACTGATCCTCGTAAACCTTCAATTGATTTCCCTTGCGGGCTACAGCAACGTGATGCCACTTGTTGTTATTAAAAGTTTCTTCAGGATAGGAACCTGAAAGCCCATTACTACTGCAAGAGTTTCCGACAAAAACAGCGCTATTATCATCACCGCCTGCATCCTGCTCCTGTTGACTATTTTTAGGATTCCAGAGCCTTAAGCCCACCTGATTGTAGGCACCGGGCTGAGTATAAAAATCAAACTCGACAGAAAATGTATCAGAAGCCAAATAATTATCGGTTTTCATTAGGGGCACAACAGAGACATAATTTCCTTCAGTAAGAGCAAATATTTTTTCTCCCTGGAAAGTAGTAACCTGTGCCTGTCCGCTAATCAAATCCCAATGAGAAGGAAATTCACCAGACTGATCACCAGAAAAATTATCTTCAAAAATTATTCTATCACCAGGTACGAAATCATAGTTCTGGTATGCTTTAGTGTTAGGGGGCTGATTAGTATTACCGGGAGCAGTGCTATCGTTATTATTCTCCTGTTTCTTTTCATCGTTTGCCTTTTTATCCTTATCTTTTTTTTCTGCATCTTCTATCGCCTTATCTTTTGCTTTATTGATCAAATCATCGAATTGGGCTCTTGTGGTCACTACCCCCAGAAACAACATTGCTATTGTTATCAAAAGTATCTGCCTCATGTTCACCTCTAATTTTCTTATAAATAAAATTCTAATAGAATAATTTGTGCATTATTGTGAATCTTATATGTGATCCAGTTCTCATTATTGTTTGAATATTTCAAATAAAAAAAGCCTGCAGGAATAAACCCACAGGCTTTTACAACAACATATTTTGAGTGATATTTTTTATTCCGTTTGTTATGTAAGCGGGATGAGATTTTTATTTTTAATTACCCAATTTTCGAAAGTCATCAATTCAGGATTTAAGGACCTGGAAAAGTCGAGGTTACGCGCCTTGCAATACTCTTCTTCAAAGTCGCGGTTATACTGAAACATATTGCCGAGAT
>OCZT010005480.1_pt1 | contig 12656 bp, 9 predicted proteins | sample 1539031 | NCBI WGS metagenome assembly OCZT01 (sample SAMEA3539308, study PRJEB22396) | soil metagenome | biome: tundra; feature: field; material: soil | place: USA | collected 2010-05 | depth 0.15 m | reverse complement strand
CGGCGACCACCGAGATCTACACTCTGTCCCTACACGACGCTCTTCCGATCTAGCCGCGCGCGAGCGTCTCGGCAACTTTCCAGTTTCGGGCGAACTCACCACGCACGGGATTATTGGGCATCCCGAATGTGCCAGTCTTCCAGTTCCAGCCGGGAAAAATGGCGATGGCGGGATCGTCAATCACCGTGTAATTGCCGCTGAATTGCACGCACAGAAAAGCCGGCACGGAACTTTTTCCAGCGGGAGTGTAAAGCAACAGGTGCGCGATCGGGCCGTCGGGCGTGCCGGAAAAATTGATTTCAATCTGCTTGCGCACCGCCGTGCCGCCCAGCGCACTGGTGGCAGTTTCCCAGACATTAAAAGTGACATTCGTTCCCGCTGCCGGACTGCGGCCAAAAATGTTTTCGCGGTAAAGTTCCAGAATTTCCGGGCGGCGTTTGCTGAACCACGTTTCCGCGTTCGTCACCTGCGAACCGTCCTTGCAGATCAGCGGATCGGGCAGGGTATATTCGCCCACCTTGGCCTCGTCGTAATTGGTGGCGGTGGCGGGAATGGCCGCCAGCAGCGGCAGTCCGCACAATGCGAAAAAAGCTCCCGCGCGGGAAATGCCTGGAAAAGGTGTCATGCGGCCAGCTTGCCAAACGTGTCCGGCCAAGTCACACTTTTTGGCGCAGCTTATTGAGTAAAGTGACAGCGGAAAAGCCACAGTCCGCCAGGCATGTCTCACACTTACGCAGTCGGTGCTGTTGCTCTATCAAGAAGGCATTCAGCATGACGATTACCTTCAATTTATTAGTCTGTTCAATTCCGCGACTTTGGCGGTGGCCTCGGTGCTGCCGGCGGCGGCGGCTTGGCGGTAAAGTTCCAAGGCGCTGGAAAAATTCTTTTTCCGAAACCACTTGGCTTTCTCTATCTCTTCCGCCGCCTTTGCTTTGGCTAAACAGTCAGATGAGTGATACTCCATTCTCACTTTTTCAGCACTTTCATATTCAACGCGTTTTCGTTCTAATTCAACGCGTTCTTCTTCTTCCTTTCTGGCCTTTTCGGCGGCTTCTACCTCAAGGCGTTTGCGTTCTTCGTTTTTAAGTTTTTCAGCCAGCGCGGCAATTTCGCAATCAATTTCTTCCTGTGTTGGAATTCGAAATTGTGGTTTTTTCGCACAGCCTGTAGCTTGTGGGTTTTGTCTATACATCGGCCAAAATGCTTCCGATTCTCTTTCAGATTGTGAATAGATGCAGTAGATTTTTTTGCCGTATTGCAGGAGAATCATTCCGTCTGTATCTATGATGATTGGACACCAATTAACTTCTGCACATTCTAAAATAGGTTTTTGATTCCGTATTAGACCAGATTTCTTATCAATAAAATATATTTTGACTTCATTGCAATCAACACTGTGTGTCACGAGATATATCACGCCATATCCAATTGCAACACCGCGAACCTGTCCTTGAAATCGCTTCGGATTTGTTTCACGGTGAGAATTATCCAAATTTGTATTCGCCAAAACACACGATCTCCCACCCTGTGGATCAATTTTATTGAGTTGATCTTGCAACCCTAGATAAAGACAACTTTCATCATCGATTGCTATATTTGCTCGAATGGTTTTGGCGTTTTCAGGCCTTTCCATTGTTTTATTCCAAAGCATTTCCCCGCTTGCTCCGCTGAACTTGGCGATGTTGTAGGAGCGTCTTGTAATATGTTCATCCTTTAGGTTTGATGGCACCACTTCGGTATCATCAAAAGGTGAGTATTCAGTTATATCCTGAAACAATGAAGTCGAAACAAAGTATATGCTATCATTTGCATAATCATAAACAATGGACGCAGCCCCCGTGAACTCGTTTGTTACAACTCGGTTTCCATATACAGATGGATATAATTCTCCAGTCTCCTCGCTTCTGCGGAGAGCTTCATCTGTATGCACACGCTGATTGCGCTCAATTAGTGGCTTAACATCCCAAAGTATGTTCCCTGATTTTGAATTGATTGACACCAACCTGTTTTTTCCTCCAACAACAACAGAGCCGTTAGCATAACAACTAATTAGTTTGGTTAGTTCTTCTGGCTTTGCAAATCTCCAGAGTTCTTTGCCGGTATTTCCTTCTAACGCATAAATGGACGATTCCGTATCTGAAATAATAATTCCGTCTCCGTTTAGAAGCCTCACGTCTCCCGCCCCGCCATGCGTCCATATTTGGCGCCCCGTGCGCCCATCTAAAGCAAATAAATTGGTGTTGGCACTAAAGAAAACCATATAACCTCCAACCATTGGTGCGCCGACTGAACCGCCCGCGAAAAAGCGCCAGCACTCTTTTCCGGTTTTTTTATCCAAGGCGATCAATTCATTTTTCAGCCCGAAATAAACCATGCCATCTTCGCCTATCGCAGGTGTTGTATCCGATTCCGTTTCCCACTTTGTTGACCCAATTAGTCCGAAATACGATTCGTCGGCAGTTGCAAATAATATCTCGTATAAATAGGATAACTCTCCACCGTTTTTTAGCATTGCCAGCCCGGGATCTTTAACGTAATCGGAAGAAATCCTTTCTGTTGAAATGCGATTAACCTGTTTCCGGTCATTTTGCTTTAGCAGTTTGAAGGCAAATTCCAAATCAAACTTGAATCCAACACCAATTATTGACTCCAACATATTTAGCAACTCTTTATATTCTTTCAAAGCTGATAGAAATGCCCGTTTCTTGGGATAGGATGCGCTTTTTAATCCTTCAGCAGCCTCGGTCATCCATGCCAATAAATCATCATCGTTAAGGGAGTTCTTTTTTATCCATTGTTGCAGATGTTCAATTCCATTCTTTAACTCCGAATCTGCACAATTATTGATCTGGTTCAATGCATCCAAAATGGGCTTGGAACGATTCAGATCATAATCGCCCACAGCGGCGATTGCCATTTCAGGGGCAATCTCAATCGCCTTCAGGAGTTGCATTGCTGAATCATCGTGCTTGCCTGACCTTGCTAAATACTTTGCCAAAAAGAATATGTATTTGGGTTCCGATCCTTTTCTCGCCACGGCTTTTTCCGCCATTTTCACGGCTTCATCAAAGCGCCCTAGCGCATACAAGGCGCTCCCTGCTTGAAAATATGATTCAGCGGCAATCGCTGAAATTGACTCCTCGAAAGAACTTGTCGATTCGTTAGGTGATTCTTGACCCGGCAAATTGTCGGCTTGTTTAGAAAACGTTTTATTGACCCGCTTGTTCAAGACATTACTCAAGCGGGCGGCATCGGGATGACTTTCTACCGCCGCATATTTTGTGGCAAGGGTAAAGTATTCCAGCGCTTTTTCCAGATCAATCAGGTCGGGGGCGTAAAGATAAATCATGCCGATGCGATGAAGGACAAAATAGTCTTCCGGCTCCAGCTTTTCGGCTTTCAGCAAATTATTCAAGGCATCTTGATAAAGGTCTTGGTCTTTTTGAGCGTTTTTAAGAAACTTCAACGCCAGCTCAATGTGGTGTTGGCGCTGTTTTTGGCTGTCGGAAATACGGAGCAGTTCGCCAATGTTTTCCAATAGCACGTTGCTCGTCTTGATTTCATCCCGCATCAAGTCAAGCCGCTGGTTGACGCCTTCCAGCACTCCAAAAACCTGTCGCAACTCGCCTGAAATCTCATGCAGTTCTCCTGAAATCTGCCCCAATTGATTTGCTTGCCGTAAATCTGTTTGCTTTAACTGTGCCTGAAGGTTGGTAAAGCCATCATAAAACTCGCCGCATATCGCCCGGCCAACGGATTCCGTCGCCGCCAATTGCGATGATGAGGTCTCCTCAAGATAACTTCCCACAACATCAGCGCTGTATTTTGCCAGCGAGGTGTTTTTAACGTAGTCAATATAGCTTCCCACCAGGCTGTTCTTTTTGGGGTCGTCGGAAAACGGGTTGTAATACGTTAAGAGGAATGGTGGTTGTGCCATAAAATGCTGTGTGTTTATTGTTATTCAGAAATGTCCCATTGCCATCTTATGCATTTGTCACTGTGATAGCCGAAAATGTTTGGGACGCCCTGACTTGATTCCTGACAACGTCAATGTCGCAGAATTTGCCTGCGGTCACTTCAACCAGCTGTAATTGAAACTGTGAACAAGTTGTCCCGTCGGTGGCACATTCAATAAACTTCACACCTTCCGTTCCCTCTGGATGAATAGTAAATGTGAAATCACTGCCATCAGTTTGCCTCTTCACAAGCAAGCGCCACTCAGATTCGCCGCGATAGCCTGAACAAATATAATAGGCAGGAAATCGAGAAAGTCCGCTAACAACAAACTTCTTTCCATATTTGCCAAAGGCTTGCTGAAGCTCATGGAAAAGCGGCATCTTGTTGTTGGCCTGATAGGCAATTTTACGAAAGTCCGGGTGACAATCTGCGTTGATATTAAATGCGAGCCGGACGCCGCGTTGATGATCTCCAAAGTTCTGCCACATCTCGTGACAATCCTTCTGGCCCTTATCCACGAGCGAGACATAAAACAAATCGTCCATGAGTTCCTGATAAACATGGCGATCAGGGTTGGTTTTAGACGTGGCAAGATACCCGTCCAATCCATGATCTTCGCAAAAGAGGCGGAACTCGCCATCGGTAAAACGCTTGTAGAGATTGTAAAATCGCAACTTCTGTGAGGAAAAAATGCTGTGAAGGTTTTCGAGCTTGGTGAAGTGATAGTAGATGCCAGCGGGCGCTTTTGGAAAAAGAAGCTCGCAAATCCGGTCGGCCAATGCTGTGCCGATGACCCCAATAATGATCTTGCCCGGAGTAATTGAGACTTCTAGGTCGGGGAAATCGAATTGAGGATCAAGGCGCTGGATTGCAGCCCTGATAATCGCCGAGACCTGAACATTGGTGAGCGGTTGTGGTGAGTTCATAAGGAATGCGGTTTTGCAAGATAGCCCATAGTGACGGATTGCTGACGCCACTCTGTTTCCACGCCGAGGCAGAGGTGGAAAAAGGAGGCGTCCATCTCGCTATGCATTGCTTTACAATCAATACTCATACACGGGTTGGGGGTGAAGAGCCTTGTGTTGTTTAGTTCCGACTCGTGAGAAGACCAAACACCATATCGGGTGGTCTGGATTGCCGACAATCTCACGTCGAACCAACAATTTCGTGCGTGCCTTGCGAAGTAAAACATCCCTCGCCCATTTTCCTGCCTCATACTGTAGTTTAGTCTGATCTGTGGAGATTGGGGCAACCAGTTTTAGAAATGGGGCATAGTCTGCATCAATGATCTGGCCATTAACGAGGCGTTTACCTGGAACTTGAAAATTGCTATGGAAGGCGAACAGCGTCTTGGAAGGCAGGAAAACCACCCATGCTGATTGCCGAAAAACGTTTCCATTTTCATTCTTATGTCCAATCAACCACCGCCAATCCTTCATAACGCCAGACCAATGATTGACTGGCTGTTTTTCCTTCGTATTCAGGCGCAAATACTTCAACTCCACCCTCAGAATCGGTGTGTTGAGGTGAAGGTCAACATCCTTAACACCCTGCGCACTGATCGATGCTTCCGGTCCAAAAAACAATGCCAGACGCGCATTGAAATCAATCTCCTTTTTTCTTAAGAGCAGTTCTCTCACTACTGACCGTTGTTTGCCTCGGAACGCGAGAACATATTGATGAACGATCGCCAAGGCGGCGGCTTTCATAAACTCGCGGGCGTGATGTGGTGTTTTATAACTCATGGTTCGAAGCGGGTTCCGGTAACTGTCTGCGCCGGTGACAAATCTCAAATGAAATCATAGATGGCTTTCAGGTCGTCATCCTTGAGTGCCTGTTCGCGGGCGGCGGGTTTGGCGGCGATTTCCTCGGCGATCAGGCGCTTGGCTTCCTCCACGTTGCCGATCAAGCACTCGTAGCAGGCGAGGTGGTAACGAACAGCGGCGAGACATTTGTTTGATTTAGCGCCTTGGCCGCGCAGAAGAATAATTGCATCTGAAAGACGCTGGGTCTTTCGAAAAACCAGTCCTGCGAGGCTATTGACGCTGTCCAACGTATCTGGATGCTCTGATCCAAGGAACTTTTCCCTATTGACCAACGCTCGACGAAAAAAAACCTCCGCTTCAATATAGTCACCTCTATCGGCCAATAGAGTCCCCAGATTGTTGACGCATGTCAAGGTAAGCGGATGCTCTATTCCCAAGCCTTTCTCATAACTTGCCAATACCCGACGAAACGCGTTCTCGGCTCCAACATAGTCACTCTTTTTAGCCATTACGATTCCAAGATTGTTGAGGCTTTTCAATGTTTCCCGATGATCCGCCCCTAAAGTCTTCTCACGCCCCACAAAAGCTCGTTGATATAACTCCTCTGCACCTGTATAGTCTTCCTTCTGGTCGAGCAAAATCCCAAGATTGTTAACACTGCCCAGCGTTTCCGGATGCTCCGTTCCCAAGACTTTCTCATTAACTGCTAATACTTGTCGGAACAAGCTCTCCGCTTGAACATAGTTACCTTTTCTAAAATGCAAAATAGCAAGATTCTTGACGCTATCCAAGGTGTCTGGATGTTCTCTTCCCAAGAATTTTTCCCTGCCCCTCACTGCCCGACTACCTAAAGCTTCCGCGTTCTCATAGTCACCCATTTCACAAAAAAACCATCCAAGTCTATTGATGTAAAGTAACGTGTCTGGGTGCTCTGGCCCAAGTTTATGTTCTTGCTCCTTAAGAACCCGACATATAAAGACTAACAAGTGAGGAGCACATCGAAATTGTTCCGTGGACCAAGGTTTCGTGTCCAACAGTCTCATCCACTCCTCCTTAACCAACAGATCCAACTCCGGTCCTTGTTTCACAATGATTTCCATCCCCCGCCGCCAGAGTTCTACCTCGCTGCCGGCCCAGTCGCGTTCCGGCTTGGCCAACAGTGGTGCGCCGTAATAATCTAGCACCCGTTTAATCAGATTAACTCCCTCGCGTTTAAGCTCGGGGGTGCTCTGCCAGCGGGCGTGCAGCGCGTCCTCCATCAACCTGTGGAAACGCCAGTCGCCCTCACGTCCTTCCACCGCCTGAAAATACGAATGTTCCCGTCGCAACTGGCTGTGAAAACTGTGCTGTGGAAATTCAATCAAGCGTTCCTTGGCCAGCCAGTCGAATAATGGTTCATCGAACACCTCGGACAAAGCCAAAACCATCAACGCCCGCAGTTCGTGCGGGTCAAGATAGCGAAAGAACCGGTCTTGCAGTTCCGCCGGCGCACGACCCAGTTCAAGCTCCTGCCCTGATTGACGCGCCCGGTTCACCAGTTCCACAGCCAAATTCAGGTAAAAAGGATAAAAGCTTCGATGTCCGCCCTTGGATTCATCCGAAGCGTCGAGAATCTTATCCTCGTATTTAACCAGTGCCTCGGCCAACGCAACCTCTCTCTTGGCGGCGAGCCAAGTCCGGGTCTTTTTCAAAAAATCCCGCGCATCCGCTTCCGCCAACCCGCCGAGCAAGTGCAAAGTCCAGTAGTTCCGCCAACTTGGGTCTTCGTAGATTTCGTCCCAACGAAGTTGGTTGCGCCCGAAGATGACCACGCGAAAACGGTCGCAGGCATCACGTTCGTCTTGGCCGGCGAAATAGCCAATGAATTCCTGCAACCGCCGCTGGGAGTCTTCCCGGCGTTCGCTGCTTTGCAGCCGTTCAAACCCATCCAGCAGCAACCGGATGTGCTGCCCAGGGTTTTCCTTCAGCCAATCCAACAGGTCATAATACAACGCACTGGACAACTTCTTTTCCAAATCAAGGATGTTCAGCTTGCCATACTGTTCCTCCGGCCATAGGCCCAAATCCGTTAACCGCTGGCGCAAGGTCTTGCTTTGATCGTGCTCCCGGAGTTTTTGCAACCCCTTAAACACCGCTGCGACTCCGGGAAATGGCGCAAATTCAGACATTTTGTCAATCGCGCCAAATACTATAGACCAACCCGCATCGAGATTGCCAACGGATTGGCCGTGGCGGTCGCCAGTCTGCTGCCCATACAACAAAAGCAGCGCCACCGTCAAACGCGGCATGATTTTCTCTTTAACCAGACAACGGCACAATTCTGCCGAGACTTCGGTGAAGGCCGATCCTTCTTTCCAGCGATTGTCGTCAAAACTGGTGGCAACCACCCGAACCGTATCTTTGAATTCAGCGGCCGCGATTTCAGAGGCCCGGTGACAAAGCGTGGATTTACCCACGCCACCAACTCCATAAAATTGGGTCAGCAAAAAAGTCGTTCCCAAGCTGGCGGTCGGTTCGGGTGCCAACAGTTTGCGCAGCAACTGCTGCTCTTCGACGCGGTCGGTGAAGAGTTCCAAAGCGTCAGGCCTAATATTTTTTGCAGCGTGTTTAACGATGGGCATAAGGTGCGATAGAAATCGCTTTGTGCGTGCGTCAAGGCATAACAGAATTGCATTGTGTCGCAAAGGTGATTTTAGAAGAATTAGGCAACCACCACAAATGTCATGCAAAGAGTTTCAGTTTTGAATAAACAAACTGCGCTTCGGGCAAAAGAACTTGGGCGCGTCGGTGAAAAACTCGCACCACGCTATCTTAAACGCGCAGGATTCCAGTCTGTCAGCAATCTAAACGAGGATGAGGCAGCGAATTATCCGTTTTTTGATATGATGGCGTCTCGAAAAGGTGTCCTCTACGCGATAAGCATAAAAACGCGAAACAAGTTCGAGGCAATATCTGGCAATCTCAATTCGCGTTACAAGCTTTTTAAGCGAGATCGTATTGCGCGGGTTCAAAAGGCCGCCAACGACCTTTTTGCTGTTCCCGCGTGTCTGGCAATCCAAGTTGATGGAGAAATTGCTTCCGTTTATTTCGGGATATGGGATCAATTTGCAGACAAGACTGGAATCTCCATGCTGCCGGATGCAATTCAACACTACGAATGCCTAGTCAAACATGAGGCGCATGGCTTGGACATCGAACATCTCAAGAATACCTATGAAATCAGATCGCGGGGTATGCCGCTTTTCCCACCATCCTGATCAGCCAAGATTCGTAAGCAAAATGAGTTTCGACGTGTCTGCATCAAATTGATTCTGCACTCGCCTGATTTTCCTTTTAAGCCGTCAACATTTGTGTGAATTATTCATCAAAGCGCAGCCATGACCACTGAAGACACAAACAGACAATCCCGCCGCAAGGACGGTGGCAAGGTGGTCTGCATTGACGACGCCTATCAGCGACGTGACCGGGTCAGCACTCCAGAAGGCTTGTTGGTTCGGGGACAGGTTTATTGCGTCGCCGGCATAAGCATGTGCGGGGGTGTTCTTTTAACCGGGCTTCGTGCCATTTCGCTGCGTTCCGGCAAGGATATCGGGTTTGATCCATCCCGGTTTTTGACATTGGAGCAGCATTTGCAGTTTCCCGGCGGGCTCGCCTCCATCCCTGAACACGGTCTCGATTTAAGCTATCTGGATGAGGAAGAAAGCTGGCGGTCAAAAAAATGGGGGAAAGTTCCAGAAGAAATTGAAATTTCAGAAATTGACGGATTATTGGAAACCAAGCCGCTTATCACACGCGCCTTAAGTGTGCTGGAAGTGGTTTGGGAAAATTACACTCATCAGCGTGCCAGCAAACCACCTCAATCACCGTTCAGCCTTTGGCCGGAACAGGTGTGGGTGGAATTGCAGTCGCTGCTCAAATCGTCAGAGCTACCAGCGTATCTGAATCTACAGTGGCGGTTTTGGAATTTTTTGATGAATCGCTCCAAGTCAACCGTCTGGTTTTGCCGAAAACACAGTCCGTTGGCCACGCTGCTTTTTCTCATACACCGGACGGGAAGCACTTTCACCAAGCAGTTTGCGGACAGTAATTTTCAAGAAGATGATTTCCCGATCATCATGCAAAGCGCGGGGCAACTGGTCTCCAATCCAATCCGAATATGTGAGGCGAGAGAGCCAGACACATTTTTGAAAGTGCTGGTTGAAGCACGGCATTTGTTTGAATATGCGGTTTGTGACTGGCCGCTGGCAGGAGATGAATTGGCGGGAGCTTATCGCCTTACCCAAGATTCGCCAATCACGTTTTTGTGTCCACTTAACGAAGAAAAATAAATTTCCCATCAAATTCGCATGACAAACACGGAAAAGCGGTTGGTTCTACGTCTTCAATCTGGCCGGGAAATTTATCTGGACGAAATTGTGCAGTGGCGCACTTATTCAGGCTTGTTGGAAGGCATCCCCTTCAAGCAGATGAACGATGAGATTATTGCCCGCGCATTGCAGAGTGCTCGCAAGAAAATTGACCTTTCGGTTCCCATTCATCTTTTAGAGCCGCCACGGGAAAAACTTCATTTTTCCCGCAACCAATCCGTTCGTCCACAGCGTGAATATGAGCGGATTCCAGCCATTGCCTGTGCCGCCGCCTTTGAATCGTTTGATCCAGCCAGAGACAAGGATTGTTTTTCTTCCTGCCTTATTTTTCTCTGGTTCCAAAACGAGTGGGCTTTACCCATTGCGCCAAGCATTGTGACGCAAATCCGAAAAATCAACTGGGACGAGCTTGCAGAAGACTGCGTGCCGTGACACAAGCACAATATTTTTTGTCCCGTTAGCTGGCGCGCTTCCAGGACTTTGCCGTCGGCCTCCTCCTTTAACAGCAGGCTTTCAAAGCCGCTTTCCGACTGTTTTAATGTTTTATCTCATATGTCTAACCAGACCGATTTGACGGCCGCGCGGGAAACCTACCGGAAAATTTCCGACAACATTTCTAAAATCATGCGCGGCCAGGCCGACGCCACGCGGCATCTGCTCGCGGCGCTGGCGGCGGGCGGCCACGTGTTGCTGGAGGATTATCCCGGCACGGGCAAGACGACACTGGCCAAGGCGCTGGCCAAATCCATTGACGCGCAGTTCAAGCGGCTTCAATTCACGCCGGACTTGCTGCCGTCGGATATTCTGGGCGTTTCCATTTTTAATCAGCGCGACCAACTATTTCATTTTCACGAAGGCCCGGTGTTCACCAACATCCTGCTCGCCGACGAAATCAACCGCGCCTCGCCGCGCACGCAGTCCGCGCTGCTCGAAGCGATGGGCGAAGCGCAGGTAAGCGTCGAAGGCGAGCGGCGGAATCTGCCGGATTTGTTTTTTGTCATCGCGACTGAAAACCCCGTCGAGTTTCGCGGGACGTATCCGCTGCCGGAGGCGCAGATGGACCGGTTCGCAATGCAGTTCACGCTTGGCTACGTTTCGCCCGCCGAGGAGGTCGCCATTCTCACCGCGCAGGAACACAATCACCCGATTGACGAACTGAAACCCGCCGCCACGCTCGCGGATGTGCTGGCGCTGAAACGCGCGGTGGAAAATATCCGCATCAGCGATGAATTGAAGCGCTACGCCGTTGACTTGGTGGCGGCGACGCGCACCGCCAGCGGCGTGCAACTCGGCGCCAGCCCGCGCGCGTCCATTGCCTTGATGAAAACCGCGCAGGCGCTGTCGTTGTTCGACGGCGTTGATTTTGTCGCGCCGGAGCAGATTCAAAAACTCGCCGTGCCCGTCATCGCGCACCGGTTGGTGCTGGAACCGCAGGCGCGCTTTTCCGGTGTGACCGCGCGCGGCGTGGTCGGCGACATTTTAAAAAAACTGCGCGTGCCGGCGTGACGAGAAGTATGAAGGATGAGTTATGAATGATGAAACGAAACGGATGGTCTCGCCTTCACTTCATACTTCAACATTCATAATTCATCCTTTGTGAAACTGATTTACCGACCAATCTACTGGAGCTATCGCAACGGCGGCGGCCTGTGGCATTGGGCGTCGCGGCGGTTCACCCCGGCTGGTTTGTGTGTGGCGGGTGGCTGGGTGGTCGCCGGCGCGGTGGGCGTGGACATTGAAAACACCGTTACCTACCAGACCTTCGCGCTGTTGCTGGCATTTTTGATTTTCGCCTTCGTGTGCAGTTTTTTCTTCCGCGCCAGATTTTCCGCGACGCGCACGCTGCCGCGCTTCGGCACCGCCGGGAAGCCGCTGCAATATCAAATCCAGGTAAAAAATCTGACCGCGAAAATGCAGGATGGCCTGACGCTATTGGACGATCTGGCTGATCCGCGTCCGCCGTTCGACGAATGGCTGGCGTTCCACCTAGCGGAAAGCCGGCGCATCCGGCCCTTTCGTGTATCGCAACGGCGGGAGAAAAATCCCTTTCGGCGCGCGACGTTGCCGGCGGCGGAGGTTCCGCCTTTGCCGCCAATGGGCGAGGGGACGGTGACGCTGGAACTGGTTCCGCTGCGGCGCGGCATTTTGCATTTCACCGGCGTCACCGTGGCGCGACCAGACCCGCTGGGTTTGTTCCGCGCGTTCAGAACCGTGGCCGCGCCGCAGACGGTTTTGATTTTGCCGAAACGTTATCCGCTGCCGCCCATCGCGCTGCCCGGCCATATGAAATATCAGGAAGGCGGCGTGGCGCTCGCGGCAAATGTCGGGCGCAGCGAGGAGTTCGTGGCGCTGCGTGATTATCGTCATGGCGATCCGCTGCGGCACATTCACTGGCGGAGCTGGGCCAAGACCGGCAAGCCCATCGTGAAAGAATTCGAGGATGAATTTTTTGTGCGGCACGCGCTCGTCCTCGACACGTTCACGGACGAACCGCACAGCGAACTTCTGGAAGAGGCGGTTTCCGTGGCGGCATCGTTCGCCTGCACTGTGCTGACGCAGGAATCGC
>OCZT010005478.1_pt1 | contig 12657 bp, 10 predicted proteins | sample 1539031 | NCBI WGS metagenome assembly OCZT01 (sample SAMEA3539308, study PRJEB22396) | soil metagenome | biome: tundra; feature: field; material: soil | place: USA | collected 2010-05 | depth 0.15 m | reverse complement strand
CTATAAGGAGCTTGAGTCCAATTATCTATCGAAGGATTAAAATACAGCAGCTAACACGGACGGTGCTATGTAAAGCATATCACCATGCAGCGAGATAAGTCCTGGAGCAATCCGGGATTTTCTGTTTATAACAAGTTGATGATTGTGAGACAAGCTTCAGCCGACAGGATTTGACCTTTCAGAATCATCTCTTAATAATATGTTTCATAATTTGGATCCTATACCAGATCATCAATAATTCAGATGACAATGATCATCGCTATAACCATACGCCAAGGACAATGTAGTATTATGAATTCGCTGATTATCGGCACTGAAAAAAAGATACTTTGATTATACCCCGGTTTTATAATATCTGGGGTATTTTTTATGAATTCAAGGGCCTTTGTCTGGAACTTCCTAATTATCTTACAAACCCTATTAACAGGTTGAGATTTGAATTTGCAAACTTGTAAAATACTTTTACGATTAACTGTAAAATATATTTACGCCATGAGATTATAAAAAATTCTATATAATTGTTTACCTGATATTTACAATTATGGCATCATTATCGTATAGAAATCTCTAAATTTCTTAAATAAGACAACATATGATCGGAACATATTTTAAATTGTCTTACCGGAGTTTAATCAGCAAAAAGCACAACTCAATTATTTCTGTGCTTGGACTTGGCATTGGACTTGCAACAGCCATGTTAACCGGAGCTTATATTGTCAATGAGAATAGTTTTGATAAATTCCATAAAAATTACAATCGCATTTACCGGTTAGTTAACAAAACATCCAATAGAGCCACGCTCGATAAAGAATATGCCATGTCTTTTTTTAACAACAGTCCTGGCATAGAAAAAGTCTGTCGGATGAATATATTTCCGGCTATGATTGGCAATGAAACTAACCCTGTAGACCTGGACAGACTGACCATCGCCGATTCTACTTTTTTCCAGATATTCAGTTTCCCATTACTAACAGGCTCACCAATGGATGTTCTGAATGGACCAAATAAAATAGTACTAACAAAATCTCTGGCTGCAAAACTCTTCCCGAATAGCTCGGCAGTTGGCAAGTTGGTTCGGATAGATATGAAGGAATATTGCACAGTTACCGGAATAATGCAGGATAGTCCGGCAAATTCCAGTATACAGCCCGAAGCGGTAGTTTCACTCTATACCAAGAATATGCGCTGGACGGGAGGAAATTATTGGAATAATAACGGGCATTTTCATATTGAATTATTTCAGTATTATATATTGCTACGAGATACAAAGGATACACTGCAAACGCTTAAATACATCCGCAATACTTATATCGAGAAGTGGGCAGATAAGAAGCCGGATCTTGTATTACAATCTTTTTCTGAGCTTTATTCCACAACAGGAATCGAAGAAACAGAAAATATTAAACACACAAATAAAAAACTACTTATTTTGTTGCTTTCCATAGGCACTGTCGTACTATTGCTGGCAATTATTAATACCATCAATATTTTACTTTCTGAAAGTTATGAAGAGATAAAACGAATTTGCATACTAAAATCCACAGGTGCTGCGAAGCATCATGTTGTGTGGCAAGGCTTGACCACCATCTCCATGACACTGATATTATCTTTCATCTTGTCATTGGTAATAATAGATTCAACGTTACCCTGGTTTTGTATGGAAGTAGAACGGCAGTTTAGCATAAAAACCTTTTTAAGTCTGCCATACCTTGTGTTTGTAACCGGAATTTTTATTTTATTAATTCTGGGCATTGGGCTTTATCCTTCGCTACATTTTGCAAAAGCAAACCCAATAGATCTTTTCAGGAAAAGGGGATTTAACAATTTCTCTTTCATTGGCATTTCAAGAGCTACTTTGGTATTTCAATTTGTGACCGCAATAGCTTTGATGATATCAGTAATAACTATTGTCAAACAAACCAGATTTGTTAGAATGCACCAATTGGGATATAAATCTGATTATCTATTATTTGTACCTGTTCATTATACCTTCATCAAACAAACACTTACATTAAAACAGGAATTACTGAAAAATCCTTCTATTTTAAAAGCCACAGCATCATTTGGAGCACCAGGTAATATTTATGCTGAAAGTGAAGGCAAAATTAACGAAAAGGAAATGCGTTATTGGGAAATCAGATGCGATGAAGATTTCTTTTCAACACTTGATATGAAATTAAAGGAAGGTCGATTTTTTTTGCCAAGTGAAAAAAACAGGGCATGCATAGTTAATGAAAAGTTTTATAAAGAAGCCGGGTTTAAGGATCTGTCTACAGCAACCTGTAGAGATATTCCAATAGTTGGTGTTGTTGAAGATTTTAATACGGAGTCGTTACATAATGAAATAAAACCCGGAGCTGTATTTTTCTCCTATGAAGATCTGACATGTCTGAGCCTTAGAATTTCTTCTGAAAATGTGCCTAAAACACTGGATTATATCAGCAAGGTCTGGAAAAGCATGTGCCCGGAATTCACTTTCAATTATTACTTTTACGATGATATGATTGACCAGCAATATCAACAAGAGAAACGATTGACCACCACTATTGGTGTTTCATCAGGTATTGCCATTTTTATTAGTTGTCTGGGGTTGTTGAGCATGATTATGTTCATAGTAAAACGTCGCACAAAAGAAATTGGCATTCGCAAAATAAATGGAGCCAGAGTCTCAGAGGTAATGTTGATGCTGATTATTGACTTTATTAAATGGGTAATTATTGCGTATATTATCTCCAGCCCGATTGCATGGTATGTCATGTATAAATGGTTGCAAAACTTTGCTTATAAAACAGAATTCAGCTGGTGGATCTTTGCTCTTGCAGGAGTTATCACACTTCTAATTGCTATATTGACAGTTAGCTGGCAAACCTGGCGTGCAGCAACAAGAAACCCAGTTGAAGCATTGAGATATGAGTGATTTGCACACTCAGTCTCAGCCAAGAGAACAATGACCTTCAGTTAATATTGATAGCTAAGAAGAGCTTTACTGATAAATGGAAACTCGGTTCTTTTAATGCCCCGGTAGAATATGACTCCACCGGGTTTTTTATTAAAATATGTGCAATCCGGGAGATACAATCTTATTTTTTGTTTAACTTTAGTATCGATTGTGAAAAGGAGATAAGCACTTTTTAGTTGAGTCAAGAGGATTTCAGATCTTAGTTATAAGCGCGACGAAGCCCTGGTTAAATAAGCTAGGGCATCTAATTATCAAAACGAATTCTAAAATAATATGCTTTATTATATCACATGTAGTCACTCAACGCGTACTGGGAAAAAACTAACTAACGATTTAACAGAACATCAAATATGGAAAGACTTGATAACACTTACAGATTTAGAAATTTCCTAATTACAGTATTTAGAGGACTTCCCGATTCCAATGATCTAAACTGGGACGAAAAAGTGGAAGTTAAGTTAAGATCGAATGAGACTGAACATACTGGATATTTGTCCTTAGTTCCGCTATGGAATATTGTTGATGAGGTTACCCCCAATATGGAGTATAAAGAAAAATTTTCAGAGGGCGATTATTTTCAACATACATTTTCTAATAGACCTCCACGATGCGGAATTGGATCAGTAATCCATGATTTTTTGTTGGATTACAAGGAAGAATTTCAGATTAGGAATGTTTACTCCACTAATTTCAACGAGGATTGTCATGTTTTAAGTGATGACGCAAAATACTTTTGGAAGAAGCGTGTAAGTAAAGATAAAGCAGAGTTTGTTGAAGATCTTTGCCGGTATAAAATAAAATTTGAAAATGAAAAATAGTCAAATGAAAACGGCAGATTGGAACAATGGGATATTGTGTTAAATAAATTGTCTAATTTTAAGACTAATCTGATGACTTAGTATTCAGATTAATAATTGAATTTATGCGAATTATTTAACTCATATTTGAAAGTTACGGTAATAAATATAAAATGGATCAAAAAGATAATTTAGTCCCTATAAGGTTTCATTTTTACACGTTAAAATTTACTCCTTATAAAAATCAAAATTTACAAACCCGCAATTCAATTCTAATTGATATAATAACATATTTAACAAAAGAGTTGCATGAAGGACAAGGTTATTTAATTGACAAACATCAAAATAGAGAACAGGAAGAACCCAGGGAGTTATTTATGACTAGCGCTGTTTTCATGCATAAAGAGAGAAGAATTCGTTGTTCTTTAGCACTGTTAAGATCAGGCCGGGTACCAATGTTAAAGCCCGCGGATAAATTTATTCTAGTTCCACTCGAAAAAGCACAAGGTTCAATTGCAGAACAAACACATTTTTATATTGACTTCAGTAAAGAGTATAATGTAATTTGTGTTGAATTTAATTACCATGGACCAAGGATTTCTGATATTGAGTACTATTTCAGAAGTGTAGCTAGAGATAAATTAAAAATATCAAAAGTTACAGAAGTAACTATGTTTATGGATTCCTCAATTGACAAAACTCTATCTGGATTAAAAAATGTCCTCAATATGGATATAAAAATTCAGCCACAAAAGCTTGCTCAAATGGATACAGAACTTGTTGGAAAATACTTTTTAGGAATAAATACACTTGGCATGCGACTGAAGCCCAAATTCATCAAATTAGAGGCAATGTTTCAAACACCTGGAAGTACTATAAAAAGTTCTCAAATAAATAGTGAAGCAAATGGTATGATATTAGATCTCCTTAGAAAGTTCAAAACTAGACCTTACAATATTGATTGTTTTGACAATTTTGTTGTAAAATATGAAGATAAAGATGGAGAAGAGGAAGTATTTAATTTATTAAAAGGGAAAAAGGAAATTATTAAAGAGATAAATTTTAATGAAAAAAGGACTTCTAGGGAATGGTATGAATTAATAGAACCGGAGTTTGATGAATTCATGCAAAGTCTATAGATGATGACAGAGATATATTTTAAACGACCCGTAATCTGGGATTACTCAATTGGAATTATTTTTTCTTTATTTACCATTTTCCTTTTCGCAAGGAGTATATTAATTCTGCCTAAGGAAGAATATATTCTGTCAGTCGCTTCTGATTTATCGATGGTGGCACTTACACTTTCAGGTTTTATCCTTACACTTTTAACTGTGTTTATTACATTTAAAAGTGGATCCAAGATAACCAAGAATACCAATAATGAGAAGGCGACTTTATTTGAGCTATTCTTCGCTACTGATTTATACTTTCAAACAGTCAAACACTTTAAGAATTGCGTCAAATCATTAATATTTATTGCTGTTTTTGGCTATTCATTAAAAATAGCTCTTAATGAAAATAATTATTGTTATATCTATTTTTATAATGTATTCAGTCTAATAATAATTGTTTTAACACTTTGGAGGAGTCTTTTAATACTTTCAAAAATTATTAAAATGCAAAATAATGATTAGTGAATAGTTTTCCCTAAATTCTTAATATAATCGTTATTTAATACACAACATCAATCTTATCAATCTCCTTCATCAATCTATCAGTCTCAACCAGCGCAACAATAATCTTCTGGTAATGCTGAATATCCTCATATGACAATACTCTTCCTTTCCGGTCCTTCAACCATTTTTGTGCCGGTTGGTAACCACCAATGTAAAATTCCCATTTACCCTATCTGTCCCAAATTCAATTTTTATATTTAACTTTAATATGAATTATGGAAAGTTATTGTGTCTGTCCAACCAAGAAAAATGACAGAATACTATAGAAAGGATTAGGAAGGAATCTCTTTTGATTTTTATCAAACTTTACAAAGTTATGGCAAAAAAGCATTTAAAATTTCTAAACCCTCAGGAAGGTCTCGTAGCGTTTGTTGGTCGTCCTGGAGGAGGAGGAACAGATGATAAAAATGATGAAGAGAAGAACTATCATCAATTGGCAGATAGATTTGAGACTTCAAAAACTAATTTTATACATGACCAAGCTTCCCGGCATTTATTAAGGACATTAGACATTCCAAAACATTTTGATATTATTGAATTATATTTCCAGGGTTATTATGATCAACCAACATACGAATCATACTATTATACTAATTTTGGATTATCCTTACTGCATCTGAGGTGTTTCAATCAAAAGGGTCTATTTGCGATCGCTGATGAAGAAAAATTCAATCATTTCTTTAATCAGATTGATGTTTTTATTGAAAATATAAAGAAAAATAAACAGAATAATTTTGATGGAAAGATATTGTACTTAAGAAACTTTTCAATGTTCTCTTCAGATGACATGGTGGGCAACATTGACAACTATGATTTAATTCAATTGACCCTGGTGCACAATAATTTAATCGATTCAGAGTCAATAAATCCGCAGAAGGATTCTTTAAAAGCTTATTTGAATAAACAGAGTATTGACTTTACATCAAATGATAACAGGTTAGAACTCTTCAACATTAACCAGGAAGTTCTAAATTCTATCCTAAATAACTATGACATTATATTTGCAGCTTGTTCAAGCACTGGTGCAATTATAAGACCAAATGCGTTGAATATCCCAGAACGAACATATGGTTTTACGATTAATAATAGTGAAGATGCCAAATTACCAATTGTCGGTATAATTGATAGTGGAGTAAATAGGAATACTCCTCTTGAGACAATAATTATAAATGCAGATGAAGATTATGATCTAACAGGAACAGATCAATATGTTGACGAATCGGACCACGGTACAGGCATTGCATGTTTAGCTGCACTTGGAAGCAATCCAATACCTGGATATAGAGGAGAATTTTCTACCACTTGCAAATTACTGCCAATAAAAGTATTAAGTACAAGCAGAGGTACTATATCTCCAAGCAAAATTGCAGAAATAATTAGACAGGCCAATTCAGAGTATAATGTAAGACTATTCACATTGACAATTGGTTATAAGGATTATCCTTTGAAAGACAATCAGGAATTCTCGACCTACTCCCGTATACTAGATGAACTTACTTCTGAACTTGATATATTAATAATTATTAGCACAACAAATAATACTGATGATATAGATCTAGATTCAGAATATCCGGGCTTATTTGATGAGGAATTATCAAATATTGCATCTCCGGCAGAAAGCTTGAATAATATTTCGGTTGGTGCAATATCAAGAAATTTTGAAGTACATGGTAGGGCAAATTGTATTACCCCTTTTGATGATTGCCCTGCCTCTTTCTCCAGAAAATTCCATTACAATTGGGAAGATGATTCTGTATTTAATCAGACAAATATTAATAATAAGTTAAGAAAACCAGATGTCCTTATGCCCGGAGGAGATTTTGAAAGATATGAGGATCGAGACGGAGGTATGGATCCAGGTGGTCTATTTGGAATAGAAGTTTTATCATCAGATCTTAGAAATAATCGGATTTTTAAAGCTCTCGGCACAAGCATTTCAGTCGGTTTGGCTGCTAATTTGGCAGCTAAAATCCTTTACAATTATCCGGATTTGGATATGCAAACAATAAAAGCATTAATTATTAACTCCTCTTCAGTTCCAAGTTTAGGTAGCTTATTTGATAATTACAGTACAACCATGAAAAACAGAATTTTTGGATATGGTGTTCCTGACGAAGACAGAATATTGTATTCAACTGAAGATAGGGTAACGTTAATTCTCGAGGACGAAATAGAAATAGGCTATATTAAGTCTTATCCTTTACACTTGCCAAGATATTTAAATAATTCACAAAGAAAAAATGGAATTTTAAGGATTGAAGCTACCATCTGCTTTAAATTTCTTCCAAAACCGGATAATCAGCTTTTATATTGCCCGGTTCATATGAGTTTCGCTATTGGCAAAAATATCCCTCTTAATTCCTTTCATAATATGATCAAAACTGATACTTTGGGAAAGCCAAGAATTGTATCAGTGTCTGATGGGTATAACGGAAATAGTTCAAAAAACGTAAAACTGAATTCAGGAGCAGTGGGATGGTCACAAGATTATTATTATAAAGCAAAAATTCTTACCAATGTTCAAAAAATTGAGTTAAATGTCTCAAGAGAGAATATTGTTACAGAAGAAAATAGAATTAAAATTGCCATAGGATGTGAGTTTCATAAACTTTTACCGGAGCATGAGCGGGAGTTTTATACTAAAGCATTTCCTTTTAGCATTGTTATGTCAATAGAACAGCATCCATTAAAATCTGAAATCTTACCAGATCTTTATGATGAAATTCAACTTATAAATGAATTGGAGCCGATTATTGAACTTGAGGCAGTTATTGATATTTGATAATCACTTCTCTTTAATAATCAAATCTTCCCAGATTTTTGTATCAATAAAAAATGATTGAGTAATCCTATCTCCAAATTCGAACAGAGATCTTTTTATTGCAGTAATTAATGTTTTTTGGATAATGAAGTATGAAAGGCCGGAACACAACTCAATTATTTTAGATAGATCTTTCTTGTTTTTTATCTTAAACGGTGTTTTCTTAAGAGTAATATCAATTATTTGTTTGATCAGAATTTCATCTGGTAAATCAAGAGATATTTTAAACTCAAATCTTCTTAAAAGAGCCTTGTCTATCATATCAATCTGATTCGTTGCTGCAATAAGAATCGTGCGCTGAGGTAGGTAATCAAAAAGTTGAAGAATCGTATTTACGACTCTTTTCATCTCACCATGATCCTGGCTATAATCCCTAAGTTTACCAAGCGAATCAAATTCATCAAAAAAGATAATACAATCTTCGGAAGCCGCTCTCTTAAATATTTTCATTAAGTTCTTGCTTGTTTCCCCCAATTTTGAAGAAACAACTGCGCCAAGATTTACAACGAACATCATTCTCTCTAGTTCTCCAGCTAAAACATATGATGCTAATGTTTTGCCACATCCAGATGGTCCATAGAACAATATTTTGTTTGATATCGGGAGACTATATTTTTGAAGAAGTTCGATTGTGCTATGCTCTTTAGTGAACAACTGCAATTCATTCAAAACCTCGTTTGTACAAACAAGATTGCTAAAAGTATAATCTGATGTAATTTTTTCGATTATTAATTCATCAAGAAGGCGATCTTCTTCCTTTAGAAGGTACTTTTTTGAACCTACTACATTTAATTGATGAACATTTGTCTCCCTTAGTCCCTCTTTTAAAATTGATTGTAATTGAAGAGCAAGATTTACTCTTCGGGATTTTTTTGAAAATTCAATTAGTTCATTAAGAGATTCTATTAATTTTTCTTGCTCGTTCTCAAGCCCATACCTTGCTATATCTTTCAAATATTTTGTTTGTGACATCACAACCATATTATTTTTTAACAAATAGAATCTTGATTAGTTCCATGTAAAAGGAAATTTCATTCAAATTAATACAAAAATAACCAAATGTCAAGTTAAGTTGTGCAATGAAAGAATTAATTGAATGATAGGGCCATCAATTATTTCATATAAAAAATAAATTCTACCATTGATAATTAATGAATTACTTCAATTTTTAATACCAATATTTTTTGTTCATAAAAATTCTAAAATGAGCGCAAATTCTATTTTTATATTATATTTCAATCTTATCAATCTCCTTCATCAACCTGTTAGTTTCGGCAAGTGCAACAATTATTTTCTGGTAGTGCTGAATATCCTCATAAGATAAAACTCTCCCTTTCCGGTCCTTAAGCCATTTTTGCGCCGTCTGATAACTTTACGGATTGGTCTGAGAAAGTGCGGGAAACCGCTTTATTTTTAGGCTACAGGGACTACAGGAATATTGTTGATTTACCTGCCTGAGGATTGATAGCTTGTTAAAACGCCATTATCAAAATATAGATAAAGAGAATAATAAACCCATTGTTCATTTACACCCCATGAACCTACAGAACTGTTTACTGTTTCAGGATTACCAAGGCTTTCAATAGCCATATCTTTAGTCATTCCAATCCAGTAGTAACCTGAATTTATCTTTTCTCCATTCTCTTTTCCAAACTTTTTAATCAGCCGATCTTTCTTTTCTTGAACTAATTTATTTATGGTTGCTTTTTCTTTTTTGGTGTACAAATCTTCCATTTTTTTCGCCATTCTCCCACTGCGTTCTGCAATAGCATCCTTATAAGTTTTCAGTTCAGGTGTTTTGTTTATGTACATTTCATTTATATATCCAAAATATGGTCCTTTGTTGACTATCCAATAATCATCAATAAAATCTGTAAGTAACACAGTATCATTTTCATTAACCAAAGTTAAAATAACAGAATTTGGATTATTTTCTTTTCTTATTTTTCCAGACATTCTAACAGTAGCTTTGAATATCATTCCCTCAGGTTGTGCCTTAAGCTTTGAAAACATATCTTCTTGAGCAAACCGATCAATCTGTTGGTTTACAAGAATAAGTGAGTCTTGTTTTATCTTAATGGCAGATTCTAACCTTTGTTTAAGTTTATTAAGATTTTCAATTTTGCCCTTATTACTTTCTTGTGCATTTAATAGAGGCGAGATAAGAAAAAGGATAATAAATAGTAGAATTTTCATAGTTCGGAATTTATACGTACGTATTTATATTGTCTTCTGAAGTATACCAAATTTAATCCTTATTCTACTGAAAGCAAAATAAAAGCCCTGTGTAGAATTGCCGATTCGAAAACTATGGTTTAAATTAGTAGAAGTCAATTAATATTTTCCTTAAACTTAAACCTGTATAAAATGAGCGAAGCAGAAAAGAAAGACAAGATTTTGTCATTCCTTAATATTGAAGAAAATAGAAATGGGTTTTTCCAAACGGCTGACCTTAGCAATTTAGTCTTTAAAGAAGAGACTGTAAGTTATGACGAAATACGTTATCTGGTCAAATGTTTGGAAGAGGATGGTTATTTATTTTATAGTGCCCCGTCATGTAAATATCTATATCCAACAACTCCTTTTCTTGAATCTGGTGGTTATGAAGCACAGGAAGAGAGCTTGAAATTAGAAAAAGAAGAGGAAAGGAAAAAAGATGAAGCGTCTTATCAAAAAACTCTAAATGAGGGTAAACTTGCTAAATGGCAGGTTAAAATCTTCTGGCCCGCATTTATTTTTACTTTAGTCGGTTCAATTTTGGGAATAATATCATTTTATTTACAGGTTAGAAAATAGAAACCCCACCAGAATGAAACTGAGTGGGGCTATTAGGTCAATTGAAAAGCCAAAAATCGCTTTAAAAGGGCTTCTATTGCGGCTAGTCCGCTTCTTCAGTAATAGGTTCCCATTGATTTATACCAGACCAAAAGTATTCTTCCATTTTGAAATGGTAGGTTTTACCCCCATTTAGAGAAGAGTATTCGATAGAGATAATTTTATGCAGTTTATTTGTTAAACTATCAGGAAAATTAACCATTAAACTATCAAACGCTTCTTTTACTATTGCAGAAGTCCAAATCACTTTCTCATCAGGATACCTAACCAAATTCTTTAAATGCAAATAGTACAATTCCTTTCCATTAAGAACAATATTAATATCTAACTTAATGATTCTTGCAGGTGAGTTATAAACCCGGAAAGCAGTTACACTAGGTGCGGTAATTATAGTATTACCTACTCCCGGAATTTCAAAATTGCAAGCCCATACAAAAGGACGAGAGCTTTTTATATACTGTTCTCTTGTTAACCTGAGAGAAAAAACTGTAGCAATCAAAGCACAAATAGCAATCCAAATTGGTGGGTTCTTGTACCATGGAGATTTTGGTAACTTTTCAATTATTACCTTTTTCGGTTCTATCTCCTTAACTGGTTTTTGCAATTTTGTTTTTGATCTTTCAGGCATATACCAAATTTAATCCTAATTTCTTCTGGAAGCAAAAAAATTGTTTCTGTTCCCGGAGGATTTTAAACTTGGTTAAGTAAAATATTTGCAGGAGACGGACAGCACATCACCATGCAGCGAGAAGTAAGCCCTGGAATCAGCTCCGGGGCTTACTGTTTTATTGCAGGCAAACTTGCTATTTTTGTGCCGGTTGATAATTTGAATAATTTTGATTCGGACACGATTGTGCAAAAGAGCCGGATTTTACTACTACCAGGTAAGTCAAACTATTTTTTATTCCTACCTTTAATGGGCATGCTCTTATAAGACTGTATATAAAACGCTATTTAGTTATAGGCAAGCCTGACTGCGACTATACAACATTTTTAACCGAAACATTTAACTTGATAATCACACTTACAGTATTATTCCTATTATTTTCTAGTAAAAATTCCTTTCACCTGAATGAAACAACCGAATTAGATGTCACAAATGAAGCCACAGCTGCAGGTTTGTCCTGTGCAGAAAAAATCATTTATTTTCAATATTGACCCCTCATTTTTGCATTGTAATCTTCTTCTCCGGTTTTTTCTATTTCATCAATAGCGTGTTTCATAAGTGAAATACCATACTCCTTCTGTTTCCGGAAGTGAATGAACATTGCAGCTAAGTTCACTGCCGTTTCAATTCCTTTTGGATTTCTGAAGATCACGGTAAAAAACATCTTCCAATAATAGAATCCGGTTGCTGTATTAAAACCTGCCTTTTTACAAACCCTCAGGAATGAACGCATATAAATAAGCCATGTCCTGAAATTTGGAGTGTGTTTATAATTGGGTCTTATATTCAAGCCGGTATAAACAACTCGTTTATAATAATTTGTAGGTTCATAAATGACATTAAGAACCCGAATAAAATTCTTAAGTATCTCGGTACGTGAAATAAGTGTAATAAAGTTC
>OCZT010005477.1_pt1 | contig 12657 bp, 12 predicted proteins | sample 1539031 | NCBI WGS metagenome assembly OCZT01 (sample SAMEA3539308, study PRJEB22396) | soil metagenome | biome: tundra; feature: field; material: soil | place: USA | collected 2010-05 | depth 0.15 m | reverse complement strand
GGCCGCGCGCTGCATCAACTGCATCGCTCCCCGCCGATTGGCTTCCGCCTGCTGCTCTGCCGCAGAGACTGCGCGCACCGCATCCTGTGCCTGCTGCTGCCGCATCTGTGCCGCCTCGCGTGAACCCGACGCCTCCGCGGTAGCATTCTCGAGGAAACTCCGCTGGCCCTCCAACTCGCCCGCGAGTACTCGAAGCTGTTCCCGCGCCTGCCCTAGATCGTCTCCGCCCGCAGCAATCCGCGCCGTCAACTCCGCCACGCGATCTGTGTTGGCGGCCATCCGCGCCGTAACTCGCTCCAACTCGACTGCAGAATTGTTCGCCTTCGCTCCAGCCTCGCGAATCTGCTGGTCGAAGTCGTACCCAAGGCGAACCCCGGCCGTATGCTCCGCGTCCATCGCTTCCACCGCTGCGGCCTGCTCGTCTATCTGCGCGGTCAACACGGCAATCTGCGATGCCACCGCAGCCTGTTCAGCGTCCAGTTGCTGCATGCGGCTGGCCAGCACCACGCGCAGGCGCCCGCGCAGTTCATCGCGCAGAAGCCCGTACCGCTCCGCCTTCGCTGCCTGCCGCTTCAACGTCCCCATCTGCCGCGTCACTTCTTCAAAAATGTCAGTCACACGCGACAGGTTCAACTTCGCCGATTCCAGCCGCAGTTCCGCCAGACGCTTCTTCGTTTTGAAGCGCGTAATTCCGGCCGCCTCTTCGAGAATTGCCCGCCGGTCCATGGGTTTGGAACTGAGAATCTGCCCAATCCGCTCCTGCCCGATGATCGCGTAGGTCTCGCCGCCGAGCCCCGTCCCCATGAAGATGTCCTGGATATCGCGCATCCGGCAGATCTTTCCGTTCAGCAGGTACTCCGAGTCGCCCGAACGGAACAGCCGCCGCGTAATCGTCACCTCGCCGGCGCGCACAGGCGACCTCGCAAACCTCCTGCGTCGGATCTTCAGCACCACACCATTCGCCGTGGCGCCTTCGGTTGCCCCATCCGTCGGGGCTGCAGCTTGATGCTTTGGATCTTCATCCACAAATCCCGACGCCTCTATGGGCGTTCCATCAATCCCAATGACCACACCAGGCTGAGCGTCGCGTACCGCCTCTTCCGTCTCGGCCGCCTGCATCTGCCGCAGTTCGGTCTCATCCCAATCGCCAGCCAGGTCCAGCGCCCTCTCGCTCGACCCATCGCTGGACCAGTCTCCGTCACCCGCCTCGTCGCCCACCGCAGCGCCGTCGTACACCTCCGGATCGACCAGCGTCAGCGAAACCTCCGCCATGCCGGTGGCCTTGCGCTCCCGCGTTCCCGCGAAGATCACGTCCTCCATCTTCGCCCCGCGCAGGCTCTTCGCCGATTGCTCCCCCAGCACCCACATCACCGCGTCCGCGATGTTCGATTTGCCGCAACCGTTGGGGCCGACCACCGCCGCGATTCCTTCTCCCGACAGATGAATCTCCGTCCGGTCGCAGAACGACTTGAATCCGAGAATCTGGACCCTCTTGAGCTTGAGCAAACCGCACCTCCCAGAACCGCAACCACGCCCTAAACTCGCGCCATGACGCAAACTCAGGTTCACGCGTCACCTCTTCAGAATGACGCATTGTGTTGTTTCTAATTTATCCGCCCCAGCGGGTGGCATCAACAACATAAACCCCACCTATTGTGGATAAAGTGGCCGCAACCCCACAAATGGGCCGTTCACCCCACTTGTCCTGTCTCAGGCACAGAATCCAACCCCCTAAGGATACCGCTTCGAACCCTCGCCGATGAGAGCCAGGTTTGCCATACAAGTCACCGGCGATTCGTCCACCCCACACCACACGGTTGTGCTCTGGGTCACATACAGATGTATCGCTAATCCATAACCATAGGTATGTGCTCTTCGTTGAAAAGCTTCGCCAAGCCCGGCCCCCCTCTGGAAGGAAATAACGTTCGATGAATCTCTTCAAAGATGCAGGACATCTTTTGCGGTTTGCGTTTCTGTTCGTCGCAGCGTTTGCCCTTTTCCTCGTGATCCGCCACTTCGTTGTACCGAAGAGTTTTGGAGAATACGGCCACTACCGCGGCGCGGCGATCGCTGAGATGGCCGCCCGTCCGGTCCATTTTGCCGGACACGATACCTGCGAGACCTGTCACGCAGACATTCTGGACGCGAAGAAGACCGGCAAGCACGCCAACGTGAATTGCGAAGCCTGTCATGGTCCCCTGGCAAAGCATGCCGACGATCCCTCAATTCTGCCAGCCAAACTGGACACGGCCGTTCTTTGTATCCGCTGCCATGCCGCCAGCGCTGCCAAACCCAAGGCCTTCCCGCAGGTAGACGCGGACCAACATTCCGGCGGCCTCGCTTGCGAGGCCTGCCACAAGCCGCACAGCCCGGCCATCGCATCTGGAGGAGCAAAGTGAACATCAACCGACGCCATTTTCTGGTCATGGTGCCCGCGGCGGCGATCGCCTGGAAGTACGTCCTCGCCGGCACGCCGGAGGCCTCGCCGAACTATACGATGACCGAGCACTGGTGGAGCATGCTGATCGACATCCCCAAGTGCATCGGCTGCGGCAACTGCGTTCGCGCCTGCGCGGCGGAAAACGACGTGCCCGAAGGACACTTCCGCACCTGGGTGGAACGCTACCACGTGACCGACTGGAACATGGAAAGCCCCGAGGTCATCTCCCCCGACGGCGGCAAGGAAGGATTCCCTGCCGTCTCCGAAGACGCGGGCAAATATTTCTTCGTTCCGAAGATGTGCAACCAGTGCGCGGATTCACCCTGCACCCAGGTTTGTCCGGTCGGCGCCACGTTTATTACTCCGGACGGAGTAGTTCTGGTCGACCAGACCTATTGCCTCGGCTGTGCCTATTGCGTGCAGGCCTGCCCCTACGGCTGCCGCTACATTCATCCCGAGAAGAAAGTCGCGGATAAGTGCACTCTTTGCTATCACCGGATCACCAAAGGGCTCACCACCGCGTGCGTGGAGAGCTGCCCAACCGGCGCCCGGCAGTTGGTCGACCTGAAGGATCCGAACGACCCCATTCACGCATTTCTGAAGACCCATCACGTCCAGATATTGAAGCCGCAGATGGCTACGGGCGCAAAGGTCTTCTACAACGAACTGGATGGCTCGGTCCGATAAGGACCTCCATGACTGATCGCGATCGCTGAAATCGGAGAGCGTTATGAACGGTGTTGAAGGCTTCATGTATCCAAACGAGATCGGGCTCCTGTGGAGCGTCCTGATCGTTCTATACCCGTACATCACGGGGTTAGTCGCAGGCGCATTCATTCTCGCGTCCCTGGTTCGCGTCTTCAACGTCAAGGCGGTCGCCCCCACATACAGGTTGGCGCTGCTCACCGCGCTGTCTTTTCTACTGGTCGCACCGCTGCCGTTGCAGTTGCACCTTGGCCATCCGGAGCGCTCGCCTGAGATGTATTTCACTCCTCACGCGACCTCGGCGATGGCGATGTTCGGCTTCGTGTACCTGTGGTATTTGATGGCCGTCCTGGTCTTTGAAATCTGGCTGGACTACAGGCGCGACATTGTTGTGCTGTCGCAGTCCACGACCGGATGGAAGCGTTTGCTCTACCGCGCGATGACGCTTGGCTCCAGCAACATCAGCGAGCGTGCTCTTGCGATTGACCACAAGGTTGGCTGGATCGTCACGCTGGTCGGAATCCCATCCGCCTTCATATTGCACGGGTACGTCGGCTTCATCTTTGGTTCGATCAAGGCGAATCCCTGGTGGAATTCGCCATTGATGCCGGTCGTCTTCATCTTCTCGGCTATGGTATCCGGCATCGCTGCGGTGATGCTGCTGTACATGGTGACCACGAAGTGGCGGAAGCTGCCGATCGACATGCCCTGCGTGGACACAACCGCGATGTACCTTTTTTACATCTTCATCATCGACTTCAGCCTGGAGATGCTGGACCTGATCCATCGCATCTACGAGGCAGACGAATCATTCCGCAGCCTCAACTTCATGGTGCATACCAAGCTCTACTTTTCGCAGATCGTACTCCAGTTGGCAATCGGTACGGTGGTCCCGATCCTGCTGCTAGGGATAACTCAGGTTACGAAGCTGCCCGCAATCGTGCGAAGGCGTATCTACTTCGTATCGGGTTGCCTGGTCCAGGTTGGCGTCTTTGCCATGCGTTGGAATGTCGTGATCGGCGGGCAGTTGTTCTCCAAGAGCTTTCTCGGATACACGACTTACAAGATGAGCCTGGTCACGAAGGAAGGATTCTTCGCGGCGATCGCTTTGACCATCCTTCCGCTTGTCATTCTGGCGGTACTGGTCAAACTGCTTCCCCCCTGGCCAGATAAACAGCACGGTGCGACGGAAGGGGTCTCAACTCCAGAGGCGATAGAAGTATTCCAGAGCTGAGCCCCAAGCGGTAGAGATGTGGAAAATCTTCCCGAAGTCCTAACCCGGCTTGGCATTCGCCTGGAGACGCTGGAGAACCGCGTCTTTATCCTCGAACATCCATCCGAAGCCTGCGCTGCGCTTCCAGCATCTGCGCCAGACCTGGTGCCGCAAGTGACGGGACAGCTCACCGAACCATCTTCATTTGCGCAAGCCGGAGCAACATTTCCGGTGCTTGGCAAAGCCATGCTCGGGATGGCCGGAGCCTATGTGCTTCGAGCTGTCGCGGAGTCGGGATCTTTTCCAAAGCTCGCGGTCGTCGCTCTCGCCATCGCCTATGCGGGTATGTGGCTGATTTGGGCGGTACGTGTTCCTGCAAGAGAATGGTTTGCAAGCACAACCTATGCCAGCACGTCAGCCTTGATCCTTGCTCCCATGCTGTGGGAACTTACGACGCGCTTCAAAGTGTTATCGCCCTCCGCGGCCGCCGGAGTGCTGGCCGCGTTCGTTGTAGCCTCCTATGCCGTGGCGTGGAAGCGCAATCTTGTATCGGTCGTGTGGGTGGCGAATCTCACTAACGCCATTGCGGCAATTGCTTTATTGATCGGCACGCACGATATCGCGCCATTACTCTCCGTGCTGCTGCTCATGGCCCTGCTCAGCGAGTTTGCGGCGAGCCGCAATCGCTGGTTGAGCGTCAGGCCCATAGTGGCTGCTGCCGCTGACATTGGCGCATGGGCACTCATCTACATCTATGCCGGCCCGGAGAGCAGCCGGGCAGATTATCCGAACCTCAGCACGGTCGTCCTGTTAGCGCCTGCTTGCATTCTCTTGCTGATCTACGGGACGAGCGTCGTAGTGAGGACAATGATGCTTCGGCAAAAGATCACATTGTTCGACGCCGGCCAGACCATGATGGCGTTCGTGCTCGCCGCCAGTGCTGTGCTTCATTTCGGACCGGCCATTGGCACGACAGTGTTCGGGACCCTCTGCTTGCTACTCTCGGCCGCGGGCTACGCAGCAGCTTTTGCGTGCTTCAACCGGATCGACGAACAACGTAACCACCAGGTCTATGCCACTTGGAGCGCGACGCTCTTGCTGCTCGGTTGCTTCTTATGTCTCACACCGTCTTGGCTTGCATCTTGCCTGGGTGCTGCTGCAATCGTGGCCACTTCTCTGGGAGTGAGAATGTCGCGGCTGACATTGGCGTTCCATGGTCTTCTTTATCTATCGGCGGCTGCATTTACATCCGGATTGTTGCAGTATGCCACCCATGCCCTGACGGGGGCCTTCCCTGCACCGCCAATGGGAACAGCCTGGCTCATCTCCGCCTCCGCAATCATTTGCTACGCGATCGGGGGCCAAGTTCACGGAGTGCAGTGGAAGCAAAGGCTATTTCTTACACTCTCGGCGATTTTGGCGGTGAGCGCTGCGGCCACGGCCCTGGTGTCTGCCCTGGTTTGGCTGACGGCGACCGTGATCACTCCCGGCACATCTCACATTGCAGTCATTCGCACTCTGACAGCCTGTTCCCTGGCGCTTGCACTCGCCTTCATCGGCCTCCGCTGGCAGCGGATCGAACTGGCATGGATTGCCTATGCGACACTTGCATTGGTCGCGGCAAAGTTGTTGTTTGAAGACTTGCGCCAGGGCCATCCGGAGTTCATCGCCGCTTCGATCTTCCTTTACGCGGTGACTCTTATACTTGTTCCTCGCCTCGTTCGGAGATCATCGAAAAAGCGGCGCGTTGTCTTGTCCGCAAGCAAATAGCGGGCACTTCCGGATCAGCGTCTAGGCGCGGCGGCGGTAGCGGATCGCGAACTCGTAGTCGGGATTCGGTGGAAAGAGGCGTGCCACCAGGCGGAGACGGTCAGCAAGCGCTTGGGGGGCGAGCAGTGGATACTCGCGCTCGCGCAGCTCCGAATAATCGAAGTCGACCGAGAGCGATAGCAGATAAATCGCAACGGCGTCCGAGAAGGCCGCATCGAGGAAGTCGGTCTTGGCCTTCTCGTCAGTGCGCGGCTTGCCGTCCCGTATCGCATTCTCGCCTCCCCCGAGCGCAAGCGCGCGGCTCTCCCATGCGTCCTGGCTAGTCTCCCCACGCACGTCTGCGACTGCCTGGTGCCACGCCAGTTCAGCGAAGCTCTCCGAGACTCCCGCCTCATCGACGAAGGCGTGGCCCACGTTGATAAAGAATTCGAAGGCTAGCGAGAATCGGTCGCTTAACAAGCGCGTGGAAATGAATACCCCTTCCCCGTCAACCTGGCCTAAATCTGCACGAGCGGCCAGAGCCACGTTGCGATGGCAGATGGCAAGGTCGGCGAGGTCCGCGGTGTATCCGGGCGAGACCATCGTCGACTCGTTTCCGCTGCGGTGGCCGGCAGCCTCGGCGCTGCGGCCCTCCGCCATCGCGAGAGGCACAAAGTAATATATTTTGCGGTCGAGTGCGGCCGAGACGGCAGATGGAACCGCTTGCACCATGCGCGCAAGCTCCGCCTCATCGAGACCTGTATCGCCGAACACGGCAAAATGGATACCGTTAGGAGACTGACGGACGGACGTCTCCCGGGCCACCTGCGTGGCCAGCACCAACCCGCCCTGAATGCTCTCAGCCATTGTCTCCACTATTTCCGCCATAAAACGGTATTCTACCTGCATGACGCAATCTTCCCCTACAAACGCGCAAACAACTCCGCGAACCTTCGGCGCGGGGTACTTGTTTGGCGTGCCGCTGGGCGACCTGGGCTGGTTCGGGAGCCTGCTCATCGGAGTTGGGTCGGGCTTCATGGCGTTCTTCGCAGCGACATTTTGTGCGATCGTCTTCATCCTGGTTTACAACAGCGCGCTGCACGGCAATATCGACTTTGCGCTGAGCTACCGGCGCGTGGGGCTGCCCATCGGCCTGTTGGTAATGGTGGTCGCGCTCAGCTACCTCGCCACACTTTGGCTGAAGCGCGTCCTCCGCCGGAACTGATTGGATTCCGTGAAGCGCGAACACCCTTCGCACACGGCGCTGCGTGTGGCTCTGCGCCGCGCCGCCCACCAGGTCTACGACGCACACCCGCTGGTGTTCGACGATCCCATCGCCGTCCCGATGCTTGGCCGATATGCCGAAGAGTTGGAGCGAACCCCGGGCCGCAATGCATCGCGAAAGCCGCGCCCATTCTCAGTTGGACTGCGCGCCTTTCTCGTCGCCCGCAGCCGCTACGCTGAAGACATGCTCGCGCAGGCGGTCAAGCGTGGAGTAACGCAGTACGTCCTGCTCGGCGCGGGACTGGACACTTTCGCACACCGCAACCCCTATCCCTCGCTGCGTGTGTTCGAGGTCGATCATCCGGCCACGCAACTTTGGAAACGCGAGTTGCTGCTTGGCACCCGCCTCCCGACGCCGGCAAACCTTGCCTACATCCCCCTCGACTTCGAGCGACAGTCACTCGCCGAACAACTCCATGCTGCGGAATTCGAGTCCGCCGTTCCCAGCTTCTTCTCCTGGCTCGGCGTCGTGCCTTACCTCACGCTCGACGCATTCCGCGCGACCCTTCGCTTCATCTCGGCGCAGCCACCTGGCAGCGGCGTGATCTTCGACTACGGCCAACCGCGCGCTGTTCTTCTCGCGCACGAGCAGCTTGCCCATGACTCTCTCGCCTCGCGGATGCGGCTTGCGGGCGAAGCTCTTCAGCTCTTCTTTACGCCAGCGGAAATTGCCGCCGAGCTTGCCGCCTTCCGCGATATCGAAGACATAGGCTCGCCCGAAATCAACGCCCGCTACTTCAACAGCCGCAGCGATTCGCTGAAAGTCTTGGGCAGCGCGGGCAGGCTATTTAGTGCGTGGCTTTGACCCGGAAAGTCCACGTGACCGCCAAGCGCGACCGGGAGGCCCAGACTTTTGCATCTCATCTATGAAATGCTATGGGAGGCGCGGCTTCCTGGACGCGCGTGTGTCACCCAATGGGAGGTTTCAATGGCTTTGCGAACATCGCTTTTTCTACTTGCTTTCTGCGGATCGGGAATGGCGTTGGCCGCACAGGCCCCATCCGGCATGAGCAACACGCAGGGGCAAAATTCCACCAGGCCAGCGAATGCGGCTCCGCCTTCCGCGACACTGCAGCCATCACTGGATGTTCTGAAGCAGGGGATCAGCGAGATCAGGGTTGATCGATGGAAGGCTTCGGGAGCGATACGAAATGAGGCTCAGTCAAACGTCGGATCAATTCAGCGCGATCTGGAATCGACATTGCCTCCACTGCTCGCGGCCGCGGACGCTGCGCCGGATTCAACCGCGAAGGTGCTGCCGGTGTACCGCAATGTGGACGCACTCTACGACGTAATGTTGCGCCTCGTGGCCGCAGGACGTCTCGCCGCGCCCAGTGACCAGATGTCGGCCCTGGACCAGGCCCTGGCGCGCCTCAGCGACGGCCGACGGTCCCTGGGAGAGCAACTACAGGCGGATGCGGATGCGCAGGAGAGGCGGGTGAGCCGCCTGGAGTCTGCATTAAAAGCCGTTCCTCCACCGGTTCCGCCGCCCGCGCCCGCTATCTGTCCGTCAACTCCGGCCAAGAAGAAGGCCAGGCCGGTAGCAAAACCAAAGCCTCCGGCGAGTTCGCAAAACTCATCTGCACCTCACTGATAGCGCGGAGTGCGAGTCGGGAGCGTTGCTCGCAATCCCATGCCTTGGCGGAATCCACTCGAATAGACGCCCAATTCCGAGACACCCCTGCTTCTAATCAGTTTGACCCGGGTGACGGATGCGCTGAGCTGGCTCCATTGGTGTGTGTCATCCAATCGAGGGATTGTTGGAGATAAAGCTTGAGGTTCTTACGTTCGACGATGGCGTCGAGGAACCCATGCTGCAGCAGGAACTCCGAACGCTGGAAGCCTTCGGGCAACTTCTGCCGGGTGGTCTGCTCGATGACCCTCGGGCCGGCGAAGCCGATCAGTGCGCCGGGCTCGGCGATATTGAGGTCGCCCAGCATGGCGAAGCTGGCAGTGACGCCCCCGGTAGTGGGGTCGGTCATCACTGAAATATACGGGATGCGCTGGTCATCGAGTCGCGCCAGCCCGGCAGCGATCTTGGCCAGTTGCATCAGCGATACGATGCCTTCCATCATGCGCGCGCCGCCCGATGCGGCAACGATGATCAGCGGGCTGCGCGTGGCCAGCGAGCGGTCGATAGCCCGCGCAATCGTTTCGCCAACCACAGCGCCCATGCTGCCGCCGATAAAGCCATATTCCATCGCGCTCACCGTCACCGCGTGTGGCCCAACCATACCGACCGCGTTCACGATTGCGTCGTTGAGGCCGGTCTTCCTGCGCGCCTCCGCCAGGCGGTGCTTGTAGCGTTTCAGGTCGGTGAAGTCGAGTGGGTCGGTTGAGCGAAGCTCCAGATCCACGAGTTTGTAACCCGGCTCAAGCAGCATGGCGATGCGCCAGCGGGCGTCAATTCGGAAGTGATGGCCGCACTTTGGACAGACGTTGAGGTTACCCTCCAGGTCCTTCTTGAAGATCGCCTGGCGACAGCTGCCGCACTGTATCCAGAGACCTTCGGTGCGGACCGTCTTGCGCCTCTCAATGACGATCTCATTGTCTTCCCGTTTGAACCAGGCCATGCTCGATCCTTTTGAAACCTTCCGCTGCCGGTCTATTGTAGCGGGATTGGCGCGTGGCTGGGATGTTGCCCGTAAGAAGCCAGCATTCTATCCGGCGTCCCTAAAATAAAACCGAGCGGATCGGCAGCGCACACGTCTGTGAAGTAGACGGGACAAATGACGGCGATCGGGGAACAGAGTTTGCGATGGTTCTCGGCAGAAAGGGTGGAGGCTGAGCCCGATCTCACGGCGCTGGCTCGCGTCTACTCAGGATTGCTGTACCGCGTGGCGCTCTCGCTTTTGCGCAACCGGACCGAAGCAGAGGATGTGGTTCAGGACGTGTTCCTGCGCGTGTTGCAACGCAAGCAAGTGCTGGGCGGAATCGTCGACGTACGGCCCTGGCTGGTCCGCATCGCATGGAACCTGGCCCTCGATCGCAGACGAAAGGTGCGGCCGGAACAGATGGGTGAGGTGTTTGCCGCGAGCCTGGTGTCTGCCGATTTGCCGGCCGACCAGGCACTGGCCGAGGCATGGATGTGGGCATGAACTTCGAGGCGACTTTGGACGAGTTCGTCAACGGAGCCAGGTTGCGTACCAATGTGGACCAGTCCGCCATTGCAGGGGAAAAGTCCGACGTTATGCAGCAGCCTGTCATCCGGAATTTCTCCCTGGAAGGAGCTTCGTTCCTGACCGCGCGCAAACCGCTGATGCTCGGATCGGTGGATGTTTCGGGTAGCACGCGCCGGCTGGATGTCGAGGTAATGATGGAACCTTTGCCCTAGATTTCCGCGCTTACAGCCCGCGGCCCGACTTTAATTGTGACCACCCTCACGCGCGCCTGCGCCCTTTGTTTGTAACAATATTGGCGCAAATCTGCATCGCAAATGGTGACCGAAGTAACTTATGCCTGATGACTGGGCCGCAATCATAGGGCATCCTATTTGATAGATGCTTGTGATCGCCAACCCGACTATGGAAGCCGCTCTTCCGGCAGATCAGTCTACCCAGGAGATCATCGGAGTGTGCGCCAAGCACGGCGTTGCCTATGGCTCACCGGATAACCTCGTTGCATTTATGCGGGCGTTGCACGAGAACAAACATCTGGCGATGGACTTCTGGTCGCTCGTCGCGCGGTTGAGCAAGAACCATATCGACGGCAACAATATAGACAGCGCCACCGAGCCGGACTGGCTTCTCCGGGCGATTGTAGAGGGCGTGACCGGACACAGCGTCGCGGAGATCAGCGCGGCGCCCGGCGCGCAAAGACTGCTCGTCAGGAAGCTCGCAAACCTGCTGGCTGGGCAGGACCTGGCTGGGCAGGACGATGTTCAGGGTAATGGAATGGATGCGCCCCCGGACCTAGTCGGCGAATCGGACAGTGCAGAGTCAGGTCGCCATTACCCAGCGCCGAAGGTCGCCTCTGATGTCGCGTCTGTGCGGCGCGCGACGGAAGCAGATCCATCCATCTCCCCATCCGAGTCAGCTCTTGTGATCGACGGGCCGAACCCAATCTTGACTCCCGACGAGAAGCCGCGTCCGTTACTCGATCCGGTGATGCGCTTTGCCGCTGCGCAGGAATTGAGCCTTCGGGAACGAGAGCACGATCGGACGATGGAGCATGACCGGCACATCGAGCATGACCGGCCAATTGCTATTCCCCTGGCCGGATATGCCGATGCAAGCGCGGACGGCCTGGTGTCGGGCAAGACAATTGGCGGTGTCCTATTAATAGCGCTGGTCGTAGGCGGTGGGATTTTCTTTGCGAATGATCGTAACTCAAGCGGATTAGACCGGTTTAGCGACTCGATCCGCGTCGGCTATGGATCGGCGATCGCAACCTGGCATGCTCAGCAGAGCGCGCAGAGCGGGAAACCCTCGGGCCGAAACGGGAACCCTGCTTCGACCGATCCTGCCTCAGCTTCCCAAACCAAGCCTGCGCGGAATATTGCGGATCAATCGTCTGCGCAACAGGGGAGTGCCCCGCTAACGCAGGCGATTCGATCTCAGCGCCAGACAACACCAGACACGCCACCGTCCGACAGAAGCAGGCTGGCGGAAGGCAATAGCTCTTCGCAATCAGCCGGCACCAGCGAGCCCTACGGCGGGTCTCGGATCGTGGTCCCAGCGGAGGAGATGCAAGATCGTCTAATCTCTTCCCGGGTGCCGGTGAACCCGACCGGTGAGAGGTCGCAAGGGCGCGTGGTCCTCGAGGCCATCGTGACCGCCCGTGGCACGGTGCGGCATCTGCATGTTATTCAGGGCGACCCGGCCCTGCGTCGCGCGGCGATCGACGCCGCTGCGACGTGGCACTACCAGCCGTATCTGCAGAACAACACACCGGTGGATGTGTCGACGACGATCACCGTCGACTTTTCGGGAAACAATTAAACCTGAACCTAAAACTAGATCTGCTCCGGCTTAGGCGTGATTCGCCGGGATACCCGGCTGCGTGGGCGCTGATGCTCGAGCCATTGAAGATCCCTTCCCTATTGGCATTGCGTCCGAATCCATGGGGTACCCTGTAGCAGACGATGCCGCAGGAGCGCCACACCACGCAATGACACCCACCGCATACCACATGCCCGCCGAGTGGGCGCACCACGCCGCGACATGGATAGCCTGGCCGCACAACCCCGACGACTGGCCAGGAAAATTCCGCCCCATCCCCTGGGTCTACGCTGAGATCGTTCGCCACCTCTCCCGCGTCGAAGACG
>OCZT010005476.1_pt1 | contig 12658 bp, 3 predicted proteins | sample 1539031 | NCBI WGS metagenome assembly OCZT01 (sample SAMEA3539308, study PRJEB22396) | soil metagenome | biome: tundra; feature: field; material: soil | place: USA | collected 2010-05 | depth 0.15 m | reverse complement strand
GAGCGGGCCCGGGATGGTTGGCGGCAACCGCTCCGGAATCCTTCGGAGCGACGATGTATCGATGCGTGGCCAATGACAAGAACAGCGTATCGCCGCGCTGGAGGTCCACCCATTGGAAGGTCTCCGCGTCGCCGGGCGTGCCGGATTTGACCGTGACCTCGCCGGGTTTTCCCTCGCCTCCGACCGACACGTACTTCCCGTCTTTGGCCTGGAGCGCGATGCGGCCGCGGCCCCGGTCCACAACCCGGAACGCCGTGCCCTTGTCCGCTCCGCTCACCGATTGCACTTTCCCGTCCACCACCGCCAGCGCATTCCCGCTGCCAAGGTCCGTCAGCATGATGGATTGCGCAACCGGGATCGGCTTGGTCAGCCCACGCGGCCGCGGCTCGTCCACGTTGAAGAAGTTGAAGTCCGCCTGCCCGCCCGGTGCCATTCCCGTGTTGTAGTTGAACAGGGCGTAGCGCACCCCCTGAAACGTCGTGAGCTGGAAGGCCATGACAAAGTCGGGTCCGATGCGTTTGAAGTCTTTCCCATCGGAACTGTAGCTGAACTGCGCGATTTCCGTGTCGAAGTCGCAGTACACGCGCAGCCAGAGGTGCGGGCTCGGGACCGGTTCGTCGACGGTCTTTCCGGTGATGTGGTCGTACTCCGCGATCGCGAAACCGCTATCGTCGCGCATCAGTCCGAGCCAGGCATACGGCGAGTTCAGCAGGGCCAACCCGGCGACGTCGCCGGACCTGAGGCCGCTGCCGTCTAACTCCGTAGTGGCCGTGGATTCCGGCCCGATGGCTCGCTGCGTCAGGGAGTTGCGTGCCCACCAGAAATCGGGCGCCGGGAGCGAGTGCAAACGGAGATAGCCCGGACGCTCGGAGAGCAACCACTTCGTGTCGTCGGGAACATGGTTCCACTGCCATACCATTTGAAGCTTGGGACCCGAGAAGTCGTCACTGCGATCGTAAGGAGAAGTGATCGGCTCGACGTGCCCGGTGTTCGGCTTCACCCAGATCGACGGGGTTCGCCCGAGGTTTCCAGGCAGACCAAAATACGGCCAGCCATCCACCCAGGTGACCGGGGATAGAGACGTCAACCGTCCGACCGAGTTGTGGTCCTGCATGGAAAAGCCCCACCATTCCCCGGAGGGCGTCTCGACGATCCCGCCCTGATGCAAATCGAGACTCAGACGCTCGCTGGAATCCGGTGGATTGATCACATACGGCGGCGCTTGCCGCCGGCCCTGCGGTCGGTAGCCTTGGCCGATTCCCAGGCTCTCCTCTTGGCTGATCGTCTTCACTTCCCACGGCCCCGCGAGCGTGCCAGCCCTGGCGCACTTCATGGGCACGTGGGCGCCCGGGATGGCGCTGACGATGTAGTATCTGCCCTTGATCTTATAGAAATGCGACCCCTCGCCCATGCCGAGGCTCCGGTCGATCAGTACGCGATCCGTACCGGGAACAAGCGCGGTGAGTTCCGGGTTCAGTTCGACGATATGTATGTTGTTGGCCCCATATACCGCGTAGATCTTCCCGTCGTCGTCAAACAGAACGGAGAGATCGTGAAGCCCCTGTTCGATCCGGTTGTGCTTCCACGGGCCTCGCGGGTCGGTGGCCCGGTAAACCTGGAGACCAAAGCGGTTCACGTTGGTGAAGATGTAATAGGTTCCCTTGTGGTAACGGAAACTCGGCGCCCAGATGCCGCCGCCGTAGATCTGCTTGCCGTCTTCGAGACGGAAATCGGGGCCGAGGTCCAGGCGGTCAAAGGCATAGGCAATGATGCGCCAGTTCACCAGATCCCGGGAGTGCAGAATGGGCAGGCCCGGCATTGTGTGCATGGTGGTGCCCGTCAGGTAGTAGTCCTCGCCCACGCGAATCATGTCGGGGTCGGAGAACTCATCGTAGAAAAGCGGGTTCGAATAGGTTCCGTTTCCGTTGTCCGCAGCCCATGACCGGCTCCCGGTCTGCGCGGTCGCGGTGAGCCCGGCGATGAAGAGAGCAGCAACGAGCGGGAAGGAAATGCGGCCAGTAGCGGTATTGAGGTGTTTCAGGAGCTTCACAGGTCCTCTTTTCCCGGCTTGGCGCAACCTCGACGGACCGCGCATCGCCAGATGGATCGGGACAATCTCGCCACAACGGTAAGAACCACCTGCGCGTATTGTAAGCGCTTGCTTCTCTTTCCGCAAGAGGATCGCGGTGCGAAATGGTTCTACTCCCATTACTTGAAATGAACGGAAAGCAAGAATAGCGAAACGGTGGAGCGAGTTAGCTCGCTCCACTCATTGCTGACTCTTGGGCGACTGCGCAGGCCCGGTAGAATCTCTCACAACAAGTTCCGGGTCGATCACAACGTCGTGTTCAACCGTTGTTCTGTCGCTCGGCAGGAGCGAGTCACAGATGATCTGTCCGATCTGGTCGCGAGGAATGTGCACCGAGGTCAGGGCTGGATAGCAGAATTGGGCCAGTTTGACGTTGTCGAATCCAGTTACCGAAATATCCTCCGGTACGCGGAGGCCCCGTTCGCGAATTTCCCGCAGGGCGCCGACCGCCATAAAATCGTTCACGCACACGATCGCAGTCAACCCCGGGTTGGCTGAGAGCAGCGTACGGGTGGCTCGACGCCCGCCTTCAAAGCCATCCATGTCGGCCGCGGTCTTCACTTCCACGTCGGGATAGCGCGCCACAGCTTCCAGCAGCACATTCGCGCGTTCCCTAATCGGCCCCAGCGTGGCATGATGCCCGACGAATCCCATCCGGCGATGACCGAGGCTGTAGAGGTAATCGGCCAGCGTCTCCATCCCGCGCCGGTAGTTCACACGAATGTTCGTGATGTTCCCCCGCGGGGCGCCCACGTCGTAGAACACGACCGGGATATCGCTCGCGTTCAACTCATCGATCAACTGGGGATCCATTTCGGAAACGATCGCCGCCAGCCCGGCCACTCGCCGGCCGATCATCAGCCGGATGCTCGCGACCAACTGCTCGGAGCGATAGTCGGTATTGGCCATGATGACTTCGTAGCCTTCCGCATGGGCGCCGGCTTCGACGACTTTGTATATGTCAAGGAAAAACGGGTTCTCGATATTAGAGAAAATCACCCCGATGCTGCGGCTCTTGCCGCCCGCGAGACTGCGGGCGTGCAGGTTCGGATGATACTTGAGCTTTTCAACCGCTTTGGCCACGCGCGCGCGCGTCGTGCTTTTCACATTGGCTGCGTTGTTGAGCACCCGGGAGACGGTCGCAGTCGACACTCTCGCGTGCCGTGCAACCTCTTTGAGATCCATGGCTCCTTACATTCTACTACGCGCACGGAAAAGAGCAAGCTTCTGCAACAGCGATAGTTAGCTCCCCGAGAACGTTTGCACTTCGACGCCTCGAAGAGGAGCCCGGGTTCTACCTTGATTCGTGGAGCGAAGGAGGGCTTGGCCAGAGAACCCGATCCCAAAGTGCATCGATGACCTCGAGACGTTGCGGACGAATACATCATCCGCGAGGCGGCCAGTCGGATTCTGGCGGCCAACGCCGCGGATGCGATCGTGAAATGGGCGCGCCAGCCTCGACCGGGGCACCCCCCGGCTTCCTGTAAGCGACCCCCCAAGAATGAGAGAAAAAGACCTTGCACTGCACGTTTAGGGGCGATATACTTCTTCGCATGAGTTCTGAAAACGCATACATTACGCATGCCTCTCAGCGAAGGAACCGGTTCCATGTTGTTGGAACATAGGGGGTTTCGGCGGGAACAAACGGGTTTGACTTAAGTTAGGCAGACTTCTACGGGCCTTCTACGGGAGTTGTAAGGCGGGTCGGCGCGATACGCCGGCTCTATCCAGTACCGGCATCCAGGCGTCAACCCGGGCGCCGGTAAGGAGATATCGGGTCGGGAGTTCATGGAGGTTAAGTCATGAGAATCAAGCAATTGGCGTATTTAATATGCACCATTGCGTTACTGTGCGGCTACGCGTTCAGCCAGGGGATGACTGGCTCATTGCAGGGGATCGTCACAGACCCCGGCGGCGCGGCCGTGCCTGACGTGAGAGTGGAAATCAGGAACCTGAACACCGGAGCGACTCGCAACACCGTCTCCGGATCGGACGGAAGCTTCATATTCAACAGCGTCGATCCGGCCAAATACGACTTGGCGATCGCCGCGAAGGCGGGCTTCAAGGGGTATTCCCAAAAAAGCATCGACGTCACTTCCAATGAGCGGCGCAACCTTGGCAACATCGGTCTCACGCTGGGCTCGCTGACTGAGGAGGTTACGGTCACGGCCGCGACGACGCCGGTGCAGACCGCATCGAGCGAGAACTCGAAGCTGATCGAGAACTCGCAAATCGCGAACATCACCATGAAGGGCCGCGACCTGTTCGGCATGCTTCAGACCATTCCGGGGGTCAGCTTTGGAAACGCCCTGCTCTCGGGGACGAGCGCCGACGCGACCAGCAACGCGGGCAGCACCTTCGGCGCCATGCAAATCAACGGCGGTGGCACCGCCCGCACCAACTTCACGGTTGACGGCGTGCTCGACCTGGACAACGGCAACAACTCCCAGGTCGATTTCGAGCCGACGATTGACACCATCGCCGAAGTCCGCGTGCTGACGAGCAATTACCAGGCTGAATACGGCCACAGTTCCAGCGGCATGATCAGCGTCATCACGAAGGGTGGTAGCCAGTCATTCCACGGGTCGGCCTACGCGAACAAGCGGCATGAGATGTTCAACGCCAATACGTTCTTCAATAATTACAGCAGTGTCCAGAAGAGCAAGTACCGCTTCTTCGTGTACGGCTATACCATCGGCGGTCCGGCTTATATCCCGCACCTCTTCAACACGCAGAAGAAGAGGCTGTTCTTCTTCTGGTCGCAGGAATACACCAAGCAGAAGCCTGCCAGCAATTCCGCCGCTCTGCAAATGGTGCCTACGGCCGATCAGATGGCCGGCCATTTCTGGGACCGCTGCGCCAATGGCACCGGCGTTAGCAGCGCCTGCACCCCGGCTTACACCGACAACAGCGGGACCAACAGGAACGGAAATTCCTACCTGGTGGATCCCACAAACAACAGGGTAAATCTGCCGAACGGCGATCTGAACCTGCTGCTGGGGACCAACGTTTACGACCCTACGTCCGCAGCGATCGGCAGGGCGATGCTGAAGTATATGCCGAGCCCGAACCTCTGCACGGCGGCCGCCGGCATCTATAACAATATGGCGATCAGCCCGGCCAATTGCCCCGCCGGCTATAGCACCCAAGCAATCACCAACTCCAGCTGGAATTACAACTACAACTACATATGGGGGTGGACGGAAGAACACCCGCGGCGCAACGACACGGCGCGCGTCGACTGGAACATCACCTCGAGGCTGACCTCGTTTGCCCGTTGGTCGCGCGACTATGACAAGGACTGGGGCCCCAGCGGCACATGGGGAATGCCGGTTAGGGACGCTTCGAACAATTTCGTACCGTACTCGGTCGATTTCAATAAGCCGGGCCACGGAATCGCGATCGGCCTCACGTACACCATTACCCCGACTATGGTGAACGAGTTCACCTTCGGGAAGATCTGGAACGGAATCGGCTGGTATAACCACGATGACAGCCTGACCCTCCGCTCGAACATCATGTCGCAGGCAGGTTCGGCCAGCAGTCTCCCATTTCCTTCGTTCCACGATCTCGCCAAGGATCCGAACGTCACCGACCCAGGTAATTTTGGACCGCGGGTGCTGGAAAGCGGTAGCGGCTTTCTGAACTTCGCGACTTACGTGCCGAGCTTCAGCTTCGGCGACGCCGCCGGGCGGACCGAGAGCGCCCCGAGCACCGCCCCCTGCTGGGGCCAGTGCCCGTACACCAACTGGGCCGAGAGTTGGACCTTCTCCGACAGCGTCAGCAAGATCCAGGGCAAGCACAACCTGAAGGCCGGTATCTACGTCGAGCGTACGGCTAAGGACCAGGCCGGCAACAGCGGCAGCTACCTGGGCAGTTGGAACTTCGGCAACAACTCGTCCAGCCCGTACGACGTGGGGGATGGCTATGGCAACGCCTGGCTGGGTAACTACTCGAGTTACGCGGAGGGGAACCGGAACTTCAGCGAGTGGTGGTTCTGGCAGACGGAGTTCTTCGCGCAGGATAGCTGGCGCGTCAGCCGCCGCCTGACCCTCGATCTGGGCGCGCGCTTCTACGCCATGCCGCCGATCACCAACACGAGCACGGGCAGGAACGCCTCGGCCGAATTCGTGGCTGCCGCCTACAGCATGAACAACGCGGAGCGGCTATACATGCAAGCCTGCGAAAATCTGACCACGCAGACGCTGTACTCCACCGCCAACGGTCAATGCCCCAACAACGCCACCGCCTCCGCCAGGGCCTACGATCCAAAAACAGGCACTTTCGCCGGCAATTGGTTGGTGAACACGTTCGTTCCGAACTCCGTTGCCAACTACCCGGCCACGGCGAGTCCAACGCCGGGCATGCTCGTTGCCGGAACCGACCCGCGGCTCCCGCAAGGCCTGTACACTGTGCCTAAGGTCTCGCCGGCGTTCCGGTTCGGCTTTGCCTGGGACGTGTTCGGCGACGGCAAGACGGCTATCCGCGGCGGCGTCGGGCAGTTCCTAAACCGGCTCAGCTACAACCAAATTGCGGCCCCGAGCGCCTACCCGCCTAGTCTTGGCCTTCCTCAGAACGTGTACTTCGGCCACATCCTGGACGTCACACTCCCGGCCACACAGGCGAACGCCGCCGTTTCAGCGTTCAGTCCCAATACCGACTTCACGGGAAACCAGAACAACGAGTCCACCTACAACGGCAGCTTCATGATCCAGCAGAACGTGGGCTTCTCCACAATCGTCGAGGCGTCCTGGGTCTTCAACCTGAGCCGCCACCGGCCGTACGCGGTGAGCCTGAACTACTACCCGCTCTTCTCGCAGTACGACAACGCCGCTGCCTGGGTTAACCCCTACACCGCGTACCTGCAAAACAACGCGTACCTGCAGAACCTTGGGTTGACCTATACAGGCAACCCCGCTTTGGGTCTGAACGGCAGCCAATACGTCTACCAAACCCCGCTTTACCAACCCGGAACCGCAAACGTGTGTCCCACTTGCGTCCCGGGCTATGGCAATATCACAAAAGAAGCCTTCGAGGAGACCGCGAACTACCACGCCCTGCAGGTCAACGTGCGGCGTAACATGACCAAGCGCCTGTCCTACGGGTTCTCCTATACGTGGAACAAGAGCATGGGACCGGGATTCGGCGCTCTTCTCAACAACAACGACCCAGGCACAGCCCGTAGCACGGTTTTCCCGGACAAGTACCGCAACTGGGGTCCGTCCTACTCGCCCACGCCGATGTATTTTACGGCTAACTGGGTGTACGAGCCGCCTAACCTTGGAAGGAGGTTGAACTTCAAGCCGCTGGGCTGGATCACCGATAATTGGACCTTCTCCGGTCTGATGCAGTGGCGCAGCGACGCCATGACCACCGTGCCCAACATCAACTTCGCCAATACCAACGGCGCGTGCACCAGCAGCAGCAACTGCTACCCGCAGTGGAACTGGACGGGCAGCACCGAAGGCGCCAGAATGAACGTCACCGGCGACTGGCGCCTGTCCAGCATCGGGCAGGGCGTGCAGATCGACCCAGCCTATAGCACCACGAACAACATCACCCCACAGCCGGGCAATCCGGCCGTGCCCAACGCCTACCCCATGCTTGGAAACGGCGACAACCGGCTCATCAACACCCAGGCGTTCACCATCCCGTATCCGTGCAGCAAGGTCGCCCAGGCCGACCCGCATAACGGCATCGGCGAGAACATGTCTTGCTTCGGCAACGCCGGACCCGGCTCGATCATCAACGTTCCGGGCACCCGCGTGGCCAACTTCGATATGACCTTTGCGAAGAACTTCCCGCTGAAGAGCGAGGGGCGCAATCTACAGTTCCGCGCGGAGATGTACAACATCTTCAACCACACCCAGTTCAGCGGTTTTAACATCGGGCCGCAGTACGACTGGCGTAACTGGGAGAATGGCGTCCTGGTCCAGACCAACAGTTCGCTGAACCGTATGAACGCCGCGCTGAACCCGCGGCAGATGTCTATGTCGCTTCGGCTTCAGTTCTAGAGTCTTCACCCGGCGGCGGCGCGGTTTCCGTCCCGTTACGCGCCGCCGCGTTTTTTCCGAGTTGCCGCCGGAGCGCGGCTCAAATGCGCCTTCCACAACTCCGGCGTCGATCATGGCAGTAGAGAGAGACACACCTGGCGCCTGTAGGTTTTCAATAGGTGGGCAAGGCGCCCGTTGCGGCTGTGGCTTCGTGGTCACGACCACGCGTCGGGCATTCGCCGCGACCGTGTTGTTTTCTCCGTGTTGTTTTCTGTTGACAACTGCGTTGGAAGCGATTACAATTTTATCGTTGGATGAGGGCTCGGATACGTGAAGTGTCGGCTCTCATGGGGTGAAATCGCGGACAGGGGCCGCGTCCGCCTGTCCAAGTTCAATGTTGGCCCGGCAGCAGCCTGTTATGCTGCGTCCGCGGCCGTATAGTCGAGGAGGTTGTCAGGTCGGCGACCCACTTCCTGGCGTCTCAAGAAAGGCAACACCGTCCTAGAGGTGCGAATCAGATGCGGATAGCAACCTTGGCACTAGCCAAGGTCCATGTGGGTGGGTGAGTCATTTGGCCCGGTGTAGAGTCTCGCTTAAGGGGAGGTAAGAAAGAATGAGTGGTATTTCCATCGTACCGTCGTTTAACCATGGACAGCGCACTGGCTTGGCAATGCTTGCCGCTGCGCTTGTGCTCGGCATGTTCATGCCCCGAGCGGCTGCACAATTGACTATGGGGACGGTTTCGGGAACGGTCCGGGACGCCCAGGCGGCTGCGGTGCCCGGCGTTACCGTCAGCCTCGTCAGTGAAACTCGAGGCACCCGGCTCCCCAATGCCGTCTCTTCGACCAGCGGCGATTTCGTGTTCCCCAACGTGGCGGTCGACACGTACACGGTGGAGATCGCCCTGACGGGCTTCAAGACGTTCAAGCGGACCGGCATCGCCGTGAGCCCGGGCGACCGCGTCGGCCTCGGCGCACTCACGCTCGAGGTCGGCACACTAACTGAAACCGTGACCGTCACCGCCGAAGCGCCACAACTGCAGACGCAGAGCTCGGAGAGGTCGTTCACGATCGAGCGGGCCGAGGTCCAGAACCTGCCGATATTGAGCCGGAGTTTCACAAGCCTGACCTCCGTACTCCCGGGTGTCAGCGGTACCAGCCGCGTGGGGGACGAAACCTCTTACTCAGGCGGCAACTCGAATATCATGATGGACGGTGTTTCCACCATGGATTCCGGCAACAACGCCGTCGCAATACAGGTGAATTCGGAGGCGATCGCGGAGGTGAAGGTCATGGTATCCAACTACCAGGCCGAGTACGGCCGCCAAAGCGGCCTGCAGATCAGCGCGGTCACCAAGAGCGGTTCGAATCGGTTTCATGGAAGTGGTTTCATGATCATGCGCCAGTCCGGCTGGAATGCGAACAGCAAGACCAACATCCTCAACGGCATTCGCAAGTCTTACCAAAGGGAGAAGGACCTCGGGTTTACGATCGGGGGACCCGTCGGGAAGCCGGGGCGCGCGAACAAGCTGTTCTTCTTCTACAGCCACGAGATCGACCCCCGCAGTATAAATGTGACAGGCAACGGCATTGTGAACTACCGTTTTCCGACGGTGCTGGAGCGCGCCGGCGATTTTTCGAAAACCACGGACAATAACGGCAACCTGTTTACCACGATCAAGGACCCCACTACGGGCCTCCCCTTCCCGAACTCGGTAATCCCCCCCGGCAGCCAGTACGCCTTGGGGGTGAAGATCCTGAATTTGTACCCCCTGCCGAACTACACCGTCGCGGGCAACTTCAACTACCAGGGGGTGTTGCCGGCCCAAAATATCATGTCGCAGGAGCCGGTTATCAAAGTCGACTATTACCCCTGGCAAAAGCTGAGAGTGTCGGGCAAGTTAACCCTGTGGGAGCAGCCGGCCACGGCTCAAACCGGCACCCTCCCCGGCTTTAACGATACCCAGGTGTACAAGAAGTGGTTCTACATGTGGGCCACCACGGTCACCTACAACATCAATCCGACAACCTTCGCGGAGTTCACCGTTGGCCGCACGCGGAACGACCTGGCCGGCTGCTTTGGGCCCACAAATGGCGTCGCTCCGGGCTTGTGCACAAGCGCCATCCCCGTAAATAAAGTAGCCAGCTTGGCTGGGGCCGGCCTGACCGCGCTGCCACAGCTCTTTCCCAATTCCGGCGTGCTGGACAAGAACTATTACGCCTTCCAGGCCATGGAGACGCTCAAGCCCGCCATCTGGGACGGGACGAAGATGAGCCTGGTGCCCAATTTCTCCTGGGGAGGCCGTATTGCGAACGGACCCCCGAACATCCCGTTCCCCGGCTGGCTGAATACCAACCAGAACAACGACATGACCTTTAGCGTTACCAAATTGAAAGGCAGCCACACGATCAAGGCTGGCCTTTACTACACGCATAGCTACAAGGCGCAGCAATCGTTGGCGGGGACGTGGCAGGGCTCTGCCAGTTTTGCCAACGACACCAGCAACTCGCTCGACTCCGGTTTCGGTTACGCCAACGCGATGCTGGGCGTTATCGACTCGTACAGCCAGTTGTCGAAGTACGTCGAGGGCAATTACGTCTTCAACAATATCGAGGGTTTCCTCCAGGACAATTGGAGAGTCACTTCCAGGCTTACGCTGGACTACGGCATGCGCTTTGTCCATCAACCGCCGCAACACGACGAGCTGGGGCAGGGCGTGAACTGGCTGCCCGACCAATGGAGCCTGTCCAAAGCGCCGGTCTACTATCTGGCGGGTTGTGCAACGACCTCGCCCTGCAGCGGCGTGAATCGCCAGGCGAAGAACCCGCTCACCGGCCAACTCCTAGGGTCGAATACTTCCGTGGCCATCGGTACCCTGGTACCCGGGTCGGGCAATTTCACCAACGGCTTGGTTGCCTCGGGAACAGACCCTGTACCCAGCGGCACCTACTACTGGCCGTGGCTCGAACCGGCGCCGCGTTTTGGAATCGCCTATGATCTCACCGGCAAACAGAAGATCGTCCTGCGCGGCGGCGTCGGACTCACCTTCGATCGTCCCTCCGGCAACACCGTCTTCAGTCTGATCGCAAACCCGCCCAACGAACTGAGCCAGACATTGTATTACTCCCAGTTCCAGACGATGGGTGGGCTCACCACTCAGGGCGCTGCCAACCTCAATGTTTACCAGCTCCACAGCGGCCTCCCCAGCACCTGGACATGGAGCGGCGGCGTGCAGTATATGCTGCCTTATGACACCATGTTGGATGTCTCCTACACCGGCCTGCACGGCTACAATAACGTCGAACAGGTGAACATCAACACCGTCGATATGGGCGCCGCCTATTTGGCGGCGAACCAGGACCCGACCGTTAGCAGTGCGCTTCCCGGCGGCGCCGCAGTCACCCAAAACATGATGCGCTCTATCCGCGGCTTCGGGAGTCTCAACATGATGCTCCCGCGCGGCTGGGTTAACTCGGGGTTTTTGCAGGTGGGGATAAATCACCGGTTTGTCCGCGGCGTCCAATACCTCATCAACGACACCATAGCGCTCAGCAAATCGCAGGATTCCGGGGCGCGCATCCAACACGACGCCAGCGGCGCTTGGTCCTATCGTGCCGACCAGGCTCAAGCCGATCAGTTGTTCCAGAGCTACATCGGCACCCGGCACACCTTGAAGGGCGCTTTGGTGTGGGCTATCCCGGCGGTGAAGAACGCCGGCTCCGGCGCCTTCCAGCAAACTGTAAAGTCGGTGACCAGAGACTGGCAGCTCTCCAGTATCTGGAGCGCCAGTAGCCCCGGCGCTTACACGGTCGGCTACAGCTTCCAGGACGGCACCGGAAATCAGAACCTCACGGGCTCGCCCGACTTCGGCGGGCGCGTCACAATGACCGGTGATCCCGGCTCGGGATGCAGCGGCGACCCTTACAAGGAGTTCAACACCTCCGCCTTCGCCCCGCCGAAGGTGGGCACCGTCGGGCTCGAGTCCGGCGCGGACTACTTGCGCGGCTGCTGGCAACAACAGTTCGATCTCGCCTTGCAGCGCGAGTTCCGTCTGGGCGGCGAGTCCCGGCGGCTCTCCTTCCGTATCGATGCTTACAACGCGTTCAACCAGTCCCACGTCAACGGGCGGAACACAACCATGACAGTGACGAGCTTGACCAATTCGACGATCGTGAACCTTCCGTTCGATGCCAGCGGTAATCTGGTTCCCAGCCGTTCGCGCCCGAACTCCTCAGGTTTCGGTATGGCCACGGGCTATCAGGGTCCGCGAACCATACAGGCGTGGCTTCGATTCACGTTCTGAAGGCGGCGCGCCGGCGCAGTGGGTCCGGCGGCGTGCGTCTTGTTCAACTCCTTGCCGGCGGCTTCGCACGAGGCCGCCGGTTCAGGGGTTTGCATTTTACGGCGCAAACCAATATCCTTGGCGTACAGGGGCGTAGCCGGATTAGACAGCCGGCGGCTTCAGCAATAGACAGGAGTTTGCATGAGCGGCACTCAATTCTCCAGACGACATTTCTTCTTCGGAAGCCTGCTGGCCGGCGCCGTTCCGGCAGGAGGCTTTGGCAGCGCGCCCTCG
>OCZT010005475.1_pt1 | contig 12658 bp, 12 predicted proteins | sample 1539031 | NCBI WGS metagenome assembly OCZT01 (sample SAMEA3539308, study PRJEB22396) | soil metagenome | biome: tundra; feature: field; material: soil | place: USA | collected 2010-05 | depth 0.15 m | reverse complement strand
CCGCCGCCGGCTACAACTTCAGCCTGCTCCTGCGCTGGTTCGAGGAACTTTTGCGCGTCTTGTTGCTAATCCTTGCTCGCGCCGTCTTGGCGCCCCGCTTCGCTTAAAATAGCGTTCGGAAACATTCTTCACGGCCGACTCTTGAACCGGCGTCAGAGAAAGACGTGGATGCCCGCGCCAAGCGCGGGACTTACGCCGCCTCGTCCTCACGCATACTTGCCGTGACAGTGCTTGTACTTCTTGCCTGAGCCGCAGGGACAATCCTCATTGCGGCCGATCTTGCCCCAGCTCGCCGGATTTTTCGGATCGCGGTTGGCGGTGGCCGCGGGCACCAGCGAGGCACTGGCGAACGCCAACTCATCCTCGCCGGTATTCGGATCGAACTTGTGCGCTTCCATCGGCGGCAATGCCGGCTGCTGGTCTTCCGGCGGCACGATTTCGACGCGCATCAGTTGCGCCGTCACCGCCTCGCGCAGATGCGCGATCATCGCCTCGAACAGGCTGAACGCTTCCGACTTGTACTCCTGCAGCGGATCGCGCTGGCCGTAGCCGCGCAGGCCGATCACCTGACGCAGATGATCGAGCATCACCAGATGCTCGCGCCACAGATGATCGAGGGTCTGCAGCAGGATGGTCTTCTCGACGTAACGCATCACGTCGGGGCCCCACTGCGCCACCTTGGCCGCCATGTGCTCATCGACGCGCTGCTCGATGCGCGACAGCAATTCCTCGTCGGCGATGCCCTCTTCCTTGGCCCATTGATCGACCGGCAGATCGATGTCGAGCACGCGCTTCAACTCTTCCTTCAGCTCGGTGACGTGCCACTGCTCGGCATAGGCATGTTCGGGCACGTGCTTGGTGACGACATCCTCGACGAAGGCGCGGCGCATGTCGGCGACGGTCTCGGCGACGCTTTCGTCCTTCATCAGATCGACGCGCTGGTCGAAGATCACCTTGCGCTGGTCGTTCTGCACGTTGTCGAACTTCAGGAGATTCTTGCGGATGTCGAAGTTGCGGGCCTCGACCTTCTGCTGCGCCTTCTCCAGCGCCTTGTTGATCCAGGGATGGATGATGGCCTCGCCTTCCTTGAGGCCGAGCCGCGTCAGCATGCTGTCGAGCCGGTCAGACCCGAAAATCCGCATCAGATCGTCTTCCAGCGACAGGAAGAATTTCGAGCGCCCGGGATCGCCCTGGCGTCCGGACCGGCCGCGCAGCTGGTTATCGATGCGCCGCGATTCGTGGCGTTCGGATCCGATGATGTAGAGCCCGCCCGGCCGGGTCACGGTCTTCGCCGGCTTCGCACCCTTGGCTGGCTCGACCTCGACGACATCTTCCGCTTTCAGCACGATGTCGCGGAAGCGTTCGACGTCGGCCTTGATACGCTCGATCTTCGCGGCCTTTTCGGCCTCGTCGGTGATCCCGGCGGTCTCGTGCATGATCCGCATCTCGAGCGAGCCGCCAAGCTTGATGTCGGTGCCGCGGCCCGCCATGTTGGTCGCGATCGTGATCGCGCCGGGCACGCCGGCCTCGGCGACGATGTAGGCTTCCTGTTCGTGGAAGCGGGCGTTGAGCACCGCGAACAGCTTCGCCGGCCTGCCGGCACGGGCCGCGGCGTAAAGCTTCTCCATCGCGTTTTCGTTGCCGAAATCGATCTGCTTGTAGCCGCGCGTTTTCAGATATTCGGCGAGGACTTCGGATTTTTCGATCGACGCGGTGCCGACCAGCACCGGCTGCAGCCGTGCATTGGCGCGCTCCACCTCGGCCAGGATCGCTGCGTATTTCTCGCCCTGGGTGCGATAGACCTCGTCGTCCTCGTCGAGGCGCGCCACCTGCACATTGGTCGGGATTTCCACGACTTCGAGCTTGTAGATGTCGAACAGTTCGTCGGCTTCGGTCAACGCCGTGCCGGTCATGCCGGCGAGCTTCTCGTACATCCGGAAATAGTTCTGGAACGTGATCGAGGCCAGCGTCTGGTTTTCCGGCTGAACCTGCACGTGCTCCTTCGCTTCCAGCGCCTGATGCAGGCCTTCGGAATAGCGCCGGCCCTGCATCATGCGGCCGGTGAACTCGTCGATGATGATGACCTCATCGTCGCGGACGATGTAGTCCTTGTCGCGCTGGAACAGCGAGTGCGCGCGCAGCGCCTGATTGATGTGGTGAACGACCGAGACGTTCTCGATGTCGTACAGCGTGTCGCCCTTGAGCTGGCCGGCGTCGCGCAGCAGCGTCTCGATCTTTTCCATGCCGGCTTCGGTCAGCGTCACTGTGCGCTGCTTCTCGTCGACGTCGTAATCGGTCTTGTCGAGCTTGGGGAGGAAGGTGTCGATGGTGTTGTAGAATTCCGAACGGTCGTCGAGCGGTCCGGAAATGATCAGCGGCGTGCGCGCCTCGTCGATCAGGATCGAGTCGACTTCGTCGACGATGGCGTAGAAGTGGCCGCGCTGGACCATATCCTCGAGCCGGTACTTCATGTTGTCGCGCAGATAGTCGAAGCCGTATTCGTTGTTGGTGCCGTAGGTGATGTCGCGCGCATAGGCTTCCTTGCGCTCGGCGTCGTCGAGGCCGTGGACGATGACGCCGGTGGTCATGCCGAGGAAGCTGTAGATCTGCCCCATCCATTCGGAGTCGCGCCGGGCGAGATAGTCGTTGACGGTGACGACGTGGACGCCCTTGCCGGCCAGCGCGTTAAGGTAAACCGCAAGCGTCGCGACCAGCGTCTTGCCTTCGCCGGTCTTCATCTCGGCGATGTCGCCTTCGTGCAGCACCATGCCGCCGATCAGCTGGACGTCGAAATGCCGCTGGCCGAGCGTGCGTTTGGCCGCCTCGCGCACGGTGGCGAAGGCGGGGACCAGAATGTCGTCGAGGGTTTTGCCGTCTGCGAGCTGCTGGCGGAATTCGGCGGTGCGGGCTTTCAGCGCCTCGTCCGACAGCGCTGCAATCTCCGGCTCAAGCGCGTTGATGGCGTCGACGCGGGGCTGATATCCCTTGATCCGCCGGTCATTGGCGGAGCCGAAAAACTTGCGGGCGAGCGCGCCGATCATGCCAGATTCCTGTCTTTGCGGTTCGGCGTTGCAGCCGTGAAATGGTCCACCCGGTTGCCTATCAACTCATCGTGACGCATTGCGGCGCCGGCCCCGATCCGGGAGCATCCGCCAAATGAGTGGGAATTCAGCAATCCAAGGTTCAATGGCCAAAAACGCAGCCAAATACGCGCTATCGCCATTGACCCGGTTTTGCAGAGATATGGCTGGGCCAGAGGCTTGTCAACGGCGCGAAGCTGTCAAGGATTTCATCATTTTGACAGACTTTTCGCGTTGCCAAGGCCGCATGATTGGGCGAGTGTCCGGCCGCCCCGAACAGCCCCATCTTTGCAGATAAGGATTTTCCATGACCACTCCGTTCCCGGAAACGAAAACCGGCCCGCGCTTCGGCCTCGCCTCCGCCGCCGTGACGGGTTGTCTCGCGATGGTTCTGCTGGCCGGTCTGCCGGTACGCGCTGAAGAGGCAAACCCGGTGCTCGCCAAGGTGAACGGCGCCGAGATCCGCCAAAGCGACCTCGCGCTCGCCGAGGAGGAACTCGGGCCCAGCCTCGCCCAGATGGATCCCGCGACCAAGAAGGAAAACGTCTTGGCGTTCCTGATCGACATGAAGATCGTCGCCAAGGCCGCAGAGGACAAGAAAGTCGAAAATAATGAGGATTTCAAGAAGCGGCTGGCGTTCACGCGCAACCGGCTGCTGATGGACAGTCTGCTGGCGGTCGAGGGCAAGGCCGCGACCACCGACGAGGCCATGAAGAAGGTCTATGAGGACGCCTCCAAGCAGATCACCGGCGAACAGGAAGTTCACGCCCGGCATATCCTGGTCGAGACCGAGGACGAGGCCAAGGCGGTCGAGGAAGAGCTCAAGAAGGGCGCCGATTTTGCCGAACTCGCCAAGAAGAAATCCAAGGATCCCGGCGCATCCGACGGCGGCGATCTCGGTTTCTTCACCAAGGACCAGATGGTGCCGGAATTCTCCGCCGTCGCCTTCGCGCTCGAGCCCGGCAAAATCTCCGATCCGGTGAAGTCGCAGTTCGGCTGGCACGTCATCAAGGTCGAGGAAAAGCGCAACCGCAAGGCCCCCGATTTCGAGCAGGTCAAGGCCCAGATCGAGACCTATGTCACGCGCAAGGCGCAGGCGGACTATGTGGCCAAGCTGCGCGAAAGCGCCAAGGTCGAGCGCATGGACAAGCCCGACGAAACGGCGGCGAAGACAGAGGCCAAGCCGGACGCTGCGAAGCCCGCCGACTCCAAGATGGCCCCATCGAAGAAGTAAATCGACTTCGCAATCGGACTTCAGTAGTTTGACGTCATGCCCGGGCTTGTCCCGGGCATGACGTCTTCAGACCTCCTCGACAGGCCCTAAAGACGCGGATGGCCAGAATAAATCCGGCCATGACGGTCGAATTCCTGTCGAGATAAGGCGTCCTCATGTCCACCGCTGTCTCCCCGCTCGCCCCGACCGATGTCCCCGATATGCCTGTGATTGCAGGCGTGAAGCTCGCGACCGCGGCCGCTGGTATCCGCTACAGCGGCCGTACCGACGTGATGCTCGCGGTCATGGACAAGGGAACCACGGTCGCCGGCGTCTTCACCCAGTCGAAGTGCCCGTCCGCGCCGGTGGATTGGTGCCGCGCCAAACTGAGCCGCGGTCAGGCCCGCGCGCTGGTGGTGAATTCCGGCAACGCCAACGCCTTCACCGGCAAGACCGGGCGACAGGCGACGGCGCTGACGGCGTCGATTGCCTCCAGGGCGCTCGGATGCAGCCCCAATGAGGTGTTTCTCGCCTCCACCGGCGTGATCGGCGAACCGCTCGACGCCACCAAATTCAACGGCGTGCTCGGCACGCTGGCTGAGCAAGCCGCGCCGGGTCAATGGATGGACGCGGCCAAGGCGATCATGACCACCGATACCTTTCCGAAAGTCGCGACCGCAACCGTGAAGCTCGGCAAGGCGAAAGTCACGATCAACGGCATGGCCAAGGGCGCCGGCATGATCGCGCCCGACATGGCGACCCTGCTGGCGTTCGTGTTCACCGACGCGCCGATCGCCGCCGGCGCGCTGCAATCGCTGCTGAAGAGCGGCGTCGAGGACACCTTCAATGCCGTCACCATCGACGGCGACACCTCAACGTCAGATACGTTGCTCGCTTTCGCCACCGGCGCCGCGGCGGCGAACGGCGCGCCTAAAATCAGCCGCGCCAGCGATCCCCGCCTGAAGGCTTTCACCAAGGCCTTCCGCGCCGTGCTCGCCGATCTCGCCGAGCAGGTGGCGCGGGACGGCGAAGGCGCGCGCAAGCTGGTCGAGATCATCGTCGACGGCGCGATGTCGAAGGCATCGGCGCGCAGAATCGCGATGTCGGTGGCGAATTCGCCGCTGGTGAAGACCGCGATCGCCGGCGAGGATGCCAATTGGGGCCGCGTGGTGATGGCGGTCGGCAAGGCCGGCGAGCCCGCCAACCGCGACAGGCTCGCGATCTCGTTCAACGGCATCCGCGTCGCCAGCCGTGGCGCGCGCGATCCGTCCTATGACGAGGCGGAAGTTTCCGCGGCGATGAAGCATCCGAAGATCCAGATCAAGATCGCGCTCGGCCTCGGCAAAGGCCGCGACCGCGTGCTGACCTGCGACCTCACCAAGGAATACATCGCGATCAACGGCGACTACCGGTCGTGAGCGGAAGGTCTGGCTGGGGCTGCGCATGGCTGATATCAAGCTCACCCTCGTGGTCGCCTGCGCGCTGGTTGACGCCGACAAGCGGGTGCTGATCGCACAGCGGCCGGAAGGCAAGACGCTCGCAGGGCTGTGGGAATTTCCCGGCGGCAAGATTGAGCCCGGCGAGCGGCCGGAACAGACGCTGATCCGCGAACTGCACGAGGAAATCGGCATCACCGTGAGCGAGGCCTGCCTCGCGCCGCTAACCTTCGCCAGCCACGCTTACGATGATTTTCATCTCTTGATGCCGCTTTACATCTGCCGGCGCTGGGACGGCGAGGTGATCGCGCGCGAAGGCCAGAAACTCGCCTGGGTCCGCGCCAACAAACTGCGCGACTACCCGATGCCGCCGGCGGACATTCCGTTGATCCCGCATCTGACTGATTTGTTGTTGTAGAGCGGGCGGCGACGCCTCATCCTGAGAGGCGCCTCTTCGGCGCCGTCTCGAAGGATGAGACACCCCCGCTCATGGTTCGAGACGCGCGCAAGCGCGCGCTCCTCACCATGAGGGCAAACGCTACGGCTTTGGCCGCTTCACCGCCTCCGCCAGACTGGCTTTCGCCGAACCGGGCTTCAGCGGCTTCTGCTGGCTCTCATGCGGCGCCCAGCCCGACAGCCAGATCACGTCGAAGGTGGCGCGAATGCGCTGATCTGGATCGGCAAAGCGTTCGCCGTAAATCTGCGCCATCCGCAGCATGGTGGCGCGGCGGGTCGGCGTCCGCCGCCGCTCGGCCAGAATGTTGGTCGCGCCCATGCGCCGCAGATCCTGCATCAATGCGAATGCGCTGTCGTAGCGCACCACGATGCGATCGACATCGGTGACCGGCAGCGCGAAGCCCGCGCGCTGCAACAGCGCGCCGACGTCGCGCAGATCGGCGAACGGCGCGACCCGCGGCGAGACGCCGCCTTCGCATTCGGCTTCCGCCGCGGCGAAGGATTGCCGCAGTTCGGTCAGCGTATCGCCGCCGATCAGCGACGCCAGCAGCAGTCCGTCGGGCCTCAGCGCGCGGCGGATCTGCGTGAGCACGCCGGGCAGATCGTTGACGAACTGAAACGCCAGACCGGAAACGGCGAGGTCAAGCGACTCCGGCTGGAACGGGAGCGTTTCCGCTTCGGCATCATGCATACCGATCTGGCTAATGGACTTGAAGCGATCGCGTGACGGCTTTCGCAGCACCTCGCCCGGCGTCCAGATATCCGCAACGTCAGAAAAATCCCGCAACACCGCGTGCAACCGCTCTTCCATGTCCTCGGCGACGCGATCGAGCAGGAAGGCGGCCGGCCCAACACGCAGCGCGCGGTCCTGCCGCATCCGCAACAAGGCACGGTCAAACAGTTTTGACGCGGTGTTCGGGCTCGGGGCCATGCCGGTTGGTACGCCGATCCCCCCATTTCTGGCAATCCAGCGCTCTTGAGCGCCGCGCGCGGCGGGCGCGAGGATTGCGGCGACAATCCAGCCCCTGACCTCAACCGCAAATGAATCCAAATAGACTCTAAAAAGATACTTTTCAGTACACCCGTTAAAGGCTAGCTTTTTGGCATGGCCACAGAAAAAGCCGAAACCGACCGTGTTCCGATTACGTTGGCGCTCTCTACCATCACCTATCTCGAAAGGCTGGTGAGACAGGGCACCCACGGCACCAGCGTTCCCGGCGTCGCAAGGACCCTGATCGAGGAAGGCATTCGGCTCGCCATCAAAGACGGGCTGCTTGCGATCCGGGACAATGGCAAGACGCCATAAAGGGAGCCTTCGGGGCGCCGCGGTTCGGACGACAACGAGGCCAACAAAATTTGGAGCGATGACTCGTAGCTTGGGACCATCAACATGCCCGCCAACGAACCCACCTGGACTGCCGAACGCGTCGAACTCCTGAAAAGCCGCTTTGCAGCCGGGCTGTCCTGCCGCGAAATTGCCGGCGACATCGGGGTGAGCCGCAACGCCGTCATCGGCAAACTCTCCCGCCTCAATCTGACGCGCGAAAAAAGCGGCGATGCACGACGCCCGGCGCGAAAGGAGGTCGCGAAGGGAGGCCGCCCGAGAACGGTGCCAAGGTTCCAATATCAGATGCTCCAGGCGTTGTACGCCGAGCCGCAGCCTGCGGCCGACGACGAGCCGATCCACAACGATCATTGCTGCTCGTTGCTCGAGTTGAGCGAGGAGAGATGCCGCTGGCCGATCAGCACCCCGGGCGCCCAGGATTTCTGTTTCTGCGGCAACACGCCGGTCGAAGGCCTGCCCTATTGCGCGGGTCACAGCCGGCTCGCCTACCGGCCGGGCTCTCGCCAACGCGTTGCGCGGGGGTGAGGCTGGGTATCCGGGAGCTATCCCGCAGCTCGGCATATCGGCAATCCAACACCCTTGAGCAGTGCGCAAGCCGACGCTAGCCTCCACCCATGGACGCCCAGGCATCACCGTCACGTTCCATCTCCGGCCACCTACGCGGCGCGCTGAACGCGTGCCGCGGCGCATTGAAACATACCGCGCGGCTGGCGCTCGACATCGCGCTGCCGACGCTGTGCGTCGCCTGCCGCGAACCCGTCGACGGCGAAGGCGTCTGCGCCAAGTGCTGGGCGAAACTGTCGTTCATCGCGCCGCCGTATTGCCCCAGGCTCGGCATTCCCTTTGTCTACGATCCCGGCCCCGGCCTGTTGTCGATGGAAGCGATCGCCGATCCGCCGGCCTATGCGCGCGCCCGCGCCGCGGTGCGCTATGACGACGTCGCGCGAACGCTGGTGCATGCGCTGAAATACCAGGACCGCACTGATCTGGCACCGGCGATGGGGCGCTGGATGGCGCGGGCCGGGCGCGAGCTGCTCGACGGGGCCGATATGCTGGTTCCGGTGCCGCTGCACTGGCGGCGTGGCTGGAGCCGGCGCTACTAGACTTTGATTTTACATATAAATCTGAAAAATTACATACACCGTTACACACTTAACCATTGTGGGTATGGGCAGGCAAAGCGCGTCCCAACCGTCTTGCATTCGGCCGCGTGATCTGTACAGGGTGTCGGCAGTTCTTCCGATCCCCCCTCTGGAAACGCCCCGTGTTTTAGGAGCCTCTGCTGGGGCCGCCAGTTCGCTGGCGCGCGGCGATCAAGGTCGGAAGACGCCTCCCGCGATGCCGCCCCCTCGGCACGGGATCAAGGCCAATGCACGTGCGAGGCATGGGTTCTCCAATTGATGGAGGGCCACACCGTGCCCGGAATCCTAGAAGTCAAAGCCATTGAGCCGGCGGCGTTGTCGCCGCAAGGTGCCGCTGATTATCTGTCGATCAGCAAGCGCGCCGTTTCCATCCTGATCGCTGATGAAGTCCTGATCGCTCGCAAAGCCGGCGCGCGAACGCTCGTCGATTTCGCCAGCGTCAAAGCTTATTACGCATCGCTGCCGCGCGTCACCGTGCATGCGTCGATCCCGAACGCTCCGCAGGTGCGCCGATGACCCGCGCTCGGAAACTGACGGCCGCGACCGAACGTAGTGCGGAGAAGAAATTCCACGCATGGGTCATGGCACTGCCTCCGGGCTCGCGTGTCGAATGGTTCGACATGGATTTTTGGGTCTTTGTCAACTTCCGTGATTTCGACGACGATGCGCAGGAAGACCTCACGGTTGTGTGCATGGGCATTTCCGAGAGACTCGAAGAGACGGGTTGGCTTGCGTTTATCTATCCCGGCCCATGCCCCGGAGCCCCAGAGCATCATCCTAGGGGTTGTCCAGATTACTACTGGCGCACCGATAAGGGTGCACCACGGCCACGAGAATGATTGTCAGCTTATGCCCGGACTCGCGCCGGGCATCGGCGGACAATCATGTCCGATAGGAGAAACCCCGATGTCTAAGAAGCTCACACCTCAACAGCAAGCCGCTAAGACAGAGTTCGCCGCGCTCGAAAAGGCATCAACGGCGCGACTCCGGAAAATGAACAATCCGAAGCCGAAATATACCGAGCAAGAGGTTCACGCGGCTCTCGCCAAGTTTAGCCCGCGAACCAGGAACAAGGTAATGATTAAAAATCATTTAGAGTCGATAAAACTTAACCGCACCCCCGAGATCGCGCTCGCTGCGTTAGACAGATATCCTGACCTGCACCTATTCCCCGTGGAATTTGGCAACAAGGCGCAACCCTTGCTTAGGGGCTACCTAAAGCGGGCGAGCAATGATCCAGCACGAATTTGCGAATGGCATTCGTACTGGAAAAGTAAATTTGGCGGCGTTGAATGTTGGTGGGGAATCGCGCCAGCGTTGTCGGGATTGGTATTCGCCGATATCGACACAAAGCCAGGCAAGCGCGGCCAGCAGACTTTCGAGTTGCTCGATTTGCTGTACGGCTGGCCGCAGACGCTGGTGACGGGATCGCCCAGCGGCGGCCGGCATCAATGGTATCGAGGGCGACATCTCTTCGCCCTTGGCACTGACAAGACCAACCATCCCGGAATCGACTTCGCGCAGTACGTGATTCTGCCCGGGTGCATGAAAGCCGACGGCACAGGTTACACGATGCTGTCAGATCACCCGATCGCCGACGCGCCGGATTGGTTTTACGTCGAGACTAAGCGATCAGCCGACAAAGTCGAGGCGGTCTCACAAGAGCCCGTCATCGAATTGGATCAGCCTGCGAACATCGACTGGGCAAAAGATTACCTCGTGCAGGACGCGCCACCTTCGATTGATGGCAAGGGGGGCGAGCAAACTACGCTCGATGTCGCCACGGTTCTCAAGGACTACGGCATCAGCGAGGCCACGGCGCTCGAATTGATGGCCGAGTTTTACAACGTCCAGGACAAGTGCGATCCGATCTGGAGCATGGATGAAACGCCGGCAGAAGATTCGCTCCCGGTCAAGGTGCACAATGCATACACCTACAAACGGAATATAGCGCCCGGCGCTTCCACAGCCGAGGCCGAATTCGCCAACGATGATTTTGAAGTGAAGCCGCTCGACAAGAAGACAGCCGCTATAGTCGCGCGGCAAAAGCTTGAGCGCATCCAGGCGAAGAACGACTCAGCGAACGGCGTTGCGCCTCGCCGCCGGCGTCGCATCAGCAAGAAGAGACGACAGGCGAACGACCGCGCCGCTGCATTCGCTATGCCGTTTCAGAAGGAATCAAAAATATGACAACTGCAACCAATGACGAGCTTGTCGAGTTGCTCGGTCCCGAACCGGTAGCCGCGACGTCGCCGACAATAGCAGACCGCCGCGACCGCCCCCGGTTCAAGCCATGGACTTATGACGAATATCTGACGCTGCCTGAAATCCCTTGGCTGATCGGCGATCGTGACCGACCCGTGCTGATCTCGAAGGGCTTATGGGTGACGTTCGGGCTATACAAGTCCGGCAAAACCTATTGGGAATTAGAGAAGGCGTTCTGCGTTGCATTCGGCATCGAGTTCAATGGTCTCCCGGTTACGCAGGGTCGCATCGCATACGTCTGCGCAGAGGGCGACGTCAAGAGGATATTCGAAAGAATCCTAGCGCTTTGCGCTAAGCACCAGCTGGACCGTGGCGCGCTGAACGATGGCCGATTCAACCTGGTCACGTCGGCAGTGAACTTGACCGTCACGAAAGGGCTCGACAGTGTCGACGAACTATTGAAGCAACTCAGCGCCAGCGGTGACGGGACCTATATTGCCGTTTGGCTGGACACCTGGGCGCAGATGCTTGCCGCCAGCGGAGGCCATGACAGTGACGCTGAGATTGTCATGCCGGCTGTCCGTGGGTGCGTGCGGATTCGCGAAGCTCTGGGCTGTACGGTTACGGTCGTGGCTCACGTGGGTGTCTCTGAGAAGGCACAGGATCGGCCCAAGGGACTGAGCGACCTGCCCGGCGCTGTCGATGGCGGAACCAAGACCGAGAAAGAGGGCGAGGGGCCAGCCGCGATATTCCACTTCAAGTCGGTCATTCAACGACACGCTGCGGATGGCTATGAGCAGCATGCCCGGCTAATAGAGTGCCAGCCCGATCATGTGATGCAGCGCATAGGCCGGCGAGAGGTTGCCCGTGAGAAGCTGTCAACCGATCAGCAACGCTGCCTAGACATCCTACGCGGACTTGGGGATGGCGCCAGCGTCGAGGCGTGGCGCGAGGCGGTCAGAGAGGACGGGGTGTGGAAGGACCTCAAGAATTGGCGCTCCAAATGGAAGGACGAATTGGACAAGCTCGTCGCGGGAGACTGGATCGAGAAGGAGGGCGGCACAGTGTCGATCCAAGATTGAGGTTGACGTCGGCGGCGGATCCCTTTGGCCTAAGGAATCCCAAGTGTCGGCGGTGTCGGGTGCGTCGTGTGGTAACCCATACTGGGGTTACCGACACGCCGACAAGAGCGCCAAAACACGTTCCCGACGTTTCCGACACTCCCGACGAGTCCTATAGAAGTCGTTATTCTGCAGGCATTTATCGACGGCCAATCTTATTTCCGACGTTTCCGACATTGCCGACAAAGGCGTCGGACAGGGTGTCGGAAATGTTGATTGCCATCCGACACGCTTTATCTAAATTCCGGCGGCCTTTCCGGACGATTTGGGGAGGCGATCATCTCATAGATTCGTGGTTTTTGGTCCCGCGTTAATCTGTATTGTTGCCTTCACGCGCGCGCGAGGATCATCAAAGCTCTTCGTCGCAGATTTATTCTAAACCTAAATTCCGTTGTCATGCGAGCTGCTACCATGATGCTGTGTGTGCTCGGTGTACGCGGACTTTGCGGTCCCTTCTGGACTGGAGCATCGACGCCTCCTCTGCCCATTCTCGACATCCAGCTTTAGATAAATGTGCATTCGATGGCGCGTTAACCTCTCTTGTTGCCTTCACGCGCGCGCGAGGCTTAGCTAAATTCAGATTTTCGACGCCTTTCGGCCGACGACTGCGCCACTCTTCGGCTTCGTGCGCGAGATTATCTAAATTGCGTTTTCCTTTGT
>OCZT010005474.1_pt1 | contig 12659 bp, 13 predicted proteins | sample 1539031 | NCBI WGS metagenome assembly OCZT01 (sample SAMEA3539308, study PRJEB22396) | soil metagenome | biome: tundra; feature: field; material: soil | place: USA | collected 2010-05 | depth 0.15 m | reverse complement strand
GGCTACACCGCCGGCGAAGGCCAGCATCATGCTTTCGGTGAGCAACTGGCGCACGATTCGTCCCCGAGTGGCGCCGATCGCGGTACGGATTGCAATCTCCCTGTGCCGGCCGGCTGCGCGTGCGAGCAGCAGATTCACCACATTCGCGCAGGCCATCAGCAGCACGAAACTGACGGCACCCGCCAGAATCAGCAGCGCCAATTTGACCTCGCCTCCAATGGCGACGCGCAGAGGGAGCACGCCAACGGTCTCGGTCTTATCCATAAAAATGGGATTCGCAGCGCGAAATTGACTGGCGATCACCTTTAGCTCGGCTTGCGCGGAATCGATCGAGGCCACTGGAGCGAGGCGGCCGGCCACGTAATAAATGTGTCCTTGATTATTGCTGTTCGGGTCGAACTGGTGGGGCAGGTAAAGATCGGTAGGCGGATCGGGCTGATACCACTCGGGCAGCACGCCACAAACGGTATATGACTCGGAGTTGAGAAGGATGGTCTTGCCGGCGATCTCGCGGTCCGCGCCCAGGCGGTTCTTCCACAGGTTGTAGGTCAGTACGGCGAACTTGCCGGCGTTCGGTAGATCTTCCTGTGGGGAGAAGGTTCTGCCCATGACCGGTTTCACGCCGAACACATCGAAAAACTGCGCCGTTACGTGCACCGCATTCACGGGATTCCGACTGTCCCCAGCGCCCAGGTTCATGCCCACGCTGCCGAAATCGTAAGCGGCCATCGACTGGAAGGCCCGGCTTTTTCCCCACGCCATGAACTTCGGAATCGACACGGAAGACCCGTCCCCGTTCGGGAAATGGCGCTGAAGCCGCATGACCCGCTCGGAATCGGGAAACGGCAGCGGACGAAGCAGCACCCGATCGATCACCGAAAAAATCGCCGTATTCGCGCCGATTCCGAGCGCCAGTGCCAGCACCGCGACGGCGGTGAAACCGGGGCTCTTGATCAGCGTACGGAAGGAATGGCGGACGTCAGCGACTGGATTCCACATGAACGCTTATACGGATTCCGGGGTTCCGACGTTCCGATGCAATTTAGAAGATGATGGCACCTGTAGATGACTTCAGGAAGTAGCCTGATGTCCACCATTATCGGAGCTTTCCAAAACATCGTTAGATCGGCTAAAGGGTCCCCCAGGACGCAAAACCGCGCGTCTACAACGGCTTCCGCTTTTCCGATACCGGGTTTTTTTTCGTTCCAAGACGGGAGGCTTTGTTACCGGAGCGAGCGCACCACGTTTTCCTTAACCCGGGCGATGTGGTGGAAGTGGGCATGGTGGCCGCGGCGCTGTCGTCCTGGCGCAGGCTCCAGCCGCTGGTGCGATTTCGTACCTGCGAATCCGCCGACGTGAAGGCCTTCATCCTGCATCCCGTGGAGTGGGGCGCGACTCCGCGGCATTTGTTTCAGTCCATCGCCCGATGGAGAGCGACGGCAACGTCCGCTGAGAGCACGTCGATCAGCGGTTTCAGTGCAATTGCGGGGCAGCCTTTTCACATACCGACCCTCGCTCAGGTCGCCCGCGGATTCCCGGGCGCCGTCACGCTGGTGGGAATCCGCTTAGCCGGATGGGTTCCTCGGACAGAGTCGTGGCCCGCATGGTACGCACTTGCCATCACGGCGTGCGCCTACACCTTCATGTTCTTACCTGCCATGCTATACCGGCCGTCCTCGCTTCCTCCTGCACTGACGTCACTTCCTGCAACGTGCTGGTTTCCTTTACTCCGACCGCCATTGGTTCGGTCTCCGGAAGTCTGACCATCGCCGATAATGCCGGAACACAAACCGTCAGTCTTACGGGAACCGGTAGCGCGTCGGTTACTCTCTCGTCCAGCACTTTGAGTTTCGGCACCTTGGCGGTGGGCAACACCAGCGCGGCCAAGACCGTTACGTTGACGAATCGCGCCAGCGCCGCGAACAGCCCGCAGACGATGAGTCTCACCGGGACGGGCAGCGCGCCGGTCACTCTCTCCTCCAGTACCTTGAATCTAGGTACGGTCACGGTCGGCGGCACCAGCGAGGCCAGAACGGTGAGGCTGACGAATCACCAAAGCGTGTCGCTTAGTTTTTCGAGTATCGTAGCGAGCACGCGATTCACGGTGGCGAGCAACACTTGCGGGTCGAGTATCGCCGCCGGGGCCAGTTGCACGGTCGGCGTGACGTTCTCGCCCACCGCGACCGGCGCCGCCACGGGCACGCTGACATTCACCGACAATGCCCCGAACAGCCCGCAGACAGTGAGTCTCAGCGGGACGGGCAGGTAGAGGATGCTTCGGTTTCGCTAGGAAATACACCGAGGTCCGGACGCCGGTCGAGATGCTGGCCGAGACTGAAGCGTGCCTGCCCGATTAGTGGCTGTCTCCGTCGTGGTCGACGTCGCCCGCAGCGGCTAACGCTGCAGCGCTCAAATGAACGCTGTCCTGCGACTGAGATGACTGCGCGGGCGACGGGGCTTTGGGCGCGGATGCGTTCTGCATGGCGTTGGTCTGATAGGCGGCGGTGGCACTGGAAACTGTCATGGTATTGGTTCTCCCTCAGACACACTATCGGCGACCAAACGGAAAGTCTGAGTTTTATGGTCATTTAAGGCTCCGTTACCCGGCAGGTGTGCAAAATGCCGCCCAGATTATAGAAATCTCCTTTGTAATCAATCAGGTTTTCAATGTCGACACCGCAAGCTCCGTCGTCTTTTCGGGGTTTCATGTTAGGGGGCTCGACCAGTTTTTGTTGCCCTGTAAAACTTGCAGGCAGACGAGAGACAAAAGATCAGTCGTGGCGAGGTGCGTGATTTCGCGACCTGTGCGGATTGCTGGGCTACCCGACCCATGCGCCACCATAGTTCCTGCACAACTTAACGCTCAACTATCGGTTTCCTTGAGACGTCGCCGTATACGCCGGGTTGGCCTTCGGAATGCAACAACAACCGAAACTCTTGACGATCCGGCGACAAATACGTGTTGGGTTCCTGGCGGATTGGCCGTGGTACTGGGAGTGTCGGTGCTCGCTATATGGAGCATCCTCCGTTGGGGCCACGATGTAGAAGGGATCGCTCATAGTCAGGATGTGCTGGTACGGCTCGAAAGCGTCTTGTCAGGCGTCGAAGCTGCGGAGGCGGCGGAGCGAGGTTACCTGCTCACGGATAAGGCATCGTATCTTGCGGATTACGAGCAAGGCGTTCAAAGCACGAAGGCGGTAATAGCTGGCTTGCGCGAGGCCGCCGGCGACGACACCGAGCACGCCCAAGACATGGAACGGCTGGAACGGCAGGTGGACGCAAGACTGAAGCAGCTTTCGGAGACCGTCGAACTGCGCAAAACCCGCAGCCTGGGCGCGGTCCAGCAGGCGGTTCTGAGCGATCGGGGCGAGAACCCCATGAACAACATCCGCGCCGTGATTGGATCCATGCAGCAAACCGAATATGGGCTTATCGGAAAACGCGTGAACGCACAGCGGGGAGCGGCGCTGATCGCCCAGTGGTGCCTGGTCCTTGGTGGCGCCATCGCTCTGGTCCTCGGCATTCTGGCTCTGGCGAGCGTCGAGCGTTCGGTGAAGGCAAGGGAAACAGTCCACGCCCGGCTCGAGCGATCCGAGAGCGAACTTCGGAAGAGCACGCAGCTCCTCCAAGTGCGAAATGCGCAGATTGAGAAGGCGACCCAAATGAAGAGCGAATTCCTGGCCAACATGAGCCACGAGTTGCGCACGCCACTGCACACCATCATTGGTTTTTCCGAACTGCTGGGCGAAGAACTGGAAGGACCCTTGAACGAGAAGCAGATGCATTGCTTGAATCTGATTCATAAAGACGCGCTGTATCTGTTGCAGCTCATCAATGACATCCTGGACCTCAGCAAGATTGAAGCGGGCAAGCTGGAGTTGCGACCCGAAAAGTTCGACGTCGCCACGGTATTGGATCAAGTCCTGTCTTCGATACAGTCGCTCAGTTCGGCCAAGGCCATTCGGGTCGAGTCGCATGTCCCGCCCGCCACGACGCTGCACGCGGACCCGGTCCGATTTAAACAGGTAATTTACAACCTTCTCAGCAACGCCGTGAAGTTCACGCCCGAAGCGGGACAAATTCGCGTGGAAGCGATGCCCCGCGACGGCCTTCTTGAGGTTGTGGTGAGCGACAACGGAATCGGCATTCCCAAGGAAGAGCAGGAGACCATCTTCAATAAGTTTTACCAGACTGAATCGGGCACTCGTGTGGGACTGGAAGGCGCCGGGCTAGGTCTCGCGATCGCCAAGCGGCTGGTGCTGCAGCACGGAGGTCGCATCTGGGTGCGGAGTGAGCCTGGAAAAGGAAGTTGGTTCACCTTTACCGTGCCCCTCGAACGCGGGCCTAAGCAGCAGGCTGGGAAAAGTTCGCTAGGCCGCTGAATCGCGGGACCATCGCAAGGAAAACCGGGCCTCTGAAATCACTTGGACGCTGTCCCTTGAGCCTCGGCGGTTTGCAGGTCGAGACCCACGCGTTCCCCGTTGATCAGGACGACGCCCGCGTCGAGCAGTTGCTGGCCGGTGAGGTTGTATTGGGAGTATGTTCGCAAGGCGCTCAGCGGCAATATAAATTCCACGGATTCGCTGGCTTCCCCTTCGGCGCTGCCGGCCAGCCGCACCGTTGTGCTGAAATCGATGCCGGTGAAGTCGGCGCTGTCCTTGAAGTAGGCGAGAACGGGCCGGATGAGGTGCGCGACGTGGCGGTCAAATGCGAGCGCCGCCAGTTTATATTGCGAGCCGGAATCGGACCCAGCCAGAGGCGTGTTGATGGGGAGTTCGAGATAGCGTCCTTCGCGAAACGCAATGAAGGATGGGGGAGCGTAGGGCACGAAATGCGCCTGGGAATCGAGATCTTTCAGTAATCTGGCGAAGGTGTCCCGGTAGGCGTCTTCCAGTTTCGCCCGCGAACTGGGGGTGGGCGGCGGAACGGCGCTGGGCACAGCAGTCACGACGGGCGTGACGGGCACGGGTGACAGAGACGCCACTCTGACCACCGGAATCTCTCTGCGCTCGTAGGGAAAGATCGAGATCGGATTGCTGTTGAGGTACGCGGCGCCATCCTGGAGGGCGGCGATGCGGCCCGCTTCGTCGCGCGCGTCGAGCAGGCGCTGGGCGGCTGCTTTCGGGAGGATGAGCACAACATTCTCGGCCGTTTCCGTCTCCAGGCCCATTACCTTTCTGATGATATGGTGAGAAATTTCCAGCGCGAACGCCTGGGGCACGTCGGCGCGGGCGAGCGCGGGCACGGCCGCCTGTAGAATCGGCAGCATGACATCGGTATAAGTGCGGCGCGTGCGCTCTTCGCTGGTCATTTTCTCGGTGGAATACGCCGCAAAGTAGTTTCCAGTGATCTTCAGGACGATCTGGCCTTGAAATTTATCGAATTGAATGGAGCGCTGGTCGTTGCGTTCCTGGACCTTTTCGGTGAGGTCGAGTTTGCGGCTGAAGTAGAAATGATAAGGGAACTCATGCTTGGCGAGCGCCGCGGTGATGGCGTGCAGTTCGTCCAGATGACTCTGCTGAAGAGCGCGGATGGAAGGGTCGGCAATCTCAGCCGGCGATAAGACCTGGGCCGGCGCAAGAGCGGCGCAGAGAATGGCGAATGCAATCGAGCTACGGGTTCGCATAAAAAACTCCTTGCGGACGATAGGGCGGATCGGCGACGGCGCGGATATAGGCTGCGAGCGCTTCCATTTCGGTTGTGGAAAGCGTGGGCGCATAAGGAGGCATTTCCGCGGATTTGCCCAATGCCGCACCGCCGTGAGCGATGATAGCGACGAGATTTTCACGGGTGATCTGATTGAGCGCCGCGCCATCTGAGAACGCGTGCGGAGGCACGCTCAAATTGTCGTGGTTCGAAACTTTTTCAGCCGTGGATTCCGCGTTGTGGCATCGTGAGCAAAATTTCTCGTTCAATTCCTGCCCCAAGGTCTGCTGATAATCGAGAGCAATTTCCGGGAACTCCACTTGCACCGTCTTCCCGGTTTTATCCTTTGTGGCCGCGACCAGCGCATACCGCCCGGCCGTGCCGCCGAGGCGGACCTTGGTGGTGAACTGGCCGTCGGTTCCGGTGAGTCCGGAAGGGGGATCGAAGTGGACGCCTCCATTGGCGCGGAACTGGACCAGAGCGCCGGCGACGGCCGTACCTTGCGCGTCGTTAACCTGTGCGACCACCGGCTGATCGAGCGAGGCGCCCGCGCCGGCGATCTGTTTCTCGCCGCTGACGTCGACAATCGCGACGCCGAATGCTGTGGCGGCCGGACCGGGGAAGGGGTCCCGGTGACATCCGGCCGCCGCCAGCAAGCCGAGCACTGCAAATGTGAGTTTCGTCGTGCACGGCTTCATCTACTTACCTCCTTGTTTTGGCGCGGCCTTTTGTTGCATGAGGAATGCGGTGATGGCGCGCGCATCCTCATCGTTCATATTCCAGTTCAGCTCCGGCGTACCGGGACGGAGCGCTTGTGCGTTCTTGAGCCAGTGGAAGATCCAGGCTGCGTTCATCCTCAAGCCGACCTGCGTGAGCGTCGGGCCAATGTAGCCCTTGTCCTTTGCCGGATCGAGAATGTGGCACGAGTTGCAGGCATACTTGCCGTAATAAAGATCCTTGCCGTGGGCCGGATCTCCAGCCTCGATGGAGCTGGAATCGAACGCCGGCGTCTGATAGACGGTCATGATGTAGTCGGCCAGCACATTGGCCTCTTCATCGGTGACGTTGAACTTCGGCATGCGGCGAATCAGCGTCGGTCGCAGGGTGTTGGGGCGCTTCAGGAAATTCACCAGCCAGCTTCGCTGAACCGAACTGCCTTCCCAGGTGAGGTCCGGCGCCATGGAGCCTCCGCGTCCGTCGATGGTGTGACAACTGAAGCAGCGCATGTCGGTCATCAACTGGCCCGCTCGGCCGGCGGGTTGATAGGTGGAAGGCGGCGGCGCCGGGATGCGCATGGCCGGAGGCAGCGTTCGGGCGCGGTTGGTCTGCGCCAGAAGCGCCGTCACCAGCGAGTCGACCTGCGAGTCGGAGAAGGTGAATTGCGGCATCTTCAACGCGGTGCCGAAAGAGCGAGGATTCCGGATTTTCGCCGCAATATAATCGGGCACGGTGTGCTGAATTCCAGGAGCGAACAGGATTTTGGCGAGCGCCAGGCTGCCCACGCCAGTTAGCTCCGGTGCGAAGTTATCCTGGTGCGCGATACCGTTGATATCGTGGCACGATGCACAGCCGCGCTCGATCACCAGAGTCTTCCCGTGCACGATTTGCGCTGGTGTGGCCGGTTCCAGGCGAGCCTTGGCCAGAAAATCGGAGTCGGCCTTGCTGGCGAGAAAGCCCATCACCAGCCCGATTTCTTTTTCTTCGAAGCGATAATGCGGCATGGCGGTTGCGCCATCGTAAACCTTGGGATTGCGCAGCCATTCGGCCAGCCATTCCGGCTTGACCTTGGAGCCGACACGCGTTAACTCCGGTCCGACGTTGCCGCCCACCATGAGTCCGGCGGCGTTCTGCATCGCGTGGCAGGAGGCGCAGAAAGATTCGCCATAAACGCTGGAACCCTGCTGGATGGCCGCCACATCGTCCAGCGCGGGAACTGGAGGATTCTTGCGACCGGAGCCGCCGAACGGCGTGCTCTGGCTGATGAGAAACGCGGAGATGTCGCGCGCGTCGTCGTCGCTCAACTGGAAATTGGGCATGGTGGCCGTCGCGGCGTAGGCTTGCGGATTCTTGATCCACGCGAAGATCCATTCGCGGGTGGTTTTTTCGGCGACGTGCAGCAGCGGAGGAGGGGCGTCGGTCGCGGTCATAACGCGGCCTTCGGGAGAGGCGACCTTGTGGCAATGCACGCAGCCGTAGCGGGCGAGCATGTCTCTTCCCGTGTTGAGCTGAGGTGTTCCCGTGAGCGCACGCTCATGGCACTGACCGCAGGAGGATTCGACGTAGCGGGCGGGCAGGATGGGCTGCTCCCAGGCCAGCGTGCTGCGGTGCGCGTCCTCCACCGTCGAGGCGAAGCCCTGTCCGCGATGGCACATCACGCATCCGAATTCGGTTAAGGCGTGAGGAATCGGCGGGTGCGGGCGAAAGGGTTGCCCCGCGGCGCCAGCCAGCGAGGCTTCTTTCAATCCGACGTGGCAGGTGGTGCAGCGGTCGACTACTTCCAGGTCCGGCAGCCAGATTTGTTGCACTCCGCCCTGAAACCGGCGGGCCAGGGATACGCCGTCGCTGCGGTTGCGAATCAATTTCTGATATTCGTTCTGATAGCGCAGCCATTCGCGGAAATGATCCTTCGCCGGCACGATCGCGAGGAGGAGCAGCAGAACGATGCTGAGCGTCCCAAACGCCCGCGCGCTATCCCGGAAGAGGAATTGCCAGACGGAGCGGATTCTTTGCTGAAGACTCATTCCACACCCCACGGCCAAACCCAGGCCCAACCCGCGCCCCTGAAATATGTCCCGATCGCGGTCAGGATGACGGCCGCGGTCAGGAACCAGGACATGATCCAGAAGGGCAGAGGCTTCGACTGCAACCACCCGCGGAACTTTCCTGGATTCGCCGCCGGAAACGCTTCGCGAAACATCAGACCGGCGATGATGACGGTCGGGATCAACACGGCATACACGTCAAACCACGCCAGAAACGCAACCAGCACCGCGACGGTGATGCCCAGAATGCGCATTTTCTTCTCGCGATCCTTCACCCAAAAACCTTCGGCCTGGATGTTGATGCCGAAGTAAGGAATCACGATCAGCGCCAGGACGACCAGCGTCGGAATCAAAACACCTCCGACGACCGGCGGGAAATAATGCAGCAGCTCCTGAAGGCCGAGGAAGTACCACGGCGCTTTGGCCGGATTCGGCGTCTGCATCGGATTGGCCAGCCCTTCAAGCGGGGCGTCCCAAAGTAGCGACAACAGGACCAGCGCGAGCAGCAGAACCTCGATTGCGACCGAGGCGCGCAGCAGAACCTCCGGGTAGGTCATCACCCGTTTGTCGTCCTCGGTCTGCACCTGCGGCGATGTGCGGCGGGTGACAAAGGCGACGCGCAGAGGGCTGCGGCGGCTGTCGGAATCCATCGAGGCTGTGAAATCCTTCGGCTCAGGCATCGGTTTTCTCCCCGGTGTGAAGTCCGCCGTCCTTGCGGATCCGCCAGAAGTGAACGGCCAGGAACAGGACGGCGACCAAAGGCAGGATCACGCAGTGCAGCACATAAAACCGCAGCAGCGCGTTGGCGTTGACGGTGTGGCCGCCGAGCATCAGGAATCGAACTTTCGCCCCCATCACGGGCACCGCCGACATGATGTTCGAACCCACAGTGATCGCCCAGAACGCCAGTTGATCCCACGGCAGCAGATAGCCCGTATAGCTGAGGAACAAGGTCAACATCAGCAGAACCACGCCGACCACCCCCAGTTGAATTCCCGCGGCGGGCGATACGCGCCTCGATAGAAGACTTTGAACATGGGCGCGAACACCAGCAGCACCATCGCATGCGCCGACCAGCGGTGCAGATTCCTCAGAAAGACTCCCGCCGAAACGACGAATTGCAAATCCTTCATATCCGCGTAAGCCTGCGGGACAGAGGGATGGTAATAAAGCATCAGCAGAATGCCGGTGACCGTCAGAATCAGAAAACATCCCAGGCTGAGGGTCCCCAGATACCAGGTGACGCTGAAATCCAGCGCCCTCTGCCGCACCTTGACCGACGCCAGGTGCATAAAAACGTTCTGCTGCACCGCCAGCGCGCGGCGAAGGTTGCTGTCGCCGGTTCCGGAGCGGAACACCGAGCGCCAGACACGCGTGTTGCGCACGTCAGGCAGGTTTGCGAGGAGTTTGATCATATTAAATCCTGACGAACTGTTTCTGCGCGAGCGTCTCGGACCGGTCGATTTGCAGATTGCCGTCGTCGTCCACCCAGGTCTTCAGCCAGGGCAGAGGGCGCGGCGCGGGACCGTCGAATTTGACTCCGTCGATATGGAACTTACTGCCGTGGCACGGGCAGGCGATAATGCCGAGTTCCGGTTTCCAGGCGGTGAGGCACCCGAGATGCGTACACACGGCCGAAAGCGTATAAATGCCTTGTGCTCCGTGCACGATGTAGATCCCGCTTTGCAGATCCGGGGTTACCGAATCCGGCGGATAACGGTCGGGCTTTCCCGCGTCGACGATCGGCGACGGCTCGTACAATGCGTTCGGTGAGAGGAACTGGTAGCCGAATACGGCCGACCCCGCCCCGGCGACGGCGACCGCTCCCAATCCGAACCTCGCGAACTTGCGGCGGCTGCACTCCTCGCAGGAACCAGTGCAGTTTTCTTTCTTCTTCGCTTCGTCCTTCTTCCCTTCGTCGGCCATCTTAGTCTCCTATCGCAAACGCCGGGTCGTGCGCGGCGAGATTCATCGAGTACGCTTCCATGGTGATGGTGTTCACAGGGCATCGCTCCGCGCACAGCCCGCAGCGGATACAGCGCGTTTCGTCCTTGAGCATTGCCGAGCCGGTGATCGTGCCTAGCTGCTCCGCCTGCACGTCGTCCAGCTCCACGCGGAAAATCCCAGCGTCGCCGCGAATCTGGTCCAGCACCGCGGCGGGAAACTCGATCCGGTCGAGCGATACAAGCTGGATGCAATTTTCGGGGCAGACGTCCACGCAGCCGCCGCAGAGGATGCATTGCGATCCGTCCGCTTCGTTGCCCTCGAAGACCGTATTGATCCAGCAACGCAGGCACCGCCGCCCTTCGCGCATCGCGGTCTCTTCGTCGTAGATCAGCTCCACTTCCGTGACCCCGGTGCGCCGGTTGAGCGGAACCATGGGGATCGGCTGCCGCCCGATCTCCATATAGTCCGGAAACATTCTGTGGTGCGGGAGAATCTCGACGTCGACCTCGGGATCGGGCTGTTTCCGCCCGGTGAGGAACTCGTCGATCCCGGCGGCGATCCGCTTGCCATCGCCCACGCTGTCGATAATCAGGCGCGGCCCGAACACGCAGTCCCCGCCCGCGAAAACGCCGGGAGCGCTGGTCATCAGCGTCTGACGGTCGGTCATGATCAGGCCGCGCGGCGAGATTTCGACGCCGTCGTCTGGAGTCAGAAAATCGAGACGCGGCGCCTGCCCGATCGCCAGAATCACCGTGTCGCATTCGATGGTCGATTCGCTGCCTTCCTCAAACGACGGATTGAATTTTCCCTGCGCGTCGAAGACGGACTTCGTGCGAATGGTCTCGAGGCCGACTACTTTTCCGTCGCGCCCCAGCACGCGCAGAGGACCTCGGCCGTCGTGCATGTGGACGCCTTCGACCTCCGCTTCTTCAATTTCCTCGGACGCGGCGGGCATCTGCTCGCGCCGTTCCAGGCAAACGATGTTGACCTCGCGCGCTCCCATGCGCAACGCCGAGAGAGAAACATCCACCATTTCGCGCGTGGCCACGGCGGCGATATTTTCCTCGCTGGGCGTGGCGCCTTCGACGCCGCTCGGATGCTGCTTCAACACTTCGCGAACGGCGGAGCGAGCCACATCCATGGCAACATTTCCTCCGCCGATCACGACAACTTTTTGGCCAATGCTGAACCGGTACCCGAGGTTGGCGTTGAGAAGAAACTCGATTCCTTTATGGACCCCGTCCAGGTCGACGCCGGGAATCGAGAGGTCGCGGCTGCGGTGCGCCCCGACCGCGAGCACGACGGCGTCGAAGCCCTGCCCGCGCAGCCCGGAAACCGTAAAATCACGGCCCGCCGCTGAATTCAGCTTCAATGTGACGTCGCCGGCGTCGAGAATCTCGCGGATCTGCGCTTCGACCACGGCGCGGGGCAGGCGATATTCGGGGATGCCCAGATGGAGCATTCCTCCGGCAACCGGGGCGGCTTCGAAGATGGTAATCGAGTAACCGAGCAACGCCAGGTCGTAGGCCGCCGACAAGCCGACGGGTCCGCTGCCGATGATCGCCACTTTGTAGCCCAGCTTGGGAACCATGCAGCGATTCGCGGCGAGAGGAGTGCGCGACTCCGGCCCGTAACGCTCGGTCAGAAAACGTTTCAAGGCGCGAATGGAGATCGGCCGGTCGATGGCGCCCCGGCGGCAGGCGGTTTCACACGGATGCGCGCACACCCTGCCGCAGACGCTGGCCATCGGGTTGGGATCGCGCGCGTAGCGATACGCCTCCTCGAAGTGGCCTTCCGCGATGAGTGAAACGTACCGCCCGGCATTGGTGCCCGCGGGGCACGCCATCATGCACGGGAAGTTCGTGCGGAGCCACTCCGGATCGACACGCTTGTCTCTGAGCCTCTCAAGCATAATGATCCGCGCTTTCGGGATCGCTATTTGGTCAGACTGAATTCCACTGTCGCGCTGCCGGAAAGGGTCACCGGCTTGGACATGATTTTCATGCCTTCATGCCACGCGGAGACGGTATAGGTTCCGTCCGGCACACCCTCGATCTTGAAATTTCCCGACGCATCCGCCAGCGCGAAGTACGGAGTCGGAGAAACAATAATGTATCCCGACATTTCCGGGTGCACGTTGCACAGCAATGGCACCACGCCCACGGTATCGAATTTGAAGGCGCGCTCTTCTCCGGTGGGCCAGGTTCCCATGTTGTGGCTCATCTTCTTATTGCCGCTGATGGACGGCCAGAAGATGTTGTGCTGCACTTTGTCGCTGTTCAGGAATTGCACCGTCGCGCCGAG
>OCZT010005473.1_pt1 | contig 12659 bp, 11 predicted proteins | sample 1539031 | NCBI WGS metagenome assembly OCZT01 (sample SAMEA3539308, study PRJEB22396) | soil metagenome | biome: tundra; feature: field; material: soil | place: USA | collected 2010-05 | depth 0.15 m | reverse complement strand
GATCATGGCAGGCAGGTCCCGTGATCTGTACCAGGCAGTCACCGCGTCCACGGCAGCACCGAGCGGCATCCCAGGGTCACCCAGCGGCAGGGCCGAATTCGCCCGGCCGGTGAAGCCACCCGCCGCGCGCAGCAGCCACTCCCCCAGCGCCGCCCGGTCGGCGGCCTGCCAGTGCTCCGCCGCGGCCCGTTCCAGGTCGGCCAGGACCGGGCCGGGATGTTGAGCTCCGCTCACACCTCGATGACCACGGGAATGATCATGGGCCGACGGCGGTAGTTCTCGTTGACCCACCGCCCGACGGTCCTGCGGACCAGCTGGCCGAGCTGGTGCACGTCGTGAATATCGTCGGCGGCGGCCCGGGCCAGCGCCTCGTCGAGGCGCGGCCGAACGGCGCTGAACGAGGCGTCGTCGATGCCTGATCCGCGCGCGTGGATCTCCGGGCCGGCGACCAGCTTTCCGGTGGTGGAATCCACCACGATGACCACGGACACGAAGCCCTCTTCGCCCAGGATCCGGCGGTCCTTGAGCGATGATTCGGTCACCTCGCCGACGGACAGGCCGTCCACGTACACGTAGCCGCAGGCGACCTTGCCGACCACCGACGCCCGCCCGTCCACCAGGTCGACCACCACGCCGTCCTCGGCGATCACGACGTTGTCCTCGGGCACTCCGCTGAGCTCGGCGAGCCGCGCGTGCGCGCGCAGGTGCCGCCACTCGCCGTGCACCGGCATGAAGTTGCTCGGCCGCACCAGGTTCAGCACGTAGAGCAGCTCACCGGCCGATGCGTGCCCGGACACGTGCACCATGGCGTTGCCCTTGTGCACGACCCGCGCGCCCCAACGGGTCAGCTCGTTGATGACCCGGTAGACGGCGGTCTCGTTGCCGGGGATCAGCGACGAGGCGAGGATGACCGTGTCACCCTCGGCGATCCGGATCGGGTGGTCCCGCCCGGCCATCCGGGACAGCGCCGACATCGGCTCACCCTGCGACCCAGTGGAGATCAGCACGATCTCGTCGACCGGCATCCCCTCCGCCTCGCGCGGATCCACCAGCAGGCCGCCCTTGACCGACGGCACCCGCAGGTAGCCGAGATCCCGGGCAACGCCCATATTCCGCACCATCGAGCGGCCCACGAACGCGACCTTGCGCCCGTGCGCGGCGGCCGCGTCGAGCACTTGCTGCACCCGGTGCACATGGCTGGCGAAGCAGGCCACGATGATCCGCTGCTGGGCGTCCCCGAAGATCCGGTCCAGCACCGGCGCGATGTCGCGCTCGCTGGTCACGATGCCCGGTACCTCGGCGTTCGTGGAATCGGACATCAGCAGGTCCACGCCGTCGCCGCCAAGCCGCGCGAAGCCACCCAGGTCGGTCAGCCGCCCGTCCAGCGGAAGCTGGTCCATCTTGAAGTCGCCGGTGTGCAGCACGACCCCCGCGGGTGTCCTGATGGCGACGGCGAGCGCGTCCGGGATGGAGTGGTTCACCGCGAAAAATTCGAGGCCGAATGGACCGAACGTTTCCGTTCCGCCCTCTGCCACTTCCACCGTGACCGGGTTGATCCGGTGCTCGGTGAGCTTGCTGCGGATCAGCGCCAGCGTCAGCCTCGAGCCGACCAGGGGGATGTCGGCCCGCCTGCGCAGCAGGTAGGGAATCGCGCCGATGTGGTCCTCGTGGGCGTGCGTGAGGACCACCGCGTCGATCAGGTCCAGCCGCCCGTCCAGGGATGAGAAATCGGGCAGGATCAGGTCCACGCCCGGCTGGTCCGGCTCCGGGAACAGGACGCCGCAGTCGACGATGAGCAGCCGCCCGGCGTGCTCGAACACGGTCATGTTCCGGCCGATCTCGCCGAGGCCACCCAGGCCGGTGATGCGCAGGCCGTTCCGGGGCAGGCGCGGCGGGGTGCCGAGTTCGGGGTGCGGGTGGCTCACCAGGATGTCCCGCCCGTGGCGGCGGGCCGCCGGTCGGCGCTCACGCTGCCGTCCCCGGCAGCTTCACGCCGCCAGCTACCAGATCGACGCGCAAGTGTTCCCGCTCCGCCGGTGTAGCGTCGGCGAGCGGCAGGCGGACTGGGCCGCCTGGCAGCCCGAGCAGGCCGAGGGCGGCCTTTGTCATGATCACTCCCTGGTTGCGGAAAATCCCCGTGTAGACGGGGAGCAGTTCGCGGTGGATCGCTAGCGCGCCCGATACATCACCGGTCGCGTACGCATTGATCATCTCGTACAGGCGGTCGCCGACGACATGCCCCACCACGCTGACGAACCCGGCTGCGCCGAGCGCCAGCCAAGGCAGGTTCAGCATGTCCGTACCGCAGTAGTACACCAGGTCGGTGGCCGCCATTACCAATGAGGTGGCGGCCGGGTCGTCCTTGGCGTCCTTGACCGCGATGATCCGCAGGTGCTGGGCCAGTTGCAGCAGGGTCTCGGTCGCGATCGGTGTCCCGGTCCGGCCGGGGATGTCATAGAGCATCACCGGCAGCCCTGTCGAGTCCGCGACGGCGGAGAAATGGGCTACCAGGCCGCTCTGCGGGGGCTTGCTGTAGTAGGGGGTGACTACGAGCAGTCCATGCGCGCCGGCGCGCTCCGCGTGCCGGGCGAGTTCGCAGGTGTGAGCGGTGTCGTTGGTGCCGACGCCGGCCACGATGGTGGCGCGGTCCCCCACCGCCCCGAGCACCGCGCGCAGCAGTCGGTCCTTTTCCTCGTCGGTGGTGGTCGGCGACTCGCCAGTGGTCCCGCTGATCACCAGGCCGTCGCAGCGCATGTCATCGACCAGGTAGCTGGCGAGGCGGCCCGCGCCGTCGTAGTCCACCGCGCCGTCAGCAGTCAGCGGCGTGATCATCGCGGTCAGCATCCGGCCGAACGGCGCCGCGGCGGACCGCCCGGCGCCGGCGCCATGGTGGCCTGCCGACATTGGCTGGGTTCCTGTCATGCACCGAACGCTACCGGGCTGCGGCGCGCCGGGGTACCGGCATGCGCTGCCGGCATACTGAAAGACGCGGCGACATGGGCTCGGGGGTACCCATGTCAACCGCGTCTACCTGGTAATCGCGTAGCAGCGCCACAACGTTACGCATGGTGATCCTTGGGTCAGGCCGACAGTTCGCGCTCAACGGGGGTGCGGAACCGTGGCACGAACCGGAGGTCGCCGAGCCATCCGCGGAGCTTGACCGCCTCTGCCTGCACGAGGGCCGTTGCGTCGCCGCCGACGTCCTCCAGCAACTTGACGGCGATCTCGCCGTCACCTCGCTGGGCCCAGCCGCCGACGATCCGGCCGTCCAGCCACGCGGTCGGTCCTACATTGCCAGTCCGGTCGAACAGTGCCTTCTCATGGCCCCCGAGGAACCAGCCGCGATCCAGCCAGCCCATCACCGTCGGGTCCAGCGCGGGCAGCAGCGCCGCCCACGGCCCCGGGTCAGGAGAGGTGTCCAGGTCGTCCGGCAGGACGACGCCTGGCGACCCGGCCAGGTCTACCTCGCGCACGTCCAGGTCCGCGGCGGCCTGCGTGGCCTCGGATTTCGACCAGCCGGTCCACCATTGCAGGTCGGCGAGCGGGGCTGGGCCGAACGCGGCCAGCCAGCGACGGGCTAGCTCCGCCCGGGCCATTCCGGCACCGGCCATTCCAGCACGGGCCATTCCAGCACGGGCCAGCCCGGCGCCTACCTGAGCGGGCGGTGGCGACTTCCCCGCCTGGAGCCACTGCTGCGCCAGAGCCCACTGGTACCGCTGGGACAACAGCGAGCCAGTGGGAAGCCCACGCACTATGAAACCCTGGGCGCCCAGCAACAACAGGACGCGGCTGGTGATGTTCTGGCGCGTCTCGTAAGGCTTGCCCTGGGCCACCACGAGCGTTGTCCGCAGCCGGGGCTCGTCGCGCGACAACTGCTCTGCCGTGGCAGTTCCGCCGCGGGCGGCCAGAGCCCCCAGCACCGAGCGCTCCACGTCCGCCAGCCAGGGCTCAGGATCACTGACGGCGGCGAGCTCGTGCAGATGCTTGACGAGCAGGCGCCGCTGCGCCGACGCGATCCGCGGCATCGTCGACTCTTCGATCACCGCCATCAGGTCGCTGGGGACCACGAACATCGTGCGGCGCATCCCGAGCATCCGGACCAGCGTCCGCCGCTCGTACAGTGCCTCGGCGACGGACGCCGGGGCAACGGAGTCGGTCCTGGCCCGGACGGCGAGGAATACCGTTGCCGGATCGGTCGCGTGCAGCGCCACGACGCGCCGGGCGGCCTCGACCGGATCGTCCGCGCGGGCGGCCGGGCACAACGCGTGCCGGATGCCCAGCCTCCGGCGGCGCTCGGCGACATCAACCCGCAGCATGCCAAGCATGATGCCCCATGCCACCGACAGCGTGGCCGCCAGTGCCGATCAGCTGTCCCCGGGGGGTGGCTGCCGAGGAGGTGGCTGCTGCCCGGCCGGCCGCTTCTGCAGCCAGCCGGTGAGCGCTATCGCCCCCGCGACCACGCCAGCGGTGCCGAGGACAACCGCACCCTTCGCCGCCTTCAGTGGCCCCGGCAGGTCCACGTCCGATAGCGGTCCCGCGCCTACCGTGCGGGTTCCGGGCCCGACCTCGATCCGGAAGGCGCCGGGGTCCACCTGGGCGCTGACGTGCCGCAGCTCGATGCAGCTCACCGGCTCCCCGTCGAAGTACGTCGTCTCGCGCAGGGCGATGCCCAGCTCTGCGTCCAAGACCACCTCGACGTGCTCGCTCAAGCCGGGCAGCTGGCTACCTCGGCCGAAGAAGCGCAGCCCGTCCACGCGGTCGGTTACTACGAGGAAGCCACGGCGGCCGTCCACCTCGGCGTCGCCTGCCGTCGCCAGTTCGCAGTCGGACAGCAGGTACGACTGGTCAGCCAACCGCGCGTAGTCGGGCGTGAGAGGCTGGCCTGGCCCGGTCGCGACCCTGTTCGGGTAGACCTTCCAGAGTCGCTCGCCGTCACAGGCAATGGTGGCCGGCTCGTGCGGACGCGCGCGAGGTCGTGCCGCGCGTACACGGTGCCGGACAGACGGAGCCGGGTCCAGTCCGCCCGGTGCACCAGGGCCACCAGCCCTTGTAAGCCGATCTGCTCGGGCTGAGCCGCCCTGGCGGGCCTCCTGGCATCCGGTGATTTGAAGACGGGCCGGTGATTAGAAGACGGGGATGATGTCCTCGGGGTTGATGTCGTCGGCGACGTCCACGCCCTCGATGTCCAGTTCTGGGATGGCCGGGAAGTCGATGCCCCATCGCGTCACGATGACCCGGACCCGGGCCAGCGCCACCCGCCAGTTCTCCGCCTGCTCGTCGTAGGACAGCACGCCCAGGCCGGCGGCGCGGGCATGGCGCATCAGCACCCGGTGGTTGGGCAGGAAGTAGGGCGGGAGTTCCCAGAAGCCGCCCGCCTCCGGTGGCTCCCACAGGATCATCGACAGGAAGATGAAACCGGCCCGTAGCTGACGGGTGATCAGGTCCTTCACGTCGTCGGTGAGGCCGGGCCATTCCTTGTCCAGGATGGTCATGCAGATCTGCAGGTGACGTGATTCGTCCCGGCCGATCCGGTGGAACATGTCGGCGAACACCGGGTGCGTGGTGCCCGTCGCCATCCCGCGGAACAGGGTGGACGCCGCCATCTCGCCCATCATGAAGCTGGTGAACAGGACAGCGAGCGAGTACTTGCCGACCGCCTTGTTGTAGCCGGTCCAGTACCGCCCGCCGTTGTGGTAGAGCCAGCCGATGTTGTTGTGCGCGGCCTGCTCCAGGGGGGTGGACGGCTGCCAGTCCAGCGGGCCGCCCGGCCAGAGCTTGGCGATCGTGCGCTGGCAGCACTCCTCGTGGTTCATCTCGTCGCGGGTGATGGAGAAGAAGCACTTGCGGACCGGGTCCTCTTCGTGCTGCTCGAACGCGTGGATGGTGGCCCGGGCGAATACCGCCGGGCCCGAGGCGTCGAAATTGGCCAGCACAGAGAACCAGTACATGATCCCCAGCCGCTGCTCGGTGCTGAAGTCTTCGGCGCGCAAGGCATCCCACGGCAGGTCAGCCGGGTTCCACGTAGCCAGCTTGGACTTCTCATAGATCGCGGCCAGCTTGTCGGTCTCGACCCGCCACTCCATCGGGTAGATGTTGGGCTGCGGGACCTCGGGGGCCGGCCAGAACCCGCCCTCCGGAATCACCAGCTCCCCGTCCGGCTCTGCCACGTCAGCTCCATCCCCGTGCTTGGGACAGCCTGTGCCTTACCACAGCGTAGGCCTACCACAGAGCTGCGATAAGGTACGCCTGTCCCGGGTCCGCCCGGGATGGTGCAGAGCCCAGCGAAGCCGGTGCGATCCCGGCGCTGTCCCGCAACGGTGATGCCTCCCGGTAGATGACCCCGGGGGGACGAGTCCGGCCGCCTGGCCCGCGCCGATGCGTCGTCCTCGGAGGAAGGGCGGCTCGTTTCGGTTCCCGCCGGGTGTCGCGGCGGGCGCACTTCGTCCTCCACGACCCGACGGAGGATGATCATGCGGTTTCGCTCCCGCAGCCTGCTGGTTCGCTCCCGCAGTCTGCCGGCCATGGCGGCCATCGCGTTTCTCGCGGCCTGTGGCAGTTCACAGCCCACCACTGGCAACTCCACCACGGGCAGCCCCACCACGGGCAGCCCCACCACGGGCAGCCCCACCGCCGCGGCGGACAGCTTCCCCACGAAGATCGCGGCCGCCAACGGGACCGTGCACATCGGTTCGCGGCCGGCGGCGATCATCTCGCTGTCCCCCACGGTCACCGAGATGCTGTATGCGATCGGCGCGGGGAGCCAGGTCAAGGCGGTGGACGGCGACTCGGACTACCCGCCGCAGGCACCCAAGACGACGTTGTCCGGGTTCCAGCCCAATATCGAGGCGATCATCGCCGACCATCCGGACCTGGTCGTCGTGTCCGGCGACACCGGCGGGCTGACCAAGCACCTCGCCGCTTTCAAGATCCCGGTCCTGGAACTGCCCGCGGCGGCCAGGCTCTCCGACGTGTACGCCCAGTTCGACGAGCTCGGCCGGGCCACCGGCCACCTCGCCCAGGCTGAGCGGGAGGATACGGCGCTGCGCAGCCAGCTCACGCGGATCGTCGCCGCCGCGCCACACCACTCGGCGCCGCTTACCTACTACTACGAACTCGACCAGACCTACTACTCGGTGACCTCAGCGACTTTCGTCGGGCAACTGCTGGATCTGCTCGGCATGAAGAGCATCGCGGACACAGCGACCGGAGCCGCGGCGGCCGGCGGCTACCCGCAACTGTCCGCCGAATTCATCGTCAAGGCCGATCCGGACTACATCATCCTGGCCGACACCATCTGCTGCCACCAGAGTGCGGCCACCGTCGCCCAGCGCCCGGGCTGGCCGGCTCTGACCGCGGTCAAGAAGGGCCATGTCGTGGCGCTCAACGACGACATCGCCTCCCGCTGGGGCCCACGCATCACCGATCTGCTGCGCACCGTCGAGACCGCCATCGCCAAGGGCGCCGGCCAGTGAGTCCCTCCCCCGGGAAGTCCACCACCGGGAAGTCCACCACCGGGAAGTCCACCACCGGGAAGTCCACCACCGGCCGGCGGGCGCTCGCCGTGGCCATCGCCGCGCTCGTGGTCGCCATGGCCATCGGCGTGTCGGTGGGCCCGGCGGACCTGACGCCGGCCATGGTCGGCGAGGCGCTGCTCGCCCGGCTGCCCTGGCATCCGGCCCTGTCCGTCCCGGGAATCGACGTGACCATCGTCTGGCAGGTGCGGCTGCCGCGGGTTGTCCTTGGCGCCCTGGTCGGGTCCATGCTGGCCGGCGGTGGAGCGGCTTACCAGGGTGTGTTCCGCAACCCGCTCGCTGACCCGTACCTGCTCGGCGTGGCCGCCGGCGGCGGGCTGGGCGCGACGATCATCATTATCTCCGGGGCGGGCCAGCCGCTGCTGCCCCCGGCCGCGTTCGCGGGCGCCATCGCCGCCGTCGCGGTCACTTACCTGCTGGGGGCGGGGGCCCGCCGCGCCAGTGCTACCAATAGCAGTGCCACCGGCAGCAGTGCCACCGGCAGCAGTGCCACCGCCTCGATCGTCCTGGCCGGCGTGGCGGTCGCGGCCCTGCTCACCGCCGTGCAGACCTATCTGCAGCAACAGCACACGCAGGACCTGCAGCAGGTCTACTCGTGGATCCTCGGCAGCCTTTCGCTCGCCTCGTGGTCCGAGGTGCTCATCATCCTGCCGTACGCCGCCGTCGCTGCCGCGCTGCTCCTTGCCCACCGGCGGCTGCTCGATGTGCTGCGGGTCGGCGAGGTAGAGGCCAGCAGCCTGGGCGTGGATATCGCGCGGGTGCGGCTGACCGTGGTCATCGCGGCGACGCTCGGCACCGCCGCGGCGGTCGCGGTCAGCGGGCTGATCGGCTTCGTGGGCATCATCGTCCCGCATACGGTGCGATTGCTGGCCGGCGCGAGCTACCGGATCGTGCTGCCCGTCTCCATGATCGGCGGTGCGGCCTTCCTGGTCCTCGCTGACGTCGCCGCCCGCACGGTCCAGTCCCCCGCTGAGGTGCCAATCGGCGTGATCACGGCGCTGGCCGGGGCGCCGTTTTTCCTCTTCGTGCTCCGCTCCCAGCACTCCCGGCGTGACCTCGCATGATCACCCTGGACGGCGTCGGGGTCCGCTACGGCTCAGCGTCCGCCTTGGCCGAGGTCACCGCGCAGGTGCCGGCCGGCCAGTGGCTGGGCATCATCGGCCCCAACGGAGCGGGCAAGACGACTCTGCTGCGATCCATCGCGTGCTTGGTACCGCATAACGGACAGATCGCCATCGGCGGCCAGCCGACGTCCAGGCTGCGCCGCCGTGAACTGGCCCGCCTGGTCGCCTATGTGCCTCAGCTCCCCGAGCTTCCACCCGAGATGACGGCCGCCGACTACGTCCTGCTCGGCCGGACCCCGCACATCGGCTACCTGCGCATGGAGACCGACGCGGACCGGCGGATCTGCGCGGAGCTGCTCGAACGGCTGGCGCTGTCGGAGATGTCAGGCCGGAGGCTGGCCACGCTGTCCGGCGGTGAGCGGCAAAGGATCGTTCTGGCCCGTGCCCTGGCCCAGCAGGCGGCGGTGCTGCTGCTCGACGAGCCGACCAGCGCCCTGGACCTCGGCCGCCGGGTGGACGCCCTGGAACTCGTCGATGAGCTGCGCCGCGAGCGGTCACTCACCGTCCTGTCCGCGGTGCACGACCTCACCCTGGCCGGCCAGTTCGCTGACCGGCTGATGCTGCTGGACGCGGGCCGGGTCGTCGCGGCCGGCCCCCCAGCCGACGTGCTCCGCGCCGACGTGCTCACCGCCCACTTCGGCCCCGGGGTCCAGGTGCTGGCCACGGCCTCAGGGGAGCTGGTCGTGATGTCCCGCCGGGCCGCCCCGGTCATACCACCCAGCCCGGTCACACCCCCAGGCCGCGGCCGATGATCTCCTTCATGATCTCGGTGGTCCCGCCGTAGATGGTCTGCACCCTGCTGTCGGTGAACGCGCGGGCCACCGGGTACTCACGCATGTAGCCGTAACCGCCATACAGCTGAACGCACCGGTCGACGACCCGGTTGCACAGCTCGGTGTTCCACCACTTGAGCATGGACGCGTCCTCGTTGGACAGCCGATCTTCGTTGTGCTCCATCACCGCCCGGTCGGTGAATGCCCGTGCCACGGCGAGCTCGGTGGCCATTTCGGCGAGCACGAACCGGTTGTGCTGGAAGCTGCCGATCGGCCGCCCGAACGCCTGGCGCTCCTTGCTGTAGGCGAGCGCCCCCTCGAACACCGTCTCGGCCCCGGCGAGCGCGGTCGTGCCGAGCGCGACACGCTCCCGCGGCAGGTTCTGCATGAGGGCGACGAAGCCGCCGCCTTCCTCACCGAGCAGGTTCTCCGCCGGGACCGAGACATCGGAAAAGAACAGTTCCGAGGTGTCCTGGGCGTGCATGCCGATCTTGTCCAGGTTACGGCCACGCTCGAAGCCGGCCATGCCGCGCTCGACGACCAGCAGGCTGATGCCCTGGTGGCCCGCTGTCGGGTCGGTCCGGGCCACCACGATGACCAGGTCGCTGAGCTGGCCGTTGGATATGAAGGTCTTCTGGCCGTTGAGGATGTAGCGCCCGCCGTCGCGGACCGCGGAGGTGCGGATCCCCTGCAGGTCGCTGCCGGCGCCTGGCTCGCTCATCGCGATGGCCGTGATGAGCTCACCCGAGCAGTACCCGGGGAGCCAGCGGTCGCGCTGCTCGGGCGTGCACAGACGGCGCAGGTACTGGCCGTTGATGTCGTTGTGCACGGCGAAGCCGGGGCCCGTGGTGCCCGCCCGGGCCAGTTCCTCGTTGAAGATCAGGTAGTACCGGTAGTCGGGGTCTCCCCCGCCGCCGTACTTCTCGTCGATGTCGATCCCGAGCAGCCCGGCCCGGCCCGCGGCCAGCCACACGTCCCGCGAGACAACGCCGTCCCGCTCCCATTGTTCGTGGTGCGGCGTGACCTCCCTGCTGATGAACGAGCGCGCCATGTCCCGGAACGCGTGGTGCTCAGGAGCAAAGATGTCCCGTTGCATCGGAATGCCTCCCCGCCAGATATCGCCTGCTTGTGACGGTAACCCCCAGCAGGCACCCAGTCACGCCCGGGGCAAAGATCGACTGTTAGGCACCTGCGGCCTATCCGCTGTTGCGACTAGATTGCATCTATCGTTAAGGTAAAGATCATCTGAGCAGCCGAGCGAGAGGACCTGGATGGCGGACGTGGGTGCACGCCTGGCCCGGATCCGTGCTGGGCTGACACCGGCCGAGTGGGCCCGCACCGGCGGCATGGCGGCGGCGGTCGTCGGGCTGAACGTGGCGGGCTGGGTGATGCTGGCCGCGGCCGTGAGCGGCCATTACCACATCAGCAAGACGGAGATCTTCGGGTTCGGGACCGGGATCCTGGCCTACACCCTGGGCATGCGGCACGCCTTCGACGCCGACCACATCGCGGCGATCGACAACACCACCCGCAAGCTCGTCAACGACGGCAAGCGGCCGCTCTCGGTGGGATTCTTCTTCTCCCTGGGGCACTCCAGCGTTGTCTTCGTGCTGGCGCTGCTGCTGAACTTTGGCATCCGCTCCCTGAACGAGCAGGTGAAGGACAACGGATCGCAACTGCACGCCATGACCGGGGTCATCGGCACCTCGGTTTCGGGGACCTTCCTGTACATCATCGCCGCGATGAACCTCGTCATCCTGCTCGGCATCGTCAGGGTGTTCCGGGAGATGCGCAGCGGCCGGTACAACGACGGGCAACTCGAAGAGCAGTTGGACAAGCGCGGGCTGATGAACCGGTTCTTCGGGCCGCTGGCCCGCCGGGTGGACGCGCCGTGGAAGATGTACCCGATCGGCATCCTGTTCGGCCTCGGCTTCGACACCGCCACCGAGGTCGCCTTGCTGATCCTCGCGGGCACGGCCGTCGTCAGCGGCCTGCCGTTCTACGCCGTTCTGTCGCTGCCGATCCTGTTCGCCGCGGGGATGAGCCTGCTCGACACCGCCGACGGCTGCTTCATGAACTTCGCGTATGACTGGGCCTTCGCCCGCCCGATCCGCAAGGTGTACTACAACCTGACCATTACCGGCCTGTCGGTGTTCGTCGCCCTGTTCATCGGCACCATCGAGATCCTCGGGCTGATCGGCCAGGAAGTCCACCTGGGCGGCGGGTTCTGGGCCTTCATGCAGGGGTTCGACATCAATAAGGCCGGTTTTGTCATCGTCGGCGTGTTCGTGCTGACCTGGGCCGTTGCCCTGGGCGTCTGGCGGTTCGGCCGGATCGAAGAGCGGTGGGACGCCGCCAGTGCGGCGGCCAGCGCCGGTGCAGGGGCCGACGCCAGTGCCGGGGCCAGCGCGGCAGCTGAGAACCAGGGCGCCGCCAGGCCGGTAGCAAGCCGGGACGCCGGCGGCCCGGGGTGCCTGGTCGGGGCGCCGGGTCAGGCCGCGCTGGACTCCGCCAGGTAGGCCGCCCACTGCGGGTCGCCGTCGTTCGCCGCGCCGATCAGCCGCCAGTGCGCGCCCCTCGGCACGGCGGGTACGCAGCGCATGGTCCAGCCAAGTTCCTCGACCAGACGGTCGGCTTTGCTGTGGTTGCAGCGCATGCAGGAGGCGACGCAGTTCTCCCATGTGTGCATGCCGCCCCGGCTGCGGGGCAGGACATGGTCGATGGTCTCGGCGCGGTGCCCGCAGTACGCGCACTGGTAATTGTCCCGGCGCATGAGCGCGCCCCTGGTCAGCGGGACCCGGCTGCGGTAGGGCACCCGCACGTAGCGGCGCAGCCTGATCACCGACGGCATGGCCAGGACGACTGAGGTAGAGCGGAGCAAGTTGCCCTCCGCATCGTCGTGCACGACTTCGGCCTTCTCGCCGAGAACCAGGCAGACCGCGCGGCGCAGGCCGACGGTCGTCAACGGCTCATATGTCACGTTGAGCAGCAGTACCCGTCGCACGCCCGCCTCCCGGATGGTGCGCCATGCCAAAGAACAGCCTAACGGTCGTCCCCCGGCGGGTCATAGCGCCGGCGTGGCGAGCCGTCGGCGCAATGGCGTGCCGCAGTTGCCCCGGCAGGCCGGGACCTGCGTCGGAGCGGTTGTCCCGCACTCGTAGAGTGCGATCATGTACCGTTGAGTGAGGCATCAGTGAACCTCAGTCAATCGCCCTTTTCGGGCGACAGTC
>OCZT010005472.1_pt1 | contig 12660 bp, 11 predicted proteins | sample 1539031 | NCBI WGS metagenome assembly OCZT01 (sample SAMEA3539308, study PRJEB22396) | soil metagenome | biome: tundra; feature: field; material: soil | place: USA | collected 2010-05 | depth 0.15 m | reverse complement strand
CCGCCAGGCGCCAGCGCGGCGCCTCCGGCCGCGCAGTCGCTGCGCGCCGGGCGGCCACGATGCCGTACGCGGCGGCGATCGCCGCCATCTCGTCCGCGCTCGGCCCGCGCATCAGCTCGCTGCTTCGGGATACATGCCCATGGCGTGATAGCCCGCGTCGACGAAGTGCACGTCGGCGGTGACTTGCGAGGACAGGTCCGACGCGAGGTAGACCGCGACGTTGCCCACGTCGTCGATCGTGATGTTGCGCTTGAGCGGCGACGCCGACGCGACTTTCCCCGGCATCGCCGAGAAGCCGGCGACCTGACGCGAGGCGGCGGTCTTGATCGGACCGGCCGAGATCGCGTTCACGCGGATGCCGCGTTCACCGAGATCGAACGCGAGGTAGCGCACCGTCGATTCGAGCGCCGCCTTCGCGATCCCGGCGATGTTGTAGTTCGGCACGATCTGGGTCCCGCCGAGGTACGTCATCGCCATGATCGAGGCGCCGTCGTTGAGGTTGTCGACGAGGTGTCCGACCAAGGCGATCAGCGAGTAGGCACTGATGTCCATCGCCATCGCAAAGCCGTCCCGCGACGTGGTATAGACCTTCCCCGAGAGGTCTTCTTTCTTCACGAACGCGATTGAGTGCACGAGCCCGTCGATCTTGCCGACCCCGGCCGCCAGCGCGCGCAGCGAGGCGTCCTTGGTGACGTCGCACTCGAAGACCGGCGCGCCGCCGAACTCCTCGGCGTGGTCACGGACCGCGTCCTCGACCCGCTCGCCCTGATAGGTCAGGATAAGCCGGGCGCCGTGCGCGTGCATTTGGCGGGCGATCCCGCTGGCGATCGACCACCGGTTCGCGATCCCGGTGACGATGATGGTTTTTCCGTCGAGCAGTCCCACGAGGTCCGAGCATCGGCCGCCGCGGTCCGACAACCCTTTCGACCCTCGATCAGGAGCCGGCGCCGCCCGTTCGACCCAGTCCCGGCCCGGCCGAGGCGGCCTTCAACGCCCGTGCCCAGCCCCCGCTGAGCACGAAGCGCGGAAAGGTGATGAACTGCTCGGCGAAGATGCGCTTGACGACGTCGCCCGGCCCCGCGAACGGGGCCGGCGCTTCCGCCTCGATCCCATGCCCGCGACCCTGAGCCGCAAACGCGGCCGCCGCGATGACCACGCCGCCCGCCGCGCCGAGCCACGATCGCGTCGCCAGCGAGGCGACCGCGCCGATGATCGCCAGATCGAACACCGGCACGGCAACGATGTGAATCAGCAGGTTCGTGCGTGTCGTGTGAACGCGCGGGTAATCGTTGAGTTGATCGGCGAGAAACGACATAGAGTCTGCTTCCTCTCGGACCGATGCGCGTAAACCGGGGCTGACTTGTAAAACCTAACCGTTTGGTTTAAGATAGGCTCAGATGGGCACCGTGGCGGGGCGGGGCGTCAAGTTCCGGATTTATCCAAAGGACCACTTTCCAGTGCATGCTCACGCGAGAATCGGGGCCGGCGAAGTCATCGTCGAAGTGCGTCGCGACGGCAGTGTTGCCCTCTCCACGGTGCACAGGGACGCGGTTCTGGGAAACGTTAAGGACAACGAAATTGCGAGGGTTCAGGGAAGCAGCCAACCTCGCGAAAGAGATTCGCGCCGAGTGGAAGGAAATGCAGAAATGAAGGATCCGCGCATCGCTACGACCGCCGCCGAAATCCGAGCGGCGGGGAAGCACGCGCGCGCGACGGCGAAGGCGTTGACGGTGATCGTCGAGGCTCATTACTCAAAGACTCAAGACGCGATCGTGGTTCGTCTCAATACGGGTGCGACGTTCAGCGTCCCGCGCGCGCGTCTGCCGGGCTTCGGACGGATCGAGCCGAGTGCGCTTCGGAAGTTGGAGATCGAGCCGCCCGGAAACGCTCTGTGGTTCGATGCGCCAGATATCGGCGTTCGGCTTGAAACGCTGATGATCGCGGCAGCTGGCGAAGGGATCGTCAGAAGCGCGGCAGCGCAGCTTTTGGGTTCGCGGACGAGTTCTAAAAAGGCGGCGTCATCGGTTGAAAACGGGAGGCTCGGCGGTCGCCCCAGACGGAAAGTGAACGCGGCGGCCTAGGTTAACGCCTGTCGCCGCGACGGTATTGCCGCCGCTAAAGGTGATCGTTCTAAGAAGCATGCTCAGAGCGGAATGTTGCCGTGCTTTCGATGCGGGCGTTCGACGCGTTTGTTGGCGAGGGCGTCGAGGGCGCGGCTGACCGCGCGGCGGGTTTCGCTGGCGTGGATAACGTCGTCGACGTAGCCGCGCTGCGCCGCGATGAACGGGTTGGCGAAGTGGTCGGTGTACTCGGCGGCGAGCTCGGCGGCTTTCGCGTCCGGTTCATCCGCTTCGGCGATCTCGCGGCGGTTCAGGATCTTCACCGCACCGCTTCCACCCATGACGGCGATCTCGGCGGTCGGCCAGGCGAAGTTGAAATCGGCACGGATGTGCTTCGACGACATGACGTCGTAGGCGCCGCCGTAGGCCTTGCGGGTGATCACCGTGATCTTCGGGACCGTCGCTTCGGCGAACGCGTAGAGCAGCTTGGCACCGTGCTTGATGATCCCGCCCCACTCCTGGCTCGTGCCGGGCAGGAAGCCGGGGACGTCGACGAACGTCAGCAGCGGGACGTTGAACGCATCGCAGAAGCGCACGAAGCGCGCGGCCTTGATCGAGGCGTTGATGTCGAGCACGCCGGCCAGCATCTTCGGCTGGTTGGCGACGATCCCGACGCTGCGCCCGCCGACGCGGCCGAAGCCGATCACGATGTTCTGCGCCCACAGCGGCGCGATCTCGAAGAAGTCGCCGTCGTCGACCACGGCGACGATCGCGTCGGCGATATCGTACGGCTTGTTCGGTGCATCCGGGATCAGTTCGTCGAGCTCGGGCGCGACGCGCAGCGGATCGTCGTCGCTCGGGACGAGCGGCGGATCGTCGAGGTTGTTCGAGGGGATGAACGAGAGCAGCCGCCGGCAGTGCTCGTTCATCTCGTCTTCGTCGGCGGCGGTCAGGTGCGCGACGCCGCTCTTGGTCGCATGCGAGATCGCGCCGCCGAGCTCTTCGAAGCTCACGTCCTCGCCGGTGACGGTCTTCGTCACGTCGGGACCGGTGATGAACATCTGCGAGATGCCTTCGACCATCACCGTGAAGTCGGTGATCGCGGGCGAGTAGACGGCGCCGCCCGCGCACGGTCCGGCGATCAGGCTGATCTGCGGGATCACGCCCGACGCCTGGACGTTGCGCCAGAAGATCTCGGCGTAGCCGCCCAGGCTGACCACGCCTTCTTGGATCCGCGCGCCACCGGAGTCGTTGATCCCGATCATCGGCGAGCCGGTCCGCACCGCGAGGTCCATCACCTTGCAGATCTTCTCGGCGAAGACCTCACCCAGCGAGCCGCCGAGCACGGTGAAATCCTGCGAGAAGAGGAAGACTTGGCGGCCGTCGATCGTCGCGTGACCGGTCACCACGCCGTCGCCGAGGAACGAGCGTTCGTCGAGCCCGAACTCGGTCGTCCGATGGACCGCGAAGCGGTCGAGCTCGACGAACGAGCCGGGATCGACCAGCGCCTCGATGCGCTCGCGGGCGGTGCGCTTCCCCCGCGCCCGCTGCTTCTCGTTCGCATCGGCGCCGGCGGGGGTGAGGGACTCCTCGCGCATCGCTTCGAGCCGGCGGTACGCGCGCTCGTGCGGGGATTCAGGTTCGATCGCGGCCATCGTATCCGGGCTTCTCCGCCAACACCCGAGCCCCCGGCGCGCGTCCGCTCGTGGTGCTAGATCGTCCCGACCAGGTCCGCCGCCCGGTCGAGGTGGGCGCGCCCAACGACGTGGGCCGGCGCCTGCGGCTGCGTCACCGCAGGTCGGCGTGCGCGGCCGCCGCCGGTGATGTTGAGGAGCACGATCTCCTCCGGATCGACGCGCCCCTCGCGCGCTGCACGCGCGAGCGTCGCGATCGCTACGCCGGCGGCCGGTTCGACATCGATTCCTTCGAGTTCGGCGAACGCGAGCATCGCTGCCGCCATCTCGTCGTTGGAGATTGCGTACGTCGATCCGTCGCTCGCCGCCAGCGCATCCCGAACGCCGCCGGACGTGGCATACGGCGGGCTGGGATTTCCGAGGACCGTCGCGGCGATCCGGCTCAAGCGCTCGCGTGCATCGGCGTCCGGTTCGCTCAGGGTCGCCGCACCGCGCGTCCATGCGTCATGGATAGGGGTGAACGGCGCGTTCTGCCCCAGGAGCATCCGCGGCAGTCGCGTTCCGAACCGGCCGTCGGTTATGATACGCAGCGCAGCTTCGTGCGCGGCGAGGGCGCCCGCGCCACTGCCGACGGCCTGCACGTAGACACCGGGTAGTGTGCCGATCTCCTCAACCGCGCTGAGCACGATCGTCCCCATCCCGTCGCGGCGTCCGACGTTGCGAACGCCGCCTTCGGCGACGTAGCCTTCACGCGCGGCGAAGCGCTGCGCGAGCGCGATCGCGTCCTCGTAGGTACCGTCGTCGATGGCGACGACACGCACCGATGGGCCGAGGCGAACCAGCGCGGCGAGGGGATCCCAGGCTTCGAGCGGGATGACGATGAGCACCGGAAGCTCGTTCTCGGTCGCGATCGCTGCGAACGCCGCAGCGGTATTTCCGGCCGAAGCGACGACCAGCGTGCGGCGTTCGCTCGGCGCCAGTCGCCCGAGCACCGCGACCGCTTCGAGCTCTTTGAAGGTCGCCGTCGCGAGCGTCGCGCCGCGTTCGGGCCACCAGCCGTTGAAGGCCAACCAAAGCCGGCGCAGCCCGAGGTGACGTCCGAGGTGCGCGCTGGGAAAGACCGCGGTGCGCGCGGTCGTCGGCAGGTCGCGGCCGCGGGGAAGCCAGCGGCCGAAGCGCGCCATCGAGCGCTCGTCGCCAGGGTCGAGCCGGAGCGAGGGATAGACGGTGCGCAACAGCGCCGGCGCATGGGGCAACGCGCAGTCGAGGCGCACTCCGTCGTCGTCGAAGAGCGCGCCGCATCCGCAGCACCGAAGCCGATACTCCCGCCCGAACATACCGTAGGAATCGGCCGCGCGGGGCCGCGCCGCTAGGTTACCAGATGCCGAGGGCTAGCTTCACGTCCTCGCTGGCCATCGTGCGCGGGTCCCACGGTGGGCTGAACGTGATGTCGACCGTGGCGTTCTTGACGCCCTCGACGCTCTCGACTTTGCTCAGGACGGCTTGCTTGAACATCGGGCCGACCGGACACATCGGCGACGTAAGCGTCATGGTGACGGTCACGTCAGCGCCTTGCGGGCCCTCGCAGACGACGTCGTAGACCAGCCCGAGGTCGAGAATCCCCATGTTGAGCTCGGGGTCGTCGACGTCTTTGAGCGCCTCGCGCACCACCTCTGCGGTTACCATACGCCCTCTACGATTCGCCGGGGGCGGCCGGGGTTCCAGCTACACCGCGAGGTACCGTTGCATCATCGCTTCGTCGGCCTTGAGCTCAGCGGTCGTGCCGGAGCCGACGACGCGCCCGTTCGAGAGAACGTAAGCACGATCGGAGAGGCTCATCGCGACCTGCGCGTTCTGCTCGATGAGCAGCACCGTGTGCCCCTCGCTGCGAAGGTTGCGCACGACCTCTTCGACGCTGCGTGCGATCAGCGGAGCCAATCCTTCCATCGGCTCGTCGAGCAGGATGATCTCGGGGTTGGCGATCAGCGCGCGCGCGATCGCCAGCATCTGCTGCTCGCCGCCGGAGAGCTTCGCCGGCTTGTCGCGGCGTTCGCCGAGCACTGCGAAGTAGTCGTAGATGCGCTTCTCGGTCCAGACGCCTTTGCGTCCGGAGAGCGCCGCGAGCCGCAGGTTCTCCCCGACGGTCAGGTTCGGGAAGATCCGCCGGTCCTCGGGCACGAACGCGATCCCGCTCTGCGCGATGCTGAACGGGCTCTTGTTGGTGATGTCCTTGCCCTTGAAACGGACCGCACCGGTACGCGCCTGGACGAGCCCCATGATGGTCTTGCACGTCGTCGAGCGCCCCGACCCGTTGCGACCGAGAAGCCCGACGACCTCGCCCTCTTCGATCGCGAGTGACACGTCTTGCAGGACGTGCGACTTGTCGTAGTACGCGTTGACCTTGTCGAGCTCCAAGAGCATTACGCTAGTTCTCCAAGGTAGGCGCGCTGGACGGCTTCGTTGGCGCGGATCTCCTGCGGCGTTCCGACGGCGAGCACGGCACCGGTCTGGAAGACGGTGATCGACGTCGAGATCGCCATCACGACGTCGATGTCGTGCTCGACGAGCAGGATCGTGCGGCCCGGCGAGATGCGCTGGATCAGGTCGACCGTCTCGTGCGTCTCGGTCGGCGACATCCCGGCGAGCGGCTCGTCGAGCAGCAGCACCGGCGGATCGCTCGCGAGGACGAGCCCGATCTCCAGCCGCCGCTGATCGCCGTGCGAGAGGTTCTCAGCGCGGGCGTCGCGCCACTCCCATAGCCCGACGTCGTGCAGCACGCGCTCCGCCGTCTCACCGAGATTGCCCATGCGGCGCTCGGGCATGAAGAAGTTCGCCTTGCCGTCGTGCACCGCTTGGACCGCCAGGCGCACGTTCTCGTACACGGTGAGGCGGCCGAAGATGTTGGTGATCTGGAACGAGCGCGCGATGCCGAGTCGGGCGCGCTCGTACGCCAGCAGCGAGGTGATCTCGCGGTCCCGGAACCACATGCGCCCTTCGCTCGGCGGCAGCAGGCCGCTCAGCAGGTTGAAGAACGTCGTCTTCCCCGCGCCGTTCGGGCCGATGATCGTTCGCACGCCGCCCTCGGGGATCTCGAGCGAAACGCTGTTGACCGCGGTGAACCCGGAGAAGCGCCGCGTGAGGCCTTCGGTCTTGAATACGTACTGCGTGGCGACGGCCATTTACGAGGGCGCTTTCGTCGCGGCGGGAGTGTCCTCGATGACCGGCGGCAGCTCTTCCTGCATGTCCACCTCGACGCGAGTGCGGCGCGAGAAGTAGCGCCGGAACGCGGTTGCGAAGCCATAGTGCCGCACGTCGTCGAACAGGCCCATGATCCCGCGCGGGCCGACCAGGACGAACACCACGAAAACGACACCGATCCAGGCTTCCCAGTATTTGGTGAGCTGCGAGACGTTGTTCTGGAGCTCGTAGTAGACCGACGCGCCGAGGATCGGCCCGAGGAACGTCTGCATCCCGCCGAGCAGCGACATCATCACGACGTTGCCGGAGTACTCGACCGAGCCGGCGTCCGGGTTGATCGACTGCTGGTAGTACGTCCACAGCCAGCCGGCGATCGCCGGGAAGAGTGCCGAGAGGACGAACGCGTTCACGCGATACTTGTTGACGTCGTAGCCCAGGAACCGCGCCCGCTGCTTGTTCTCGCGGATCGCGTGCAGCACGCTGCCGAACGGTGAGCGAAGGATATAGTGCACCAGGCAGAGCGCGAGGAAAACGCAGACCGCGCAGAACCAGTAGAAATGCATCGAATCTTGGAGGAAGCCGTGGGCGAACGGGTTCGGTCGCGCGATGTTCTGCATCCCGTCCTCGCCGCCGGTCAGCTCGCTCCAGCGGTACGTGACGAAGAAGGTCACCTGCGCGAACGCGAGCGTGATCATCGAGAAGTAGATCCCGCTCGAGCGCGGCACGACGACGCGCGCCAGCAGCCACGCCCACAGGACCGCGATCGCGACCGACAGGAGGAGTGCGATCAGCACGTTGTCGACCTGGCCGTGATGGAGCGCCAGACCGAAGACCTGGACGTTGAAGCCGTTCGAGAAGAGCGCCGTGGTGTAGGCACCGATCGTGAAGAACATCGCGTGGCCGAACGAAAGTTCGCCGACGTGTCCGAACAGCAAGTTGAAGCCGCTGGCGAACAGCGCGAAGATCACCATCGTGGTCGCGATCCCGACGAAGCCGCTCCAGTTTCCGGTCCACGGGGTCGCGCCGGCGACGAACGGCAGGATCACGAACAGCACCGCGGTCCAGAGGAGCGGGTGCGTGAGCAGCCCGCGAAGTCGGCCCTCGGAGCCTGTCCTGAGCTTGTCGAAGGAAGGGGTCACTCGAAGAGGCCCTCCACGCCGAACAGGCCGCGCGGCCGCACCAGCAGGATGATTCCCATGATGATGTAGCCGGTCAGTTCGACGGCCGGCGGCCAGATGAGCGCCATCAAGCTCGTCACGATCCCGATCAGGAGGCCGCCAACGATCGCCCCCCAGAACGACCCGATCCCGCCGACGATGACGATCACGAAGGTCAGCACGATCCACTGCGATGCCAGGCTCGGCTGGATCGCGTAGATCGGCGCCGCAAGCGCGCCGGCGAGCCCGGCCATCAGCGAGCCGATTCCGAACACCAGCGTGAACATCAGCGGCATGTTGATGCCGAGGATCTTCACCATTTCGGCATCACGGGTGCCGGCGCGGATGATCATCCCGATGTTTGTCTTGTTCAGCAGCAGCCAAACCCCGGCGAGGATCAGGATCGTGAGTCCGACCAGTAGCACGTCCCGGTAGAACGGGAGCTGGTAGGAGCCGAGCGAGATCGTGTTGGGGATGTAGCCGGGGGTCGAGACGCGCACGGCGTCGTCGCCCCACAGCCTGCGCACGATCTGAGCGAAGATCAGCGCCGTCCCGAAGGTCAGGAGCAGCGTGTACTCAGGGATCCGTTTGTACAGCGGCCGGATCAGCGTCGACTCGAAGGCCATCCCGAGCAGGCCCACGATGACCGCCGAGGCCAGGATGGCAGGCCAGAACCCGATCGGCCCGTTGAGTTGGTACATCAAGTAGGCGCCGAGCATGAAGAACGACCCGTGCGAGAAGTTGATCACGCCCATGAGACCCAGGATGATGTTCAAGCCCAGGGCGACGAGGATGTACAGCATCCCCAGGGTGACGCCGTTGACCAACTGGTCCAGCAGCTCGGGCGTCGTGAGGGCGAGGAAGTGAATTGCGGACGTCCTCCGGATGCGGCGGAAAGACCCTCCGTTCGCCTCACAGGGGTCCGCTTCCATGCTACGCTCGGGGAATGGTTTGAAACTGAACCAAGCCGCCGAAAGTTATTAGGAGACCACACCACGCCGAGCTTCGTAGAACTCGGCGGCCGGGATGGCAGGAGCGGATAGGCCGCTCGGGGAGTTTCGTACAGTCATGTCAATGTGGGAACCGTTCACCGAACGCGCGCGGCGCAGCATCGTGCTCGCTCAGGAAGAGGCGCAACGGCTCGGGAACAACTACATCGGGACCGAGCACATTCTGCTCGGCATCATCTCCGAGGGCGAGAGCTTAGCCGCGAAGGTCCTCGAGACGCTCGGTGTCAACCTGGCCAAGGTCCGCCAGGAGGTCGAGGCAATCGTCGGCCGGGGCGGCCAGACCGTCCAGCAAGAGATGGTCTTCACCCCGCGTGCCAAGCGCGTGATCGAGCTCGCCTTCGAAGAGGCGCGCCAGCTCAACCACAACTATATCGGGACCGAGCACTTGCTGCTCGGCCTGATCCGCGAGGGTGAGGGCGTCGCCGCCCGCGTCCTGACGAACCTCGGGGTCGACCCGGCGAAGGTGCGCGTCCAGACCACCTCGCTGCTCGGTGCCGAGGGCCAGCCGCCCGCGCCCAAGGGCAAGTCCAAGACCCCGACGCTGGACGCCTACGGCCGCGACCTGACGACGCTCGCCCGCGAGAACAAGCTCGACCCGGTCATCGGCCGGGCCAACGAGATCGAGCGCGTCATCCAGATCCTCAGCCGCCGCACCAAGAACAACCCGGCGCTGATCGGCGAGCCCGGCGTCGGCAAGACGGCGATCGCCGAGGGCCTGGCCCAGCGCGTCATCAAGAACGAGGTCCCGGAGCCTCTGCGCGACAAGCGCGTCATCACGCTCGACCTGGCCGGCTTGGTCGCGGGCACGAAGTACCGCGGCGAGTTCGAGGAGCGCATGAAGCGCGTCATGGACGAGATCCGTGGCGCCGCAGGCGAGATCATCCTGTTCATCGACGAGCTGCACACGCTGGTCGGCGCGGGCGCCGCCGAGGGCGCGATCGACGCTTCGAACATCATCAAGCCCGCGCTCGCGCGCGGCGAGCTGCAATGCATCGGCGCGACGACGCTCAACGAGTTCCGCAAGCACATCGAGAAGGACTCGGCGCTCGAGCGCCGGTTCCAGCCGGTCATGGTCGGCGAGCCGACGGTCGAGGAGACCATCGAGATCCTCAAGGGCCTGCGCGACCGCTACGAAGCGCACCACAAGGTCACCATCACCGACGAAGCGCTGGTCGCGGCTGCGAAGCTCGGTGACCGCTACATCTCCGACCGTTTTCTCCCCGACAAGGCCGTCGATCTGATGGACGAGGCCTCCTCGCGCGTCCGTCTCCAGGCGACGCTGCCGCCGCAAGCGATCCGCGATATCGAGACCCAGATCCGCCAAGTGAAACAGGAGAAAGAGTCGGTCGTCAAATCGCAGGAGTTCGAGAAGGCCGCTGCGATTCGCGACCGTGAGGAGAAGCTGCGCCTCGAGAAGCAGCGCCTCGAAGCGGAGTGGGCCGACAAGCGCGCCGCGCAGGACAAGACGCTCAAGGTCACCGAGGACGACATCGCCCACATCGTCGCGTCGTGGACGAGGATCCCGGTCTCGCGGCTGGCACAGGCCGAGACGGCCAAGCTGCTCGGGATGGAGGATCAGCTCCACCGCCGCGTGATCGGCCAGAACCAGGCGATCTCGACGCTCACCCGGGCGATCCGCCGCTCGCGCGCCGGGCTCAAGAACCCGAAGCGCCCGATCGGCTCGTTCATCTTCCTGGGTCCGACGGGCGTCGGCAAGACGGAGGTCGCGCGCTCGCTCGCCGAGTTCATGTTCGACGATGCCGAGTCGATGATCCGCATCGACATGTCAGAGTACATGGAGAAGTACGCGGTCTCGCGGCTCGTCGGGGCGCCTCCCGGCTACGTCGGCTACGAAGAGGGCGGACAGCTCACTGAAGCGGTGCGCCGCCGTCCGTACTCGGTCGTGCTCCTCGACGAGATCGAGAAAGCGCATCCGGACGTCTTCAACTTGCTGCTGCAAGTCCTCGAAGACGGGCGTCTGACCGACTCTCAGGGCCGCGTCGTCGACTTCAAGAACACCGTGATCATCATGACCTCGAACGTCGGTGCGACCGGAATGCAGACCACGACCGACATCGGCTTCCGCACCCAAAAGGACACCGGACCCGACGATGTGGCCTACGAGAAGATGAAGACCAAGGTGCTCGACGAGGTCAAGCACTCGTTCCGGCCCGAGTTCCTGAACCGCGTCGACGAGGTCGTGGTCTTCCACCAGCTGAGCCGCGACCAGATCGCCCAGATCGTCAGCCTGGAGCTCGACAAGGTCATCCGCGAGGTGAATGCTCAGGACATGCACCTCGAGGTGACCGAAGACGCGAAGGCGCTGCTCGCCAAGAAGGGTTGGGATCCGCAGTTCGGAGCCCGTCCGCTGCGCCGTGCGATCCAACGCGAAGTCGAGGACGAGCTCGCCGAGGAGATGCTGAAGGGCAACTTCGGATCGGGCGACCGCATCCTCGCCGAAGTCTCGGCCGACAACCCGGAGAAGCTGCGCTTCTCGAAGATCCCGAACGTCGAACCGCCGACGCCGAGTCAACCGGAAGCGCAGACTGCTTAGGAGTGTTCGCGCAACGTGCGCGAACACTCGTCCTTCGACGGCCTCAGGACAGGCTCGCTTCGCTGCGGTCCGCCCCTAAAGCGGTTGGGAATCTCATGCCTATGTGCCGAATACCAAAAGGTTGACCCCGTATGCGCTTTGGCGATCGCGCCTCCCCTCGTCGATCGGAACTTGGTTCGCACGTGACCTGACGCGCGTGGCGCTTACCCTCGTCGAGGGTGCGCGCGTCGTGCTGCGCTCGGTCGAACCCGCACGGATCGAGGCGACGGTCAAAGACCGCACGCCGGTCTCGACCGCCGTCGAATGGGCGACCGGGACCGGCCCGCAAGCGCTTCGGGCCGTCTGCACCTGCGGTTCGACCGGGGTCTGCGAGCACGTCGTCGCGACGCTCGAGGTGGTCCGCACCGCCGAAGAGGCGGCGCTCCCGCCGGCGGCGAGCGACGGCGGAGAGGTCGACCTCTCGTGGCTTCCCGACGCCGAACAGGACGGTGCACGCGCCCGCGCGCGCGCTGTTTGGCCGGTGCTGCTGATCGGGGCCGGCGGCTCGCTGAGCGGCACGCTGTACCTCGACACTCCGCGGCTGCGCGGCGTGATCCGCGACGCCGACGCGATCCTGGCCATGATGGACCAGACGCCGGCCGACGACTGGGACGAGGTCGACCGGACGCTGCTTCGCGACGACGCGGTCCAGGAAGCGTTCGGATCGCGCGCGTCACAGAAGGCGCTCGCTCGCGCACTGTTCCGCCTCGCCCGTCACCCGCGGCTGCGCTTCGACGACGCTCCCGGCGAGAACCGGCACCCCTCGGAGCTGCCGCCGTTCGGTGTTGAGACGCGCGGCGCGAAGCTGCGGGCCGTGCGCGCCGGGGCGCGGTTCGTCCCCATGCTCGAAGGCGGCGACGGGGCGCGCGTCTCGCCGGCCGACGCCGCCGTTGTCGACGGCCCACCGATGTGGCTGGTCGCAGAGCGCACCGCCTACCTGCTCGACGGCTCGTTCGATCCGCGCAAGGTGATCGCGGCGGCGCGCGCCTCGCGCGACGCGGTCGACGA
>OCZT010005471.1_pt1 | contig 12660 bp, 8 predicted proteins | sample 1539031 | NCBI WGS metagenome assembly OCZT01 (sample SAMEA3539308, study PRJEB22396) | soil metagenome | biome: tundra; feature: field; material: soil | place: USA | collected 2010-05 | depth 0.15 m | reverse complement strand
GCAACGAAGATGGCTTTGCTCCCTACCCATGCTGGAACGGCGTGGACGCGAAGGAGGCGCATGAAGGCACGTCAACCTCTCTCGATGGCGACCCCGACGGCTCCATATGGCTTCCGAATGAGGTGGATGTCTCGATCCGCCGGCCTAACTGGTTCTGGAGTACCACGAACGAGAAACGTGTGCTTAGTGTCGATCAGCTTCTCTCGATTTACTACCGTTCAATCGGCCGCGGGGCGCAGTTTTTACTCAACATCCCGGTCAACCGGGAGGGTTTGCTCTCGCAGCCTGATTGCCGTTCAGCGACCGCCTTTGGCCAGGAAATCAACCGTCGCTTTGCGGAGCCAATCGCGGCAACCCAGGGAAAGGGGAGTTCCTTTGTTCTGACGTTCGACCGACCTACGCGTATCGATACGGTTATCCTTCAGGAGCAGACTTCCCTCGGGGAGCGCGTCAGGGAATATCGGCTTGAGGCCCACGTCGAGGGCTCGTGGAAGCCACTGGCCGAGGGCTCAGCGATCGGACATAAACGCATTCAACCAGTCGAGCCGCAAACTGTGAGTGCGATTCGCCTGGTAATGCCACAGGCGGCAGCCGAACCTGCCATCCGCTTGTTTGCGGTCTTCGATACACAAGTTGCGCCGCCACGCGACTGGAACGCAGTATCGGAGATATGGTCCTCGAATCGAGTCGGCAAGTGGTCTGACGGAAGCTTCTCGCTCGATCTCACCAAGGAGATTCCAGTGGCCGCGCAGTATGCGTTGCGTTTCCAGCCGCAGCAGGGTTCTGTTACCGGCTTCCGCGACCTCGTGCTCGAGCTTGGAGGAATCTCCAATCCCGCCTTCATCAAGCTTTCGCGTAGCAAGCGAAATGAATTGATTCTCGATATCACCAGCCTGGAAAAAGCGATCCGTGTCCACGGACACGTTGACGGCGCGGAGGCTGGATCAGTGCTTCTCGAACGCCGGTGATAAGCGACGCCGGTATGCTACGGGTGACCGGAAGATAGCACGATACGATGTCTCCTCGCGTCAAGTGCATCCAGAGGTCAGCTCCGGCAAGGCTCTTCGGGTCATGTTGGGCGTCTTAGCCCGGGTGAAGAGAAGGCAGCATACGGGTCCCGTATTTTGCGGAATATTTCTTTCGCGCGTGCCGTGCTTTGGTTCAGTCCAGAAGATGGAGCAACTCGGGGACGGTCAGAGTTGAATTGGAGGTAGAGTCCCGCGCTAGTCCCGGTCCGATCGCCAGTGCCTGGGAATTGTTTTCGAACCAGACGAGGAATCTTGCGTCGTCGGCACCGGAGAGCCGTTGCAGATTGAGCCAAGTGTAATAGGCGCCCATGTCGGCATCGATCAGGGAGCCCATTGGATCCACGTCGACGGATCGAGCGTCCGTGAGCATCTGGTCCATTGTTCGCGTCTGCTGGCGGGGAGCATAGCGGAGGACGAGGGTCTCGGGTTGTGCGCGGCGAAGGCACTCTCTGGCGGCCCACTGGACAAACGTCGTCGCGAATATCTGGGTTCCGGAGCCATTGGTAAAGAGGCTGAGTTGGAAGTGATTCAGTATCTCCTCGCCGGAGGAGCGGGGCGCCGGGAATCCGATATCTTGCGGCTTCAGTTGTGCATATTGCGTGCGTAGAGCCTCTGGGCCTGCAGTGCCGGAGGCAATCGTCCTCTGGGTGAGGGCCAGAAGCTGACGACGGACCGGGGTGAGACTCTGATACGAGATCTGCGTGAGGCTGGGCGAAGGCAGCGCAGCGCCGCCATCGATATACCAGTGGGCAAAGGGGTCGGGCTGGGAAGCGCTTGGTTGGGCGGACTGCTTCCTGGCGCGCCTGGATGCGTAGTCCAGGATTGCATCGACTCCTTCCTTTGGCTGCACGCGAGTAAAGTGAACACCTCCGGGCTTCAGTTTCCTGAACAGAGGATATTGGGACTGCTCGACATCGTGCCCGAGAACAACGATTCCAAGTCTTGGCAACGCGGGGCTAGGGGCCGGTGCCATGCGGGCTACCGAACTGGTATACGCGTCCGCGATGGAGCGGAAGGCGTCCATCTGTTGGGTACTCCAGAGCCAGGCCGTCAATTGCTCGACAAAAACCTCGGGATTCCCGAACCAGTTTGCGCGCAGCAGAGTGTCGCTTAGTCGCAGGGAGCAGAAGCCTTGCATCCACAAAGCCAGTTGTTGCGGGGGCAGGTTGCCGAGGCAGTGGAGCTGAGCGTCGATCTGGCGCCGCTCGGCCGGCAGCTTCCAGTCGTAATCAATGAGTTCGGTGAGCAGGATGGGGAGCAAAGGCAGAGGCAGTTTGCGCAGCAGTTCCAAGTTGGCGACGGCAACTTTGCGCGCGAGCGGAGGATACGGCGCGAAGTCGTTGCTATGGAGTTGACCGGGAAGCATCGCTCAGAGTACCTCCAACAGCGGTTTCCCCGTGGAGAAGGTTGGCGAGAAGCCCAACATCTTCCCAAGTGTAGGGGCAAGATCGCAGGAGTCCACGGGCCGATCTATGATCGTGTTCTCTCTGACTCCAGGTCCTAGCACGAGCATCCAGGTGGTTCGGGACAGTGCATCGCCGGTGCGATGATGCTGGAACCCGTTGCCGCCGGAACTGAAGTCCGAGTCACGCCCGAAGTCGGGGAGGATGAACATAGTGGTCCGCCCCTTGTACTCGGGATTTTTCTCGATGGCATTCCATATCTCGGCGCAGAGCCTGTCGGAGCGGCGAATGCCATCGATGTAGAGGGAGTAGGCCCCCGAGTGAGCGATGTCGATGTCGTGCAACGTGATCCAGAGAAGACTGGGCGCAAGTTCCTGCATGAGTTGCCGCGCGATGTAGACGGAGAGCTCATCGGGACTTTCGAGGCTCCTGGCGTGGGCTGTGAAGTCGACCAGCGACAGGTTGAGCAGGTTGGCAGCACTCTGCACGTCGGTCTCCGGGCCATCCAGCGTGGAGGTAACGAGGGGAGACTCGTAGTTGTCGTGAAGCAGATGTTCCATGTCGAGTGAGGCGGTGCGGCCGAGCGTGGCAGCGAGCAGGCGCTTTGGAAGGAGCACCTGAGCGCCGAGGTCCGGCCCAAAACCGCGATGCTCGCTGCTGCCGATCCGGTTGAACCCGTTGCTGGGAGCTACCACCCAGGCATCGTTCGCGGGACGCTTCAAGTCTTTGCGGAAGTACTCGAAAACGGTTGGATTCGCCGGCGCCACGCGCGCAAAGTTATTTAGCGTCTCATAGGCTCCGGTGGCGAGAGACGCGGTTGCGACGTAGTGGCCGAGGATCCCACGATTCACCACCTGGGCAAAGAACGTTCCCTGCGGGATGAGTTCGGTGAGTATTCGAGGGATGTTTTCTTGGCCTTCCGGGGCGAAGGTCTCTTCGTCCCGCGCGCCTCCGCCAAAGGTCACGACGACGGTCTTTTGCCCGTGTTGAACCTGCATCGCGCGCAGAGGGGAGAAACCGTTCAGAGGGCCTGCGGCCGCTGCGCCGATGGCAGTCCGTAGGAATTGGCGCCGGCTCCATGCCAGTGCGTCCGAGTTCGAGGCGAACGAACGGCCGCTGGACCGCAGCGATCTATTTTGGGAAAGGATGGCGCTCCTCCTACTGCCAACTGAGTCCTCACGTATCGTGCGCAACGATCTGGGCATCTCACTATGATCCGTGTAACCCGTGCGCAGCACCGGCGACTCTCAGCCCGGCGGGGGCGTAAATCATGCGGAGGCGCCGCAGGTAATCGGGCCAAAGTAGCATTCTGCACCCACTGCAGAGCATTTGGGTGGAAAATATCGCAAGATTTCACAATTATGAAGTTTAAGTGGAAATTTGATCAATTCTCTTTTATTCTGTTTCTTCAACGGATGACTTTCAATGCAGCCGCCACTTCGGTCGACCTAACTAAACAAGAGGGCCCGATCGTCCGTCCTGATGGCTCAACCCGCGCTATGTGAGGCTCATATGACACTGCTCCGAACTCCCCCGTCCCGTACTGAGTGGGTAGACTGCTCCTTGTTGCAAGTCCGAATTGGTGGAACATTTCTCCTGAACCGGATCCGCAGCCTTCATGGTTTTCTGACTGGGGGCTTAGCGGTTTCAATTGCATTCATGCTGTTGGCGTTCGGTCCAGACCGCGCCTTTGCCCAGGTCGATCAGGGAAGCATATCGGGAACGATCAGCGACCCCTCGGGCGCAGTGATCCGGGGAGCGACGGTCACGCTCACCAACGTCGATAACAATTTAATCTTTACCCGCACTACGAGCGGCTCGGGGGACTACACATTCTCCCCTCTCAAGGTTGGAAACTATAAACTCAAAGTCAGCGCGGCCGGATTTGCAACAGCTGAAAGAGGCGATATCCGTGTGGATGTAAGCGGTTCTGTCGGTGTGAATATTAAGTTGCAATCGGGTGAGGTCACTCAAGTTGTGGAGGTCAGGACGGTCGGGGAGCTGCAGACGGAGGACGCCTCGACCGGTCAGGTCTTCAGCGCGCAGCAAATCAACGATTCGCCGCTTGAAGACCGCAATTACTTATTCCTCGCCCAACTGACGACCGGCGTGAACGCGCCAAACCAAGGCAATTCTCAGACATCCGGCTCGGGTGCGTTTGCCTCGAACGGCAGCCGCGTCTCTCAGAACGACTTCATCCTCGACGGGGTAGACAACAACTCCAACATGCAGGACTTCCTGAACGGTGCAACCTACGCCGTGCGTCCTCCACCGGAGGCGCTCGAAGAGTTCAAAGTGCAGACCAGCAACTACAGCGCCGAGCTTGGGCGCGCGACCGGTGCCGCGGTCAATGCATCCATCAAATCCGGCGGTAACACCGTCCATGGCGGATTGTGGGAGTATCTCCGCAACGACCGGATGACCGCCAGAGACTACTTCAATACGTCGGGCAGGACCGCCTACCACGAGAACATCTTTGGGGCCACGCTGGGCGGCCCGATCATCAAGAACAAGCTGTTTATCTTCGCCGATGCTCAGGGAACCCGCATCTCGATCTTTGCTCCGCAGTCGCTGGACCAAACCGTTCCGACCGACGCCATGCGGAACGGGGATTTCTCCGAGATGTTGAATCCAAACAATACCCAGGGCAGCGGTTCAATAACGCTATACAAGACGGGCGGCAATGTGACTCCAGGCGTGGGCCAGCCGGAGCTCGCGAAGGATCCCACCCGCTATCTTTCCTGCCCGACCGCAATAGCTGTCAACCCGACATCGATTCCGGGGCAGAACGTCATCTGCCCGAATAACCTCAATCTGATCGCGCAGCGCATCCTGAAACTGTTCCCCGAACCCAACGAGGGAGCACCTCACCAGACCTTCAACAATTACACGATTCCAGCGACGGCAACCTCCAACAATACGACTCAGTACGATGTTCGCGTCGACTATAACCCGACCGCCAAGGACCAGGCATTCGCTCGTTACAGCTATGCCAACAATCCCACCACATTCGCTCCTCCCTTCGCGATCCTCGACGGCGGCGGCTTTGGTAGCGATGGTCAAAACTCCAACTACAGCAAGAGCGGCGTCATCAGCGAGAGTCACTTCTTCTCGCCCACGTTGTCCAATGAATTCCGGGCAGGCTACAACTGGCTGCACGCCTCCTATCTGCAGGTAGGCAGCCAGACCAACGTGGCGGCGCAGTACGGATTGGGCGGCATTCCCTATGCCCCCTCACTCGGCGGCTTCCCGGACATCAGTTTCAACGGCTTCGCCAACAGCATCGGCATTCCCAGCTACATGCCCTCCAACGAATTGCAGAACGTCCTCTCGTTCAACGACAACGTGGCCAAGATTCTCGGAAGACACAGCCTTAAGGCCGGCGTCAACTTCCAGCACATCCGTTTCTACGGATTGCAGTCGGCGAACCCAACCGGATCGCAACTATACAGCAGACGATACACGTTCGATCCCGGGGATCAGAGCGGCCAGCTTACCGGTTCAGGCGTTGCCGATTTTCTGCTCGACCAGATGAGGTCTTCCAGCATCAACAGCGATACTCCATTCACCAACCTGCGTTGGTATAGAGCTGCCTTCATCGAGGATGACTGGAAGGTACGCCCGAACCTCATTCTGAACCTCGGCCTCCGTTGGGAGTACACCCAGCCTTTCTCCGAACTGCATGACGCGCAGGCGAACTTTGTCGGCAACTTTGCCGGCATGAACAAGGGCAGCGGGACCTTCCTGATCCCCCAGTCGCAGAGCAGCTACCCCATTCCTGCGGCGATTGCTACCGAATTTGCCAAGGACAATGTCACGGTGCAGTACACGTCCAATCGCGGACTGGTGAATCCGGACAAACACGAGTTTGCACCCCGCCTCGGCGTGGCCTATCAGCCCAATACAAAGAGTGTCATCCGGGCAGGCCTCGGCATCGCTTACGGCGGCCAGGAAAACATCGGATTGGGCCTGAACCTGTTCAACAACCCTCCATTTTTCCTCTCCAGCAGCTACATCCCCACTCCGAATACCTGCTCGAACACAGTCGCCGCTGGCGTGGTCTGCCCAACCAATGGTCAGACGCTTGAGACCGGCTTTGGCGCGGCGGTCACCACGGTTGGGGGCCTGGGAGCGAACGCTCAGCAGCCAACGCTGATTGGCCAGGACCAGAGCGCCAAAAGCTCCTACACCGTCTCGTACAACGTGGCCCTGCAGCAAACTTTCACGCCCACCATGTCGTTTAGTCTCGGCTACGAGGGCAATCAAAGTCGCCACCTGCGCGTCAGTTATGGCGCCAACCAGTTCCCGGGTATCGTTCCCAAGGATGCCAAGACCCCCCAACTCTATCAGCCCTTCTTCGACCTCGGAAATATCATCCAGATCACGAACGAGGGCCAGGGGCGTTACGATTCGCTGCAGACCAAGCTAGAGAAGAGAGCCTCGCACGGGCTGTATTTCCTGGCAGGGTACACCTGGGCGCATAGCCTGGATGACGCCGTCCAGCCCATCCAGGGTACGGACGGAGGTGCCGCAGGCAATCCCGCGTTCCTTGGACTGAAGTTCGAGTACGGAGCGAGCAACACCGACGTGCGCAACCGGTTTACCTTCTCCCCGCAGTACGAACTGCCTTTTGGCAAGGGGAAGAAGTTCCTTAACCACGGTGGTGTCGTCGACGCACTAGTTGGCGGTTGGAAGACGACCGCCATCTTCCAGGCCCAGACCGGTACGCCAATCGCCTTCCCAGGACTCTTCCAAATCGGCAATCCATTCACCCCCGGCGGCACCCCGAGCCCGATCACCCAGCACAATGTCCAGTGCGTCACGCAGACCAGAACCTTGGCCCACTGGTTCAATCCCTGCGCGTTCGCGCAAGCGCCGGCAGCAACCTTGGTTGCCGATCCAAACGTGAACGATAACACGGTCTTGCTCAGCAATGCCGGGACGCTACCTGCCGGTCAGAGAGGCAGGCTGACGGTAGCCGGCCCCAACTTCAACCGGCTCGACATGTCTCTCTTCAAGAGCTTCCGCATACCGTTTCGTGAGGCCGCGCTACAGTTGCGCGCCGACGGTTTCAATGTTCTCAACCATCCATCCTTCAGCGATCCGAACCGCTCCATTCAGGGATCTAATGCAGGCAAAATCACTTCTACAAGATTCAGCGGCATCCTGCCTGATGCCCGCACGATTCAGGTTGCGGCGCGCCTGACGTTCTAACCGGGGCTCCTGAGGGTCGCTCAAGAATTGAGCGAGTGAGCGCGTTCCTCACGGAAGGATCGTGCTCACAGTCTTAATGCGAAGCCTCGATTGCGAATGTGGGGCGGCTCTCGCGAGCATGGGCGAGTCGATCGCGCAGCAATTGGAAGACCTCAGGCATGCCGGTGCCGATCTTGGCGGAGACCTCGAAGATCTGCATTCCAGAGCGTACTCTCTCGATGTTTCGGCGAGCCGCGGCCACGTCGAACTCGGCAGCCTCGGCCCTAACCATGTCTTCGACGTGATTGCTACCGCTCCTCCGAAGATTGCTGTCGGCAATAACGCTGTCCCCGCCACCGCCGTGAACTTTGTCGCGGATGCGCTCGCCGGTCACTTCGCGTTCGAACTGAGCGAATGAGAGAAGGACATTGAGTGTCAGCCGGCCCATGGAGGTGGTGGTGTTGAACTGTTGGGTCACGGAGACGAAGCTGACGCCCTGCTTGTCGAACTGCTCGACGATCTTCGCAAAGTCGGTCAGAGAACGGGTGAGCCGATCGACTTTGTAGACGACGACCGTGTCGATCGACTTTCGAGCGATATCTTCGAGCAGCTTCTTGAGAGCCGGCCGTTCCAAGCTCCCACCGGAAAACCCGCCGTCGTCGTATGGCTCCCGGACGACCTGCCAGCCTTCGTGCCGTTGGCTGTGGATGTATGCCTCGCAGGCTTCCCGCTGAGCGTGGAGCGAGTTGAACGACTGCTCCAACCCCTCTTCGGAGGATTTGCGGGTGTAGATTGCGCAACGGATCCGGGGAGTTGGGCTCATTGTGCCTTCACCTTCGTTCCGAAGAACAGAGGGCCGGACCAACGTGTTCCGGTGATCTCGCGTGCGATTTGAGACAAATTGCTGAATTGCTTGCCGCGATACATAAAGCTGCCCTTCGAGACTTGTACCTCGTGAACTTCGCCCTTCCAGGAGCGGACGAGGCGGGTGCCATGGTGTAGGCCCGAGGAGCCCCTGCCCTGGGCCTGCTTGCCCGGGTCAATGGACTTGGCGATCTCACGTAGCTTTTTCCGGGTTGAGTTCGCCAGACCGCCGTACTCCCGCTCCTGGATCCGGTAGGCAAGGATCGGAACCATGAGGTCCTTCCGCAGCGAAGCAGGGGGCGGCTCTCTGAAATTCTTTGCCCAGATTGCGAGCAATTCCGCCTTATTCATGGCCGGAAGGCCTGCAATCTGGTCTGAAAGTGCTGTATTCATGGGTCTCCTCAGGCCCCTCTTCTCCACACAGAGAACAGACCCACACACAGTGACGCTCTGCTTGGGCGGACAGTCAAGTCGTTTGTTGGAGCAAGATTCGGACACAGTTAGACCCCCGTTGCCCCGGCCAAGAGGCCAGGGGGCCCTGTTCTTGTCAATTGACGCCGGCTCCCGGTCGACCGCCGCACCCGAGCACCCTTGTTACAAAAGGCTGACGATTTTGCAAGGCTGCAATCGACTGAAAGCAGGCGATCGAAATTGACAGTTTGGGGTTGTTCCGAAAGGTGTGGGTTAAGAAATAGACAAATAGAACTCACCCCAACGAAAATTCTGGGCTTTCATCATCTGGCACCGATGTGAATGACAATTCCGGCACTCAGGTTCGTATTGTTCTGACGGCTATTGACACCGTTTGGCAGTAGCGTCAGAAGATACTCGGCTTGAACGAGACGCAGCGATATGTGGGGATTCAACGCAACGTCGACTCCTCCACCCATTGAGGTAGCAAATGCATTTGCGGTCCCCGATGAAGATCCGCTGGCCGCGTAGAGTCCGCCGCTTGCATGCGCTCCGCCGATCAGGACCTGTACGAAGGGGACCAAGCGACCACGTGAGGGGATGTATCGGTAGCGCGGGCCGGCGAGGTAGGTGAGGAGCGTGAGAGAGTGTCCGGCAGCGTCTACTTTGCTGTTGGTCGTGCCGGGTGGAGAAGCCAAAACTCTGCATGTTCTCCTGCGAGTAGCCCCGCTCTTCCGAAGCTCCCGCATCCTCGTACCCGACGAGCGAAAGTTGCATTGATTCGCCACGGCTCTGAGATGTAGGGTGTTCCGGACTGAAGCATTACGAACAGATTCGCGTCGTACGTCTTGACTGATTCGGAGAACTTATGACCATCTCTTCACAAACTGACGACTCGGGCACATCCAAGTGCAGAGAGTGCGGTGCGGCCACTTCACCGACCGCGAAATTCTGCGGTGAGTGCGGAGCATCCCAATCGAAACGAGCCCCACAGGCCGACTTCTATCCGAGCAACTACGTTTGCCATGAAGGGATGACGATGAATCTCGACTTGGAAGACGCAATCAAGGAGTGGCTCGCGGCACGGGAGCAGTGCTCTTGCGGCTGTTGTCGGGAAAAGCTCGAACCGTTCACCAACGCCACGAATATGTTGTATGCGGCGTTCAGTGAGGATTGGCAGGGCGACGAGCGGACGCTCAATGTAGCCTTCGAGCAATTCAGCGAGGCACTCGTGGCGGATGGAGACTTCGGTTATCGCCATCTTGAGGTCTCTGCGGTTTATCCCAACAGGAGCCAGTGAAACCCGGCAGCAGACTCCACGCTTCATGGTGAGGGTGAGAACTCAGCCGAATCACAGAGCCCTCGGGAAGACCTTCGAGGGCTTCCTTTTTGGATTCAGGAAGGCCACTTTAATGGCGGTTCACAAGGTCTCATTCCCAGCCCTCGATTGGCGGGGCTTTTGGCCTCCAAAACGCGGCCTCGGCGGTGGTCTACAACGATTAGTCTGTGAACCACCATCGGCGTGAGCTAGAGCCCGTGACTTCGCGGTCACTGAGGAGCATGTTAGCTGAAATCACCACGAACTGCTGACCGATAGGGTCGTCTTGCCGCTTCTATGAAAGATGGTGATTTTGTCGCCGTTGCGTTCGAAATCGAACGTTCCGACATCGGTGTACTTGCATTGGTGTACGTAGCCCATGGTCGGGTGAGTGTCACTTGTACATGTCTGTTCGGTTGGCAGTCGCTTTTCTGGCGGAAGGGACTGGACTTCTTCACAGCCACCCGAGCAAAACAGCAGAGCGTGTGACCCGTCTGGAAGAATCGCCTTTATTGTTAGCGTGGAAGTTAAGCCGCTATTGGTCAGTTGCTGAAACGTATCTTCTTCAATCACCTGAAGTGACTGGCGTGGGGCGAACATCAAGAACAGTAGAACAGGGACGAGCATGGAGAAATGGTAGCACTCTCCAGCAGCGGTATTACCCCAGATTACTGCAAGTGCCCTCAACGGCGACACGGCGTCACCGCCCACCCGAATCGACAGGATGGTGATGTATTCAGTCAAGGAATTGGAGCGATTTATGGAACAGCGTAGGTGGCCTTCCGGCAGAGACTTTGGCGGTCATGCGCGTCACGGTGTGGGCTCTCGCTCTTTGTTTTGCCGCCATCACGATGGTGAGCTGGAGATACCTCTTTATCCTCCCTATCGTTTTTTCAATCGTGATTACAGTGTGTTTGACTGCGGCGGCATGGCTTTCAGCGAAGCCCACCTGACGCCGTTCGTTCGCGCCTGTTCCAGCCTGCCTGGTAAACCGCACCCGTACACAGCTTTTCTGGCGGTTCCGGTCTCATTGTGGGCGGATGGTAGGCGACTCGGAACCAATCCCGCCGGACGGTGGTACGACCTTGGTCTCGAAGCTCCCGCAGTTTTCACCAAGTTCACCCAGCCGGAAACGCCCCAACTCGAACTTGCTGAAAAGCCGACTTTGCGGGCAGTTCGCGGGTTCGCTGCCGAAATTGGGTCGTGTCCTAGGAGTGTGTTGCTGTCCTTACATTGTCGTCTTTGTCCCTTAGCATCCACCTGAAGACCAACAGTAGGGTTCCCATGAAAATCATCCCTACTCCTCCCGGCGTTCCCATGATGGCGAGGAACAGGAAAGAGGCGACTTCTATCACGCTCTGAATCATGGCAGATTCACCCAATCGGGGGCTGTTGCGTGTTGGAAATATCACGATGCTACGCCGCCGTCAGCAATTCTTCTAGTCCCCTCACATGATCTGCACCCGGACCAAAAGCGCTAACTCGAACTTGCTGAAAAGCAGACTTTTCAGGAGGTAGACTGGCATCGCGTATGGAAGGGTGAACTCGGAATGCCGTTGACGAAGGTAAAGAAGGCTGTTGTTGCGCTACTAGGTGTGACGGTCGTGTTGGGAAACGCGACTTCGGGCTCTGTCGCGCCTGCAGAATCCTTCGACAAGCCTGTTCGAAAGACGGTCGTGAATTTAGCGCGATCTTCCTACCTAATGCCAAACGACCCCGCCCGGATTCAGCTCTCCTGTTTCTACTACCCGGATTTTATGGTCAAGGAACTGAATGACCCGGGAGTGAAAGGTACTCAGTGGGTAGCGATCGCGCCTGTCATCAACGGAGACGCATCCGCATGTCGGCTGGCGCATGCTTCTATAGAACAATTTATGACTAAGGATGGCTGGTTCTTCGAAGGAGTCAAGGGATTGCTTCTATTCTTGGAGGCATCAGAAGGCGATGAAAATGGGGGGATGCCTTTCCGCATTCTCGATATGAAGACCGGAAAGAAAGTATTCGAGGATTCAGCCCGGGGAGGCGGTCATTTGGAGTTTGCGCACGCCTCGGATAGAAATATGTCGCTGAGATACTTGCGCCGAGTTGGTGGAGATTGCTCTATACCCAAGGACGGAATGAGTTGTTGGAGCAAGTTCAGGAGACATTACGGATTGGCGCTTGCAACTGTGCCGAAGTGCACGGGCTGTCGCCATGAAGGGGAAAAGGAATGGGTGGTGGGCGACGAGGGCGTGCCACCCGAAGAGATAAACACGCCCTCTGCCATTGACTACCCGGTCGTGGTAGAGCTTTTCCCACGGCCATCGATTAGGGCCGTTTCCGGTCCAGTGAACTGTTTCGCCGAGTAGTAATTGGCTGATGTATCGCGACGGAGGACTGTAAAACGGTGTTATCGGCAACTATAGCCGGAGTTGTCGTGGCTAGATGGCCGCACAGGCGAAGA
>OCZT010005469.1_pt1 | contig 12661 bp, 10 predicted proteins | sample 1539031 | NCBI WGS metagenome assembly OCZT01 (sample SAMEA3539308, study PRJEB22396) | soil metagenome | biome: tundra; feature: field; material: soil | place: USA | collected 2010-05 | depth 0.15 m | reverse complement strand
ATGGGATTGCCGATCGGTGTGCGCGTAGCTGCCGGTCACCAAGAGGCAGAACAGGAGCGAAGTCACGCGACGGGCGAGTGCGATCGCCGTCTGGGGCAGGAGGCCGCTCACGAACGCCGCGCCGCCTTCTCCCATCCCGGGAATCACGGCGTCGGTCGGCAGCATCCCGAGCAGCGAAAAGGCCGCCGACAGGGTGACAATGTCGCCGAGCACGAGGATCGCGCCGTAGCTGAACTCGCGCCAGAACCGGCGACGCTGCAGCCCGAGCGCGCGCTGCCGAAGCTCGAGACGCGTGAGATGAACCGGCGAGGGAGCCGTCACGAATCTGTCAACGAGTCGTCTATCGTTCTAGGGAAGGAGATCTCGTACTCGCCCACCATTCGAATGGCGCAATTGCGTCGCAGGTTGCCCGTGCGCCCCGAAGGCGATAAGCTACTGTCGTGGACAGTTTTAGACCAGTGTAAATAATTCAACATCGCGGTGCGACAGGGGTTGTATTGCGGCCGGCCGCGAGCGGTTCATCCCATATGATTTTCACGTAACTCTTCTCCATTGAATCGAGCGCTGAACGCCTCCAACTCCGCGATGGGCGACTCCCTGGGTTCCGCTGGCAGCGGCGAAGAGCTGCGTTTTCGGCCGTCGGCTTCCCCGGTCGAAGTCGAGCGTCTCCGGCAGTATCTCGTCGATGCGCTTCAGCGCGGCGCCACGGACATCCACCTCCGCGCCGGTGACGCGGTCTACGCTCGCGTCAACGGCAAGCTCACGCCGCTCGACACCCCCGTACTGACGGCCGTCAGTACGTTCGAGATGGTCACGCACATCCTCGGCACGTCGGTCAACGCGCCGAACATCGACAGCGTTCGCGACTACTCCGGCCCGTGGAGCGCCCCGGGCGTAGCGCGATTCCGCGTTAGCATCCTGCGCCAGCGTTCAAGCTTCGCGATCGTCATGCGTGTCGTGCCGAGCATCGTGCCGACGCTCAGCGGGCTCGCCCTGCCAAAGGCGCTCGGCGACGCGGTGCTCAAGAGCGACTTCGGTCTCGTGTTCGTGAGCGGCGTGCCGGGATCCGGGCGCACCAGCACGCTCGCCGCTCTCGTGCATCACCTGAACGCGAACTCCCCCGAGCGCCGGCACGTCGTCGTCATCGAGTCGGCGATCGAGTTCCTGCACAAGAACGACAAGTGCTCGATCACGCAGCGCGAGGTCGGCGTCGATACGGACAACTTCGCCGAGGGCATGCGCGCGGCGCTCGACCAGGACGCCGACGTGATCGTCGTCGGCGAGCTCGATGATCCGGAGCTCATCCAGCTTGCGGTGCGCGCCGCCGAAGCCGGACGCCTCGTGATCGGAAAGCTCATCGCTCCCGACGCGACCGCCACCCTGCGCGCGTTCTTCAATGGACTTCCGGCGGACCAGCAGGACGCCGCGCGGCTGCATGCGTCCGAGATGCTCCGCGCGGTCGTGTCGCAGCGGCTCCTTCCGCGCGCCGACGGACAGGGCCGCGTGCTCGCCGCCGAGCTGCTCGTGATGACGCCGCTCGTACGCGAGGTGATCTCCGACGCCGGCCGCCTCGCTGAGATTCGGCCAGCCCTCGCCGAGGGTCGCGCCGAGTACGGAACGCAGACGTTCGACCAGAACCTGGCCGATCTCGTCATCAGCGGACGAGTATCGTTCGAGGTCGCGCTTACACTCGCGACGAACTCGCTGGACTTCGAGCTGCAGCTGCGCGGACTGCGGCGGTAGCCGGGCACTAGCCGAAGAGGCGCTCCCACAGCGAGCGCGATTCGCTCTTCGTCTGGATCGGTGGCACGCGCAGCGGTGGCTCGCCTGCCAGCAATCGCGCCGGATTGGTCATCGTCAGCAGCTCCGCCTGTTCGCCGAACCCCGCGTCGCCCATCGCCCGCACGAATCGTTGCAGCCCCGGTTCGCCGCGCGCATGGTAGTCGCTCGCGACGTAGTCGGCCTCGCCGGCCATGAGTATCCGGCGCGCATGTCCAGCCGCCGTCTTGCCGTAGTCGCCGAAGAGCGATCCGGCGTTCATCTGCAGGAACGCACCCTCGCGGCGAAAGCGCACGAGCTCCACCAGCGTTGGATCGAGGTTCCTGTACCGCTCCGGATGGGCGACGACCGGCGTCCACCCGCGCGTGCGAAGCTCCGCCAGCGCGACCTCCGCGTTCACCGGCGGCAGCCGCAGCGCGGGATATTCGACGAGCACGAACGGTCCGCCCGCGAGACGCAGCCGCTCATCGGAAAGGTCCGGGTCGGGGACGTCGAGCATGACCTCCGCGCCGCGTTCGACGCGCAGCGTGCTCCCCATCCGCTCGCCGTCGGTCGCGACGACCGCGCGCAGCAATTCCCATCCGGCGTCGAGCTCGGCGAGCCGAGCCTCGCCTCGGGCGCGATCGAGCGTGAGCGAGCCCATGAAGTGGGGCGTCGCGATGATCTGCGACGTACCCTCCGCCCTGAATCGTCCGAGCGCCGCCGCACTGTCCGCGGGCTCCTGCGCACCGTCGTCCACGCCCGGCACGAGGTGGTTGTGAAAGTCGGTGATGAGTGTCGCGGTGCTCACAAGTGGAACACTAGCTCCGGCCAGGAAAGCCGGAACCGCCGGTGACGACGACGCGCGCGGAGGAGAGATCCATGAGTTCCGGCAACTTACGATGACGCGCGCAGACGCCGCTACTGGCGGTCAGCCGGAGAGTTCATGCCGGAGCGCTCCCTCGAGCGCGGGGTACTCGAACCGGAATCCGGCCCGCTCGAGCCGCGCTGGCTTCACGCGTTGGCTCGCAAGCATCGTCAGGCCGGCCATCTCGCCGAACAGCGCGTGCAACGCCATCGCCGGAACCGGCATCACGGCCGGCCTTCGCAGCACCCGCCCGAGCGTCGCCGTGAATTCGGCGTTCGTCACCGGCTGCGGCGCGACCGTGTTCACCGGGCCGCTCAATTCATCGGAGTCGATCGCGAACCGGATCGCGCCCACGAGATCGTGCAGCCCGATCCAGCTCATCCACTGCGCGCCGGATCCCAGCCGGCCGCCCACCCACAGGCGAAACGCCGGAAGCATCTTCGCGAGCGCGCCGCCGTGCGGACTCAGCACAAGGCCGAAACGCAGCTGCACGCTTCGCACTCGGGCCGCCCGTGCCGCGTCCTCCCATTCGCGCACGACCTGCGCGAGAAAATCCGACCCTGGGCCGCTCTCCTCCGTGAGTTCCTCGTTCCCGCGATCGCCGTAGAACCCGATCGCCGAGGCACAGACGAGCACTCGCGGCGCCCGTTCCTGTCGCGCGATCGCTTCCACGATTCGCCTCGTGCCCTGGACGCGGCTCTCGAGCATCTCGCGCTTGCGCCGCGCGGTCCATCGCACCGCAATCGGCGCTCCCGCGAGATGCACGATCGCGTCGGCGCCGCCGATGTCCGTCTGGTCTCGCGGCACGGCGATCACGCCGTGTCCGTCCAGTCGAAGCGCGCGCACGAGCGTCCTGCCGATCAGCCCGCTCGACCCCGTGACTGCGACGTTCAGCGCGTCATTCCCCGGGAAGCTCGAGGCTCCGCCACAGGTACCACGCCGCGTAAGTGCGGTACGGCGCGTAGGTCTCGCCGATCTTCGTCATCTGCTTCGGCGTCGGCAGCTTCCGCATGCGACGCAGCTTCTGCACCGCCTTCTGCACGCCGAGGTCGAGTTCCGGAAAAATGTCGGGCCGGCCGAGCCGGAACATCAGCACCATCTGCGCGGTCCAGGGCCCGATGCCGCGCACGCTCACCAGCGTCTCCATCACCGACTCATCGTCCATTTCGTGAATCTTCAGGATGGCGAGCGATCCATCGTGCGTGCGCCGCGCGAGTTCCTTGACGTACTCCACCTTCCGGCCGGAGAGCCCGGCGGCACGGAGCGTCGTATCCGCAAACTTCAGGAAGTCCGCCGGCGTGGGGCGCTTCCCTTTCTTGAGCGCAAGCACACGCGAATAGATGGTCTGCGCCGCCTTCCCGGAGAGCTGCTGTCCAACGATGCTGCGCACGACGTGATCGAAGTGCGTGCCGTCGGCGCGCGGAACCAGCTTGAATGGGCCGACCCGGTCGATGATCGCGCCGAGCGCGGGGTCCGCGCTGCGAAGATGCTTCAAAGCCTTCCGATGCATGCCCTATCCTAATGCGAGCGTCGCGCGCCCACGAGCGCGGTCCGTTTCACGACATTGCACGCAACGCCTCCGCGAGCCGGACCATCGCCAAGGTGTCCCGCTCGCAGTACGCGTGCAGATCGCACCGCAGTTTTTCCACGGCGTCATCGCCGCCGATCCGTTCGGGGTCCAGCAGCAGCTGCGCGAGCAGCGCCATCGCCGATCCGCCCTCCTTCACCTCGAGATCGTCGTAGGAGAGCGACGGCACGAGCGCGGGCAGCACTTTCTTCAGGCTGAAGCTGCCGTGAAACGCGAGATCGTACACGTGATCGCGGACGATCGGCAGCAAGTCCACCAGCCGTTCGTTGATCCGGCGCAGTGCCGCTGCATGTTCCGGCACCGCCTCGGCGAGCTGCTCGATGCACCCCCTCTCGAACGACGCATAGTACGCCACGATTGTCTCCGCGCCTTCACAAGCGCGCACCAGCTCCGCGGCGAGCGCCGGCCTTGGATCTCCGCCTGCGGTCGCCAGGTACGCGCGCGTCCGGTTGTCGCTCCTGCCGGTCCAGTGCACGCTGAATTGCACGGGCACCTGCGTGAAGGGCGCGCATCCGGGCCATGCCGGAACGGCGAGACCGACGGTCTCGAAATCGAGCCACGCGACCGGCGCGCGCAGCGTGTCGAGTGCGGCGCCAAGCCCGTCCTCGATGATCCGCTCCCGCGCGCGCACGGAACGGATCTGCCGCTTCGCCGGCGGCATGGTCGTCATGCCTTCGTCCATCTGGTCGATCGTCTCGCGGCCAGCCGCGAGATTCTTCTCGACCGACTTCCACTGAATCCGGTACAGCGTGTGCACATGGTGCTCGGGCAGCGCGCCCCAGCATTCGCCGAATCGCGCGCACTTCTCGGGCCGCTTGCAATAGGGACCGAACGGAATCTCCGGCACGGGCCCAGCCAGCATCGCCCGCTGGGCCGCGAGCTCCCGCGGAACGTCCGCGAGCAGAGGTTCGACGTCGGCGGTCACGTCCTCGGTGACGAACAGATTCGAGAGATCCGGGTACCGGCACTCGCTGTTCAGGTGCATCACGAACGCGCGTGGCACGGACAGTCCCGCCGCACGCAGTACCCACAACTGCATCGCCACCTCTGCGAGCTGTTCCGCCTTCACGCTCGTCGACGATTTCACTTCGATCAGGTCGAATCCGTCGTCGGTCCGCCGCAGGATGTCGGTCCTCACCACGGCGTCGCCGGCGCTGAACGTCGCCTCGTAGATCAGCGCAGCGCGGGCGTCGAGCGCGCGCTGCGTCTCGGCGAGCTTCTGCTCGCGCGCGAAATCCGGCGACTTGATGAGCACGCCGGGTCCCATCGCGGCCCGGGCGCGCTCCCCGACCGCGGTGCCCTCGTTCATGCGGAAGAGCGCCTCGTCGTTCGGCGGCGACGGGTCGGGCTCGTGTTCGTCCAGCCAGAGCAGCTTGTGGCAGCGCAGCCCGAGCAGATACCGCGACTTCGAGAGCGGCTTCACCGCAATCTCAGCTTTTTCCGCCACCGGAGGGCGCGGCGCCCGCCATGCTGAGCGTGGCGTCCTGAACGACGCGACCGGCGTCCGGCCCGGCGACGAACAGGTACTCGCGATTCGTCAGGTGGCTGACCGTGCCGACCTTCTCGCCCTTCGGGTTGTGGATCCCGATCTGCGCGCCCACGTACCGCCGGAAATCCACCGGCACCGCCTCCACCTCGCCGAACGTCGATTCGAGCAGCGCGACGAGATCGTCGTGCGCGAAGTAGCCCTCGTTGCTGAACGAGACGATGAGATGCTTCGCCGGAATGGTCCGCACGAGCGATTCGAACGAAGCCCACGAACGCGCTTTCGCATTGTACGCGCTCTTGGTCACCCGGCAGTCGATGCGCTTGCAGGCCACGCCGTACGTCTCCGGCGAATCGTTGCGCACCAGCGTCTCCCAGATGTGGTAGTTCGAGAAATACGAGTGCTGGTTGTACGGCGGATCGAGATAGGCGATGTCCACGGGCGCCATCGCCGCCGCCAGCGCGTTCGCGTCCTCTCGCAGCGCTGCGCCGGGGCCCGGAATGAGCAATGGCATCCGCAGCTCCATCGCGTTGAACGACCGCGGCGCCCACTCCTTCAGGTACGCCATCTGCAGGCCCGTGGTCGAATCCACGCGATCCGCCGCCTCGAGGAGCGATGTCAGGAGGATCGCATGCTCGACGCGATCATCACTGATCCGGTCGATCTCCTCGCGAATGGCGTCGATGCGCCGTCCGTTGCCGGGCTGGAAGTAGCGAGAGTCCACGCAGAACGTTTGCGTGAAATAGCCGTCGCGGCCCGGGAGCGCGTTCAAGTGGCCGAGCTTCGCAGCCGTGAGCGGCCCGCGATGCAGGTTCGCGTCGGCCTCGATGTACGCGATCGCGAGAACCTCCGAATACGACGCGAGATCGTTCGCGGTCACCTGAAAGTGCGCGCGTTTGAGCGCCTGCGCGACCCGTGTGGTCCCCGTGAACATGTCGCTGAACGAGCCCGCACCCGTGCGATCGCGAATCGCCTTGGCGTACGCGAGGATCCTCGGCACGAGCGTGCGCTTCGAACCGATGTACTTGATCACGAAGGCACTTTACGCGATCGCTCGAGCGCGATCAGCTCGCGGCGCAGGATCTTGCCCGATGGGGACTTCGGGATCTTCTCGATGAATTCCACCGACCGCACCTTCTTGAATGACGCCACCACGCCCGCCACGTACTCCATCAGCTCTTCGGAAGTTACATCGTGTCGCGTGACGACGAACGCCTTGGGAACTTCGCCGGCCTCCGCGTCGGCCATCGGAATGACCGCACAATCCGCCACCGCGGGATGTGTGAGCAGCACGCCTTCGAGTTCCGCCGGCGCGACCTGAAAGCCCTTGTACTTGATGAACTCCTTGAGGCGGTCGACGATGTAGAAGAATCCGTCCGCGTCGGCATACCCGACATCACCGGTGTGCAGCCACCCGTCGTCGTCGACCGCCTGCGCCGTCGCATCCGGGTTGTTCAGGTATCCCAGCATGATCTGCGGCCCGCGGATCAACAGCTCGCCCTGTTCGCCTGGTGCGACGTCCTTCGTCGTCTCGAGGTTGACGATGCGGCACTCGGTGTTCGGCACGAGCAGGCCGCACGACCCGTGCCGCACGAACGCGGGATCCTCGGGCGTGAAGTGCGTGACCGGACTCGCCTCGGTCATCCCGTATCCCTGCTTCACCACGCAGCCGATTCTCGCGGCGCAGCTCACCTCCAGCTCGCGGCCCATGGGTGCCGCGCCCGAGGTCACGAACTTCAGTCGCGACAAGTCGAACTGATCCACGATCGGATGTTTCGCCAGCGCGAGCGCGATCGGCGGAACCAGGAACGCCCGCTTCACTCCGTACGTCGAGGTGAGCCGCAGGTACTGCTCGAGATCGAACTGCGGCATCGTCACCACGCAGCCGCCCTTTCGCAAGACTCCACAGAGCACGACCGTCATGCCGTAGATGTGGAAAAACGGCAGCACCCCCACGAGATGGTCGCCCGGCTCGGTGCTGTCGCTGAATTCGATCTGCGCCAGGTTCGCCACGAGGTTGCGGTGCGTCAGCATCACGCCCTTCGGGAGGCCGGTCGTGCCGCTCGAATACGGGAGCGCGACGACGTCACGCGACGGGTTCACCGGCTGCGGCGGCGCTACGTGAGCGGACGCACCGGACGCACCGGACGCGAAGGCCGCGAACGCTGTGCACCCGGGCGCGTCGGCCCAGGCGACCACTTCCTTGATGCCCGCCGCGGCCGCCGCCGCGCGCGCCTTCTCGGCGAGCTGCGGCGCCGTCACGATGATCTTTGCGCCGGAATCCTTCAGCTGGCGCCCGAGCTCCTCAGCTCCGTACATCGGATTGGCCGTCGTGTTGGTGCCGCCGAGTTCCGCGACGGCGAAGAAGACGGCGGCGTACTCCGGAACGTTCGGGCTATACAGGCAGAGCACGTCACCACGTCCGAAGCCCCGGGCCCTCAGCGCCGCCCGGCAATGTCCGATCAGCGTGCGCAGCCCGCCATACGTCAGCACGCGGCCGCTGGGCCCGTCGATGAGCGCCGGCTCGTTCCACCACCCGCCCGCATGCTCGAAGACGAACTCGCCGAGCGTGACGTCGGGGATCGGTACGTCGGGAAAGGGGCTGCGCAAGATCATCAGCGCGCTCGTATCCTGAAGGTTTCCGGGGATCGCGAATTCGAGTGTTATAGCTCCGAGTCCGGCTGACTGCAATCCTGCGGGGGCGTATCGCGAGTTCAATCGCGCTCCTTACATTGAGGCGCATCTCAGGAGTGGCACCATGTTCTCGGGTGAACAAGTCGCGGCGCTCTTCGCCGACCTCGGAGTCACGCACGTCGTCACCGTCCCCGACAGCACCATCGGGAAGTGGGGCGACGCGATCGCGCGGGCAAATGACATGCACCTCGTTCGCGTCTGCCGCGAGGGCGAGGCGTGGTCCGTCGCCGCAGGGCTTCACTTCGGCGGCGCGCGTCCGCTCGTGCTCATCCAGTGCACGGGACTGTTCGAATCGGGCGACTCCCTGCGCAACGTGCTGCACGACTGGAAGCTCCCGATCTTCAGCGTCATCGGATACCGCAGCTTCCTCAACCAGGAGACGCTCCCGGGAGACAGCTGCCTCGTGTTCACCGAGCCGCTGCTCGACGCGTGGAAGATCGAGTACAAGCTGATCACGAGCGAATCGCAGATCGGCACGATCCGCCAGCATTATCGGGCGTGTCTCGCAGCCGGCAAGCCGGGCGCCGCGCTCATCGCGGAGGGCAAGGCATGAGCGACCACGGCGCGATGGACCCGCGCGGAGCCCTCGCCGTGCTGCGCGAGCATCGCGCGAGCGGTGACGTCGTCGTCACGTCGATGGGCTCGGCGCGCGAGTGGATGGCGATGGGGCCGCTCGACCCGCTCGACTTCGTGTTCGTGCCGTCCAGCATGGGACAGGCGCCGTCGCTCGCGCTGGGCATCGCGCTCGCGCAGCCCGCGCGTCGGGTGTTCGCGTGCAACGGCGACGGCTCGATGCTCATGAATCTCGGCGCCTTGGTGACGATCAGCGCCGAATCACCGCGGAATCTCGTCCTGATCGTGTTCGAAAACGGCGTGTACGAAGTGACCGGCGCGCAGCCAACTCCCGGCAGCGCGCCCGGCCGGCCCGACCGGCGCGGAGTGGACTTCGCGGAAATCGCACGTGCGTGCGGCTGGACCTCGGTGTTTCGTTATCGCGAACTCGAGGAGTGGCGCAACGCGGCGAGCGAGTCGATCGGCGCCGCCGGACCGGTCTTCATCGCCCTCGAGGTGGCGCCGGTCCCGGGCGCCGTCGGCCCGAAGTCACCAGGGCCAACTGTGGAACGAGCACGGAAATTCCGCGAAGCCCTTCGCCAAACCAATCGGTAAGAAGACCGTCGTCTGAGAGCTATCCGTTGATCGCTGTCAGGTGACAGCGTCGCCCCCTATTTCCCATCGGACTCGTCCTCGCCGCTATTTCACCTGGAGCTTGCCACGCAGCCGGATGTCCTTCGACGACCGGCCGATCATCACGCGAAACGTGCCGGGCTCGACGACGCTCCGCAACTTCGCGTCGAGCAGGCCGAGCGCTGCGCTCGAGAGCGTGAACGACACGTTTTTCGATTCGCCGGCCGCGAGGTGAATGCGCTTGAACCCCTTGAGCGCGATCAGCGGAGTGGCCACCGATGTGACTTCCTGGCGCAGGTACAGTTCGACGACTTCGTCGCCCGCCATCGCGCCGGAATTCTGCACTGTGCAGTGCACCGTCGCGGTGCCGCCGGGGACGATCTCCGACGGTTCGATGGACAGCCCGCCGTACTCGAACGTCGTATAGCTCAGCCCGAAGCCGAACGGAAACGCCGCCTGTCCGGTTCCGTCGAGATAGTCGTCGCCGCGCCCGGTCGGCTTGTGGTTGTACGTGAGCGGGAGCTGGCCTTCCGACATCGGGAAGGTGATCGGGAGGCGTCCACCCGGATTGTGGTCGCCGAACAGCACATCCGCGACGGCCTCGCCGCCCGCCTCACCCGGATACCAGACGTCCACTACCGCGCCCGCGCGGTCGATCCAGTCGCGCATCGTCACGGCGCTCCCGCCGACGATCGCCACCACCACCGGCCTTCCGGTCGCGGCGACGGCTTCGATGAGCTCCTCCTGATGACCCGGCAACTTCAGCGATGACCGGTCGCGGAACTCACCTTCCTCGATTCCGGCCACGATCACCACCGCATCGCTGCCACGCGCGATTTGCACGGCACTGTCGATCTTCGCGCGCCAGTCGATCGGCACCGCGTGATTCCACACGAGCTTCACCCGTGCATTCCCCGTGCTCTCGAAATACTCGAGACGCAGGTCATACTCGCGGCCGGCTTCGAGTCGCACATCCTTGAGCAACGAGCCGTACGACTTCTTCTGCCAGTCGTCGATCAGCAGCGAGCCGTCGAGATAGAGTCGGTACCCGTCGTTTCCTTCCACCCCGAGTCGCACGGTCTCTGTCGCAGGCGCGATGAGCTTGCCCGTCCACCGCACGGAATACCAGTCGAACGGAATTCCGCGCGCCGGTGAGTTGAGCGTCCACCCGAAATCCACGCGGGCGTCTTGCCGCGTCAGCCGTGGCTCTCCTTCCAGCTTGTTGTTGTCGAAATACTCGGCGGCCAATCCCGGCGTGCGCTTGCCGTCGGTGAGCGTGACGAGGTTCGCGGCCGGTACCGGCACGTACTCGACGGCAAAGCGACCCGGCCCCGGCGCATAACGAACGTCGGCGCCCGCGCCGAGTTTTCTGCGGATGCCCTGGACGATTGAGATCTTGCCGTTGCCTTCGCCGCTGTAGTCGCCGAGCCGTGCTTCATCGGCGTCGGTGCCAATTAAGGCGAGCGACGTGAGGCTCTTCTTCAATGGAAGAGTTCCGGCGTCGTTCTTGAGCAGCGTGATCGACGCGCGTGCCGACTCGAGCGCGAGCGCGCGGTTCTCTCGCGAACCCCCGCTGCGTGCCGCCTCGTCGGCGTCGACGTACGGATGCTCGAACAGGCCAAGCTCGAACTTCAGCCGCAACACCCGGCTCACCGCGCGATCGATGGCGCGCTGGTCGATCATCCCGCGTTCGAACGCCGGCCAGAACTGCGTGTACTGCTGCACGGACGACTGGAAGATCACGTCGAGTCCCGCTTCAATCGCCTGCTTGGTGGACACGAGATTGTTCGGACTCGTGAAGTGCAGCACCTGCGCGCCGCCGGTCCCCGCCTGATCACCGATCGCGATGCCGCCGAAGCTCCAGTCGTCGCGCAGCACTTTCGTGAGCAGCCACTCGTTCGCCGTCGCCGGCTGTCCGTTCACCGAGTTGTACGACACCATGACGGCGCGCGCGCCGGCCTGCTGGATGGCGGCCTTGAACGGCGGGAAGAACACTTCGTCGAGCAGGCGTTCGTCGAAGTCGATCGGATAGCTGTCGCGCCCGCCATCGCCGACGTTCGCGACGAAGTGCTTCGGCGTCGTCACCACGCCCATCTGCTCGAAGGGCCGCACGAACGCGAGCGTCATCGCCGTGGTCAGCCACGGGTCCTCGCCGTACGTCTCCTCCACCCGTCCCCATCGCGGGTCGTTCGCGATGTTGATCACCGGCGAGAGCACCTGCCGAACGCCGCGCGTGCGCGATTCGGTCGCGATCGCCGTCGCGACGGCACCCATGAGCGAGGTATCCCATGTTGCGGCGAGCGCAATCGCCGCGGGAAACATGGTCCCGCCATTTCCGTAGAGACCGTGCACCGCCTCTTCGAACGGGATGATCGGGATGCCGAGGCGCGTGCGCTCGACGAAATAGCGCTGGATCGAGTTCAGCTTCTCGGCCATTCGCCGCGCGGCCGTGCCAGGATCGTTTCCACGTGCCACGTCGCCCCGCTCGCGCACCTGAAGCCCGAACACTCCGTGCTGATAGACGGTGGTGTCGCTGTCGAGGTCGCCCGGCACCATCCACATTTGCCAGAACTTTTCCTCGAGCGTCATGCGGCCAAGCAGGTCGCGGACGCGCGCGTCGATGGAGAGTGCGGAATCCTTATACAACGGACCGCCGGCGCGCGGTGCCGTGGCGCAGCTCAGCAACGGAATACACAGGAAAAGGAGCGCGCGGCGCATGAGAAACCTTAAGCCACTCCCCCGCTGCGCGCATCTGTGGTATCTCTCGGGCACGGCAGGATTCCCGTTGAAGGGGCACCCGTTCACGCACCAGGAGTTTGCATGACTCGCACGAGCAATCGGTTCGGCGCACTCATTCCTCTCGCGCTCGCCGCGGTCGCCGCGGTCGCGGCGCTGGCGCCGCAGGCTGGCCGCGCGCAGACCGCTTCGAAGATCCCTGAGCGCGCCGTCCGCCACGACATCCCACTCACGAACATGATCCGGCGCGCCTTCGACGCCGGCACGCGCGACTCCACCGGACGCCCGGGCCGCAACTACTGGCAGCTCTGGATGGACTACACGATCAACGCGCGCTTCGAGCCGA
>OCZT010005468.1_pt1 | contig 12662 bp, 10 predicted proteins | sample 1539031 | NCBI WGS metagenome assembly OCZT01 (sample SAMEA3539308, study PRJEB22396) | soil metagenome | biome: tundra; feature: field; material: soil | place: USA | collected 2010-05 | depth 0.15 m | reverse complement strand
GATCTACACTATTTCCCTACACGACGCTCTTCCGATCTAAACACAAAGGGTAAGAATCCATTGCGAACTGGTAATGATGGCGATTATTTCCCTGCAATTCGGTAGCGCCAGATAGGTACACGCAAGGAACGCGCGGAAGCGCAGGCTGCCCCACGCTGAGGAACGGGAGGCGAGTAGGAGGTTCACGGGGAGGGCTTGCACGGTGATCGCTATGAGGTTGAGAACCAGAGGAGCCAGGGCGATGGGCGCAAGCAGTGCGAGCGCAGCTCCAAGGCGTGGGAGAGTCTGAAAGTATCCATCTTGCGTGCGGAACAGTGCGGTCCACCATCCGAGGTTATAGGCATCCGCAAACCAAACGTGTCCGTCTTCGGCCCAGAATTGCGCGTGAAAGATGGCATCCGGGCGGCGCGTGATCAGCACGGCGCAGGAGAGCAGGAAGATCGCGCCGCGATGCCAGGATCGAAGGACGGTTTGCCGGTCTTGTTGGTCTTGTACTTTTCCACTTGTCAATTCGGGCCGCCTTGGGTCGCGCCATGCTTGATTAATTGCATATTCCAGCCCTGAGGCTGTTCGGGAATCGAAACGACCGATCCTGCCGGTGCTGCTTGGAAGCGCTGAACGGACGCGGCGAAATTTGTCTCATCAAGGGTGCGATGACGCCAGTCGCGGAAGATGCCAAAGCACATGAGACACAAAAGAGTTACCGAAATGACTTTGACAGGAGCGACGCTGGACCGGTAGCCGAATAACAGCGCCCATGCAAACCCAAGCATGGGGAAGAACCAGTAGCGCAGACCCGGCACACCGGCATACACCACCCAGACAGGGACTGTGGGATGGTCCCACTCAAACGGATTCATCAGGCCTGCGGCAAAGACCGCAGCCGAGAAGGCGAGGAAAAGCTTTATCGATGTGGGCGACCTGAGAGCGCAGATTAGAACGAATACTGAACCGCCAATCGCCACACAGACGAGAAAGATGGTAAGCCATGGGCCGGGTTGCGCAGCCAAGCCGTTTGTGCCGAGCAGTGCACCGAAATATACCTGACCTGCCAGAAGTCGCGCGAATAATTGCGGAGTGGCTCCCAATGCCCTGTGCGCGCGTGCGGCGGGGGCCAGAACCAACATTGCCCACGATTGAATGATGCAGGTAAGAGTGAAGATCACGACCGGGACGCGCCGCCAGTTATCAGGCTGCTTCCATGCAAGGTAGACGGCGATCGGCAGCAGGAAGATTGAGAACGGGCCTGTGACTCCGCAGAGAAGCATGATCAGAAAATCGAAGACCCGCTGAGCCCTGCTCGGGGGAATAGGCGCCACAAGAAGCAGGAAGGTACTCAGAGCTAGAGGCCATTGTGCATTGGTGAGGCCGTAGCTCATTTCGGTGCAATTCGGCAGTATGAGGTACATGGCGGCGAGGAAAATGCGGAATTGCAGGCTGCCCCACGCGGAAGAGCGGGAGGTGAGAAGCAGGTTTACGGGGAGGACACGAAAGAAAATCGCGACGAGATTAAAGAGCAGGGGGACTGTGGATAGCGGCGCAAGCAGGGCAAGCGAGGCCACGAGGCGAGGCAAAGGTTGGAAGTAGCCTCCGAATGTGTGGAACAGCGCGGGCCACCATCCGAGATTGTAAGCCTCGGCATACCAGAAATGTCCGTCTTCGGCATAGAACTGCGCGTGAAAGATTGCGTCTGGCCGACGCGAAACAATCACAGCGAAGGCGAACAGGAATGCAGCGGCGTGCTGCCAGGGCCGAAGCCCCGACTGATTTGCGGTTTCCTTGATTGTCTCAGTTCCCTTCACTGCAGGCCTCCCTGGTCTAACGAGGCAGATACAGGTATACCGGATTCAAGCGGCGCGGGGACAGGGGGCGCTTGTGCAGAGCTCTCGCCTGCGGTAGATGCGACAGGGGTGGGTCTCCGGAGTTCCCATTGTGTGCGTAATTCGATCATCATACTAAGCGGAGTATCGGTCTGGTTACCCAGCCGGGTTCTAGTGCGTTTGTGTCATTGTCAAGGGTACCCGAAGAACGATATAGAGGTGTCATGTCAGAATTCCCATGAATGCGCTAAGCACTACTGATCAGCTTAACGGACAGATTTTTTCTCTGAATGGCTCCTTAGTTGCAGGATAGATTGAATTTGGCAACGTGTCTCGAAGCTGAATCTTTCTCTGCCTTGGTTTCCGAAAGCAAAATGAATGAGTTAGCCTCCACGGGAAAACAGGTTGAGTTGTCCGTCGTCATGCCGTGTCTGAACGAACGAGAGACCGTGGGCATATGTGTGCGCAAGGCTGTGACGAGCCTTCGCAAAGCCGGTATCAATGGTGAAGTAATCGTCGGCGATAACGGGTCGACCGACGGATCGGTCGAAATCGCCGAATCGGAAGGGGCGCTGGTAATTCATGTCGCGGATAAGGGTTATGGCAGCGCATTGAAGGGCGGAATCCTGGCCGCAAGCGGAAAATACGTGCTGATGGCCGACTCCGACGACAGTCATGACCTCGAGAAAATTGATCCCTTCCTGGATAAGCTGCGCGATGGTTACGACCTCGTGATGGGAAACCGGTTCAAAGGGGGCATCGAAGCAGGCGCGATGTCCTGGAAGAACCGCTATATCGGAAACCCGGTACTCTCATTCATCGGAAGACTTTTCTTTCGAGCTGACGTAGGAGATTTTCATTGCGGCCTACGCGGTTTTTCGCGGAGTGCCTTTCAAAAGATGGATTTGAGAACCACCGGCATGGAATTCGCCTCGGAGATAGTGATCAAGGCCAAACTCATGGGGCTGAAGATGACCGAGGTGCCAACCTTCATGAGCCAGGATGGGCGCTCACGCGCGCCACACCTCCGGCCATACCGCGACGGCTGGAGGCATCTCCGCTTCATGCTCATGTTCAGTCCACGCTGGCTTTTCCTCTATCCCGGCATTTTCCTGATATTGCTGGGACTGGCTGGATGCGCCTGGCTTCTACCGGGACCTCAGTTCTTCTATGGAGTCGAATTCGACGTGCATACGCTTCTTTATGCGTTCGTTTTTGTACTCCTGGGCTTTCAACTTGTAGCCTTTGCCGTCTTCACCAAAATATTTGCCATTTCTGAGGGTTTGCTGCCCGAAGACCCGCGCCTCAATCGCGCCTTTCGCTACATCACGCTGGAAACGGGTCTGGCCGTCGGTGTCCTCATGGTGGCTTTGGGACTTGGTGGCTCGATCTATGCCGTCTCAGGTTGTGTCAGGGGAAGCTGCGGCGTCTTAGAGAGTGGGCGCTTGCTGCGCGTCGTCATGCCGTCTGTCTTCTCGCTGACTCTGGGCGTGCAGATTGTCTGCGGCAGCTTCTTCCTGAGCATTCTCGGGTTGCGGCGCACCTGAGATTTCACCATCGACGCGGGTACGCGGAGCGCAAGAGTGTTCAAAATGAATGGCTGCCGGGTGCGAATGTAAGGAGTTCATGAATGGAAGTACTTGGTTCTTCTTCAAAAGATCAGGTAGAGAAATCACAAGAAAAGGTTGCTCTTCCTGAGGATCCCCTATTCGCACACGGGCATGTGGCGTACGCGATTTATGCTTTGGCTCTTGGAGCGACGATTTCGATTTGGCTTATCGCCCTCCGCGCCCCACTGTGGATAGATGAGACCGGACAATACTGGCAGATCTATGCGGGTTTTTCACAAATATGGCCGCGCCACTTCATGACCCTTTCGTCCCCCGAGCATGCTTACATCCTTTGGCTTTCAACCAAGCTGATCGGGACCAGCGAGGCCGCCCTCAGAATTCCCTCCACTCTCGCCATGCTTGGCGCAGTCTATGTCTTGTATCTTGCCGCACGCGAGCTTTTTGAGCGTGATATTGCCATCATCGCTGCCATCCTCTTCTCGCTTCACCCTGTTGTTGCTTTCGAGGCCATCGATGCACGGCCCTACGCCTTCGGAGCCCTGGTAGTAAATACCTCCATTCTGGTCCTGCTTCGTTTACGCCACAACGATTCCGAGTGGCTGGCGGCGTTGTTTGGGATCGCTGCAGCATGCACTGTATGGTTCCAATATCTGTTCATCGTGATGCTGCCGGCATTGGTTCTTTGCTTCTTCGTCGTCAAGAATTGCGACCGTAAGACCCTATGGAGACAATTCGGCATTGCGGTCGCTGCATTCGCGCTGGCATTCCTGCCAGTGATCCCCATAATGCTCTTCCTGTTCCGCACCAGCAAGACTCACGTCGTCGAACCAGCTCCAGCACTGCTGGACCTGGTGCGCTTTCTCGCGCCAGGGTCGCTCTTTGTCGGGGTGTGCATCACCGGTTGTGTTGCCTTTCTCCTTCGCGCCGCGAGACTGCAACGCTATTCGCTCAGCCGGTTTGAACCATCGCATCTCTTGATTTGCGCATCCTTGGCGCTCATTCCGAGTTTGCTGCTCTACGGCGTGAGCGTGGGAACATCGGTTCATCCATTTCTCCCCCCCCGTCACTGTCTGGACGCGATTCCGGGAATCGCGCTTTGTTGGGCGTTCGTTCTCAGTCGTTTTCGTTCCCGCATTCTGCGATTGTTATTCTGCCTGATCTTCGTAACGGTGACAGCATGCACACAGTTCAGTTCGCCACTGGCAAAACTTCATAACCCCTCATGGAAAGATGCTCTCCAATACGCCGAAAAGAACGCGAGTACCGATAATGCCCCTGTAATGATCTGCAGTGAGTTCCCCGAGTCTGACTTCGTTCCAATGCCGCTGGATTCGCCAAAAAGCAGCAAACTGTTTTCCCCGCTCTCTTACTACAATGTTAGTGTGCCCGTGGTTCCCATGCCCAGGGAACTCAACGGCGAAGCGATTCGAGTCGGTTCATCGTTCTTGCAAGAAGCCGCACAGAAGCACGAACGTTTTCTAGCCCTTGCGCGGAGATCTTCTGACAAAACTCTCGACTGGCTTACAAAGAATGGCGCCGCTACGCATTCTGTCCACCAGCTAGGCGAACACGATGGAGTTGTGGTTCTGGAGTTCGTGCCGCGTCAGTCTGTCGCGTTGAAGTGATGGATAGAAGGGGCAATTGCGAAACGAAGGCGGGCCCCGACATGAACTGAAGATGGTCTCCGCAAACCGGGCAGTAGATGGATGATGGCACGTAACCAGATTCGCTGACTTGCGCCGACACCGTGTCCATCGAGTGTCTTAGGAACGGTGTGCGATCTCGGAATAATATTGTTGCGTTACTTTTCTGCCGGTGGTGCCATAGCGCGGGGCGCGACGGATTCCCCACTTATGCAGGACGAAGCCGACGGTGGTGGCAAGGACGCCCAGTCCGTATTGCACGCTGCGCTTGAAGTTGATTGAGGAGGCTTCTTCAAAATATTTCGTGGGGCAGGAGATTTCGCCGATCTGGAAACCGAACATTACCGCCTGTGCAATCAACTGGTTGTCGAAGACGAAGTCGTCTGAGTTTTCAAGCAGCGGAAGGGTCTCAAGCAGTTCCTTTGAGAAGGCACGGAACCCGGTGTGATATTCGGAAAGTTTGACGCCGAGAAATAGGTTTTGAAATGCCGTGAGCAGCCGGTTGGCAACGTATTTGTAGAACGGCATTCCACCCTTGAGCGCGCCGGCGCCAAGAATGCGCGAGGCCAGAACCATGTCATAGACTCCGCTGGCGATCATTCCGGCCATGGCCGGGACAAGCAATGGAGTGTACTGGTAGTCGGGATGGACCATGACCACGATGTCTGCGCCCGCGGCAAGAGCCTCGCGGTAGCAAGTTTGCTGGTTGCGGCCGTATCCATAATTTGCGTCGTGGAGGAAGGTCTGCACGCCGAGTTTCCGGGAAAGCGCGGCGGTCTGGTCCTTGCTGGAATCGTCGACGAGAATCTTGATATCCACAACATCGGACAGTTCCTGAACTGTTTTTTCCAGGGTCTTTTCGGCGTTGTAGGCCGGCATCACGACCGCGACTCGCTTTCCGTTGATCATGGTTGGAACTCCTGAAACTTCTGCACTTCGCGGCTCCGACCGGGGCTGATTGAGTGCCCGGCAGCGGACTATTGCGCGGGCAAGGGGTAGGGTGAAATGGTCGCCGGCTGAGTGTCCATCTTGATCAGCCAGGCCTTCCGGACCCCGTAAAACTCCATTAACTCTCGATTATTCGCCGCGTCCATCTCCCATGCCCATACGACTTTGGAGTCATCGACGTCTGCCGCGTTATAAACCCATTGATCAAGGGGATACCGATTTGGTGAATCGCGAACAAACACGAGCTGTTTGCCGGGAAGCTGTTCCAGGCCAAACTCAATGTTGGCTCGTTCCGTTCCGAAAAGATCGGGGCCGTACCACATATTTCCCCAACTGGATGGCGGCCATTCAGCAATCTTGAAGCCGAGCGGCATCGCGACTACCCGCACGGCCGCCAGCACGACGCAGAGGGTAACGGCTAACCGCACCAGTGCGAGGCCTACGGGTTTGCGTTCGGGACTCCAGACTCTGAGGTGGCGCATGGCCTGCAAGCCAATTGCATAGAATGCCGCGGTGACGGGGGCAAGGTAATGAGGGAGCAGGAATATCTCGATCAACAACCCGGCCAGGACGAACGCTACGCACAAGATCAGGAAGCGGATACGGCGATCGAGGAGAACCCGCCGCAACATGATGAGCGGAGTGAGCAGAGCGAAGCCGGCAAAAAACAGCAGGGACGCCGAGAACTTTGCGAGAGTTCCAGGGAAAAAGCGAGAGAAGGAGTTCATTTTCGAGTAACCCTTCATCTCGCTTTCGTAATAGAACCGACGCATGCCCGGATGCCGATAAGACGGCTCGGGGCGTTGGGACTGCCAGACGTAATAGGGCGCCATGGCGTAGGTTGTGCGGTTGACGGTATAGGGCAGAGTGGTGGGACTTCCGAAGGCGCGGTAGTCGTAATAGCCAAGCCAGGCTCCAGCTGTAATCATCAGCAGGACAGGCAATGCGGCACGGCGCAGCAGTATTGCGGGAGCCGGCCGATTCTTTCCAAAAAAAGCCCAGTGCCCGAGGACAGCCGCGACCGGAAGACACACAAGCATGCCTTCGTAGGGTCGGGTGTATGCGACAAGGACGATGCCCACCGCCAGGAGCAGACCGTAGCGAAAACACACAGTCTTCATCAGGCGCGGCAGCGCGCCCAGCACCAGGGCTCCGCCGAGACCAGCGATGAAGCCCGCGCCGGTGTAGGTGTTGATCCAGTAACTGAAGAGGCCCAAGCGGAGCATGGCCAGGAATCCGCCGAGCAGTGCCCAGCCCGGCGGCAGCCACGCCTGCAGCATCCAGCAGATGGCGGCGCACATGAGCGCACTTGTGCAGAGAATCCCGAACCAGGGACTACCGAACAGAACCTTACCGGCAGCCATGACCAACCCCTGTGCGGGAAAATACATCGACCCATAAGTCGGATTCATGTCGACGTGAATCGTTTCAAAGTGGGTCCACATGGCGGGCGTCGGGTTCGTGAGCCGGCCCTGTGCGAAAGTGTCGGACGCAAGCAGGTTGCTGAAGTCGTCGGGGACGAACGGGAGTGGAATTGGAACGAGGGGAAGGATGGCGAGTCGCAACAGAAAGGTGCTGAAGCCGACGGTTGCGACTGCCAACCCCTGTTTTCGGGCTAGCCTCCCAAACGCACGCTCGATGCGCGCGAACCAGGGGTTGCCGAGCCATGGCCATGCAAATGCCGCTGCAATGGCAATCGCCGTCAAACTGCCTTCAAGCAGTGTCAGCGAAAGGCGATTATCCGAAGCGGAAGGCAAGAGCATTCTGATCTAATTCCCGAAACCGGCTGGGTTTGCCGCGGGGGCAAATGAGTGGCAGAGGGCTCGTCTCAGCGTGGTCTAAGGAGCACTATACGATTCAGGCTGGCGTGCGATCCATCCTAAATACATTTAGATTTAATGGGAGAACACGATTCTGCAATGCCATTGCAGTGCGCATCTTCCGCGAAGAACCGCGTTTCCTGGTTGTCTTGTCCTGCAGGAAACTTTGCGAAGACTAAGTGATTGAAGTGCCCAAGGTGGTGCTGACGTTTACGAATGCGGTGTTGATTCCGCTAGCCAGGGCGCCCATGCCGGCGGTTGCACCGAAGGCGATGAGAGCGACGACCAGAGCGTACTCGACGAGATCTTACCCTTCGTCGCGGCTGACCAGATCCTGGAACTTGAAATAAAGCTTGAGAAGCATGCCGTTCATTTTGGCTCCATCCTTGATCGTCCACTCTTTCAAGGGATCCGGTTGTGAACTTACAAGCCGCCCGCTCTTGTCGGACTTAGTTTAGCAACACAATCTGGGAGCTAGCTTATCCGGGCAATCCGACAAAATCAGTTTGAGACACCCTTTGCTGGAGAGATTACGCGACTACGATGAGGCTGTCGGACGTATCTCCCCTGCAAAGGAATTGAGGTGCTGGATTACATTGCTCTGGCAGTACGTTGCCAGGAACTACGTGATCGAGGTGCCCAAGTTGGTGCTGACCTGGCTGAACGCGGTGTTAATGCCCTGGGCCAGGGCGCTCATCCCGGCAGTCGAACCGAAGGCGATCAAAGCGACGACCAAAGCATATTCAACCAGGTCCTGACCTTCATCGCGGTTCTTCAGATCCTGGAACTTTATATAGAGATTGAGAAGCAAGCCGTTCATTTATTTTCCTCCCCGTGTTGCACGGTTTCTCTAACTACTGCCAGAACAATGGCAGAACACCTGTTTGGTCCCTCCTGAGCTTATCGGGCTTCCTGCACCAAAGGAGGTATCAAAATCTTCGGCTATGCATCCAGGATGCAAAACGGCAGGAAGCCGCCCCTTGAGGAGGCGGCTTCCTGACTGTTGCCGGTGAGAGCATGTCGCGGAGTCGAGCTGGCGCTTAAATCTCTCCTGCATTGCATCTGAGATTGCTTTCCAGCCCAAACCGACGACTAGCTGATGGAGGAGCCAAGTTTTGTGCTGACGTTGGAGAACGCGGTGTTGATGCCCGTTGCGAGAGCGCCCATGCCGGCGGTTGCACCGAAAGCGATCAAAGCGACGACCAGGGCATACTCAACCAGATCCTGGCCTTCTTCACTGTTCTTCAGGTCCTGGAACTTCACATAAAGCTTGAGAAGCATATCATTCATTGTCATTCTCTCCAAACTGCTCAGTTAGTTCCAGCCGAAGCCGGAAGGGTTAAGGGTTGTCCGATTCCTCCTGATGTTTCCGAGCTTGTTGGCGTTTCGGAACCGATGCAAGAGTTGGAATCTCAGGATGTTCTTCGTCCAAAATCAATCTCGAGGTAATAGCCCCTCGGGATACTCGAGTTGAATGAGCCCTGGCAGGGGGACCTCCAAAGCATTTGGCCTGGTGAAAATACCCCCCCTACAAATTCGCTGAGGAACTGGGTTGCGTATACCTACCGTTGTTCTGGCAGAGACTAGCTGATAGATGAGCCCAGCTGGGTGCTGACGCTGGAGAACGCGGTGTTGATGCCCGTGGCGAGAGCGCTCATGCCGGCGGTAGCACCGAAGTCGATGAGACCGACGACCAGGGCGTACTCAACCAGGTCCTGACCATCTTCGTGGCTCTTCAGGTCCTGGAATTTCACATAGAGTTTAAGCAGCAAGTTACTCATTGTTCCCCTCTCCGAGTGTTTTGTTTTCCCAGCCTCAACCGGGGCACAATCGTTATTGCAAGTCGTGTGCCATTCTCGAATATTTAATTTCGCCATATGAATCAATGACTTATAAATTCGCCGGCGGGAGAGCCAAAGATGGCGCTGTAAACAGCCGTTTACAGTGAGGGTCCAGAAAGACCGGCACGGTATACATGACCCAAAAGTTGGAAGCACTTAAGTTACCAGGCAGGCGCCTCATTTGAAGTAACGAGAAAGATGAAGTAAGCCTGTTGCTATGCGGAAAGTAGAATAGCGATCATGACAAGCGGGACAGATGGTTTAATAGCCGAGCCCGGGAATGACTTCGCTGAGCTTTCGATTGCCACCGTCGCCGGATTGGCTTTTGCATTCATTGCCATGTTTGTGTGCGTTGTCCCGCTGGCCGGCGACGTTGCCAGCGCGCGTGATTTCGTCGTCTTCTGGGCCACGGGCCAGCAGTTGATTCATCATGCCAATCCCTACGACTCGGCAGCTATGGGACGAATCGAACGTACTGCGGGACTTCCAGCCGGATACGGAATTCTTTTCATGCGGAATCCGCCCTGGGCGCTGCCGCTGGTGTTGCCGCTGGGGCTTGTCGGCCTGCGGATTGGGGCGCTGCTTTGGTCGCTGGCTCTGCTTGGGTGTCTGGTAGTTTCCGGGTGGCTGATACGGCTTATGCACGGCCGTCCACGGAATCGCATTCACTGGCTGGCGGTGGCGTTCGCGCCGGCGCTGATCTGTTTGTTCATTGGACAAACTTCGCTCTTCGCGCTGCTGGGGTTGGTTTTGTTCCTGTACCTGCATCGCACGCGTCCATTCATGGCCGGGCTTGCTCTCTGGCTCTGCGCACTCAAGCCCCACCTGTTTCTTCCCTTCGGCGTTGTGCTACTGGCCTGGATCATCGTTTCCAGGAGTTACAAGATCCTGGCTGGCGCCGCGGTTGCCCTGGCGGCAAGTTGTGCGGCCGCATGGCTCCTTGAACCGACAGCCTGGAGCGATTACTCGCAAATGATGCGGGCGCCAGTAAGCGGGAAAGAATTTATTCCCTGCCTTAGCGTCGCAATGCGTCTTTGGCTCATGCCGCAAGCAGTATGGATCCTGTATCTGCCGGTAACTCTGGCTTGCGCATGGGCGCTGGCCTATTACTGGCGCCGGCGCGATGCGTGGGATTGGGTGAAAGACGGGAGTTTGTTAATGCTGGTGTCGCTCTTCGCTGCTCCCTATTGCTGGCTCTACGATCAGGTGCTGGCCATGCCGGCAGTGTTGGAGGGCGCATATGCGACTCGCAGCCGGCACCTGTTGACAGCCATTGCGCTTGTCAATATCCCCATCTTGGTCGCGCTGGCATCCGGCATCAAAATCATCTCGGCGTTCTATCTATGGACGGCGCCAGCCTGGTTGGCCTTGTATCTCCTAGCGCGCCGCTCCAAGTAAAGCGACAAGTGACTTAGGGAGTGAACCGGGCGTTACTCAGCCACTAGGCCAGTGGAGTGGTACGGAATCATGCATTCGATGATGGCGTTTGGCGATCAGGAAGACCTAATAATGCGGAGGAAGTAGAATAGCGTCCATGATCAGCAAGACGCATGTTCTCGAGAATGAGCCGATCGGGATCATCGTGCATTCCTGCGCGAGTTGCGGCGGTTCACACACATCTACACTTGGAAATCTACAACTGGGCAGCCGAGTGGGCGCACCGCGCCGTGGCCTGCGACAGGAAGAATTACTCTTTCTGTGGCTCGAACTCTGGAAGCTAAACTGCCTCGGCAAACTACTCGCTACCAGGTACCACCAAACTGAACGGACTGGATCCCGAACTCTATTTTCGCCATATGGTGGTCCATGCCGCCGAACACCCAATCAGCCGGATTGACGAACTGATTTCCCGGAACCTCGCCGACGGTGAGAAGACTGAGAGAGGTCATGACAAAGGCGCGACTCGATGGTCTGTACTTGCTGCTACTGGGGGTTCTGGTGCTTATTTCTCTGGGCGCCATCCTGGGGAATGCTACTCCTGGCCAAATGCTAGATTTCAGAGCGGTCTATTACCCCTCGCGTTGCCTTATCGAGCATTGTGACCCGTACAAGGAGAGTGAGGTATCGCGCGTCTATCAGGCAGAGGGAGTGTATGGCCCTCTGGATAGCGCAACGGAACGCCAAATGGTGGCGCGGTTTGCATACCTGCCTAGCGCATTCACTCTCACGGTTCCCTTCGCGATGCTGCCATGGGGACCTGCACATACGCTTTGGAAAGCGGTCACCATTGGAAGTCTTATCTTTGCTTCGTATTTGATTTGGAATTTCGGAGCGAATTACGCGCCAGTAATCTCTGGTTGCCTGGTCGGCTTTCTGCTTGCCAATCGCGAATTGCTTGCTCTTAGAGGCATGTGCGCGGGAATTGCAGTGAGCCTTTGCGTAGTGGCCGTCTTGTGCTTTCTTCGGGAGCGTTTTGTTCTGGCTGGTATCTTATGTTTTGCGGACAGCCTGGCAGTCAAACCGCAAGATGCAGGCCTGGTCTGGCTCTATTTCTTTTTGGCTGGCGGAATTTACCGCAAACGTGCGCTGCAAACTCTTCTCGCGACAGTTGTCCTGAGTCTGCCTGTAGTCGTGTGGGTATGGCTCGTCTCGCCGCATTGGATGCAGGAACTGCGCTCCAATATTCTGGCGTATTCTGTACGCGGCGGGATTAACGACCCTAGCCTAGCTTCAGCGGGAGCACATGGCATCGGCATGGTGATAATCCTGCAAGAGGTCATCAGCGTCTTTTGGGACAATCCCCGCATCTACAATCTAGTCACATACCTTGTATGTGGACCGCTCCTTCTCGTATGGGTAGCCATCACTTTGCGGTCGCGATTCTCGTCGGCGAGAGCCTGGATTGCGCTAGCGGCAATCGCGGCTCTCTCCATGCTGCCTGTCTATCACCGGCTATATGACGCCAAGCTTCTACTCCTTACGGTTCCCGCATGCGCCATGCTCTGGGCCGAGGGCGGCTTGATCGGGTGGCTCGCACTCCTGGTGAATACCGCAGGGTTCGTGGTGACCGGAGATTTGC
>OCZT010005467.1_pt1 | contig 12665 bp, 8 predicted proteins | sample 1539031 | NCBI WGS metagenome assembly OCZT01 (sample SAMEA3539308, study PRJEB22396) | soil metagenome | biome: tundra; feature: field; material: soil | place: USA | collected 2010-05 | depth 0.15 m | reverse complement strand
GGTTTCACGGCCCCGATCTTGTAGGCGCCAGCCATCCATCGGCAGTACGCTTACAGGGCCGCCAGCCTTCCGGGTGCATTCGCGGACCGCACGGGCCATTGTTCTTGACATTGCTCATGCACGGAACTATATTGAATCAATTCAAGTCATTAAGGCGCTAACAACGTGGGATCGCGCCTTCCCTCCAACGAGAGGGACCAAGGAGGTCTTTCCATGAAGCGTACTGCCCTTATCCCAGCATTGCTGTCAGGCATGGCGTTTACCTGGCTTGCTCAAGCTCAGTCCGTCGGGACCATTGCCGGCACGGTCACTGATTCGACCGAAGCCGTGCTGCCAAGTGCGACCGTAACGCTGAAAAACCAAGGTACGGGTTTGGACCGGACAGTGGTAGTGAGCGCGGAGGGTCGCTATACCGCTACTGGCTTGCCCATCGGAACTTACACGGTCACCGCGTCCTCAACAGGCTTTCAGTCCTCCGAACTCCGCGACATCAGCCTCGAAGTCGGGCAGATCCGAACCGTTGACCTGATGCTGAAACCTGCTTCGGTCGGAACCGAAGTCGATGTGACGAGCCAAGTAGCGCAGGTCGAGGTGCAACGGGCGGACGCTACCCTCGGACAGACCGTTCACCCGGAACAAGTCGCGCAGTTGCCCCTGAACGGCCGCAACTTCGTGCAACTGGCTTTGCTCGGAACCGGAACCGTCAAGGGGCAGCGTCCCAACGCCTTCCTCAACCAGGGCGGCAGCAGTGAAGTGTCCTATCGGGGAAGCGTATCGCTTTCGGCACAGGGCATGCGCGAAAATGCCAATGACTGGCTCTTCGACGGCGTCGACAACAACGAACTGACCGCCGGCGGCGTAGGCACCCTGCCCTCCATCGACGCGATCAGCGAATTCCGCGTCCTCACCTACAACTACTCGGCACAGTACGGCAGCCGTGGCGGCACTACCGTGTTGGTCGGCAGCAAGGCAGGCACCAACCAACTGCATGGCACAGCGTTCGAATACCTCCGCAACAACGCCCTGGATGCCCGCAATTTTTTTGACGGCTCCACCAAGAGCAAGTACAACCAGAACGAGTTCGGTGCTTCAGCCGGTGCTCCGATTCTCAAGAACAAGACATTCTTCTTCACCGATTTCCAGGTCAACCGAATCCGCAAAGGCAATCCCACTCTCTCCACCGTGCCGACGCTGCTGGAACGGCAGGGGATCTTCACCGAATCTTTCCCCGGCGCCGCGCTGGCAACCATTTACGATCCGGATTCCATTCATGTCGATTCGACGACCGGGCTGAAAGTGCGCGATCCTTTTGCGGGGAACAGGATTCCTGTTTCGCGCCAAAGCCCGATCGCAGTGGCACTGTTGAACCTGTATCCCGCGCCGGTTTATACCGACCGGCTGGCGAACAACTATTTCTTGGCGCCGGTGGAACGCATCGACGACGCCCAGTGGGATTTCCGTCTTGACCACAATTTCTCCGACAGCGACCGTTTCTTCGGCCGCTTCTCCTGGGACGACGCAACGCGCTTTTTCCCCTCCGGCCTGCCGGGATTCGGCGCAGCTAGTGGCTTCTCCAGCAACGCCAACTACGCCACTCACGCCCGCAATATCGCGGCTTCGGAAACCCACGTCTTCTCGCCAACCATGATCAATGTGTTTACCGCCGGGTATAACCGCGTCTTCAACTACATCTGGTCGGTGGGCTACGGCAGCAATCAATCCGCGAAGCTCGGAATCCCGGGAGCCAATCTCGGAACTCCGGAGACCTCCTCAATGGGGATGTTTACGCTAACCGGTTTCAACCCGGTTGGAGATCGCGAGTTCGCGCCATTCCAGGGCGGCACCAACGTTTATCAGGTGACGGACGCGGTGGACATCACGCGCAGTGGCCATGCTTTGCATGTCGGGTTCACCTTCCGGGCCATGCAGGAGAATACGCTTGGCGACACGGCCTTTGCGGGCCTGTTTGCCTTCAACAACCTCTTTACCGCGGCACTCGGCGCGGCCGGCACTCCCACCACGGGCGGCAACACCATTGCCAGCGTCCTGATGGGCTATCCCACCACCGGCGCCAGGAACGACGATTTGAACGGTTCCGTTCGCGGACGGCGATGGAAAGAGTATCGTGGGTTTGTGCAGGACGACTGGACCATCACCAAGAGCCTGACTGTGAATCTCGGCGTCGCCTATGATGTCACCACTCCGATGACCGAGGCCCACGATCGTTTCGCCAACCTGATTTTTTCGACAGGCCAGATTCTAGTCGCGGGACAGGGCGCCGATTCCGCCATCGGTGTGAAAACCGATCACAGCGGCATCGAACCGCGAGTCGGCTTCGCCTGGAGCCCGTTTGCCTCCAAGAAAACTGTGTTGCGTGGCGGCTATGGGCTCTTCCACGATACCGGTGCACAAGGCGGCAGCACCGGACCCTACGAGAATCCGCCCTATGCCAACGCCTACGCATTTACCAGCGACAACGTGACCCCGGTCCGCACGCTCGCCACCGGCTTCCCCGTCAACAATGTTCCGATCAGTCCGACTGCGTATACCGGAAACTGGTACGCGTGGGATCCGAACTACAAGATGGGACGCATCCAGCAGTGGAATCTCAATATCCAGCAGCAATTACCGAGCAGCATGGTGTTGACCGTGGCTTATGCGGGCACTCATGGCACGCGACTGATGGAGAAGAACTTCAACTTTAATACGGCGCCTCCCGGAGCGTACACGAACCCACGCAGCCTCCGCCCCTATTCGCTGTACAACAACATCTACGTCACCGACAGCCACGGCTGGCTGCGCTATGACTCGCTGCAGGCGAAACTGGAGAAACGCGCGGCAAAAGGTCTTTACGTGCTGGCCGGTTATACCTACAGCAAGGCCTTCACCAACGGCCTGTCACAGGAAATCACGGCCGACCCGGGCGCCTTCTATTATCCGCTCCTAACCTGGAAGAACGCCGACAAAGGCCTGGCGTCCACCGACTTGCGGAACACCTTTACGCTCAGTTACCTCTACCAGTTGCCCATCGGAAAGGGCCAGCACTTCCTGCCGGATCTCCACGGTGTCGCTCAGCAAGCACTAGGCGGCTGGCAGGTTAATGGCATCACGATCGCGCATACCGGACTCCCCTTGGGCATGACGATGTCCACCAACCAGTCCGGGACCGGATTATCGAACCGTCCGAACCATGTGTGCGATGGAAAACTGAGCAATCCAACGGTGGGTGAGTGGTTTGACATCACTTGCTTCGCGGCGCCGGCGGTCGGTGTTCTCGGCAATTCGGCACGTTCAACGCTTTATGGACCCGGACAGGTGAACTTCGATACGTCGGTCTTCAAACAGTTCAAGCTCACCGAATCCAAGGAACTCCAGTTCCGCACGGAGTTCTTCAACATCGGAAACCACCCCCAGTTCTCGATTCCGGCCACCGCGCTGGGAGCGGCAACGTTCGGCAAGATCACAGGAACGGTCAACAGCGCGAGGCAGATCCAGTTCGCGCTCAAGTTCCTGTTCTAGAACGCCACGACGCGGAGGTGAGTTGCATGTCACGCACCGGAGATCAGTTTCATTCGCGCCGGCGGTTCTTCCTCCATGCTGCTGGCACCGCATCCGCGGCCGGAGCCGTTCAGCACGCGCTGGCGCAGACCGGAACCAACGCGACGGCGCGTCGTGTGATCATCGATACCGATCCTGGCGTAGACGATGCCCTCGCCATTTTCCTGGCGATTCGTTCGCCTGAGTTAAACGTCGAGGCGCTCACGCCGGTGGCCGGCAACGTACCGCTCGAACTGACCCTGCCGAATGCGCTGCGGCTGCTGGAGATCGCCGGACGCACCGACATCCCGGTGGCCGCCGGCGCGAAACAACCGTTGAAGCGCCAACTGGTCACCGCCGCCTACGCCCACGGGGAGAATGGCCTCGGCGGCGTGCAGTTTCCCGAGCCGAAAACCAAGCCCGTGGCGGAGAGCGCTCCCGATCTGATCCGCCGTGTGGTCCGGCAATCGCCCGGCCAAATCCATCTGATCGCGCTCGGTCCGCTGACCAACCTGGCGCTGGCATTTCTTGCCGATCCGGGATTGCCGCGCCTGATCCCGAGTCTCACACTGATGGGCGGCTCGCTCTCCGGCGGCAACGTATCGCCAGCGGCTGAATTCAATATCTATGTCGATCCGGAGGCAGCCCAGATGGTCTTCCGCGCAGGCATCCCGACTACGATGGTTGGCCTCGACGTAACCCGCAAGGCCACCCTCCACGAAGAGGACATCCAGGCCCTGGAGTCGGGGGGTAACCCGATCAGCCGCGCCGCCGGCAAAATCACGCGCGCCACTATGAACCGCCTGCGCCAATCGCCGACGTTCACCGGCGCCGGTCCCGCTATGCACGATTCCCTCGCCGTGGCGACCTTCATCGATCCCACCGTGGTGAAACTTCAAGATTTCTATGTCGAAGTGGAAACCGCCGGTGAGTATACCGCCGGGGAGACCCTGGGGTACCGGCGCGCGCCCATGCGCAAGTCGCCACCCATGCAATCGGCACAGGCAAAGTTCGAGGATGCGGTTTTTCATCCCAACGCCAAGGTGGCGATGGAGGTCGACCGGGAGCGCTTCGTGCAGATGTTGATCGGACGCTTGAGAAAATGAAGATTGGAGAAACAAGATTCAAATGGGAAAGAAGATCCTGATCGGCATCGGCGCCATCCTGCTCGCCGGGAGCCTGCTCGCGCAAGACAAACGCTACGTCGTCATCGACCAGGACGCGGCCGGACCAGGTGGGACGGACATGATGTCCATCCTCATCCTGCTTCAATCTCCAAATGTGAACGTCCTGGGGATCACCGTGGTCACCGGCGACGCCTGGCGTGATGAGGAGGTGGCGCACACCCTTCGCCTGCTGGAACTGGTGGGCCGCACCGAAGTGCCGGTCGTGAGCGGCGCCGCATTTCCCCTGGTGCGGACGCAGCAGGAAACCGAACTCTGGCAGAAACTCTACGGCAACATCGTATACATGGGTGCATGGAATAAGCGCCCCACCAACCACGGCCCTTACGAGATTCCCGCGATGCGGGAGGGCAACCCCAAGACCAAAGCGCTGGCCGAGGACGCGGCGCATTTTCTGATTCGGATGGTGCGGGAACACCCGTACGTGGTCACGATCTATGCGGGCGGCCCCATGACGAATCTGGCGCTGGCTCTCAGCCTGGACCCACAGTTTGCGGAACTCTCCAAGGGACTCGTCTTCATGGGTGGCAGCATCAACCCGCAAACCGACAATCCGGAATTCGCCACCAATCCGCGGCATGAGTTCAATCTGTGGTTCGATCCCGAAGCCAGCCACATCGTGCTGCGGGCGCACTGGCCGTCGATCGTCTGCACTACCGTTGACGTGTCGGTCAAAACGCAGCTATCCGAACAGATGATGAAGGAGATTTCCCAGGCGCAGACTCCGGTGGCGAAGTACCTCACCTACTTCGCGCGCCCTGGCCGCAGCTACCTCTGGGATGAGTTGGCGGCGGCGGCCTGGCTCGACCCCAGCCTGATCACCGCTGAGCGCAAGGTGTACATGGATGTCAGCCTCGACCGGGGAGCCGGATACGGCGATACGCTGATCTGGTCCGATCGCGTTAAACCGGCGTTGGACGTGCAGTTGGTCCACGCCCAGATGGACGTGAACATGCCCAAGTTCGCGGAAATGTTCGTGAAGCTCATGACGGGCCCGACACCCGGTGCCCACGATCCTTTGATGCTCAAAGAGCCTCCGCCCCCGGTTGCCGCTCCGGGCCGCGTACAATAACTGGGTTGAGCGAGACCCGCCTTGTGATCACTATGCCTAAAATTGTCGTGATCGGTAGTTTGAATATGGATGTGGTCGCCGTGGCGCCGCGGATCCCGGTGCCGGGCGAAACCATTATCGGCGACAACTACTTCACCGCGCCCGGCGGTAAGGGGGCGAATCAGGCATATGCCGCCGCGAAATTGGGCGGCAACGTCGCCATGTTGGGGCGGTTGGGAAGTGACGATTTTGGCCGCCAGATGCGGCAGAATCTTGCCGGAGCCGGCTGCGATGTGAGCGGATTAAAATCCGTGGACGGCGCCAGCGGCGTGGCGCTGATCAACGTCGCTGCCAGCGGCCAGAACTCCATCATCGTCGTGCCCGGCGCCAACGCTCGCCTCTCCGCCGCGGATGTCGAGGCGGAGCTCGCCCAACTGGACGACATCGGACTCGTCCTCCTTCAACTCGAGACCCCGCTTCCGACCGTGCTCGCTGCCGCGCGCGAGGTCCGCCGCCGTGGCGGCACCTTGATCCTCGACCCGGCGCCGGCCCCAGCCTCTCCGCTTCCGGCGGAACTGCTCGGACTCGCAGATATTCTCACGCCCAATGAGACCGAGGCTTCCATCCTGGCCGGCCTGCCTCCGGGCCGGCTGGACGTCTCGCAGGCGGAGGCCGTGGCTCGCAAATTGCAGGCGATTGGCGCCTCCGCAGTGATTATGAAACTCGGCGATCAGGGATGCGTGCTGGTGGAAAAAGATCGCGCGATCGCGATCCCCGCGATTCCGGTCACTGCCATCGATACAACCGCCGCCGGTGATGTCTTCAACGCCGGACTTGCCGTGGGTCTCAGTGAGGGAATGAATTTGGAACAGGCCTGCCGCTTCGCGGTGCAGGCTTCGGCAATCTCGGTCACCCGCCTGGGCGCACAGCCCGCCGCGCCATCACGGGACGAAGTAATGGAATTCGCCGCCCGCACGTAATGCACGACGCAAAAGCCGCCGTTTTTTTCACTAGGTATAAAATATCGTCATGCGTTCCCTCTTGCTCCTTACGCTTCTCCCGCTCGCGGCCAACGCCGACGACACCGTTCTCGCTCGCGTCGCGGCACATGCCGAGCGCTTCGGCGCTATCTCCCGGCAGATCTGGGAGTCTCCGGAGCTCGGCTACCATGAGCAGCGCTCCTCCGCGCTCTTGCGCGACGAACTGCGCGCCACCGGCTTCACCATCGCGGATGCCGTGGCTGGGATGCCCACTGCCTTCACCGCCACTTGGGGCAGCGGCAAGCCGGTGATCGGAATCCTCGGCGAATTTGACGCTCTCCCCGCACTCTCGCAGAAGGATATCCCCACGCAACAGCCAGTCGCGCAAGGCGCGCCCGGACACGGTTGCGGCCACAATCTCCTCGGCAGCGGCGCCGCACTGGCGGCGGTGGCGGCGAAAGACGAAATGCAGGCCCGCGGAATCAAGGGAACGATTCGCTTCTATGGTGCTCCCGCCGAAGAAGGCGGCGGCGGCAAGATCTATCTGATCCACGCCGGGTTGTTCCGCGACGTGGACGTGGTCCTCACCTGGCACCCGAGCGACGGTAACCGCGTGAACGTGCGTTCCTACCTGGCCAACAATGGCGCCAAATTCAAGTTCTATGGCATTGCCTCCCATGCCGCCTCCGCGCCTGATAAGGGCCGCTCCGCGCTCGACGGCGCACTGCTCATGCTGCATGCCATTGAAATGCTGCGGGAGCACGTGCCGCAGGAAACGCGCATGCACTACATCGTTTCCAATGGCGGCAGCGCGCCCAACGTGGTGCCCGCATTCTCCGAAGTGACCTTGGTGGCGCGGCATCCCGATATGACAACGCTCGATGGGATCTGGCAGCGCATCCTGAAATGCGCCCAGGCCGGCGCGCTCGCCACCGAAACCCGCCTGGAGACGGAGCAGTCCACCAACTACGCCAATGTGCTGCCCAACGAAGCGCTCAGCGCGCTGGTGGGCCGCAATATGCGCAAGGCCGGCGGCTATGAGTACAGCGCCACGGAACGGGCGTTTGCCGAGGAAATCCAGAAGAGTTTGGCCTCAACGAAAAATCTGCCCGGCCCGGAAAAGGTCATGGCCGACGCTGCGGAAGGCACGGACAGCGCCTCGACCGACGTGGGCGACGTGAGTTGGAACGTGCCTACACTCTCCTTCATGGCTGCCACCTATGTGCCCGGCACTGCGGCGCACTCCTGGCAGGCTACGGCGCAGGCCGGCATGAGCATCGGGCGCAAGGGAATGCTGGTTGCCGCGCGTACGCTCGCGCTCTCCGTCGTGGATCTGCTGCAGGATCCTAATGCCATAAATGCCGCCAAGACCGCGTTTGAACAGCGCAGGGCCAGCCGTGTCTGGACCACCCATATCGCCCCCGGCGCCAAGCCCCCTCTGAACTACCGCGAATCGGATTCGCACTAGTGACAGACTGTTATGTTTGTTCGATCAGCAGGCTGAGAATTTCGCCGGAAACGCCGTCCGTCAGGCCTAAATCGGTCAAATGCGGTCCGGCGTTGCAAGCCAATGCCGTGCCTTCAATCGCCTTGAAGATGCGATATGGCGGCTTCCATTCCATTACTTCGTCGGCCGCGGCTCGCAAGGCCCGATAGGCTGCGGCCAAAGGCTCCGGATCTTCTTCGGACAACATGCCGGCAACCGGCATTGCCACAAGCTTAAGCACCTGGCCGCCGCGCACAACCACCAGTCCGCCGCCGCACTCGATCAGCGCGTTGGCCGCCGCTTGCAGATCCTCCGGTGATCGGCCAATCACCACCAGGTTATGCGAATCGTGCGAATAAGTAGTCCCGATTGCACCGCTCACGTTGCCCCAGTCTTCGAGCACGGCCTGCTGCACCGGCGCGGCATGCCTTCCGTGGCGGTGACGCACCAGCATCACTGCATAGCCCGGAGGCACTTCGACGTAACCGTCCCGCACGTCTACCTCGACTTCGCTCCAGGAGGCAAATCTCGCACCCTTGATGGTCCGGATTCTCACCCGCCCGGAATGGACCGGCACGTGGACCCGGCAATCGTCTCTGGTAAACGCCGGCAGTCTTACCGTCGATAGAGGTCTCGGAACCGGAGACGGTTCGATCGCTTCGAGCATTTTCCCGCCACGCACCACCAGTTTGCCGGAGCAGAAGACACGGTCCACAGTCATTTCCCGCAAGTTCGAGAGCACCACCAGATCCGCGATTCGGCCCGCCGCCACCATCCCCAGGTCGCCGCGCCGCAACCGATGCGAGGCATTGAGCGTGGCGCACCGGATGGCTTGCACCGGCTCCATTCCATACTGCACCAGGCGGCGCAGCAGGTCGCACATGCCGCCTCTTTCCACCAGGAAGTCCGGCGGAACATCGTCCGTGCAGAGCGCCAGCGTCGAGGGCACTTGCGGCAATTGGTTGATGGCATCCACGACTCCCGGCAGCAGGTGATCGTGCGAGCCCCGGAGTTCCACTGTCAGCCCAGCCCGCAACTTCTCGATCGCGTCCTCGGCCGACACGATCTCGTGGTCGGAACTCACCCCCGCGGCCACATACGCCTGCAACTGCGCTCCGCTCAGACCCCGGGCATGCCCTTCAATCATTTTCCCGGACGCCACACCGGCGGCGAGAATTTCCCGCATCCGCACAGAGAGGCCGAGCACACCCTTCATGTCCATGACTTCGGCGACGCCGATCACCTCGGGCCACGAAAGCATCTCCGCCATTTCCGTCCCGCCGAAATCCGCGCCCGCCATCTCCAACCCCGGAGCCGATGGCACGCTCGAAGGCGCGGCGCACAGAAATCGCAGCGGCAGGCCCCGGCTGGCTGCAATCGCATATCGGACCCCTTCCAGTCCCAGCGCGTTGGCTAACTCATGCGGGTCGAAGAAGACCGTCGTGGTGCCCTGCGGGACCACCACGGAGGCATAGTTCTCCGGCGTCAGGTGGGAGCTTTCGAAATGTACGTGGATGTCTATGAAGCCTGGCGCTACATACTGCCCGGAGAGATCCTCGATGCGCGCGGCATCGCTTCGGGAACCGCGCGGATGCACGCTTGCGATCAGTGCGTCGATCAGGCCGATGTCCGCTTCCCGCACTTCTGAAGTGGCCGTATCCACCACCTGTGCGTTCACCAGGAGAGTGTCAAATGGCTCCAGTCCTTGTGCGGCCCGGATGGCTCGGGGGCGGGATGCATCGAAGCTTGAAGTGTTCATGGCTAAAGCAGTGTTCATGGCTAATGCTTAGTAGCAAGTATCCAGAAGAAATACAGCAGCGGAATGGTCATCAGGTAAAGCGCGAGCGAGACCTGGCGTCCCTTACCCGCCAGCACCTGCGTGATCACGTAGGTCAGTATGCCGGCGGCAATGCCCATTCCAAAGTTATTCGCGAACAGCGTCATCAAAATCGCCATCAGCGCCGGTAGCGCCACGGCGAAATCATGAAGGTCGATTTTCCGCAGATTCGAAAACATCGACAATCCCACCAGGATCAGCGCGGGTGAAGTTGCCTGGCGCGGAATCATCAGGATCAGCGGCGCAACGAACAGCATCAGCGCGAAGCAGGCCGCGGTGAAAACGCCGGTCAACCCGGTGCGCCCGCCTGCCTCCACACCCGCGGCTGATTCGATCAGCGCCGTTGCTCCGGGAACTCCGAGGATCGGTCCCAGGGTGGCGGCGGTGGAGTCCACCACGAAGGGCCCATTGATGCCGGGCATGTTGCCGTCCTTATCCAGCAGTTTGGCCTCACCGGCAACCGCCAACGTTGTTCCCATAGTAGAGAAAAATTCCGACGCGAAGAACGCGAACAGGTATGGAAACAATGCGGGACGCAATGCGCCCCAGAAATCGAGTTGCCAGGTGACCGCCGCAATCGACCCCGGCCAGGCGAATAACCGGAGCGGTACCTTGGTGACCCCGAGGGGAATCCCTGCCAGTGTCGCCACCACCATCCCCAGCAGGATCGCGCCCGGCACTTTGCGGATATGGAGTGCCACCACGATCGCGAGGCCGATCAGCGCCACAATCGCGCCAGGCGCCGCGAAGTTGCCGAGGGCGAACGCATTGACCTTCGGATTCACCACCACCAGGCCGGCGTTGCGGAACCCCAATGTGACAATGAAAATGCCCAGCGAGGCCGAGAGTGCGATCTTGACTTCGGCCGGAACCACACGAATCACCACTTCCCGTAGCCCGGCCAGGGTTAGTACCATGAACAATACCCCGGACCAGAAGGCTATGGCCATGCCTGTTTGCCAGTGAATCCCCTCCGTCAGAGCCAGCGTTCCGGCGATGATCGCGGGAGGCCCCAAACCCGGGCCCACGACAAACGGCAAACGCGCATAAAAAGCCATCCCCAAAGTTGCCAGGATGAAGACCAGAATCGTGGTCGTGGTCACCCCTGAAATATCCACACCCGCCGTCGCCAGAGTGCTCGGAATCACAACGGTCAGATAGGCCGCAGTGACAAATGTCGTGATCCCTGCGATGAACTCCGTTCGCGGAGTTGACCCGCGTTCGCTCAAGTGGAAGAATCGGTCGAGCGTGGCAGCGAAACCGTTTCGTGTGGCGGAATTGTTTAGGTCGCTGTGGGTGGTCACGTTTACAACCCTGTGATATGGAAGACCTGTGGCTCCCGCCTGACGATGCCGATTAGCTTAATTATAACCATTGGCAAATCGCTACAGCGTAGCGGCGCCGATGAGGATCAGGCCGGTGGCATAGCCCGCGAGCATCAACGCGAGATACCGATTAGTGCCGGCCGGCGCCGCGCGGAATTCGCGCCAGATAAAGAGACCCCATATCGCCGCGACGAGGGTGGCGCCCTGCCCGAGGGCGTAAGAGATGGCTGGTCCGGCGACACCGGAGGCGAGAACGTTGAAGCTGAGAGCGAGCATCCAGATGGCGCCGCCCAGGATACCCAGGGAGTGTAGCCGGACGCTGCCGCGGAAATAGGTGCGGTAAGAGAGGTGGCTCGTGCGCATGAAGATCGAGTTCCAGAGGAAGTTGCTTACCAGGACGCCGAAACCGAAGAAGACCAGAGCAGCATAGGGGGTAAGCATGCCAGGTTCGACGGGTTGGGTGTTGAAGTGGGGCGAGATGGCGCGGAGAAGTTGCGGGTAGAAGAAACCCATCAAGGCTCCGGCAACCACGGAAAATATGAGCCCACGCAAGGGATTTCGAGCACCGGATTGAGGTAAGCGTTTATGCGCCAGGGCGGACATAATCATGGCGAATACGATCAGTCCGACGCCAGCGAAGAGGAGCGTAGGGTTGCCCTTCGGCTGCTGGAGAAAGCTTTCCACGGTGCCGATGACGAGAGCGAGGCCGACTCCGACGGGGAAAGCAACGCTCATACCCGCCGCATCGATTCCGGCGACGAGGAGGAGGTTAGAGAGATTGAAAAGGATACCGGAAAACAGGGCGGGCCAGATGAAGGCGGTATCGGCTGAGTGGAAGTTGTCGCCGGTGGGAACGCCCGCCGATCCGAGGCTGCCGAAGGTATAGGCAAAGAGGAGGCTGAAGAGAAAGACGCCGATGGCATAATCCCAGTAGAAGAGTGGGAATGGCCACTTTTCCTTGCCGGCGAGCTTCTGGGTATTGGCCCAGGATCCCCATCCGAGCATAGTGACCACGCAAAACACGATGGCGAGCGTCAGGCTATTGACGACAAACATGGGTTGGCTCCTCCTTATGGAAGCAGTACAGGAAGGTGGATTATAGCGGGAATCGGCGCAACTCACCAGCTTTCGACGCCGAGGTTTGGCGCTTCCGAAAGCCTGGGGCTTCCGGGATGATATGTGGGGCTGATTTAACTGAGCCGTTGAGTGGGATCGCGCGGTTACCGCGTTAACCACCGGCGCCCCAATGGAAAGAAAGCCCACTT